>Ga0182748_1001967_pt1 | contig 19132 bp, 14 predicted proteins | sample eDN3rd37CKraftOP_FD_128877 | JGI IMG/M metagenome (GOLD analysis project Ga0182748, IMG submission 128877) | Enriched Organic Plus compost microbial communities from Emeryville, California, USA - eDNA 3rd pass 37_C Kraft OP (version 2) (version 2) ...
AAGCTCGCACCCGTCTTCGGCGGCGTGCAGACCGGTGGCAACAGCAGTGCCATCGTCGACGGCGCAGCGGCGGTCGTGGTCGCCAGCGGGGCGGTGGCGCGTGCCGGTGCCGCCGGTGGCGCGGCGCCGCTCGGCCGGGTGGTCGCCGCGGCGGTCTCGGGCGTGCCGGCGGAAGTGATGGGCATAGGTCCCGTGCCGGCCACGGTCGCATTGCTGCGGCACATGGGGCTCACCGTGGCAGATATCGACCTGTTCGAGATCAATGAGGCCTTCGGCGCTCAGGCCGAGGCGGTGCGCCGTGCTCTCGGCGTGCCGCGCGACCGCTTCAACGTGAATGGCGGCGCCATCGCCTTCGGCCACCCCCTGGCGGCCACCGGGGTGCGATGCGCCCTCTCGGTGATGATGGAGTTGCGCCGGCGCGGGTTGAAGCGCGGCATCGCCGGTGCTTGCGCCGGCGGCGGCCAAGGCATGGCGCTGTTGCTGGAGGTTGCATGAGCGTCAGGCACATCGCCGTCATCGGCACCGGTGTCATTGGCGCGTCCTGGGCCGCGAATTTCCTGGCCCGTGGCCTCGACGTGACCGCAACCGACCCTGCGCCCGGCGCCGAGGAACGGCTGCGCCGCGGGATCGCCGCGCATTGGCCGGCGCTCGAGCGCATCGGCCTGGCGGATGGGGCCTCCCCTGACCGGTTGCGCTTCGCCGCGACGCCCGAAGCGGCGCTGGAAGGCGCCGATTTCGTTCAGGAGAACGGGCCGGAGCGGCTGGAGGTGAAGCGCGACCTGTTCCGTGCCATGGATGCCGTCGCGCCGCCGGGGGTGGTGCTCTCCTCCTCCTCGTCCTTCCTGCCGATGAGCGAGGTGCAGACTGCTTGCGCCCGCCATCCCGAGCGGGTCGTGCTCGGCCATCCGTTCAACCCGCCGCATCTGATCCCGCTGGTGGAGGTGGTGGGCGGAAAGTCCACATCGGAGGAAACCATCGCCCGCGCGATGGAATTCTACGCCGGGATCGGAAAGAAGCCGATCCGGCTGAAGAAGGAGGTCCGCGGCCATATCGCCAATCGCCTGCAGGCCGCGCTGTGGCAGGAAGCCGTGCACCTGCTGGAGGAGGGAGTTGCAGATGTCGCCGATATCGACGCTGCTATCGCGCATGGGCCGGGGCTGCGCTGGGCGCTGCTCGGACCGTTCCTGAACCTGCATCTCTCGGGCGGCGCTGGCGGGATCGAGCATCTGCTCTCGCATCTCGGCCCATCCATAGAGACGATGTGGCGCGGACTCGGCACCGCATCGCTGGCGCCTGCCGTGCAGGCGGCGATCACCCAGGGCACCCGCGCGGAACTTGCGGCGCTGGACGAAGCGGAGATGGTGCGCCAGCGCGACCAGGTCCTGCTGGACCTGCTGCGCGCCAAGACCGCATCCTCGGCCCTGCCCTGAGGTGCAGCGCATGAAAGCCGTCGGCGTCATCGAGCGCGGCTTGCCGATCAGCGACGAGCGCGCGCTGCGCGATCTCGTGCTGCCCGATCCCGGCCCGCCGCAGGGCCGGGACCTGCTGGTGCGTGTGCACGCCGTCTCGGTCAATCCACGCGACGTGAAGAGCCGCGTCGCCTTCCCCGCCTCGCCGGAGAAGCCGCTGGTCCTGGGCTATGACGCGAGCGGCGTCGTAGAGGCTGCTGGCCCCGACGCCACGCTCTTTCGTCCTGGCGACGCGGTGTTCTATGCGGGCGTTCTGAATCGCCCTGGTTCGAACGCGGAACTGCAGCTGGTGGATGAGCGGATCGCCGGCCGGAAGCCCGCCAGCCTGAGCCACGCCGCCGCAGCCTCCCTGCCGCTGACGGCGCTGACGGCGAGCGAGATGCTGTTCGATCGGCTCGGCATTGAGCGTTGTGACAAGGCATCCGGCGACGCATCGCGGCGCGGGGCCTCCGAGGGAACGGGAGGGATGCTGCTGATCATCGGCGGCGCCGGCGGTGTGCCGTCCATCGCCATCCAGCTCGCCCGTGCGCTGACCCGGCTGACGATCATCGCCACGGCCTCGCGGCCCGAGAGCGCGCGCTGGGTGGGCGAGCTTGGCGCGCATCACGTCGTGGATCACTCGAGACCGCTACCGCCCCAGCTTGCCGCCCTCGGGCTTGGTCCGCCGCACTACGTCTTCTGTACCCATACCGACGCGAAGCGCTGGGCAGAGGTGGCGGAGCTGATCGCGCCGCAGGGCCGCTTCGGCCTGATCGACGATCCCGAGCCCCTTGATCTGAAGCTGGTCAAGTTCAAGAGCATCTCGATCCATTGGGAGGCGATGTTCACCCGCCCGATGTGCGAGACGCCCGACATGATCCGCCAGCATGAGATCCTGAACGAGGTGGCCGCTCTGGTGGATGCTGGCACCTTGCGCGCGACCCAGGCCGAGCATTACGGCACCATCACCGCTGCCAACCTGCGCCGTGCGCATGCCGCGATCGAATCCGGCGGTGCGATCGGCAAGATCGTGCTGGAGGGATTCTGACGATGCTCGACCGGCAACGGATGGAGGCGGCAGGGGACATCCTCTGGGATGCCTGGCAGGAAGGTCGCCACATCCCCTCGCTGCCCGAAGCGCTGCGACCGGCCAGCCGCGCCGAGGGCTATGCCGTCCAGGCGCGCTTCGAACGACGCAGCGCCCGACCCATCCTCGGCTGGAAGATCGCGGCCACCAGCGCCGCCGGCCAGGCGCATATCGGTGTGGACGGGCCCCTCGCCGGCCGCATGCTGGCGGAGGCCGTCCATCCCGACGGCGCCACCCTGTCGCTTGGCGCCAACCGCATGCTGGTCGCCGAAGTGGAATTCGGCTTCCGCCTGGCCCGCAGCCTGCCACCGCGCTCCGTGCCCTACACCCAGGCGGAGGTGATGGCTGCCGTCGCCGCGCTCCATCTGGTGATGGAGGTGCCGGATTCGCGTTTCGACGACTTCGTCACCGCCGGCGGGCCGCAACTCATCGCCGACAATGCCTGCGCCCATCAGTTCGTCCTTGGATCGGAGGTGCGGGCGGACTGGCGCGGCCTGGACCTCGCGGCGCACCGCGTCGTCGCGAGGGTTGCGGGCAAGGCGGAATGCGAAGGCTGCGGCGCGAACGTGCTGGGCGATCCGCGCATCGCGCTCACCTGGCTGGCCAACGAGTTGTCGCAGCACGGGCTCGGCCTCGCGGAAGATCAGATCGTCACCACCGGCACCTGCGTCACGCCCTTCGCCATCGCACCGGGCGACTCGGCCGAGGGCGACTTCGGCCCGCTTGGCGGAATTTCAGCGCGCTTTCTGGCATGATGCCCCGCAGCGAGGATTCGCTTGATGATCCCGGACGCCGATAGCTTCGATTATGTGATCGTGGGGTCCGGCGCGGCCGGTTCGGTTCTTGCCAACCGGCTGACCGAGGATCCGAACACGACCGCCTGCGTGCTGGAGGCCGGGCCACCGGACCGCAACCCCTTCATCCACATCCCTGCCGGTTTCATCAAGACGCTGTTCGATCCCTCCGTCACCTGGCAGTTTCGCACCGAGCCCACGGAGAACACCGGCGGCCGCCGCATTGCGACGGTGCAGGGCCGCACCCTGGGCGGCTCGAGCTCGATCAACGGCATGATCTACAACCGTGGCCAGCCTGCGGACCTGGACAACTGGGCGCAGCGCGGGAACCGCGGCTGGAGCTACATGGAATGTCTTCCCTACTACCGCCGCAGCGAGCGCCGCATCGGCTTCGGCGACGAGGCGAGACGTGGCCGGTATGAGGACGGCATCCCGATCACGGACATGGATTGGATCCACCCGATCTCGGAGGCTTTCATCGCCGGCTGCGTCGCCCTCGGCATTCCTCGGAACCCGGACTACAACAGCGGCGACCAGGCCGGGGTGGGCTATTTCCAGCGCGCCATCCTGAAGGGGCGCCGTGTCAGCGCCGCCCGCGCCTTCCTCCATCCGGCGATGGCACGCCGGAACCTCGAAGTGCGCACCAACGCCCGCGCCAGCTGCATCCTGTTCGAGGGCAGGCGCGCGGTCGGCATCCGCTATCTCTCCAAGCGTGGCGGCCAGGCGCGGGAGGTGCGGGCGCGGCGGGAAGTCATCCTGTCCGCCGGCACGGTGAACACGGCGCGGCTGCTGCAGGTCTCCGGCGTCGGTCCCGGCCCGCTGCTGCAGCGCCTCGGCATCCCTGTGGTCCAGGAACTCCGTGGCGTCGGCGAGAATTTCCGCGATCACTACGCCTCCCGCTTCGTCATGCGCGCCAGGCCCGGGGTGCCGACCCTGAACGAGCTCTCGCGCGGCCATCGCCTTGGCGCGCAGATCTTCCGCTGGGGCCTGCGACGGCCCTCCATCCTGGCGGTTGCGCCGTCGCACGTGCACGTGTTCTGGAAGTCCTTCGAGGGCTTGGACGCGCCCGACCTGCAATGCGTCTTCACCCCCGGCAGCTATGCCGAGGGCAAGGTCTATATCCTGGACGACTATCCCGGCATGACGGCGGGCGCATGGCAGCACCGCCCGGAAAGTACCGGCTGGGTGCGCGCACGCAGCACGGATGTGTTCGAGGATCCGGAGATCAACCCGAACTACCTCGCCGACCCGATGGACCGGCGCATCCATCTCGGCGGCATGCGCCTCCTTCGCCGCCTGCTCTCAACGCCGCAGCTCGCGCCCTATGTGGAGCGTGAGACCCTGCCTGGCCCCGAGGTGCAGATGGATGACGAGCTGCTGGACTTCGCCCGCCGCAACGGCTCGACCACGTACCACCTGATCGGCACGGCGCGCATGGGACCAGCCAGTGATCCTACCGCGGTGGTGGATGATTGCCTGCGGGTGCACGGCATGGAGGCACTGCGCGTGGTGGATGCCTCCATCATGCCGAACATGCCCTCGGCCAATACCTATGCGACGACACTGATGATCGCGGAGAAGGCTGCTGACATGATTCGCGGCCGGCACGCGCCGGCGATGGAGAGTGCCGCGGCTGATGCTGCCTGAGTCGCCCGGCCGCCAGGCCGCGCGTATCGGTCGGCATGGCAGGACCCACCTGGTCGTCCGCAGGCACGGCCGAGAGGCACAACCGGGCCGGTGGTCGCGGGCCGCCAGAGCATTCCCCGTCGGCCCGGGTGCCGGGCAAACGCTCCTGCTCCCTGGTGTCACCAGCGTCTTCACCCACGCAGGTAATTCCACCTGAATGGGATCTGCCCCAGCGTCAGGTGTCGAGGCCGAGCGCCAGGTAGAGGCGCGCCGCCGGGGGCCAGGCCTCGACGATCTCGGTTCGGAACAGGTACAGTGCCGCCACGAGGCCGAGCACGACCAGCCCGGTTACGATCCAGGCGAGCTTCAGCACCCCGTCGTGCCGCGGTGGGGCGTCCCCCAGCGGCGGCAGGGGGGGATCGATCAGCTGCGGCCGCCGCGGCGACGCCGCTCTGCGTGGCGGAAGATCGCGCGACGGCAGATCCGGAGCTGGGGGCGTCGTGGCGGACGGCGCTGGTGAGGGGGGCTCGGTGCGCGGCTGCGCTGCTGCCGCCTCCTCCTCCACGGCAGGCCCTTCCGGATGGAACAACCAGTCATGGCCGCATTTCGCACAACGCAGCCGTCGCCCGGCGCCGATCATCCGGTCCGGGACATCGTAGGTCGCAGCGCAGGCGGGGCAGGTGACGCGCATGGTCCGCGAATGTGCGTTGCGGGAGCAACAGCCGCAAGCGGCCGCAACCCCGACAGGGCGGTATGCAGCGGATTTGCCGGAGGTCGGGTCCTGACCCCGTTGGCGAAGCGGCCCGAGGACGCCATTGTCCGCCGCCATGGTGCGCTTCACCGGCGTCGGCCTACGCTACGACGCCTCGGGTGGTCCCGGCGGGAACGGGCCAGCGCCCGAGGTGCTGCACGGCCTCTCCTTCACGCTGCCAGAGGGCAGCTTCCACTGGCTGCTCGGGCCGTCAGGCGCGGGCAAGTCCTCGCTGCTGCGGCTCATGCACCTGGCGCTGCGCCCGACGCGTGGCGAGGTGGAGGTGCTCGGCCATCGGATCGCTTCGGCGCGCCGCGCCACCTTGCCGCGCCTGCGGCGCCGAATCGGCGTGGTGCACCAGGAGTTCCGTTTGCTGCCGCATCTCTCGGCCTTCGATAACGTGGCCCTGCCACTGCGTATTGCCGGGCGGGATGAGCAGCAGATCCGGGCCGATGTGTCTGAAATGCTGCGCTGGGTCGGCCTTGAGCATCGCGCCGAGGCCCCGCCTGCCACCCTCTCGGGCGGTGAGCAGCAGCGCCTGGCGATCGCCCGCGCGGTGGTGATGCGCCCCTCGCTGCTGGTGGCGGATGAACCCACCGGGAACCTCGATTCGATCCAGGCGCGTCGGGTCATAGCGCTCCTCAGGCAGATGCACCGGCTCGGCACCACGGTTGTCGTGGCGACGCATTCGGAGACGCTGGTGGAGGCGAACCCCGCCCCCGCCCTGGTGCTGGAGGCTGGCCAGCTGGTCTCGCATGGCTGAGGCACCATTGCGGAGAAGCCGCGGGCGCGACCCGCTCGGCCTGCGCCGCGCCATGGCGGATCGGCTGCTGCCCGCCCTGGTGGCGGCGATGGTGCTGCTCGGTGCGCTGGCCCTGGCCGGGGCGGAGGGCGCTTCGGCTGTGGCCGCGCGCTGGCAGGCGGGCGCGGCGGCGGCGATGACCGTGCAGCTTCCCGCAGGCACGCCCTCCCGACGAGTCCAGGCCGCCGTTGCCGCGCTCGCCGCCCTGCCGGAGGTCGCCGAGGCGCGCGCCATGGGCGAGGACCGGCTCTCGGCGCTGCTGCGCCCCTGGCTCGGGGACGTGCCGGCGATACCCTTGCCGGTGGTGATCGAGTTGCAACTCGACCATTTGCCCGCTGCACCGGAAGCGGTGGCCGCACGCATAGCGGCCGTGGTGCCGGACGGCTCGGTGGAGGCGCATGGCGTCTGGGTCGCGCGGCTGGTGGCGCTGGCGCGCAGCCTGCAGGCGGTCGCCTTCGCGGCACTGTTGCTGGTGGCCGGCCTGGCCGTTGCGGTCGTGACGGTCGCCGTACGCGCCGGTATCGCGGCGCGGCGGGAGGCGATCGGCATTCTGCACGACCTCGGCGCCACGGATGCCGACATCGCCGGGCGGTTCGCCGGGCGGGCGGCGCTGCTGGTGGGCTTCGGCGGCCTGCTGGGGACCGCGGCGGCGGTGCCAGTGCTTGCCGCCTTCGCGGACCTTGCCGCGCCATTGCTCGGCGGACAGCCCGCGGCCTCGGTCTGGGATCTGCCCTGGCACAGCCTGCCCTGGGTGCAACTCGTCCTGTTGCCCCCATTTGCCGCGGCGCTCGGATGGCTCTCAGCGCTCGTGACGGTGCGTCTCTGGCTGCGAGAGTTGCCGTGACCGGACCCAGGGGGCGCACCGGCACTGCACGCCGTGGCACGCGGATTCTGCATGCCCTCCTGGCCGTCGGCGCCCTGCTGGCGGTGCTGCTCGTCCTTGGCTTCCTGTGGTTTCTCGACGCAGCAGCCGCTACGCCCTCGGATCCGGAGCAGACGACGGACGGTATCGCCGTGCTGACCGGCGGGGCGGAGCGGGTGCAGACCGGGCTGCGCCTGCTGGTGGAGGGGCGGGCGCGGCTGCTACTCGTCTCCGGCGCACACCCGGACGTCACGCTTGCCGACCTCGCTCGTGTTGGCGGGATGGAGACGGATGCGCTGGTCGGGCGGGTGACGATCGGCCGGGCGGCGCGCACCACGCGCGGCAATGCCGCGGAGATCGCGGCCTGGGCCAGGGCGCGTTCACTGCATTCGATCCGCGTCGTCACAGCCGGCTACCACATGCCGCGCGCGGTGCTGGAACTACGCCGCGCGCTTCCCGAGGCCGTGCTGGTGCCGCATCCGGTCGTCCCGGCCAGGCTGCGCGATGCGGCGGCGCCAGCCCACTCGCGCACCTGGTCGCTGCTGGTCGGCGAGTATCTGAAGCTCCTTGGCGCCGGGCTCGGGCTCAGCCGCCCCGACGCGTTGGCTGTGACGAGCCTGGCCGCGCGGCGAAACGGACGATAAGAGGATTCCCTGCGGCACCCGGCGACGATTCCACGCTGATCTCTGGCGCGGAGATCGGCATTCTTCCGCGGACATCTGATATATGAGCAAAGAGCGTTCTTCGCGCCCTTCGTGGTGTCCGTGGACCCGCTCGGCGGCAGACCGGCACGTGATCATCGGTGCGTGCCGGACGCCATCTGCTGGATCGTGCAGCGGCCTCGCTGGACCTCCGTGTTCCGCCGCTGGGTCAGCCCCGACCTCCGGAACGTATGCTGACGCCTTGGCTGACCGCAGCAGCGAAGCCTCCTGGCGCCTGACGCGCTGAAGGCTTCCTGGACAGGTTCAGGAACAGCAGCCATGTCGCGGCATCACCCGCGGCGGCTACCCCCCGAAAGCCCCCTCGGCTTCGCCACGCTTGCCTTCCTCCGCTCCGGACCAGGCTCGTCCATGCGGACTAGCGCTGTGATGTCGCCACGGCCAGGAAGTTCGCCAGGCTGTCCTCAGCGACCCGGGCCCATTGCGTCTGCTCGATGCGGAACTTGTCCCATTGCGCGTGCAGCCGCTTGAAGCGCGGGTTCTGTGCGCCGATCTCGGCATAGAATTCCTGCGCCGCGTGGTAGCAGGCCTGCATCACCTCCCGTGGGAAGACACGCAACTGGGTGCCGGCTGCGATCAGGCGGCGCATGGCTGTCGGATTCTGCACGTCGTAACGCGCCGCCATCCAATGCCAGCCCTCGGTGCAGGCAGCCTCCAGTACGGCCTTGTAGGTGGCGGGCAGCTGCTCCCAGGCACGGATGTTGACCATCATGTCGATGCTCGGCGAGTACTCCCACCAGCCTGGGTAGTAGTAGTACTGCGCAACGCGATTGAAGCCGAGCTTCTCGTCGTCATAGGGGCCTACCCACTCGGCGCCGTCGAGCACGCCGCGTTCCAGCGCCGGATAGATGTCGGCGCCGCCGAGTTGCTGCGCCACGATACCGAGCTTCTGCAACACGGTGCCGCCATAGCCGGCGATCCGGAACTTCAGCCCCTTCAGGTCTTCGACGCCCCTGATTTCCTTGCGGAACCAGCCACCCATCTGGCTGCCGGTGTTGCCGGCGGGTATGCCGACCACGCCCTGGTCGCGATAGACCTGGGCATAGAGCTCCCGCCCGCCACCATGTGTCAGCCAGGCCCAGTGCTGCTTGCTGGAAAGACCGAAGGGCAGGCAGGTGACGATCGCCAGCGAGGGGTCCTTGCCCAGGTAGTAATAGCCGCTGGTGAAGCCGCACTCGACATTGCCGGCACCCACGGCGTCCATCACCTGTAGCGCCGGTACCACCTCGCCGGGACCGAAGATCTGCATCTGGAAGGCGCCATCGGTCATCTCCGCGACGCGCTTCGCGATGTATTCCTGCGTGCCGTAAAGCGTGTCGAGCGACTTGGGGAAACTACCCGGGCAACGCCACCGGATGCGCGGCTGCGCGCTGGCCAGGCTGGGCATGGCGAGCATGGTTGCCCCGGCCGCCCCGGCGGCCCCCTGGGCGAGAAGGTGACGGCGTTCCATTCCTGACCCCCCTTGGGTGCATTCTCACGTTTGTGAGAGAGTGCCTGCATGCGTCGCCGCGCGCAACGGCCGCGCGGTGTCCATTGGGCCGCGGCGTGTACCAGCGGCCGCCTGGCCTGGTCGGGGGAGAGATCGGCGATGGATAGCGCACCTGGCCGCACCGGCCTCATCGGACCTGGCAGAATGGGCGCGGCATGTCGTCCAACTCTTTCCGGACGCCGTTCCTCGTCGTGATCCTCAACATTGTCGCTACTCAGTGCGGACGCTGTGGAGAGCCCGTCGGTGACTGGCTGGGAGTGAGGCTGACTCTGCGCTGGTGGCGCCGTTGCTGGAAGCACAGCTATCTTGCCGTTGTCTCCCGACAGCTCGATGCCAGGGCCCTGTCGCTCTCCGCGCTTTCGGATTCGATGTCGCGGAGATGCTGCGCGGCGACAGCCGACGGGGCTTTGCACCTGATCCGGCTTTCCAGGGATCTGCCGCTGTGGGGCGGGTAGGATTTCTCCTCCATGCTCGCACTTCAGCGTGGCCTTGCAGGCATGGTGGCGCCGCGCCTCGAGGCGCAGCCCGTCGAGGCTGCCACAGACGGCCGCCCATTACGGTAAGGCGTGCTGCGATGGCCGCCATGCCAAAGAGGTTTCGCGGCGCGAGAGCTTCCCCGGCGCCAATACGCGAAGCGGGATGACAGGGACCGGCATCAGGAGCGTGACCCGCAGCAGGTTCACCGGGTCTGTGGAGGCGCCCCAGGAAGCCCGGAACGCCGGCATTGCCGGGCAGGCGCCGCCCGGGGGCCAGCGCACTGTAACACGTCATGAACACACAGCCGGTTGCCCCGGAGGCGAACCCCTTGAGAGCCTCGCTGCTGTGTCGCGATACCGACACGAGATCCGTGCGGTAGCGACTTCGGTCGGCATTGCCCGTCAGCATCGAATTCCACTGCCATGCGTTCCGGCGCCGTCGCCGGTCCTGCAGGCTTTGCACCGAAAGGGCTGACTTCCTCGCGAGACGTGCCGTCAGGCGCGCAGAAGCAGGGTCACGGGCTCGCTCCGGCCAGTTCGCGCCGATTAGGGTGATCTGCTCCACCGCGAATGATCGGCCTGCACTCTTCCCGTGACCATGCTTCTGACGCCCGCCCAGGCAGCGGCATCACAATCCGCCACCCCCCTTGCCGTTCCGCCTGTTGCGGCGCGGAGATCGGGAAGCCGCAGCTCGCGTCTGATGCTGGCCGCGGCGGTTGCGCTCCCGCTCATGCTCACCGGCGTCGCGGCCTGGATGGCCTGGCAGCAGGCTTGGCGCGAGGCCAGCAGCGAGCTGATCCGCACGGCCGACGCCGCAGCGGAGTACGCGCGCCGGGTCCTCGACAGCCTCGTTCTCCGCGTGGACCGTGCAAACGACCTGCTGGCTGGGCTGTCCGACGAGGAGGTGCGGGCCCGCGAGACCGAGTTGCACGCGGTACTGCGCCGCGCCGCCTCGGCCAGCCTCGGTGTCGGTGACCGCGGCCCTTGGCTCTTCGTCTTCGACCGCAACGGCTTTCCCTTGGTGTCCGGCAATGTCCCGTCGGTGCCACGCGCGCTATCCGCATCGCAACGCGAGTTCAGCCGGGCGCTCCGTGCCCCGGGCTCGCCTGCCATCCATGTGAGTCCGGTCTATATCGGCAGGATCTCCGGCGTGCCCTTCTTCGCCATTGCGAAGCGCCGCGAGCGCACCGGCAATGGACTGCCGCCCGGCAGCTATGACGGCGTGGTGAACGCCTCGGTCCCGGTGCAGGAGGCGAATGCGGCGCTTCTGCGCCTTGCGGGCGGCAGCGGCGACGTCCTGGCGCTCGTGCGCGAGGATGGTGCCGTGCTTGCCCGTTCGGCCGGGCTCGGTCCGCAGGGGCCGGGGGCTCGCATTGCGGGGGACAGTCCCATGCTGGCCGCGATGCGGCACGGGGACGAGCGAGGGCTGCATGCCAGCCGATCGACGCTGGATGGCGAGGCGAGGGTCGTCGCCTACCGTCATGTCGAGGGCTACCCGGTCTATGCCTCGGCCGCGCGCGCGCGGTCCGCGATCGTTGCGGCCTGGCGCCAGGCGGTGGCGACGCAGCTTGCCGTCGGCCTCCCGGCGACGGGCCTGCTGTTCCTTCTGGCAATGCTGGTGCGGCGCCGGGAGCTCGCGCTGTCGGAAGCGAATGACGACCTGGAACGCCGGGTTGCGGAGCGTACGGCGGAACTGGCGCAGAACGAGGCGCGCTTGCGCCGCGTGCAGCGCGTGGGCCGGGTCGGTGGCTTCGAGATCGACCTGCGGAGCGGCGCGAATTTTCGCTCGGCGGAATATATGTCGGTCCAGGGCAGGCTTCCCGAAGCAAGGATCGAGGCCCATGCCGACTGGGTGGAGCGCCTGCATCCGGACGACCGGGAACGCGCCATGCGCCATTTCCTCGAGGCGGTCGCGGATGATGCGCCGGACACCGAATACGCTCAGGAGTACCGCATCCTCACGCCGGAGGGCGAGACACGCTGGATCGCGGCGCGGGCGGAGATCGAGCGTGACTCGGCAGGGCGTGCGTTGCGCATGGTGGGCGCGCATCTGGACATCACCGAGCTGAAGGCCGCGCAGACGGCGCTGGCCGAAGGTGATGCAAGGCTCAGGGCGGCGCTGCGCGGCGCGCGCCTCGGCGTGTCGGAACGTCATCTGCCGACCTCGACCGCCAGCTGGGATGCGCGCGCGGCGGAGATCTATGGTGGCCTGACGCCAGAGCGGTGCTCGCCAAGCTTCGCAGAGTGGCTCGAACGCATCCACCCCGAGGACCGCACCGCCCATCTTTCCGTGATCAGGGGCGCCATCGCATCGGGCGGGCCGGATGGCTACGACAGCGAATTCCGCTTCCGTCGCGATGACGGCGGCTGGAACTGGGTCGCGGTTCATGGGGCCGTGGTCGAACGGGATCCGGTGACGGGCCGCGGGGTGCGGCTTGTCGGTGTGGTGCGGGACGTGACGGAGCGGCGCGAGAGCGAGGCGGCCTTGCGCGAGAGCGAGGCCCGGCTGCGCCTGGCGCAGGAGGCGGGCGGGATCGGCACCTGGGAAGCGGACCTTGCCAGCGGTGCCAGGAGGTGGTCGGACGGAAACTATCGGCTCTGGGGTCTCGAGCCCGGCACGCCGGTCACTCTCGACCTCATCTTCTCGCTCGTCCACCCGGAGGACCGGGCGCGCCTCCAGGAGGTGATCGCCTCTGTCCTGCGGCAGCCACAGGGCCGCCTGCCGGAGCTGGAATTCCGCATCCATCGCGCCTCGGACGGAGCCGAGCGCTGGTTGCGCTCCTGGGGCGAAGTGATCCTGGGCCCCGACGGCAAGCCTGCGCGTCATCTCGGTGTCATGCTGGACGTGACGGAACGGCGCGTGGCCGAGGATGCGCTGCGGGTGGGCGAGGCGCGGTTGCGGCTTGCGGTCGATGCCGGCCGCCTGGCGGTGTGGGAGGCCGATCTGGTCCAGGACACGGTGATCGGCTCGCCTGAGCTCAACCGACTGCTGGGCTTCCCCGAGGACGCAAGCCCGACCATCGAGGACATACGCGCGCGCATCCATCCTGGCGAGCGAGAGCGGTTGCGGACCGAAAGAGAGGCGGCCCTGACGGGTGGCGAGCGGTTTGTCGAGGCCGAGTTCCGCTATCTCTGGCCGGACGGGTCGGTGCGCTGGCTGCTGCAGCGGGCAGAGTTCCAGCTCGATGCCGGCGGGCGTCCGGCCAAGGCGGTTGGAGTCATCATCGATGTCACCGATCGCAAGCGGACGGAGGAGGCGCTGCGCGAGAGCGAGGCCCGGCTGCGCCTGGCGCAGGAGGCAGGAAAGATCGGCTCCTGGGACTGGAACCTGGAGACCGGCGCGCTCCACTGGTCCGAAAGCTGCCACCGCCTGTTCGGTACCGATGCCGCGACCGCCCCGAGCTACGATGCCTGGCGGGCCGGCATCCATCCTGCGGATCGGCCCGAGGTCGATGCGGCGCTGCGGGCCGCATTGGATGGCACCGCTGCCACCTGGGAGGTGGAGTTCCGCTTCACCCGGCTATCGGACCACGAGCTGCGATGGATCGTGGTGAGGGGCAGTATCCTGCGCGACCCCATGACCGGACGGCCGCGGCGCGTGCTCGGCATCGCGCTGGACACGACGGGCCGCAGGCTGGCCGAGGAGCAACTGCGCCTTCTCGCGCGAGAGCTGGACCACCGGGCAAAGAACGCTCTCGCCGTGGTGCAGGCGGCGGTGCGACTTACGCCCAAGGAGGATCCGGCGGCCTATGCGCGGGCGATCGAAGGGCGGGTCAGGGCACTGGCCCGCGCGCACACGCTGCTGGCTGAGGGGCGCTGGTCCGGTGCCGATCTGCGGAAACTGGTGAAGCAGGAGCTCGCACCCTTCCTGCTGTCCGCGGATGCCGTGCCCCGGAGCGTGCCCTGTGTGGAGCTGTGCGGCCCTTCCGTGCACGTGATGCCGGCAGCGGCGCAGGGCCTCTCGATGGCGCTGCACGAGCTGGCAACGAACGCGACGAAGCACGGCGCCTTGTCCGTTCCCGGCGGCGTGGTGCAGCTCTCCTGGACGCTGGACCGGGAAGGCGATGCGCTGCGGCTCCGCTGGGTGGAGCGGGGCGGTCCCCCGGTTCTGCCGCCGACTCGCCGCGGGTTCGGCTCGCGGGTGATAGAGGCAACGGTCCGCGATCAGCTCGGCGGAACCGTGCGCCGCGCCTGGGAGCGGAGCGGCTTGGTCTGCGACCTGGAGATACCGCTGTCGCAGCTGGCCGACGCCTGACACGCGGCTCCGCCATGTTCGTGGCGGCGGGACATGCGACGGGCGGTCGCCGTCTCCGGGACGTCGGCCAGTCGTGCGCGGTTCGACCTGGCTGAGGCCACTGTGTTCGGTCCAATCCATAGCGGACCAGGGATCGTGACCTGGGCCGCCGCTGCGCGTGAGGATCGCACTCCGGATGCCACGTGCTGGACGGTCTCGGCCAGGGCCGGCGGAGGAGGGCAGGTTTGGGCTGCGCGATGCCGGGTTCCCGCGCGACATCGCGCATCGGTGACGCCGGGCACGCGCCGCCGGCGCCAGGACCTCGCCGTCGGGCGCAGCGATCCAGCAGACCCCCGCATATTCCAGACGAGGAGAATGCCATCCTTGCGCCAGAGCATTCCCTTGGCGAGTTGCGCACTGCAGCCGCTCGTGACGATATGCCGCTTCGGCGGGCCCGGTCTCCCGTGCCTCAATCCTGGTCCTCGACAAGGTGGGGAAACCGGCGGCGCAGCTCCTCGGTGGTGAGGCTGTCGGAACCCGCGAAGGATTCGAGGACGCGGGCGAGATCGCCGGACCGCATGGTCTGGTCGCACTCGGCTCCGGCGGCAGCGAGACGCATCAGTTCCAGCACGCGCTCGCGCGGCGACAGGGCCAGGAGGCGCTGGGCGGCGTCCCGGCTCGCCTCGTCCTGCTTCTGCCCGAGGTCGTCCCGGGCCTCGACCGGCAGCCAGCCGGATCCGGGCAGGGTGTCGGTGGTCGGCATGTCGTCTCCTTCACGCCACCGCGGCCCAATGCCGTCGAACGGTGTGCCTGCCACGGGAGCGCGGTGCGGGTCGGCGAGGTTCCCGACGGAAGGTCCCTGCGGAGGTGCCGCCCCGGTTGTGCGCCGGAAGCGCGGCAAAGGCATCCTGGCGGGGCGGGGCCGACCGGTGGTGTCCCGCCCGGCATGTTCTGCCCGGCGAGGGCTCGACCTTCGGGCGCTTCGCACGGCAACTCGTACCGTCGGTCCGTGACCTGACCTTCCGCGCCGCCCGCTCGTACCGGCACCTTGGGTGCCGACTCGTCGCTCCTTCATCCGTGACCAGCAGCAGGCACGCCGGCAGGGCTGGCGGGCAGGAGTGGGGCTGCCCTCAGCCTTCCGCGCCGCCCGCCGTTGCGGGGGCCTTCGCGCGGCGCCGCCTTGCCGCGCGGATCTGTGCCAGCGTCACAGGCCGGAATTCCCAGACATCCACGCCAACATCGGCCTGCCGCGGCAGCGGAGCCAGGCGGCCGTGGCTGTGACCGTGCAGGTTGAGCCATCCCCGGCCCATGTTCCGCCAGCTGCGGAACGGGTAGTGGCAGAGCACCAGCCCGATCCCGTCCACCACGATCTCCGCATAGGGTTGCACGCTTGCCCAGCCGGCGAGACCGGTCGTCGCACGGGAGTCGTTGTTGCCGACCAGCAGATGCTTGCGGCCACGCAGCCGGGCAAGCAGCTCCGACCGGGCGCTCTCGGGCAGCCCGAGGGCGAAGTCGCCGAGATGCCAGACCTCGTCCTCCGGGCCCACAGCCGCATTCCAGCGCTCCAGCATTGCTGCGTCCATGGCCGCGACGGAGGCGAAGGGGCGGCGATAGAGCGCCCGGGCCCCCGCATGGCCGAAATGCGTGTCGCTGGTGAAGAAAACGGCCATTCCGGTTCCCTGACCCCGTGCGGTCGGTCCGTCGCCGGGCACTGGCCCAAGGGCGCCAGGGCCGCATCCGCTGCCCGAGGATGGCGCGAAGAAAGTTGCTCGTCTTCCGGAAACGGAACTGGCTCCGACCTGTTCTGCTGCGGTCGACCAGGAAAGGGACTTCCGGAATGGATGCGCGGGTCGAGCGGCCGGGGCCACAGGCGATGCGGCGGTCACGAATCCGGGAGGGGCTGCCCTTCCCGCTTGGCGCCACCTGGGACGGGCTCGGCGTGAACTTCGCCCTGTTCTCGGCCCATGCCACCAAGGTCGAACTCTGCCTTTTCGACGACGCGGGCGAGCAGGAGCTCGAGCGCCTCGAGCTGCCGGAGTTCACCGACGAGGTCTGGCACGGCTACCTGCCCGACGCCCGCCCGGGCACGATCTACGCCTTCCGTGTCCACGGCCCCTACGAGCCGAAGGCAGGCCATCGCTTCAATCCCAACAAGCTGCTGCTCGACCCCTATGCGCGCGCCATCGTCAGCGACCTGCGCTGGGGGCCGGAGGTCTTCGGCTATCGTCTCGAGACCGGCGACGATCTCACCTTCGACGACCGCGACAGCGCGCCCCTGATGCCGAAGTGCCGCGTCATCGATCCTGCCTTTACCTGGGGGCGCGTGCGGAGCCCGGCGGTCCCCTGGGAGCGCACGATCATCTACGAGACGCATGTAAAGGGCTTCACCCGCCTGCATCCGTCCCTGCCGGAGGAGATGAAGGGCACCTATGCCGGCCTGGCCGCACCGGAAGTCGTGGCCTATCTGCGTGAACTCGGCGTGACCTCGGTCGAGCTGCTGCCCGTCCACACCTTCGTCAACGACTCGCTGCTGCTCGACAAGGGACTGACCAACTACTGGGGTTACAACACCATCAGCTTCTTCGCTCCGGCGCGGCGCTACGCCCGCTCGCCGGCCTTCGCCTTCTCCGAGTTCAAGGAGATGGTGGCGCGGCTGCATGACGCGGGCATCGAGGTGATCCTCGATGTCGTCTACAACCATACCGCCGAGGGCAATGAGCGTGGGCCGACGCTGTCCTTCAAGGGCATCGACAACGCCAGCTACTATCGCCTGCTGCCGGACCAGCCGCGCTACTACATCAACGACACCGGCACCGGGAATACGCTGAACCTGTCCCATCCGCGGGTGCTGCAGATGGTCACCGACAGCCTGCGCTACTGGGCCAACGAGATGCGTGTTGACGGTTTCCGCTTCGACCTCGCCACCATTCTCGGCCGCGAGCCCTCTGGCTTCGACGAGGGCGGCGGCTTTCTCGACAGCTGCCGCCAGGACCCGGTGCTGAGCAGCGTGAAGCTGATCGCCGAGCCCTGGGATTGCGGCCCGGGCGGCTACCAGGTGGGTGGCTTCCCACCGGGCTGGGCGGAGTGGAACGATCGCTTCCGCGACACCGTCCGCGCCTTCTGGCGGGGCGACGAGGGCCAGGCGGCGGAGCTTGCCACAAGGCTCACTGCCTCGGGCGACAAGTTCGACCGGCGCGGCCGCAAGCCCTGGGCCAGCGTGAACTTCATCACCGCGCATGACGGGTTCACCCTGAACGACCTCGTCTCCTACGACGACAAGCACAACGAGGCGAATGGCGAGGACAACCGCGACGGCCATTCGCACAACCTCTCCTGGAACCATGGTGTCGAAGGTCCGACCGACGACCCGGAGATCCGCGCACTGCGCGAGCGCCAGAAGCGCAACCTGCTGGCGACGCTGCTGCTGTCCCAGGGCACGCCGATGGTTCTGGCCGGCGACGAGTTCGGCCACACGCAGCGGGGCAACAACAATGCCTATTGCCAGGACAACGAGATCACCTGGGTGGATTGGGCCGGCATCGGTGAGGACGGCCATGCGCTGGCGGCCTTCGCGCGCAAGCTGATCGCGCTGCGCCAGGGCTTCCCCGTGCTGCGCCGCGGCCGTTTTCTGACCGGCACCTACAACGAGGATCCGGGCGTCAAGGACGTCACCTGGCTGACGCCATCGGGGACGGAGATGGAATCGGAGCACTGGGCCGACCCGAACACGCGCTGCTTCGGCATGCTGCTGGACGGACGTGCACAGGCGACCGGGATCCGCCGCCCGGCCTCGGATGCCACGCTGCTGCTGGTGCTGAATGCGCACCACGATGTGGTGGAATTCTCCCTCCCCGAGCCGCCGGAAGGCCAGCGCTGGTTGCTGCTGGTCGATACCAACCGCCCGGATCTGGACGAGCCCGAGCCCTTCGAGTTCGGCCACGCCTATCTCGTCACCGGGCGTTCGCTGCTGCTCCTCGTGCTGCATCCGCAGCGAGGCGGCGGCGCGATCCTTACCGCGGCCCGCACGGCCTTGCTGTCCGGCGCCTCCCCGCCATCGCTGCCATAGGAGGCACGGAGCACCCATACCTCCGGCCTGGCGATCGCAGACCACGGGGTGGCCCTGCGTCACGCCGCCTGGGCCGCCGCTGCCGGGGTGACACGGTATCTCTCGGGGCGGGAGCGCCCCGAGAAGGCATGATTCACACCGTGACTCAGCGACGACCGGCTGTCCGTCCGGCACCGACGCGGCCGTGAGCGTCCTCGGCCTCGCCATGGCAGCCTTCTCCGGTCCGGGTCGGTCTCGGCCTGGTCAGCAAGCCGAACGGACAGCGCGGGCTGGCGTTGGACAGGCCATGCGTGTCGGAGAAGAGGCGGTCGCCCTGCTTGATGATGGAAGTACCGCCCATGGTGGCTCCGGCGGTGGTGCCCGGCCGGCACCGGGGATCCTGTGGCCCGGTCGGAATGTCTGGCGCGTGGCGCAAGCCAGGCGCGCCACTGTCCTCCAGGACGCTGCCGCCTATTACGACGCCTTGCGCCGGACGATGCTGAATGCGCGGCGATCGATCCTGATCGTCGGCTGGGACATCGACAGCCGTACGCCGCTGGTCGGCGAGAGTGGTACGGCCGAGGATGGCCTGCCGGTATCCCTGGCGGCCTTTCTCACCGCACTGGTCGGGCGCAACTCGAAGCTTTCGGTCAGGCTCCTGCTCTGGGACTACCCGGTCCTCTATGCGCTCGAGCGCGAGTTGCTGCCGGCGCTCCATCTCCAGTGGAGCACACCGCCGCAGATTGAGCTCTGCCTGGACGATACGGTGCCCTTCGGAGCCTCACACCACCAGAAGCTG
>Ga0182748_1001968_pt1 | contig 19125 bp, 24 predicted proteins | sample eDN3rd37CKraftOP_FD_128877 | JGI IMG/M metagenome (GOLD analysis project Ga0182748, IMG submission 128877) | Enriched Organic Plus compost microbial communities from Emeryville, California, USA - eDNA 3rd pass 37_C Kraft OP (version 2) (version 2) ...
ATGCCGAGCGGCGACTACGTGATGGTGGAAGTGAGCGATAGCGGCACCGGCATCCCGCCCGACATCATCGACAAGATCTTCGAGCCGTTCTTCACCACCAAGGAAGTGGGCAAGGGCACGGGCCTCGGCCTTTCGACCGTCTATGGCATCGTCAAGCAGACCGGCGGCTTCATCTACGCCGACAGCGAGCCGGGCCGCACCTCGTTCCGCATCTTCCTGCCGCGGCACGTGCCGGGCGCTGAGGAACTCGCGCCGGCGGCGACCGCGGAAGCGCCGGCCATTGCCGGCGCCACGGCGGCGGTCGAGACGGTGAAGGCGGCCGCGGCCGATCTCACTGGCCACGGCAAGATCCTGCTGGTCGAAGACGAGGAAGGCTTGCGCGCGCTCAACGCCCGCGGTCTCACCTCACGCGGCTACACCGTGATCGAGGCGAGCAACGGCGTTGAAGCGATCGAAGTGATCGAACACGAAGGGCCGGTCGATCTCGTCGTCTCCGACGTGGTGATGCCGGAGATGGATGGTCCGACGCTTTTGAAAGAACTTCGCCGGCGCGACCCGAAGGTGAAGATCATCTTCGTCTCGGGCTACGCCGAAGAAGCCTTCGCCAAGAACCTGCCCGAAGACGAGCAGTACGCGTTCTTGGCGAAGCCGTTCACGCTCAAGCAGCTCGTCGCCGAGGTGAAGCAGACATTGGCCGGATGACGCGCCGATCCTTACACGCGGCCGGTCAACGCCAGCACCAGAACGACGATCAACAGAACGCCGACGATGCCGGACGGCCCGTATCCCCAGCCGCTGGAATAGCCCCAGCGCGGAACGGCGCCGATCAGCATCAGGATCAGAAGAATAACGAGAACAGTGCCCAACATGTTGTGCCCCATCGGTTTCGCGGCACGGACATGGCCCGTAGCCTACGTAAGTTCACGCTGACTAGGGCAATAACGGCCGGTAATCGCGCGGGTTCCCTCAGTGGCAGGACTGCGCGAGCTTCACCTTGTCGAAGATCTCCAGCCGGCACGGCAAACTGCGTTCGGCCGTGAGCGGGCGCTTGGGCGCGCGGAAATAATCGGATTCGAGCATCGCGCCGACCGGGCCGGTGGTCATCGCGGTTTCTTCCGTCGCATGGGTAAGGCGCACAGGCTCGACGGGCGCCGGCTTGGCCTGCGCCGCCGCAGCGCCGAGGGTAACCGCGCCGAACGTGAGTAGCGCTATGATAACGTGGGGCATGATCATCGCCCTCCTGCTTAACGCCGGATGCTTGTGCAATTGCTAAGTGGCGGGCGCAGTTCCTGGGTCCCGGGTGACATTCCCGTGGCTTCAAAACGGCATTTTTCGGCCGCGACTCGGGGACGCAGGCGGCCCTCCGGCACTTACAAATCGGACAGCGCGCACATATTCTCTCGGCACTAATCTTGGCCCGGGAGACAGAACCATGACTCGCCACCGCCTCGTGATTGCGATTGCCGCGATTGCGACCGCGCTCGTCGTTGCCGCCGCGGACTATGCCGATGCGCGCGCCGGCCGCGGATCTTCCGCTGGCAGCCGCGGCATGCGGACCTATTCCACTCCCGCGCCGACGCAGACCGCGCCCTCGACGGCAGCGCCCATGCAGCGTTCGATGACCCAGCCGGGTCAGGCGACCGCCGCCGGTGCGGCGGCCGCGGCGCGCCCCGGCATGTTCGGTGGCATGTTCGGACGCGGGCTGCTCGGCGGTCTCGCCGCCGGCTTCCTCGGCGCCGGCCTGTTCGGCCTCCTGTTCGGTCATGGCCTGTTCGGCGGCATGGCCGGCTTTGCCTCGATCATCGGCCTGCTGCTGCAGGTCGCGCTGGTCGTGATCGTCGGCCGTCTGCTCTTCACCTGGTGGCAGCGCCGCAACGCGCCGGCTTACGCCGCGGCGACGCCGTCCGGCGCCGCGCCGGGTGGCCCGACCAACCATGCCTATACCGGCACGGGCGGCGGTCTCGGCAGCGCGCTCGGTGGCGGTCTTGGTGGTGGTCTTGGTGGCGGCATGTTCGGCGGCAACAAGCCGGCCGGCGAGCCGATCTCCATCGAGAAGGAAGACTACGACGCCTTCGAGCGTCTGCTCGGCGACGTGCAGGCCGCCTATTCGGCGGAAGACCTGAACGCGCTGCGCCGTCTCGTGACGCCGGAGATGCTGTCCTACTTCACCGAGGATCTCGACGACAACGCCAGCCGCGGTCTCGTCAACGAGGTCAGCGACGTGAAGCTGCTGCAAGGCGATCTGTCGGAAGCCTGGAGCGAGGGCAACTCGGACTACGCCACCGTGGCGATGCGCTTCGCGCTCACCGACCGCATGGTCGAGCGCGCCAGCGGCCGTACGGTCGAAGGCGGCAGCCCGAGCGAGGCGACCGAGCTGTGGACCTTCAAGCGCGCGCGGGGCGGTGACTGGCTGCTGTCGGCCATTCAGCAGGCCTGATCGCAATAGGCCGGCTCGCAGACGCGATCCAACGCAATCGATACGGCGGCGCCCCAGGGCGCCGCCGTTTTCTTTTGAGCGCGGCGCTCTTGGCTCAGGCCGGCTGATAGGGCGACAGCGCGGCGCGCTCGCCGGTGACGAGCCGGCCCTGGAAGCGCACGCCCACTTGCGTCGCGGTGCGCCACACGACTCGGCAGTGACGCCGCGCCGAACCGTTGCTGGCGAGCCACAGGGCGAATTCGTTCGGCACCCGTTCGGAGTTGTCGACGTCGATGCGCGCGCCGGTGTTCGAGATATCTGACAGCGCGCAGCCGTATAATTCACCGGGTGAGAGCGCGAGCCATGCCATGTAGCGAACCGGTCGGCGGCGCGACTTTCTCTGCTCTTTGTGCATCGTTTTTATTGGTGAGGAGCGGCGCGCGAAGCGATTCACCGGCGGTTTGGGCTTGCCTCGGAGCGGTCGGGACTATATGAGGGACGCCGTTACCAATTCATAAAATTCTATTTGTGTCTCTTGGTCCGGCTCCCGTTGACCAAGTGGCGAATTCCGTTTATTTGCCGAACTGCAACCTGGTTTTCGGCCTCACCTTGCTGCCACGCTCCAGTCTTGGACTGCGCCTCAAGTGACCCCCCAAAACTGATTGTTGCCGCCCCTGCGTTAGGTTGCGGGGTCGTTCAACGAGAGACGCGTGAAAGGAACTATTGATGCCCGTCGGAACTGTGAAGTTCTTCAACACTCAAAAAGGCTATGGCTTCATTCAGCCGGATGACGGCTCGAAGGATGTGTTCGTGCACATCACGGCCGTTGAGCGCGCCGGCATGCGCTCGCTGGTCGAAGGCCAGAAGATCAGCTACGACATCGTGACTGAGCGCGGCAAGCAGGCCGCCGGCAATCTGCAGCCGGCCTGAGGTCTTTAGAACTTCGCTGAATGCTCGAGCCCGGCGGCGACGCCGGGCTTTTTATTTGCGTGAAAGGCCGCCCTTGCGCGCGACACGCAATGTCGCCGTGCCGACGCATTTGTTCCGGCGATGGAATAGGCGCGCGCTCTGCAGTGTTTGCTCCTCTCAAGGCACGTGATCGAGCCGTGCCGACCAGGGAGGAGTTCCAATGACCATTCTTCGCAAAGCCGCGCCGCTCGCCTGCCTCGCGCTCCTGTGTGCTGGCCCTGCTGCTTTGGCCCAGCAGTCGACGATGTCGTTCTTCGTGACGAGCGTGGGTCTGGGTAAAGGCGGCGATCTCGGCGGGCTTGCCGGCGCGGATGCGCATTGCCAGCAGCTCGCGCAGGCGGCGGGCGCGGGGGGCAAGACCTGGCGCGCTTATCTGTCGACGCAAGGCAGCGGCGCCGTGAATGCCAAGGACCGCATCGGCGCGGGCCCCTGGACCAATGCCAAGGGAGTGGTGATCGCCAAGAGCGTCGCCGAGCTCCATGGCGAGAACAACCTGACCAAGCAGACGGCGCTCTCGGAGAAGGGCGAGGTCATCAACGGCCGCGGCGATACGCCCAACCGGCACGACATTCTGACGGGCTCGCAGGCGGACGGCACGGCCTTCAGCGGCGCCGACGATCGGACCTGCCGCAACTGGACCTCGAGCACGCAGGGCGCGGCCATGCTCGGCCATGCCGACCGGCGCGGCCTGCAGGACGACGCACCCTCCAGGTCCTGGAACTCATCGCATCCCTCGCGCGGGCCGGAGGGCGGCTGCAGCCAGGCTGACCTGCGCTCAACCGGCGGTGACGGCTTGCTTTACTGCTTTGCTACAAACTAAGGTTGCGCCTGGCGGCGCGGGGTGTCGGGGCTTCGCGTCGCCAGCGGCTTTTCGCAGGTGCAGCGAATCATTCCTGCGGTTCGTCGATTCCTGCTACGTGTTGTTAGCCGTTTCGGCGGCATGGTGCGGTTGATCCGGGTGGGGGCTCGGTTTCGCCGGGGGGCGAGCCAGCAGCGCAATGGCTGAGATTCTGAACGTCTTTCTGCTCGCAGTAGACGCAATCGTCTACTTCGTCGCGCTGGCCGCGCTCCTGCGTTCACGCAGCCGCATCGGTCTCGGCGCCTTTTTCTGTGCTCTCGGGGTGATGCATTTCCTCGAGACCTATCTGGCCAGCATCCTCTACGTCTCGCTGCCTTTCGGCATCATCACCTCGCCCGGCTCGACCGTGCTGTTCACCGGCAAGCTGATGATGCTGCTCCTGCTCTACATCCGCGAGGATGCGGTGGTGGTGCGCCAGCCGATCTACGGGCTGCTGTTCGGCAACGTGCTGCTGTTCGTGCTCGCTTTCATCATGCGACAGCACGGGCTGGTGACGATCGCACCGAGCCGCGCCGCCGACTTCGCCTTCCTCAACGAGATGGGCGCCTTGATGGTGTGGGGAACGGCGATCCTGTTCTTCGACTGCATCATCATCATTCTGCTCTACGAACGCTCGCGTGCCTGGTTCGGCGATCGCGTCGTCCCGCGCGTCTTCGTCTGCGGCGTGCTGGTGATGACCTTCGATCAGATGGCGTTCTTCACCGGCCTGCACATGCTCACCGGCGCCGGCTGGCGTGTGCTCGTTGGCGGCTGGGCGGCCAAAATGGGAGCCGTCGCGCTCTACAGCGTGATGGTGAGCATCTACCTGATCTATTTCGAGCGGACGGCCGGGCGGCGCACGGACACGCCCAAGATCTGGGATATCTTCGACACGCTGACCTATCGCGAGCGCTATGAGGATCTTCTGGCGCGCACCGGCTGCGACGCGCTGACCGGCGCGCTCGATCGTCATTCGCTCGAGGCGCACGGCCGCCGTTCGGTCGAGCACGCAGCCGCGGCGGGACGGCCGCTGGCCTTGGTGCTGATCGATATCGATCACTTCAAGGCGTTCAACGATCGCTTCGGCCACGCCGCCGGCGACAAGGCGCTCAAGCGCATCGCGCTCGAGATCATGGCGGCCGCGCGCGTTTCCGATTTCACCTACCGCTTCGGCGGCGAGGAGTTCGTCGTCATCGGCGACGGTGTCAACGGGGAGGATGCGATGGCGCTTGCCGAGCGCATCCGGCGCCGTATCGCCGGCACCGGCGAGGGGGAAGGGCGGCTCACCGTCAGCATCGGCGTATCGACATGCCCGCGTGACGCGACCGACTACGACACCTTGTTCGAAATCGCCGATAAGCGCCTCTATCAAGCCAAGGCCGCCGGCCGCAATCGCATCGTCGGCGAGCGCATTTTGCCGGGCGACGGATCGGTCCGGCTGGTCGGCTGACGCTCTCCAGGAGCGTCCGACCGGAATGCGAAGCCTTTTGGTTTGCTCTTACCGCCGCGAGGCCCCGGGAACGCGTTCGAGGTGATGGACGTAATTAGTCCTGGGGCGCGCCGAGCGCGCCGCCGCGTCGCAAAGGAGGCCTCATGCGCTACCAGTTCTTCTATTGGGCCGAGATTCAGGGGCGCGGCGAGTTCGTGCGCCTCGCGTTGGAAGACGCTGGCGCCAAATACGACGATGTCGCCCGCAAGCGCGGCGGCACGGAACGCATGTTGGCGATCATGGCTGGCGCCCGCGAGAAGCGGCCGCCTTTCGCGCCGCCGTTCCTGCGCGCCGGCAAGCTGACGATCGCCCAGGTCGCGGAGATCCTGTTCTACCTCGGGCCGAAGCTGAAGCTCGCGCCGCGTGACGAGGCGGGCCGGCTATGGCTTCATCAGTTGCAGTTGACGGTGACGGACCTCGTCAAGGAAGTGCACGACACGCATCATCCGGTCGGGACGGGGCTCTATTACGAAGACCAGAAGCCGGAGGCCAAGCGCTACGCCAAAGGTTTCCTGGAAGAGCGCGCGCCGAAGTACCTCGGCTATTTCGAACGCGTGCTGAAGAAGAGCGGCGGTCCATGGCTGCTCGGCCGCAAGTTCAGCACCATCGACCTGTCGATCTTCCAGGTGATCGAGGGCCTGCGTTACGCCTTCCCCAAGGGCATGGCGCGCATCGAGAGCGATATTCCCGGGCTCGTCGGCGTGCACGACCGCGTCGCGCAGCGCCCGCGTATCCGGGCTTATCTCGCCTCCGAGCGCCGCATCCCGTTCAACGAGGATGGGATATTCCGGCACTATCCGGAGTTGGACCGCTGACGCTTCTATGCCTGCCCTGAAAAGGGAGGGTCGATCGCGCGGTTGCGCGATCGGGCGCGCGTAACCCTCCCCCGCAAGCGGGGGAGGGATAAGCAAGCATCAGCCGTGCGCCGAGAGGGTCTTGCCGCCGGCGGTGACCGGCTTGGCCGACACCAGCGTGAAGGCGATGACGCAGGGCTCGGTGCCGTTGTTGATCCAGTTGTGCACCGTGCCGCGCTGGACCAGGACGTCGCCGGCCTTCAGGTGCACGGTCTCGGTGTCGAGCACCATGTCGAGCTCACCGGACATCACGACGGCATAGTCGATCGAGTCGGTGCGGTGGTTGCGCGGCGCGACGCCGGGGCCGAAGCTGACGACGCGGAACACGGTGCCGCCCGGAATGGTGGTGCCGATCTTCTTGTTCGACGGATCCTCGCTGCCGTCGTTGTCGACCGGAAAGCCTTCGCTCGACCAGATCACGGTCGCGACCGCGCCGGGGCGCGTCTCGGCGGCATTGGTCACGGTCTCGTCGATCAGCACCTTGGCGCGGCCTTCCGCGTCGTGACCGGTGACCACCCGGCGCAGCTTTCTCACATCCATCGTTCTACTCCTTGCTTTCAAGTCGATTCACGGACCCGCTTTTTGCCGCTTTCGTGCCAGAGAAGAAAGAGGCCCGAGCCGACCACCACGGCGGAGCCCGCGAGCAGGCCGAGCGTCGGCACATCGCCCCAGAAGGCGAAGCCGAGCAACATCGCCCACACCAGCGAGAAATAATAGAAAGGCCCGACCGCCGCCGGCGGCGCCATGGTGAGCGCGCGCGTCCACCAATACTGGCCGATGGCGTTGAGCACGCCGTTGACGAGCAGGGCGCCAAGATCCCAGTTGCTCGGCCAGACAAAACCGAAGAAGGGCAGAGACAGCGCGAAGAAGGCCGTGAGGAAGACCATCTGGTACATGGTCAGCGTCTCGGCCGACTCGGTCCTGGTCATGCCGCGCACCGCCGCGGTGACGCTGCCATAGAGCACAGCATTCACGAGGGCGAACAGCGCGCCCGCGCGGAAGCTGTCGGCGCCCGGCGCGGCCACCAGCACCACGCCGATGAAGCCGACCACGAGGGCGAGGCCGCGCACCAAGCCGACCTTCTCCTTCAGCCACAGCGCCGCGAACAAGGTGGCGAACAACGGCGAGGCGAAGTTGATCGCGACCGCGCCGCCGAGCGGCATCAGGCCGAAGGCGATGACGATGCAGGACTGGGCGATGGTCTGCGTGACGCTGCGGCCGGCGTGGTCGCGCAGCCGCTTGGTGCGGAACACGGTCAGGCCCGTGCGCGGCAGGATGATGATCGCGCAGGTGATCAACGAGGCGAAGGAGCGGAAGAACAGCACCTCCGCGAACGAGAACTCGGCGACCTGCGCTTTCGACAGCGCGCTCGAGAGCGCGAACAGCACCGTCGCGCCGAGCATGAAAGCGATGCCGAGCGGTACACGGTCGATGCGGGTCGGGCGCGGCGGGTCGAGGCTGTCGGTGGTCACGGGCGGGGCGCGGCTGTGCAAGGGCCGGCAGCATGGTGCGCCAGGCCGCGCGCAGCAAGCTTATTTCGCGGCTTTTGCCCGCGGCGCGCGCGCTTGTGGCTTGCAGGTGGCGCAGAGGCAGCCGGTCTTGCCGAAGTAGAGATCGACATATTCCTCGCCGTAGTCGATCGTGATCTCCTCGCCGGGCGCGATCGCTTTCACGGCGCGAAACATCATGCGGCCGCGGATCAATTCGGCTTCGGTGTTGGGATCGCAGGCATGGTTGACGTAGCGGGCGAGGTTGCGCCGCGACGAGCCGTCGATGGTCCAGCGGCTGTTGATCTCGAACAGATACTTGTTGGCGCGGCGCTTCTCGATTTCCTGCGCGAGCTTGGTCGCGATGCGGCGGCCTTTGTACTCGATCACGAGCGTGCGCTCGGCGATCGGCGCGGTGGCGAAGAGGCCGAGGCCCGTGCGTGCGCGGCCGACCCGGTAGGGCTTTGCGGCCTTCGCCATCGCGTCAGCCGGCCTTGCGCCGCTTTTTCGCGGCCGCGCGGGCGACCTTGCGCTTGCGCGCCTCGCGCAGCTCACGGGCGCGCTTGGCCTTGCGCTTGAGGCAGCGCGTGCACTTGCAGTTCGACTTGCCGATGACGTTCTTGAGGTAGTCGTTGCCGTAGTGGAAGGTCAGTTCCTCGCCCGGCTTGATATTGCGCAGGGTGTAGAAAAAGACCCGGCCGCTGCGGATCGTGCAGTCGATGTTCGGGTTGCAGGAATGGTTGAAATAGCGCGCGATGTTGCTGCGCGCCTTGCCGTCGATGGTCCAGCGGCTGTTGACCTCGAATAGGTAACGGTTGCCCCGGGCTTCCGCCTTCAGTGCATCCTTTACATTCAGCCGCGGCCCTTTGTATTCGGCCACGCGCTTGCGCTTCTTGATCGGTCGGGTCGCGAACAGGCCGAGGCCGGTGCGCGCGCGGCCGAGGCGGAAAGGTCGAGGTGCCATGGATTATTGACGTTTCATTGCCGGCAAGGGGGCGCAAATGCCAGATAGCGGCGGCAAGGTCAATTAAAACAGGGGATAAATGGCCAATTACCGCTCGCGGGACGATAACGGCGCCGCGATCGTCTCCAATGACTGCCTTTCGGCGGCGATGCCGAACACCATTTCGATGATGGCGGCGGCCAGCATCAACAGGGCAGCCGCGAGATAGCCGTAGAACACGGCCCAGGCCGAGCCGGTGCCGATCAAGGTGCCGAACAGCCAGGGCGCGATGATGCCGCCGGCCCCGGTGCCCAGCGAGAAGAAGAAGGCGATGGCCAAAGCGCGGGTTTCCAGCGGAAATATCTCGCTGACCGTGAGATAGGCGGAACTCGCGGCGGGCGAGGCGATGAAGAAAATGAGCGTCCACAGGGCGGTCTGGGTGACGACCGTCAAATGGCCTTGGGCGAACAGGAGGCCCGTCACGATCAGGATCGCGGCCGAGATCGTGTAGGTCGCGGCGATCATCTGCTTGCGGCCGATGGTATCGAAAAAATGGCCGAGCACGACGACGCCCAGGAAGTTGCTGATGGCGAAGGGCAAGAGATAGAGCCCGGTCGTATGCGCCGGCACCTTGTAGAACTGGGTGAGCACCAGCGCGTAGGTGAAGAAGATCGCGTTGTAGAGGAAGGCCTGCGACACCATCAGCGAGAAGCCGACCAAGGCTCGGCGCCAATACTGGCCGAACATGGTTCGGATGATGACGCCGAAGCCGAAGGACTGGTGCGGATGCACCGTGATGGCGTCGTTCGGATCGAGTTTTTCGATGCGGGCGTGGGTGTCAGGATCGACCAGCGCCTCGATATTGGCCACGGCCGCTTCCGCCTCACGGTGGTAGCCGTGCGTGACCAGCCAGCGCGGGCTTTCCGGCACGAAGCGCCGTATCGCCAGGATGGCGAAGCCGAGCAGCGCGCCGATGGCAAAGCCGACGCGCCAGCCGACGTCGACCGAGAACAGGTTCGGATCGAGAAAGATCAGCGTTGCCCCAGAGCCGAGCGCGGCGCCGAGCCAGTAGGAGCCGTTGATGTAGATATCGATGCGGCCGCGCAGCCGCGCCGGGATCATCTCGTCGATGGCCGAATTGATGGCCGCATATTCGCCGCCGATGCCGGCGCCCGTGATGAAGCGGAAGACAATGAAGCTCGTGAGGTCCCACGAGAAGGCGGTGAGAAAAGCGCCGGTGAGATAGGTGACGAGCGTGACGAAGAAGAACAGACGCCGGCCGTAGCGGTCCGTCAGATAACCGAACACCAGCGAGCCGACCACGGCGCCGGCGAGATAGCACGAGGCGATGAGCCCGATCTCGCTCGCCGAGAGGCCGAGCGTGCCCGGCTCCTGCAGGACGCCCGACACCGCGCCCTTGAGCGTGACCTCGAGGCCGTCGAGGATCCAGGTGACGCCGAGCGCGATCACCACCCAATTGTGAAAGCGCGTCCAGGGCAGGCGGTCGAGGCGCGCGGGGATCAGCGTGCGGATGGGCGCGCGCTCGGGCGTCATCGTTGGACCCGGGCGAGCGCCTGCCGCAGGCTCTCGGCGCTTTTGTCGAGGCCCTCGCGTTCCGCCGCCGATAGTTCCGGCGTGAACACGGCCGCAACGCCGTCGCGGCCGACCACCGACGGCAGCGACAGCGTGACGCCATACGGCTTCTGCAGGCTGCCGATGGGGATCACGGCGCGCTCGTCGCGCAGGATCATTTCGGCGATGCGCGCCGAGACGATGCCGATACCGTATTGGCTCGCGTCATGGCCTTCGATGATGGTGATGTTGGCGTAGCGCACGTCCTTCTCGAGTTGCGCATGCATCGCGGCTGCGTCCTCGCCGCGGTCCTTGAGCAGCTTGGCCACCGGCACGCCGCCGACGCGCGCGGAGGACCACACGAAAACCTGCGAGGTGCCGTGCTCGCCCAGCACCATGGCGTCGACCTCCATCGGGCCGACGCCGAAATGCGCCGCCAGATGCACGCGGAAGCGCTGGCTGTCGAGGAAGGTGCCGGCGCTGATCACCTTGCCGTGGCCGGCGGCCTCGCGCGCGATGTCGGCCAGCGGATCGGGCGGATCGGTCACCGTCAGCAGCACGGCCTGTGGCGCCGCCTTGACGATGCGCGGTACGATGTCGCGGTAGATGTCGGCGTTCTTCGCCAACAGCTTCAGGCGGCCTTCCTTGTCGTTGCGGTCGGTGGCGCCGCCGGTCTTTTCGTTGATGCCGGAGGTGATCATCACCACGCCGCAACCGGCCAGATCGTCATAGTCGCCGTCGCGGATGTCGACGCGCGGACCGAGGGGCGTGCCGTAGCGGATGTCGGTCGCGACCGCCTGCGCGGTCTTGCGCGTGCGGTTGACCAGGACGATCTCGCGCGCGGTGCCGCGCGTTACCGCGGCCAGGGCGCAGGCGCAGCCGACATTGCCGGCGCCGATGATTCCGAGTTTCATGGGGAAGCTCCTGGTGCGCGAGAATGAAAACCCGCAAGGGGCGGCGGTGTTCCCGCCGGTCAGGAAGGACGATGGGATGACGAGCGACCGCTGGCCCTCACTCGACTACGGCGCCTGGAAGGATACGCGCGACACCCTGCATCTGTGGACGCAGGTGGTGGGCAAAGTGCGCCTGGCGCTGACGCCCTGGCTGAATCATTCATGGCACGTGGCGCTCTATGTGACCGCGCGCGGACTGACGACCGGGCCCATGCCGTGCGGCGTGCGCGAGACGCAGATCGATTTCGACTTCATCGACCACGTGCTCTGGCTGCGCACCAGCGAGGGCCATTTCCGCCAGATCGTGCTCAAGCCGATGCCGGTCGCCGAGTTCTACGGCGAGGTGATGGCGGCGCTCGCCGCGCTCGGTGTCGACGTGCGCATCAACCCCATGCCCAGCGAGATCCCGGGCGCCGTGCCTTTCGATGAAGACACGGCGCACCAGGCTTACGATCCCGACTACGCCCATCGCTTCTGGCGCGTGCTCGCCTCGAGCCAGAGGGTGTTCGAACTCTTCCGCACGTCCTTCCTCGGCAAAGTGAGCCCGGTGAATTTCTTCTGGGGCTCGTTCGATCTCGCCGTGACGCGCTTTTCCGGACGCAAGGCGCCGTTGCATCCGGGCGGCGTGCCGGGTTTGCGGGATGATGTCGCGCGCGAAGCCTATTCGCACGAAGTGTCGAGCGCGGGCTTCTGGCCGGGTAGTACCGGCCCGGTCGAATATCCGGCGTTCTATTCTTACGCTTATCCGGCGCCGGAAGGCTTTGCCGCCGCCGAGGTGCAGCCGGCGCAGGCCTTCTTCTCCAAGGAGCTCGGCGAATTCATTCTGCCCTATGACGCCGTGCGCCAGGCTGCCGATCCGGAAGCCGCGTTGTTGACCTTCCTGCAATCGACCTACGTGGCCGCGGCCGATCTCGGGCATTGGGATCGCGCTTTGCTCGAATGCGAATTGGGCGCACCGAACAAAGTGCGGCCGGTGTGAACGCGCCGGCCGGAGATTTCGCGTTTACAAGGCGGAGGCCGTGACCTGCGGCGCTTCGGGCTGCTTTGGCGCGGTGGGATTGATCACTTCGATCTTCACTTTGGCGAGACCGCGATCGTAGAAGCCGAGCAGCTTGGCGCTCTGCGCCGACAGGTCGATGAGGCGGTTGCCGGTGAAAGGCCCGCGGTCGTTCACGCGCACGAACAGCGAGCGGTTGTTGGCGAGGTTCGTCACCTTCACCGTGCATTGCAGCGGCAGCGTGCGATGCGCGGCGGTAAGGGAATGCATGTTGAAGGTCTCGCCGTTGGCGGTGCGGCGGCCGTGGAAATCGGCGCCGTACCATGACGCAATGCCGACGGCGCTGTAGTTGACGCTCTTGACGATCGAAGGCGTGGCGGCCGCCTGTCGCTTCGGCGGCTTGGCCGGCGCCGCGCGCGACTGTTCGCTGGCCGCGACGTCCTGCGACTGCTGCGTCGTCTGCTGGGCGACATTGTTGCCCGCGCAGTTGGCGAGTGCGAAGCACGCGGCAACGGCCGCGACGATGGACGCAATACGCGATACGCGAACTGAACGGCAGAGTCTGTTCATGTCACGCGAGCCCCAGTAGCCCCCCGGGTCCCATGCGCGACGCTAGAAGCGTGTGTGACTCGCGTGGTGGTACGAGGTGCGGCATCCACAAGGTTTGCCGTGAGGTGTGGCTTCGCGGCGACAGCGTATTTGTGACGGCGGTATTGCTTGCGCGCGAATAGGCGCGCGCTCGCGGCGCGCCTCATTCATTTGATTCAAATGAGCGCGATCGTCACGCGACGCGATCGTCACGATTGCTGCGCGGCTAACGCTTTCGATGCGAGTTGCAGCAGCGAGCCGATGCCGGCGATCGCGAGCACGATCACCGCGAAGCGGCCCCAGACGCCGAGGAAATAGATCGTCGCGACGATCAATCCCGACCACATGCCCGTGCACCAGATGCATTGCATGAATTCGCACACGAGCCGGCGCCAGCCGCGCTCCGCGGTCTTCAGTCGCGCGCCGTCGCGATCCATGAAGGCCGCGCGCACCATTTCGAATATCTTGTCGAACGTGAGCAAATGCACGACGCGGAAGGCGGCGAAGGCGAGCAATGTCAGGTCTAAAAAGGTGAGCGCCGCGGGATCGAAGGCGCCGTAGTGCGCGATGAGCGCGACCGCGAGCCCGCTGAGCAGCGCGAAGACGACGAGCGCGACGGCGCTCCAGAAATGTTGCTCCTCGCGAATCTCCGCTTCGTCGAGGCGCCGCGTAGGTTCAACCGGTAGATCGCGTTGCCCATCATGGGCGGCTTCGGTTTGCATGGTGCGCGGAGCCTCAGGCGTCGCCGACGATGGCGGTGATGACGCCGGTGCCCTCGCAGGCGGGACACGCCTTGCCCTCCACACGGCCATGCCCTGAGCAGGTCGGGCAGATGGCTTCGCCGCTCTGTTGGCTGTCCGGCGCGGTTTCGTCGCCGGGCTTCTTACGCGTCATCGGCGGTGGCCTCGCATCAGGTTCCAGTTCGGATTCTCGAGGCACAGCCGGTCATGCGGCGCATAGGCCTGACAGATCGCGCGCGTCGGATAGCGGCAGTCCCATTGCACGTCGATGAACACGGCTTGCGCCGTGCACCAGCGCGCTTCCGCCACGTAGACGGGTTCGACGACGACGTAGGGCTGGGCGTGAACGGCGCCGGCGGCGATGAACAAAGCGGCGAGAGCGAGGAGCGGGCGCATGGCTATTTGTCCTGCTTCTTGTTCTTCTGCTGCTCGATCGCCTTCTCCTTCGGCAGCGGCTGCTGCGACGGGTCCTGGCTGGTCTGGCCCGGCTTCTTCCAGGGCTCGTGCGTGGCGGAGCCGGATGTCTCGTCTGCTTTGTCGGTCATGGGGCACCCTCGGGTTGGCGGGAACCAACGTGCGGTTCGGAGGTCCGTTCCCCGGCGGTGCCCGGGGGCGCGGCGAGCGAGCGCTAAAGCTCCGCCGCCCGTGTTCTTTGGCAGGCGCCGGGTACGCCTTCAGTCTCTTGCATTCCCTTGCCCCCGCCACACGCGAGGGGACGGCGCGCCGAGCGGCGCGACGGTCTTCGTCTCTGAGCCGCGCTCCGCTTGTGGCGAAACGCGGGCGCCTCTCGGCGCGCCGTGGCGGCGTCTTCCAACGGCGGGCCGCGCTTTCGCAGGAGGCACATGGCCTCGGCGTCAGCGAGCTCCTCGCAGCGGGTCCTAGTGCCCGCGGGCGGGGTCCGCCGCCGCTCGAGCGCGGAAGGATGCGTTACGTCCTCCGCCCGCGAGCGCCGCGTCCCACCCCGTCCTCGTAACGCCTCGCGACGACGCCCTTCGGCGGATGAGACCTGAGGATTATGGTCTCAACCGCCGAAAGGTCAACAGTCCTAGCTAAGAAAAAAAGGGGCCTCGCCTTACCAGCCGTAATAGCGCCGGCCATAATAGGGGCGCTCGACATAGACCGTCGTCGGCTCCTGCACGACCACGGTCGGCGGCGGCGGCAGCACGTTGCCCTTGGCCGTCATGCACTGGGCATAGACGGTGTCGTAGCGCTGCTGGATCGAGCCGCCCGCGGCGGCCGCGCGGTTCGAGCCGACGACCGCGCCGGCGGCAAGGCCGGTGCCCGCGCCGATGGCCGCGCCGGCGCCGACATTGCCCGAGAGCGAGCCGATGGCCGCGCCGCCGAGCGCGCCGAGCGCCGTGCCGATGGCCGCGCTGCTGACGGCCTCCTGGTTCGCCTCTTCGCCGGGCGAGCGATAGCCGACCGCGGCCTGGGCCGAGGCCTGGCAAGACTGATCGTCGCGCTGGAAGGCCGCGTAGGACTTGCCCTTGCCGGGCATGACCGAGACGCGCGGCTCCGCCGGGCCGGTGGATGCGCAGCCGGCGAGGCCGAGGCAGAGCAGGCCGAACACGGCGATGTGAGACGTCTTGACGTTCATTGCGGAAAACCCCTCCGTGAAGGCCGCCGATGTAGCAGGGGAGGCTACGCAGCGGAAATTAAAAAAGTCGCTCGCCGTATTGGAACTCGGGATCGAATGAGCGGCGGCGTCGGCAAAGTGTCGCGGCGGGCAGAACACGGAGCACGGAGCCGCATGGAGCGAAGCGGAACGCGGAATCGCGGGCGGCGAGGTCGGCCCCGGATTCCGCTGCGCTCATCCCGGCTGCGGAGCAGAAGCGCGGGACAGCCTCTCTCCGTCATCCTGAGGTGCGAGCAGCGACAGCGGCGAGCCTCGAAGGATGAACGGCCGAGGTCTTGAGGCTAGGGGCGGGGGCGCTCGACTGCCCGCCTTGAGGCATTATCGCTTTTTCGCTATATAGTATAAATGCGTTGGACGGTCGAAGCCCTGAACGCCGTGGTCGATGCCGAGATCGAGGCTTTGCCGCGCGATATACGCGCCCGCCTGACCCGGTTGTCCGCCATTATCGAGGAGTTTGGGTTTGGCGGGTTGCCGCGCGATGCGGCAAAACATCTAGACGGGCGGTTGTGGGAACTGCGCATGACGGGCCGCGACGGGATTGCGCGGGCGATTTATGTCACTGCGACGGCGCGCCGGGTCGTTATCGTCCGCGTGTTTGTGAAGAAGACGCAGAAGACGCCGCCGCGCGAATTGGAACTGGCGCGGCAGCGGGCGAAGGAGGTGCCATGACCAAGATCAGCACGTTGCACAAAAAGTGGATGAAAGACCCGGAGTATCGCAAGGAATACGATGCGCTGGAGGAGGAGTTTGCGTTGATCGAGGCGCGTGCGCGCGCGGGCTTGAGCCAAGCCGAACTCGCCAAGCGCATGAAGACGACGCAAAGCGTGATCGCGCGGCTGGAGAGCGGACGGACGACGCCTTCGACGCGCACGTTGCAACGTTTCGCGGCCGCGACCGGGCACCGGCTGAAGATCAGCTTCGAGCCGATGGAGAAGGGGAAGAAGCGCGCGAGCGGTAGCGTGGGTAGGGCGCGTTAGCGCTGGCCGGTGGCCGGCATGGAGCAAAGCGGAATGCGGGAGTGTGTGCGGCGATGTCGGCCCCGGCTCTCGCTGCGATCATCCGGCCAAGTTGTTGAAACGCTGCAAAAACTATCCCCGTCATCCTGAGGTGCGAGCCGCGACAGCGGCGAGCCTCGAAGGATGAACGGCCGAGGTCTTGAAGCACGGGCCGTCGCCCTTCGAGGCTCGGCCTTCGGCCTCGCACCTCAGGGTGACGGGTCTGGCGTAAGGACGTGGTGCCAAGCCGGCGGCGGATTGCGCTTCGCTCATCCGCTCTACGGGCTGATCCAATAAAGCGAGCCTGTCCCCACGGTCATTGCCGGGCATAGCCCGTCGAAGACGGGCGTGAACGCCCTTATGACCCGGCAATCCATGAGGCGATGCCGCATGGTCGGCCGTACATTTGTCCGCGTGGCGCTTCATCATGGATGCCCGGGTCAAGCCCGGGCATGACGGAGCAAGGTGTGGCGCATGCGCCGAGCTCGCCCGTAGCCCGCATGGAGCGAAGCGGAATGCGGGATTGCTCTGTTGAGGTCGGCCCCGGATTTCGCTGCGCTAATTCGCCCTACGGGCTGACACGTTAAGGCAAAGCTTCTCAGCGCTGTCATTGCCGGGCTTGACCCGGCAATCCATGAGGCCGTGCCGCATGGTCGGCCGTACATTTGTTCGCGTAGCGCTTCATCATGGATGCCCGGGTCAAGCCCGGGCATGACGGAGCAAGGTGCGGGGCATTCGCTGAACTCGCGGTCAGTAGCCCACATGGAGCGAAGCGGAATGCGGGAGTGAATGCGGCGAGGTCGGCCCCGGATTTCGATACGCTCATCCGGGCTACGGGCAGCATTCATTTGGCTGCAGGCGCTAGTCGTATTGGCGGTGACGGTCTCCTCCGCGGGTGCCGCGGCGTCTCGGCGCAATCGCAGATAATCGCTTGTGCAAGGCCGGGTGAATGGTCATCCTTTTTTCAGGAAGAAGGTTTGGGTCGCCTCTAAATGCCCACCGATTTCTTACCGTATCTCCAGTGGTGCCTGCCCGAAATGAATTCCCAATCGCTCCTAATCTGTATAGATCGGACAATATTTCGCGGGGCGATCTTCGACCTAGAAGCTTTTGAGCAGCAGGGGAGTCGTCAGCGATTGTTTCGATTCTTTGCTCAAATTCGGTTAGTTCAAAATAGGTTGACGACCCCGCAATAACTAGCTCGACCAAATCAATATCTGCTTTTGAATAGCTCGCGCTCAGTTCATATCGAATTTCGTCCCACATCTTTGTGGAGTATTCGATGTCTGTTTGATTTAGGACTTCGATGGAGAATTTTGTTTCGTTTGGGAAATGTTTTTGGGCGATTGTTAATCGCCATACGAGGTCGCGCGGCTTGTAAAACGATCGATCCAAAAGGAATGCTTCAACCAGTTGTCCGTTTATGTTCTTTGGAAAGAGGTCAACAATATCGTCTTCTGTCTGTTCAACGCCTAACGCTTTTTTCGACGCGCTGATTTTTCGACGTATTATTTCGATTAGTGGGTGGTGCAGCGACCGGCGAGCCATATACCAGGCTAAATTGAATCCTTTGTCGTGGATGAGGCGGTCCACTTCTTCGCCTAGTGCTCCCATGCCATCAATGACCTCTGATCGGACCGCGGCAAGTATGTGTACTGACGAGTCGGCTTGTCGGCTGAGTTCATTGATTGCTGCCACTGCAAAAACTAAATCTCGAACCATGCGTTGGTCACGGTGGTATTGTTCCAATGAATGGAAGAAGACTTCCAGCTCGTCGAAAAATAAATAAACGGGCTTCAAAAAAGCGATCTCAATAAAGTTGGCGTCGAGTCGTCGACATAGTGCATCGAGCGTGGTTTTACCCGTCGTGCCTTGCGGCTTGAAATCTCCGCCTAACTCCACTTCGAAAAAAGACAGATCCGCCTTAATCGTGACGTTTGCGCCTTCAAGTCTGGGTAGAAAGCCAGTGATTTTGGCGAAGGTGGATGGGTCGTTTAGTCCAAGTAGCTTCAAGTAGCTTTCAAGTTTTGACCCGATTGCGATTGCCGGATTTTTTTTGATTGTCTCGCCGATCTTATGATGGATAAACCACTTCCATGCCGTTTTGAAATCTTGCGACACTTCCATCTTCGATGCGTCGATATCGACCCAAGAGATGCCTACTTCTTGTGAAATTTGAAGCCTCTGTTGCTCTGTGAGGTCGGATTTGAAGAGCAAGAAATCAGTGTAGGCGCCTGTGTTTCTTCGATCCTCCGCGAACCAGCGAAGAAGGGAGGTCTTGCCGGTGCCCCGGAAGCCTTCGATGAAAAACACATCGCTATTCGAGAACCGAGAGGTTTCAACGGATTGCGGTATCAAATAGGCATCGAAAAATAGTTGGTCTCTGGCAGATTTCGGAGTGAGATATTCATGTTTCCCGTCGACTTTGCCTATGTTCAACTGCTTCAGGACTATTGACATAAACTCTTTCGCCCCCATTGTTCATCGTAGCAGTAATCTACCATAAGATGTTGTCTTGCGTCCGTACAGCCTGGAATAGCCCATGAACGCCCCCACCAAATCCCCGCTGCCCCCGTACCAGCACTCCCCCCTGTTTCCGCTCGGTCCGGATAAGACTAAATACCGCAAGATCACGTCGGACGGCGTGA
>Ga0182748_1001975_pt1 | contig 19070 bp, 21 predicted proteins | sample eDN3rd37CKraftOP_FD_128877 | JGI IMG/M metagenome (GOLD analysis project Ga0182748, IMG submission 128877) | Enriched Organic Plus compost microbial communities from Emeryville, California, USA - eDNA 3rd pass 37_C Kraft OP (version 2) (version 2) ...
ACCGGCAGCGAATACGACAAGGATTTCGTGCCCGGCAAGCCGCTCTACATGTGGGTCTCGGTGTTCGATCACACCCAGACCCGGCACACCCGGCACGCGCGCCCGGTGCGGATCGACGTGCAGGAATGATCATGTCAGGCACGTGCGAGGTCCTTGTAAACGGCCGCGCGGTGCAGGCTCGGATCGGCGAGACGCTGGTCGAAGCCGCCTTAAATGGTTCTGTCGTCATTCCTCACGACTGCTGCTCAGGACAGTGCGAGACCTGCCGTGTGACGGTCTTGTCAGGGCAGGTTGACGATCGGGATACTCGGCGTCGCGACACCGTCCTCGCGTGTCAGGCACGGATCGTCGGATCTGTCGCCGTCACATTCGATGAGGTTCCACCTGTCAGAAAGGTGACCGGGCGTGTCAGAGGCGTTCGTGATCTCAGTTCCGATACCCTCGAAGTTGTCGTTGCGACGGATTCAGATTTACCGTTTCGTCCAGGTCAATATGTGAGTCTCAAATTCGCTGGCTATCCCGCCCGCGATTACAGTCCGACACTGAGCCTTGAAACCCACTCTCAGCGCGAACTCACTTTCCATATAGCCCGCTATCCGGGCGGCGCCGTTTCATCTCACATTGGCCGCGCGATAAATGTGGGCCACAAGGTTCATGTTCAAGGTCCTTTCGGATCGGCCTTCTTTCGGCCAGGCGCAGGACGACTGATTCTTGTTGCTGGAGGCACTGGATTTGCGCCGCTGTGGCCGATCGCCGTCACCGCCAGGCGCGACAATCCGGACCGGACGATCGTGCTCATTTGGGGAGCTCGGAGATATTCTGCGATCTACATGCGTGACGTAATCGAGCGTCTCAGCAGTTCGGGTATCGAGACCATCGTCACAGCTACGAACGAATCAGACGCATCGATACGATCAGGACGGCCGACAGACCATCTTCCAGTTCTTCGCCCAGACGACACGATCCACGTTGCGGGTCCGCATTCGTTAGTCGAAAACGTGAGTTCGCTAGCGAATTTGTCCGGCTGTCGCTGCTACGCCGATTCGTTCCATCAATCCGCGCAGCGTTCGACAATCTTCGATCGGTTCGTTCGGTTCTTGATCGCGGATTGATTCGATTCTTCGTTCTGCGGGTTCATCGAAACACGGATGTTCTCTGCGCCTGTTTGTCGCTGCTTGTGACGAACGATGCTCGGCGCCGTTCGTATTCTCGTATTCGGGCCGCGGACAAAAGTGGCAAATGCCATGCCTTCACACTCTCGGTTTGAACGCCTCCCGGTCGCGACGATCTGGCCGCCAACTTAAACATCTGCAACTCTATCCTCCCGCTCAATTGTTTGGTCATCAGTGTATGCCATGCTGACGCCAACGAGGGGCGATCAACGACCTCTTGAGTGGACGCATCTTGTCGAATGCAGAGGCCATTCTGATCGTTTCCCTGTTCTCTTCAATGTGGCTGCACGGGTGAGGAGGACTCAGTCGCAGTGTGTTCAGGGAGTGCATCGGTATGCCTGCCAAAGTTCCACCAGCCGTCTACAGCATCGAAGTCGGAGGCGTCTACGCTACTGATTCCAAGTCACAGACGAGACGTTTTGTGTGTGCTCTGGAATCAGAACTCGCGATCGCATTCGACAAGCGGACAGGGGTCCTCCTTCGGCACGGAAACGCAAAGTCCGTTCAGGAATTTGTCGAAAAGCAACGGGCACGCCTTCGATCAGCAGGTTTCCACCGAGAGGTCGAGGATCTCATCCACGTGACGTTCCCGGTTACCGAAGAAACTGTCGCCGGTCTCAATAAGTGCGTCGACGTCACGGGGTATCTGAAGACATTCCTTTTTGATCTGAAGAACATCATCGAGCGCATTTCCGATGAAGCCGCTCCAGCGGTCCGCTAAAGCGTGAACGACGCTTCCTCATTCAATTGGTTCCTCTCTGCCAGCGCCGTCTCATTCAAGAGGCGGCGCGCCTTCACGGCATCTCGTATCGGGACCAGGCGGGTTCCTCGGCAACAATGCGCAAATTGTCTCGGCGGTGACGGACAGTGATCTGCATGGTCCTCTTCCGCGTCGGCAATTCGCGGCCTCGAAAGGGATCTCAAGCTTGAAGGCTGGCTTCTGGGGAAGGATTGCTGACAGCAGATGCTTCCGGCGCCGGATCATCCGTATAGCGAAGCAGAAGGCCGTCGTACTGGACTCCACGGCCGACCGCAGTCGGTTCGGATCTCTTCGCGATCAGGCCGGACCGGATAAAAAAGCGAGCTCTTCGAGCTGGCCGATCGACAGCCTCGAGTAAAGATCAAGCGCGGCAGACATCACATTGCCCTGCTCCACACTGAGCTTCATGGTGACTGCGTCTTCTGTGTTGCTCATGATGCCTCTTTGCCGGATTGAAGGTATCGCGGATCCGTTGCCAGAGGCTACGATCCTGAAGCGCAGGACTCAAATGCTGGATGATTCTAAAAGCCCAACGTGAGCTGAAGGCCTGTGTCCTTGGCAAATTCCTCGTCGAAGCCGGATACCGTCACGCCGAGCAGACGAACGCCCTTTGTGAATGGCTGTAGCTCCGCCAGTTGCATTCTGGCGAAGGTTTTGATGGCCTCTTTGTCGGCGATTTGCCTGCCCGTCCTGCTCCGCGTGATCTGCTGAAAGTCCTGATACTTAACCTTCAATGTGATCGTGCGGCCGCGAAGCTGTAGACGTTCCAGGTGCGACCACACCTTGTCGATGATCGGCTCCAGATTGACGATCATTTCATCGATCGAGGTGAGATCGTACGAGAAGGTGTTTTCCGCTCCGACCGACTTGCGAACCCGGTGTGCTTGAACGGGACGTTCGTCGACGCCGCGCGAGATCCAATAATAGTGGGTGCCAGCTTTTCCGAATGTCTGCTGAAGAAATTCCAGGCTCCTCGCCCTGAGATCCGCCCCCGTTTCGATGTCGAGCGCTTTCATGCGCTCCGCAGTCCGCGGCCCTATGCCATGGAATTTCGCTACAGGAAGGCTCTCGACAAAGGCCGGCCCCTGGTCCGGTGTGATGACGAACATCCCGTTCGGCTTGCGCTGATCGGATGCCATCTTTGCGAGGAACTTATTGTATGACACCCCTGCCGAGGCCGTCAGCGCCGTCTGCTCGAAAATGCGTTCGCGAATCTCTCGCGCTATCCGCGTGGCGTATTCGATGCCTTTGAGGTTCTCGGTGACATCGAGATAGGCCTCGTCCAATGACAGCGGCTCGATCAGAGACGTGTATTCCGCGAAGATCTCGCGGATCTGCATCGACACCTCACGGTATACATCAAAGCGAGGTTTGACGAAGATGAGGTCAGGGCACTGCCGCTTTGCAGTGATGGAAGGCATGGCTGAATGGACGCCGTATCGCCTTGCCTCGTAGCTTGCTGCGGCAACGACGCCTCTTTCCCTGGACCCGCCGACTGCGACAGGCCTGCCGCGCAATTGTGGATTGTCGCGCTGCTCCACTGACGCGAAGAATGCGTCCATGTCGATGTGAATGATCTTCCTGGGCCTCATGGGCGCCGTGATGTTGTGGTTGGTCTCATCGGCCTTGTTTCGCCACGCGGCGAACTTGCGGGCCTGCAATCACAGTCGCACCGAAATCACTCATCAGGAAGGCTGCCCGTTCCGAAGGCTTTTTTGACTTCCGGGAAGGTGCCTTTTCTGCGATTTCAGGGCCGATTGGGCAGGAGTCTGCAATCAATGGCGGGGGGAGGTGCATGCGCCTTTTCATTTGGTTGTTGCGGGCCGCGTGCATTGTTTTGGGAGCCTTGTCGGGTTTGGTCGTTGTCGGACTGCCAGGGTTCGACGTGGTTGAAACGATCGACGGATTTCCCGTTTTCGGTGGAAAAATCCATCCGGAGCAGATCGCGACATACATTGATGAGGGAATGGAGACCGTCAGTCGTGTCGACTTCTATGGTTTTATCCTCCCCGGCGAGCCATTTTTCTGGATGATCGGCATCATCGGTCTTCTGTCTTTCGCGGGATATTACATAGGCGGCCGCGTCGGACATCGATTGTTTCGATCGGATCCTTGAGGCGAGTCCCTGGCGGATTGGCCTCGGAGCCACGACGCATGGGAATTGATGCCTTCGCCCCGAGACGCTATCCATATAGATGAAGCGACGGATCGGTTGAAACAGCGCTTCCCTGCCGGGGAAATCTTGGTCCTCGCGTGATGCGGGATAGGTCGCGAGACCGAAAAGGAAACCGAAACAAAGGGTTTCGCGCTGCGAGACCCTTTTTTCGCGGCTATTGGATGAGCTGCGGGCTGGGCGTCTAGCGTTCTAACAGCCTTCGGTTTTCTGCCGTCGACGTTCCGTATCTGCGAGAAAGTCCCTGCCAAACACAACGGAGGCTGCGGACAACCACCGACGCAGGTGACCGATCTTTCGGTCGATCTCCGCTCTTTGACGGCGGGCCTGGTCTAGCTCAACCAGTCTCGCCCTGACCTCGTATGGAAGCGCCATTGGGTGTTCTCCGTCGAAGGTCGTAATCTATTGCTGCGTTTAAGGATTTTGAAGACCCGGTCCCGCTAATTTTGGATCCCGCGTTCGGATCGACCTCGTAGCGTCCGTGGCGAACTCTGATTTGCGGCTCCATCAAGGTCTGCTCGAAACGGTCACTCCCCTCCTTCAGGGATAACCAGAAGGCCATGTTCGGGTTGTCACGGTGTCGCCGAAGATTGGCTTCCGTCATCCTGAACGGAAGCGCCTGAACCTGGAAAGATCGTTGTCCTCCGGCGAATGCTTCCCGGGCCAGCGCGTAGATTTCACGCATTCCGTCATCACCCATCGCATAGCACCCGGCCGAGACGCAGCCGCCATGGACCATCAAGGCCGACCCTGAACGTCCGAGAGACCTATCGAACGTGTTTGGGTAGCCGAGGTCGAAGGACAGATAATAATTGGAATGCGGGTTCATGCGCCCCGGCGTGACGTGATAAAAGCCCTCGGGGGCTTGCCGGTCGCCCTGGCGCAGCTTGGGGCCAAGATCTCCTGAATAGGCGCAGATCGGATACGTTTTGAGGAGGGCGAAGCGACCGTCGCCAGCCTTCTTCCAGACCTCGAGTTCCCGCTCCTCTTTGAAGATCCGCAGCAAAATAGGCGAGCGGTGGTCTATTCCTGCGGCATCCATCTTTGCGATGAGATCCTCTGGAATGGGCGCATCATGTCTGGACTGGGTGGATACGGCTTTCGCAGATGGAGGCTGTTCAGGGAAAACGGAACAACCTCCAAGCAGCAGGGCCAGGATCGTGACGGCAACTCCGGCCGGTGACCCGCATTTCAGGAACGAATCCTTCATGCGCGGGAAGAAAGGCCGGTTCCGTACTCCCGTCAACCCCAACGAGTTCTTGTCGGTTAATCGGATCCTTTTCACGACAGTTTCCAGAGCCCATGTGGGACGACTTGCCAAAAATTGCCCTCGTTCAGATCCTCTACGACGTCACCCTTCATCATGGAAGCGCGTTCGATTCCCGCAGCGCGCATGCGATCACGGGATTCGGGAGACGGCGACCACCGCCCCATCTGCATGGATTCGAGAACCTTCTCCTTACTGGAGACTTCGCAAACGTGAACAGGGACATGGGTCGCCGCCAATTCCGCCAATTTCCAGATCATCGGAACGTCGGCCAGGATGGATTTACGCCTGGATTCTGGATTCATGAAGTGGATGACGAACTTCGGCATTTTGGCTTTTCCTCCTAAGGATGCGCAGTCTCTTCTCTGATTGATTTCAGCGCCTCCTTAAAATCAGCCAGTTGAATCGCTGCCGAATTGACTTCCGGCACGCATGAATCCGGCGTGGTCGTAGCTCTGTGGAATTTCCGTCAACTACCGTGCGGCCATCGGATTTCGAAATCGGTCACCGGGAACACCGCATCGCCACCGACTTCTATGTGCTCAGGCAAAGCGATCCGCCTCGGTGTCAACGGGAATTTGGACGAAGCGATAAAGACGACCGCCAACATCGATCGGTTCTTTTCCAATCCGGAACGCGCAGACAGGTGAAGCCGGTCGAAGGTCGTTTCATCGGCGCAGATGTCGACCAAAATTGCCTTTCCCTGAGTGTAGTCGGGATCCTCAGGATCTCCGAAAACCGCAGAGCCACAAGCATGAGTGACCTCATGCTCCGCGATGAAGGGGTTCAGATCGGCGTCAACTGGAGAAGAAACTTCGAGAAGGACGGGCTTTCCGCCGAACCTGCGCATGCGGTCTGTTTCCATCAGACGGCACGTGCCTGTCATCGCGAAGCGTCGGTGCAACCCTTGTTTTGAGTGCAGAGTTGCCAGAACAGGTTCAATGGACGTGAGTTCGAACTCGAATCTCACGCTGGAAACCCGTGCGGCCCAGACTGAACTGTCCATCCGCGCCCCCTTCGGCAAGCGCGGAAGATTGAGCTCTGACTCGCGGGAGCGCAAGTGGGGAATTAGTAGTCCTAGATCAGCACATGGAGCGATCTCAGGGTGTCATTCTTCGGCAATTCAGCTGCGGCGAGATAGGCGTCGACGGCCACTTGAGCCCGCGGGTCGCGATGGAACAGAACCACCGGATTCCCGATGTCGATCTCCATAACGAAACCGCTTCCCTTTCGTTCGTTCTGTCCGTGCGCTCTGTTCATCGGCTACCGTTGACTTCAAGGGGGTGTGAATCAAATTCGCCCTCGTCCATTAGGAATTCAGTAACCGATCCGTCTTGTCGTCAATCCTTTCACCTTCCCGAACCAATCCTTGGTAAAGATCGCCGGGCGGTAGCCAAGCGGTGATATTCGAGGCATCCTGGAAGGATCGAAAGCTTTGCGGAGACAGGGATGCGAATTGAATCTTCCAAAGAGCTTCTTGCCTATTGGAATGCCCTGAGGGGCGAAAAGGATTGCCCTGAACGAAAGGACATCAATCCCGGAGAACTCGCCGTCATCCTGGGCGACGTATTTCTGGCTGAAACGACTGCGGACGGCGAATGCTTGGTCAGGCTCGCCGGAACGAAGGTCTGTTCCCTTTACGGACGGGAATTTCGTGCGGCCGAACTATCGGGGCTGTGGTCGTTGTCTCAGGATGAGGCCGGCGCATTCATTTGGGCTGTCACGGCGGAGCATCGCCCGATCGTCATTCATTCCCGCGGCTTCAACCTGCGCGGTGAATTCGCAGAGCTCGAGACTATGATGCTGCCGATAAGGGCCGAAAGCGGCTTGGGAGGGATCCTTGGCGTTCACGCTCCGATTTACGAGCCCTATTGGCTGCGACACCAGCCGTTCACGCGTTGCAAGATCATCGGGCACAGATACTTCCGACCAGTGGTTTGAGACACCCCGATAAGGTCATTCTGTCCTCGGGCGTTTCGACGCGAATGGCATCCCCCTTCAAGGCCGCGGCTGTGAACGCCCGATCGGGGCGCGGAATCGAAAGCGGCATTACGGCGATCGTCCGGCGCCGTCATGGTCCGCCGGATCGTTGGTCCCATGTTCCAACGTTCCCTCGTTCTGCGGCTCCGGTGGGCAGTGGCGAAGTCTCGTCACCCGCCCAAATTCCGTGACGGCATTACCTCTCTGGGAAATAACAAGATTTTTGATCCGCGCCCGACAGTGGATGACGTCGCCCTTTTGCAGTGAGGCGGCGGATCTCGTCCGCCAAAGAACCCGCCGATCATCGGGTGTGGCGAAGCGGATCATTCTGAGATGGTTTCCCCAGTCATCTTCGCCGAGATAGGACGTTCCGGTGACCGTAAGATCGAGTTCCAGCCACTCGCCGGGCGCCGCTAGGAATTCGCCGCGGAGCGGCCGCTCTTTCTGCTGGCACCAGGCGATGATGCATCTGGCCGCCAGTTCGGCCTCATCCAGGTTCACCCGGTCACCCAACCGGCGGGCCTTCCAGAGGTCATCTTCGCGGAAACCCATCTGAGGCAGGAAAGCGATGATCTCGCGGGCAACCTTGAGTGCTTCTGGTTGGGGCTTGCGCCCCTCCCGCACGGCCGAGAATGCGGCTCTGTATGTGGGCACATCGTCGGCTTGGTCCGCCGGGATGAAGCCCCGTTCCTGCGCGTCCTCGTAGGCGAGAGCCAGGAACTCTTCCAACGGGATCTCCGAGGCGTGCTCGGCAGCGAAGAAGCTTTCCCACTCGTAGCGCTCTTCGACACGATAAACGCGCAGGTCTCGTTCGATCTCCTGATAGGCGCTCAGCAGCGTACGATAGGCGGCCAGAAGGGCCTTTGGATCGTGTCCGGTAAAGTCGGAGACGCAAGTCGAGCCGACGACCATCCGCTGGACGGAGCCGTCGGTTCGCTCCAGGACGAAAGCCTCTTTGCGGTTTCGGACCGTGTCGCAGTGCTCGCACCGAAGGCCCCCCTTGGCTGTGAGGCGCGAGGCAACCGTAGCTTTGACGTCGTTAGTGGTGGTTCCGAGAAAGACGGTCGTCGTCATCCCCACGATCTCCCGCGTCCCAGCGCGAAAATAGGCCTCCTTGATGTTGGCGTGTCCGGCCAAGCGCCAGCCGGGAATGCGGGGTGCATAGCCCTCGATGATGGCCTGGACCCCGGGAACGCGCACGCGCTCGGTGATCGCATTCCATCCGCCGGATGCCGCATCGTAAACTTTGCGGACGCGCTCGACCTCCATGGGCGCGCAGGCTCGAAAGGAAAGTATGATCGGGGACGCACCGAAACGGGCGGCGCGGCGGTTTACATCCTCGATTCTCCTGGCGAACGCGTCTGCGCGGGCTTGGGGAATAGCCGCTTCAATGATGAGAATTTTGTCCTGAGCGCTGGAATTCATGGTCTATATTCCTGCCCAGGGGGGCGGTGGACAAGGCAGGGCAAAGCGTTGCGCAACGTCTTGACGGGGTGTTAACGACCTTGCCAGCTAGGTTTCCCTGTCAGAGAGGGGATTCGCCGATTCGCTGACCTTTTGCGGAAAGGGGAAGCATGGCGCTCTTCGACGTCCTGCCGCCCGACCTGTTCAAGCCGCTGGCCGCTCCCACCCGTCGGTTGAGCGCCGATCTGCTTTTGCACCTTCACGAGCGAACCTTCGGCCTGTCGGCGGACGCACCGCGACGCTCGGAGGTCCTGAAGGAGATCGCGGACTTCGTCGTCAAATGGGAATCGCGTAACGGTCCGGCCGGTTCCGACGACGACGCCCCGCCGGCGACCTCGATCGAGGACCGTTCTCGCAATGTCTACCAAAGACTGCTGGATACGGGTTGGCTGATCGAGCACAAGGATCGTTACATCCGGCTGGTCGACATCGACCCCGATGCAAGTGGACTGCTCCACGTGCTGGCGCGGATCGAGCGCGGCGAAGCGCGCTCCTACGGCGGCACGGTGGTCGGCGTTCTGAGTGCTCTCGAAAATGCCGCGGCGAATCCGTCCGAGAGGTCAGAGAACATCCGCAACGCCCTGAACGGTGCGCACGATTTCATGGCGCACATGCGGATGGTGTCCGTTTCGCTGCGCAAGGTCGAAGAACGCATTCTGCGGCAGCAATCGTTGCGGGAGGTGTTCCGGCATTTCTTCGAGGATTTCGTCGAGCGCCATCTGATCGCCGACTTCAAGACTCTTCACACCAAAGACAATCCCTTCCGGTTCAGGTCCTCGATCATTCGTCAGGCCCACGCGATCATGGGAGAGCCGCTGACGGTTCAATCGTTGGCGGAGGCCTACCACCGCGAGGGACGGGCTTCGAACGTATTGCAGGGCGAAGAAGCGGTGATGCGCGACCTGTCGGCCATCATCGCGATCTTCGAGTCCACGGAACGGCATCTCGCCGCTATCGACGCGACCGCTTCTCGGATTGAAAGACGCATTCTCAATGCCACGCGCTACATGGATCGCGCGGGCCGCAAGTCGGAAGCCAAGATCGTCCAGGCAATGGTCGCGATCTCCAAGGCGCCGGATCCGGTCGAAGGCATTCCGGTGCGGCCTCCTCTTCTGCCCAGGCTTTTGCCCATAGGGCCAGCGCATATCCCGACGCCGCGGCGCGAGCGGCCACCGATCGTTCCTGGGAATCTTCGTGAGGAGCGTCGCGACCCGGCTCTCGAGGCCTATGTCACAGCGAAAGCCGAATACGTCAGGAAAACCCGCGTCACGCCACAGGTGATGACCAGCTTCATCGAGACGGCTCTGGGTCCTAATTCGTCCGTGCGCGGTTCCGACATACGCATTGAGACCGTCGAGGATTTCATCGCATTCCAGCGTCTTCGCGAGATCAACTCGATGTTCGACGGTGTGATCGCCAAACGGTACGAGATCGAAATGCTTGAAGCTCGTGTCGCGAACGATTGGATCACCTGCCAGGACTTCATCATCAAACGGCGCCGGGAGGCACGATGAGCCGTGAGCTTGCCGAATTCAGGCAAATCGTCGACGGCGAATGGCCGGACGGTGCCATTCACGGCCGGAAGCCGACCGACGAGGAAATCACACGATCTCTTCAGGTTATGCTGACGCGCCAATGCATCTATTCATCGACGCCGGGACTTGGGCGAACTTACGAGTTGATCCGCGCCTATGCCTCGTTTTTCGAACGCTATTTCGGAGCCTTGGGTTATCGCCTGACGATCTCGAACCGGGATCAGATGGTGGCTCTTGCAGTGCCATCCGGCGAAAGCCGATACGACTCCGTCTACGAACGCCTGCGTAAGGATGAGACCATCGTTCTCCTCGCGCTGCGTCTCATGTGGGAGCAGGCGGTCGGCAGCCAGGAAATCGGCGAAGGCGGATTGTTTGAAACGACCACCGGGGAATTGATCGACCGGGTCAGGAACGTCACCCACACTGAACCACCGGACGAGACGCGTCTCCTCGACATTCTGCGGCTGTTCCAGAGGCTCGGCGCGGTCCGCGTCGGGCAGCGGGATCGCCTGGAAAAAGTGTCGCCACTCACCATTCTCCCCGGCGTCTCGGTCCTGGTGCCAGATAGCTACCTGGAAGATCTCATGCTTTGGGCGGCGGCGTCGGGTAGCCAGAGCGAAAGCGAAACCGGTGAATGACGTTCATAATGTCGACGTCAGGACGTCGATGAAGCGGTACCTTCCAGGCAGAAGGGCGATTCGATGCATCTGCTGACCCGCATCTGCCTCCAGAACTGGTACCTCATCGATGCGAAGGACATCGAGATCCGCGGTGCCACGGCGCTGGTCGGCCCCACGGGAGCCGGAAAATCGTCGATTCAGGACGCCATCCAGACCGTCATCACGGGCGCCAATCAGAACCGGTTAACGCTGAATCCCAGCGCCAGCGGCAAGTCTACGCGCACCGTTCTTGAATATTGCCTCGGGATGACGAAAGACCCCTCTGAAGGGGGTAAGCCGCTGCGATCGAGCTGCGAAACGGTGATCGCGCTCGTCTTCCGGGACGAAGAAACCGACGAACCGATCACGGTCGGGGTCGCCCTGTCCGCTCGCGAGGGGGACTCCCGAGAGGAGATTCTGTCCCGCTTCATCGTGCCGGGGCATGCCTACTCGGTCGAAGAAGCCCGTCGGCGCGAGGGATCACGCGAATATCTCGCACCCTGGGCGGAAATCGCCGCCAACTTCCGCTCCATGCACCCCGGTTTCGAGGAATATCGGACATCGGCCGAGAAGTTCACAGCCGATATGCTTGCCATCATGCGTGGGCCGGGGCAGCCGCCGAACGCACGTCACTTCCTGCGGGCTTTCGCCAATGCCCATGCGTTCCGGCCGATCTTTGATCCGACGGTTTTCGTGCGTGACTACATCCTCGAGCCGGACCCGCTCGATATCGGTCGTGTCCGCACCTCGATCGAGACCTGGCACGAGCTTGAACGCACGATCGAGGATATCGAGGCCAAGCTTCGCCGCGTGACCCGCCTGTCCGATCGCTTCCGTGCATGGGGACGGGCGCGCCTGAAGGCAGAGGGAGCGCGTTTCGTGGCCGCTGCGGCCGACGCCCGGCGCATCGCCCATGATGTCGTGGCGGCCAGAACCCTTCTGTGGAAGCGAAACGAGGAACTCGCCCGCGAGAGGACGATCCTTGCCAATCGGCGCCAGGCCATCCGTGAGTGGGACGAAGAGATCCGGTCGAAGCGGATGCTCCTCCAGGCTGACGGAGACGCCGCCCGACTGCGGCAGATTGAAATCGAGACCACCGTTGCAGAACGCGAGGCGAGCGACGCCGAAGCCCGGTGGTCGAAGCTTCAGGAGGCGGTGACAAACATCTCTCGGTTGACGCCGCTCGCGGCCTTCATGGCGCCCCGCCATTCACGGGCGGTCGAGGCTGCCCGTGAGGCCGCGTCGATCATGAAGGAGGGGGTCCATCCTGCTCAGGCGATCCGCGGCAAGGGAGATCGCCTGCAAGAGCTCGTCGATACAATGATGGATATCGACGGCTGGGATCATCTGCTTCTCGAGAAGGCGGATGCCCTGGCCGAGAACCTGCGCGAACTTCAGCGCGAAGTCGACGGAATGGAGCAGTCGCTGGCACGCAGCAGCGCCGGCGGCGCCGCCCTCTCCAGGGAGACGATGAAACTCCTGGAGACGCTGGATCGGCGGGGGTTCGATCCTGTCCCACTTTGCGACGTCGTCGAGATCATAGAGGAAGACTGGCAGTACGCCGTGGAAGCCCTGCTCGGCCGCGGCCGCGAAGCCATCATCGTCCAGCCGGAAAAGCTGCGAGATGCCTTCGATCTCATGTGGCGCGACCGGGACGCTTATGCGGGCTGTACCCTGGTCAAGACCACCGCGACGAGGAGTATCGATCCGCGGCGACCCAGGGGAAGCATCCTCGAGGCTGTGTCTTCAGAGGACCCGCACGCCATGGCCTTCATGAACGTGCGTATCGGCGGCTTCATGAAGGCGGACACCGAAGAAGACCTCGACCGGCTCGACCGGGGGGTCATGAAAAACGGGAAGACTTCATCGGGACTGGGACTCTCCGTCCAACGGAATTTGCGCGAACTGATCCTGGGCCGGACCGCGCGCGAGCGTTCCTCCGAAACGTTGCGCAACGAACTCGCCCCGCTGCGGAGCCGTCTCGCCACGATGAGAAATGAGGTCAGGTTGCTGCGCGAGGCCGCGCGGTTGATCCCCTTCTCCGTGGACATCCTTCGCTCCGGGATCGGCCCCTTCGAGCTCGAACGGGCGCTCGTGTCCTCCCGGTCCCGCCGTGAGGCGCTCCTTCGCGACCGCAAGGCTCTTGAGGAGGGATCCGCTGACGGCATCCTTGCGGAAATCTCGGCCCTCGAGGCGGATCGTGACGCCTATGCCGCCGAAGTCCGCGACGAGATCGAGCCTCGGGTCGAGGAATTGCAGGGCCTCGTCGCCGAGGCACGGGCCAAACGGGACGTGGCGACCTCGGCCCTACGCCAAGCGGTGGCTGCCCGCCGCAAGGCCTGGACCCGGTTGGATGCCCCTGACCTCCGCCGAATCCAAGCACTTGATCCCGAAATCGACGAACCGGACGCCGTCGGGACCTGCCGTTCCTTCCGGGAAGAGGTCAGGCGCCAAGAAGAGAGCCGCCGAGATGCGAAGGCATGGCTCGCTTCCTATCGAAACGATCGCCGGGCCATTCTGGAGGCGGCCGACGCAGAAGCCAGACGGGAACAGGTCGGGGCGCTGCGGGACCTGACCGAGTACGGGGCCAATTGGGACATCCAGATCCCCCAAATCGACCCCGAGAACATGACAGTCGGCTATGCCTGGGCGATGGGCGAGCGCACACGACTCGAAGAAAACGAGCTGCGGCGCCATCGGGAGGCATGTACCCGCGCTGCCGCCGAGATGCAGCGCATGCTCAAAGAGGACCTCCTCGCGCGGCTGGCCGAAAAGCTCGTGAAGGTCCACGACAGGCTCGACAGTCTCAACCGTCTGTTGGCCAAGCACCGCTTCACCGGGCAGGTCTATTCCTTCACCTCGGCCGTCAACCAGCGGTTCGCCAAGCTCCACGACCTCGCCATGCAGGTGGGCGGCGGCGTCGATACGACGGGAGAGGTTCTGTCGGGGGAACTGACGGACCAGCGTATCGCCGAAGCAGTAGCCGAGCTGGAAGGAATGATCGAGGGGGCCGAGGACACGGCCGCCCTGGCTGACTACCGAAACTACTTCACCTTCGAAATCGTCATGACGGACCGATCCGGCGGCCGGACGACCATGTCGACCCGGGCGGTCAAGGGGTCTGGGGGCGAAGCCCAGGCCCCCTTCTATGTGGCGATCGCGGCATCGCTCGCCTCGGCCTACTTCCCAGGGCTGTCTCAGGGGCGGCCGCGCGGAATGGGCCTCGCCCTCTTCGACGAGGCCTTCAACAAGCTGGACGTCCCCAATACCCAGGCCCTCCTCACGTTTTTCCACGACATGGGCCTGCAACTGATGATTGCCGGGCCTGAAGACAAACGCGCGACCTTCACTGAGGTCCTGGACACGATCATCCTCGTGAACAAGGCCCTGGACGGGAACTCTGTCTATGTGGATGCGGAGTACCCTGGCGCTCTGGCCCGTCGGGAACTGGCGCGGATCAATCCGGACCACATCGGCATCGAGGGATTCCGCCAGGACGCCGCCGAGTAGCCCGCCCAACGCCACGCCCCGGTCCTCATCCTGAGTCCTTTTGCCCTCCCCGGCTGCCCGCCGGCGGATTGAACGGAAATTACCGCACACCCGGAGGTGTGTGGTAGATTCCGTTCAACGGAGGTGACGATGACGAAGATCTCAGTTGCGAACGTCCTCGGATACATGCAGGACGGAGCAATCCGGTCGCGCGAGGAACTGGAATCCAAGGGCGTCAGCGGCGCCATGCTGTCCCGCATGGTCAAGAACGGACTGCTCGTCCGGCACGCCTCGGGCCTCTACCAGATCGCGGGCGCCGAACCGGACCACCGGGAGCAATATGCCGCCCTGGCCAAGGCGAAACCTGACGCGGTCTTCATCCTCTTCACTGCTGCTACTCATCACGGGATTACCCAGGTCATGCCGGGTGCCTTATGGGTCGGCATTCCCGAGAACCAACGGATCCCCCGGCAGATGCAAGCTTCGATCGGAACGGAGATCAGCGCGGTCCGCTGGCGCCGCCCCATCAATTTCGAAGTCGGCGTGGAAAAGTTCGAGGCTCTTGGCGTCACCATCAAAGTCACCAATCCAGCCCGGACGGTGGTCGACATGTGGCGTTATTCGACGCTGAACAAGGTCTTGCCTCCCCAGCATGCGCGCGTCGATGAGGAGTCATTTCTCGACTGCTTCTCGTTGTTTCTGAATTCCGGAGCTGGAACGATCGCCGAGATCAGCCGTGTCGCGGCAGATCTCGGCGTCGCGAAGGGAATGATGCCTCACATCAAAGACTTTGGATTCCTGGCAGGACCAGGTCGATGAATCAACGGTTGCGAATGGACCAGTGAAAGATCGACGGGGCCGCGTTCGCTTCTTGCAAAGCCATCCGTTCCTCTCTCTCTTCAGGAGGGCGGCATGGGTGAGAAGGTTGTCAATTCTGGTGCAAGCCTGTTCGGCAAATTGAAGCACCGCGCGAAAGAAGCCGGGGTCCCGTTTGAGACCTTCCTCAGACGCTACGCGCAGGAACGTCTCATCCACCTGATCAGTACCTCTAAACATGCCGACGGCTTCTGCCTCAAAGGCGGCGTCCTGATGGCGGCGCTCAATGAGGGCAACCCGATGCGACCGACCGAGGACATCGATTTCGGCGGAATGAACCCCGAAGGCACCATCTCGTCCATTCTGGAAATGCTGCGTGATGTCTGTGCTCTGCACGATGGTTCGGACGGATTGACGTTCGATGTCGATACGCTCCGCGTTCTAAAAGATCGCGACGATGGAGCCGTCCCTGGCGGCAAAGTGACCATGCAGGCTCGCATTCATTCGGCCGTGATTCCGATGAAGATCGACATCGGCTTCGGAAATCCGATCACGCCCAGTGTCAAACGCATGCGGATCCAGACCATCATGCCGGATCTGATCCCGCCGCCAACGATCTCCGTTTATCCGCTGGAGACCGTTGTGGCCGAAAAATTTCACGCCATGTCACGGCATGGCATCGCGAACACGCGGTTCAAGGACTACTTCGACATCTATATAATCTCGGATCGCTTCAGCCTCGACGGCGAAGCACTGGCCGCGGCAATTCGAAACACGTTTGCCCAGTTCGGTGAGCCGATCCCTGTCGAACCTGACGGCCTTTCGGATGCCTTCGTCGAGAATGCATCCGCTGCCTGGACTCAGTTCAGATCGCGCGTATACGCTGCCAAACAGCTCGAGATCAGGGACGTGATCGAGCGTGTTCGTGCATTCATTGTTCCGGCAGCGCAAGCTGCAAATGGCGGCGATTGCCTTGGCATCTGGGAACCTGGAAGGGGTTGGGCTGAAGCCCACGCCCTCCAGCCGTAGAATCTGCCTTCCAGTGCAAATGCTCTGATGCCATAACACCGCAAATCAGGAGAACGCCATGTCCGATGACAAGCTGCAAGACTATGTCGAGAAAGCAAAGAAGATGCTCGATAAGCATGGCTGGATGATTCAGGTCGTCTTGGGGGACAGTGATCCTGGGTTTGCCTACACTGTCGGATTTTCGAAGACCTTAGAGCGCCCTGAAGTCTTCATGGTGGGCTTCGCTCCCGATCTCATGCAGGCCTTGCTGAATGATCTCGGCCAGATGATCCGCGAAGGTACCGAAATTAAGTCGCCAGGTTTTCTGGATGGTCTGATCAGGGATTATCCGGTTGCATTCCGCCCCGTAGAGCCGTTGTCCGTTGAAGAGAATTCAAACGCAGGACAAGCAATCCTTGGGCATTCGTTCGAGGCCTACCAGATGTTCCTGCCGGATCCCAACGGGCTGTTTCCCTGGGATCCAGGCTGTGATCCGAAATACGTTAAAGTTCAGACCAAGCTCCTTCGCACCGTAGGCGAGCCGCCGATTCAGCCTCCCCGGATGACGCACTGAAAGGGCGGCCCGCCCCCGATCTTCAATCTCGGGCTGGCGGCTCGCAGGCGATGACGGTCAGATCGTGTTTGCGGCCGTCACGATCGATCCAGGATATGCTTTGACCGGGCGAGGTGCCGATCAAAGCGGCGCCGATCGGCGTCAGCACAGAAATGCGCGCCTGTTCGATGTCGGCGTCGACCGGATAAACGAGCGTCACCCTTCTTTCCGAGTTATCTGCTCGGAATGTGACTGTGGACCCCATCCTCACCACGTTCGACGGCAGTTCCGAGGCTTCCACGACTTCCGCCCGATCCATTTCGAAGGCGAGTTCTCTCGCAACATCCGGCTGCCTGTCGGCGATCGCTTCCGCAAGCTTCGACAGGCGCTCGTGCTCGTCGACACTCACCAGGATTGGCGGTTTCGTGTTCGCGGCCATGTCTTCGCGCATGATTTCACCTGCATTTTGAGAGAACTGTTTTAGGAAGAAGAAGGTGCGCCGTGGGCGCGGGATCAGGAGTCAGCGCGCGACAGTCGGCTCGATACCGACGGCGCGAAAAAGATCTCGTTTGTGGACCCTGATCATCATAGCCGAAGTCTGTTGCACCGAGTCCTTGCTGTCAAGAATTCGGTTACCCCCGCCGGCGCTCGTCGCCGCGGTGCAGACTCATGCGCCTAGCGTTGGCACAGATTGATGCCGCACATGCACTCGGTCGACAGCTTGCCAGCTCGCGTCCGACACGCTGTGTTCGGAACGGTCATGATCGATACGGGCGAACGATCGCCACCTGTTTTTCTGTCGTCCGGAATAGACGTTGCCGCTTGGCTCGTGCGCAATGGGCATGCTCTGGACTGGCCACGATGAAAGGAACGGCCGGCAGTGGACGAAAGCGGCGGCCGGGACGCAGGCCCGTGCCGCTGCACCAGCGCGTTTTCGCGGCGATGGGCGCCCCGACAATGTGAAGAGCGTGCCGCTGGCCGGGACGCTCGATTGGATGCGCACCGTTCTGGCGCCTCGAGCTTTCAGGCCGCGCGTTTTAGCAACCAAGCGTCTTGCGCAACAAGAAAGTCTCGCAGCCGAACGGCATAGTCCTCTGTCACGGCATTGATCACGCTCGAACGTGCGGCCAGCGCCGACCGCCACGCTCGCACTTTCGGCGTTCTCGCGAATATACCCATGTCGATGATGGTGTCGAACACGTCGAAATAGCGGAAGATCGGTGCATAGACCGCATCGACTAGACTAAACCGTTCGCCGGCGAAGAACGGGCCCTCATGGAGTGTAGCCTCGACGCGAACAAACTTGTCGATGAGAGCGTGCCGCTTCGCCGAATATGCCTCGGACGTCTTCGCCGTCTCTAATCCCCAAAGATCGGAGAGGATCGACGAACCGAATTCGATCCAGCCACGATGCTGTGCCCGGGTCAGCGGGTCGGTCGGATGAAGGGAGACGCCGGGCTGGGTTTCTTCGAGATATTCACAGATCACGGCGCTCTCAAACAGAACGGCCTCCGTACCGTCATTCCGCCGGACGATCAGCAAAGGGACTTTACCGAGCGGCGAGATGGCGAGGAACCAGTCGGGCTTGGCCGCCAGATCGACATAACGACGCTCGAAGGGGACACCTTTTTCGCTCAGGGCGATGGCCGCACGTTGCACATAGGGGCAAAGGTGGTGACTGACCAACGTAAGCGTGGCAACGGACATCGTGAAGCTTCCTCTTTTCAGCTAATGCAAAGGACGCCCGAAGGACGAAGCGCGTAGCGGCCGTCGCCGAGCAGGAACTGCGCGACGGAGAGCACAATCAGATAGAGCGGGTACTCCCAACCACCACCCGGGGCGCTGAAGACCCAGCCGGCGTCGCCATGCGCCCAAATGATTGCGCCGATCAGTGCGGGGGTCAGCGCCACGGCCACCCAGCGGGCATAGATGCCGAGAACCAGCATCGCCCCACCGACAGCCTCCGCCGCGAACGTCACATATGCCAGCCAGCCGGGCAGACCGATGGACTCGAAATAGCCGGCCGTCCCCGCCAGACCAAATGTCCAGAGCTTCAGCACGATGGAATGCGCGAGGTACATCACGCCCAGGCTGACGCGCAGCAGCGTCACCGCATAGCTGCTCAGGTCGTCTTGTGTCATGTCAGGCCCCGTTGATAGATGCATTTGCATTTAACTGCGCTTGCAGCGCTCGT
>Ga0182748_1001976_pt1 | contig 19065 bp, 7 predicted proteins | sample eDN3rd37CKraftOP_FD_128877 | JGI IMG/M metagenome (GOLD analysis project Ga0182748, IMG submission 128877) | Enriched Organic Plus compost microbial communities from Emeryville, California, USA - eDNA 3rd pass 37_C Kraft OP (version 2) (version 2) ...
ATAACGCAAAAATACCAAAACCGGTTCAATAAACACACCATGGCGCGGGGTGGAGCAGCCCGGTAGCTCGTCAGGCTCATAACCTGAAGGCCGCAGGTTCAAATCCTGCCCCCGCAACCAAAATACCAACAAACCCGTCGCAGCAGCGGCGGGTTTTGACGTTCTAAACCACCAAACAAACTCTAGACCGCCAAGCTTCGCGACAGATCAATCTGCAGTTTTCCGCTTCCGTTCAGTGCGAGTAGCATCGTGCCGATCAGACATAGTAGCGCCACCGCTTCGTGCAGCGGGATCTCAGCCTTGCCCGAGTTCTGTATGGGCCGAAGAAGACTGACTCTGTGTATAAATCGGCAGTGGGCCGTAGATTCGATTCAGACTTCCGTCCCCATAGTTGATCCATCGGATCATTTGTTTTGCGGCTTTCATCTTCTTGCGCCTTCCTCTGGCTCATACCAGGGCACGTTTGCCGTCATACTCCGCAGGCTACTCGGAAAACAACGCGATGCTGATGCCGCGCATTCCGCCTTCCGTATGCTACAGTATCCCCAATGATGCAGGCTGCTAAATTGGCTCTGCTTTAAAGCCCAATAACCGGGGAAGTGCTTTTCTCCCATCAGAGTGTCGCCTCGGCCTAAACCGAGACGACTCCTGAGGCGTTTCAGTTAGTACCTGTTTCGAGCGAGATGTCGTCTGTGTAGCGCGACCAGGTGACTTCCTGGAAGTTTGGATCCTTAATATAATAGTCAGCTGCAAATGTACCGTGGGAGTATCCCATGAGATCCTGACGCTCAACGGTGATGGTTAAATCCCCATTCGCTGGATTCAAATCCTTTTCTTGGATATCGTGCGAATAAGGGATGGTATTTCCGATGCCGATGCCTTCGTAGTTCTCACCATTCAGGTAAACTAACAGTGTGATGCTTTGATCTTTCTTCCAAGTCGGTGAATAGGGAATTTTAACATTCAACCCGTTGACTATGCCGGCTGACACTATTGCATTCGCATAATGCTCGAGGTACGGCTCTGGTAGCGATCTTTCAATTCCATGTTTAGGATGGTTGTATGATGGTTGCCCTATCACTTTCGCAGGAACTGGCACCGAATAGTGACCGCGGCTTCCTGCATCTGAAGCGATCAACATATAGGAAACCAGATTATATTCATTCGTTCCGTCTGGGTCCGGGAAGACGTAGCTGCAAGGAACGTCAACACCTTTCCCAGGGCTATAAGGGGTTTTAACGAATACTTTTTCGACCGCTTTTTTCTGTTCCGGCGGCTGGGAGCTAACCCAGTAGACAATGTTGTCGTTTGATTTATCGTGGAAGTTCGGCGCGATAAGGTTGAAATTATACTTTACCGAGTCATCTTCCGGCATTTGGATGGGGTCGGGGGCGATGCGCACAGGCTCCAGCGTTGAATCGTATTTTTGACCGGTAAAGGTGGCGAAAACAATATCTGATGGGGCCGCGGTTTTACCCTGATTCGGCTCCTGGGCATTCATCTGTCCGAGAAAATCCACGCTACATACAACAGTAATCGTAGAGACTCCCTTTTTGTCAGTCTTGGTAACAGCGTAGTTGCCTTCGTAGTCCTGCACCTCAACAAGTTTAGTCGAACCCTCTGAGGCGGGTTTAAAAAGCCTCATGCCAGTTGGTCTCTGGATGTCCCACCAAACCGTCCTGCCGCCGGGAGCTGCATCATTGATGCGGAAAGTAAAAGTTATTCTACTTTCGGGGCCGATATCGTCGATATTTTGATCTGCTATGGATTTGTGGGCGAAATTCTTGTCAGTATCTAATAGATATTTAGGCAGAACCTTTTTCTGATCGAACACGAAATGGAAGTAAGTAAAGGCGAGCGCTTCGTCAACGACAGCAGAAAACATAGCTGGCTGTCCCTCGATGGTTCCTTTAACTATCGCTGTTGCTTGACCGTCTTCGTCGGTTCTCAGGTCATGATCCAGCACTTGGGCTTTGTCGGTCGGTTCATCCCATGTGATGGGATAGTTGGCCAAGGCGTGACCGAACTGATTCACCAGCTTAAGTGTAACAGTCGTTGGGGCTTCGACTTCGAAATGACTGCCGTTCGGCGGCGAGATAAGCGAAAGCTTATTCTTGGTGCTGCTTCGCGTGAATGTGAGAGTCGGGTCGGCGGAAGCTCCACCGCCCGTTACGGTCAGCTTTGTGGCGACGCGGCTGGCCGGATAGCCCGCAGTTGTTTCATAGCGGATAAAGTTTGTGCATGAACCATTGTTGCCAGTGGTCATATCGGAATTCTGGACTTCCACACCATTGTCGCAGGTCCAGTGCAGGCTGACGCCTTTCTTGCCCTTGCCACTTGCATCCGTGTAGGTCGCTGTTACCGGCACCCAAGTGTCATATTTCATGTCTTTTGCGTCTGGGGGATCGACGGTGATTGTCGGCGAGCCAGCATCGGCAAAGGTAAGAGGAATCGTCGTCGGAACAGAATACTCATATTCCCGCACTAGCATCGTTGCGCTGTAGGGCGACCCTGACGAAACTTGGAAGCGCGCAATACCGTTTTTATCAGTCGTAATGGTTGGTGGCACATTGTCGAGTTTTTGATCCGGAGCGACCGTAAGTTCGCGATCTGGCAACGCATTCCCTTGCGGGTCTGTCAGTTTTACACTGACGTTTACTGGCTCTCCAAGGGGGTACGGGCCGGGATTTGCGGGTTCAACCTGTGTGATACTGTCCGCCGTAAGCGTGTATATGCCGGTAAATGGTTCGCCGGTCGGCGGAGTGATTGTGACCGTAACGTCGAGATCCGTTCCCTGCGGCTGCTTGTAGGATGTTAAAAAGTTCGTTGCCACGCCGTTTACATCGGTCTTGGTTACGGGCGTACTGAACGGACAATTGGAGCCTGCAGAGTTTTCGGCATCCCATGCAATGCTAATACCGGAGCCTGCCAGATCGCCGTTTGCGTCATACAAGGTTGCGCTGAACGGGATATTCGCCCCTCCGGGGAAACCGGAGCCAGGTTGTGGGCTTACGGTCAATGGACTTACAGGGGCCACACCAATTGTGTAGACTACCATATCTGTTATTGTATTCTCAGGGTGAGCCTGCACCCACAGTGTGAACCGTTGCGCGCCACTTGGCGCGGGCATTACGGTAATCGTAGTCGTAGCAATGCCATCATTGCCCGTGCGCCCACCGGAGGCAATTTTGACGTAATCGGCAACCGAAGGTGGCGCTACCGCCCAGCTCAAATCCTGTTCTCGTATCGGGTTACCGTTGCCATCTGAAAAAAGCGCTCTCAATGGATATGTGAAGTGTGGCTTCAATATTGATCCGGATGGAGGCCAGAAGTTTGTTGCCTGATTGTTTATATTGCTTTTACCTACAGAAGAGTGGGACGTTTTAGTAGTTTCTCCCTTTGACAAATAAATAGTTATTAATTGCGGGATATCTGGAAAATTTGTTGCGTCGGATATATATAAATATTCATTCTTCTGGCTAAAAGGAGGAAAATTACGGCCACTTGGATAGGTAACATTAATGGTTGGGCTATCCTTTTCAATTAAGTTCCCAAATTCGTCCGAATAAAGAGCTATAAAACGAACATTTGAATTCGATATGTTCCTCGTACCACTGGAGTCATCTCGCGGAAAGACGGTCTGTAATACAGGCCCATCGCCCACCGGCGGATATTCCGAAAGCGCGCCGAAGCGGAGTGTTAGCCGCATCTTGTCGGCCGGCTCATCCGTCGGTGAAACGGTAAGATAGATGGTCGCGCCCGTCCGTTCGGCTTCCAGCGCAACTTTGATACGAGTTACGCCAAGTCCTCGCTTGTCGGTCAACGTGCGCGGGCGTTGCAGGATGGCGTTACCGGCATCGATTTGCCAATTCAACTCGCGTTCGACAAGCGGGCGCATTTGGATGTCGTAGTAGCCAACCGCGATATCGACATATTCATTGGCGGGCAAACCCGCGCCCTCAGCCGTCGCGACGTCGGTATAAGATAGAATATTATTGTTCTGAGTGAGAATGATCTTTTTCATTCCGCTCTCCTGAATTCGATTGTTTGAAAAATCATGGACATAGACGCGGCGTAGCCAGCGTCTACTCAACAGTCGAGCGAGCCGTTCGCCGGTAGAGCGCATCCCGAAAAGTGTGAAGCGGTTTCCGGGATACGCTTAAAACAAGAGATTGAAATTACCTGGCTCTTAAGCTTTCTTCCCTGACCCTTGAAACGGTTCCAGAGCCAAGCTCAGGCCCGCCTCAAAATGGGAGAGAGGCGTGGTGATTGCGCTTAACAGTCCTGCCTAAATCACCACGTTCCAGACTTGCTGCCGGCCAATTCTCGGGTGTTTCCAGCACAAGCACAATACAATTTTACATTAGAAAATTTGGGAAAACACAAGGGTATAGGAACCTCGGTGGCTTATTAAACCGGCCTAGCCGACCGTATTGATTATTCCATTAAACCACGGTTTCTTCGGCTTGCCCGATGGGTCCTTCGCTCCAGCTTTCGTCCAGGTGTAATCGATTTCCAGTTGCCCGGCCTCACCTTCGCTATTTGAACCGTAGCCTTCAAAATCAGTCCCGCGAAATGGTATTGTAACCTGTGATTCATTACGCTTGACTGTATAGGAAGTAAATATGTACCCTGGTCGAGGGGTAAATGTGTCATAATGATATGCATTGATAAATATTTCAACGGTAAAATTGTCACCCTCGACAAATTTAGCTGCATCATCGGAATTATCTATGAATACGCTGAAATCATTTGCTGATAAAATAGAGTTAACATGATTTTTGAGGTATGGTCTTTGGGGTAATGTTCTGTAAGTTGTATCTCCACTCGGGTGTCTTGGGATATAGTTATTTACGACTACTCTTGATATAGACGATGCAAAGCAATGTCCATCATATTGAATTAAATAATTAAATTTATTTACATATCCATCGTTTATCATAGAAGATTTTATTCTTATGCCTTCGTCAATTGCTTCTTCATAATATTTTGCAACAGCGTACTGATCGTTAACTATAACGGATATTTGTGGTTTTTTAGCTCCAAATTTATCTATTATGTCTTTTGGGAGATCGCACTGGACGTATGGGAGTCTCTCGGAAAGGTTTATTGTGCCCTCTTCCTCTTGCGGAAATACGAGCGGAGTATAACTCGCTTTCATGTCCGTTGCTGACCCGATAGTGATGAGGTCGGGCACCCCATCTGTATCGCCATCAATCGCAGGACTGCTGCTGAATAAGGGGCGGAAGATAATTTTATCATGATATCCAAAACTAAATTCGAACGAGCCATCGCTGTCGGGCTGTAGTGGATAGCCGTCCTCCTCCTCTACTACAGGCGTCGACGGATCGGAACTTTTAGCGTCATAAATATTTGCTTTAAGTGGATCCATTTGGACGTAAAGAACATGTCCTTTTATAATCTCATTCTTGTCGTCATCCAAAAGATATCCAGTTGCTTTTACTCGTCCCGTTTCTTCTGTTGCGAAGTCAGAGAGGAAGCTTAGACGTAACGAAATGGTCATTATCTGTTCCTTTTGATAGAAAATACCATACAATAATCATTGATTAACTTGATGTTGAATACTGGCAAGCCTATCAAAGCTATTTCTTGCTGCCGCTTAGGTGGGCGACCGACCGCTGCTATTTTGTGTTGCGCATCACCGTTATGCCAATCCTGTCAATGAATATATAAGTATAGCTAAATGTATTATAGCGAATACTGAAAGACGTGAAGCGCCATTCAATATGATTCGGTCAAGAGCAAACGGTTGTAGAGCTGTTCGAATTCATTAAGGCCGAAAATCTCGTTGTAAATTAATGATGGTCTAATTTATATGATTATAATGTACTGTTATGATATTGCTATCAATTGGTTAATTTTACCTCACGGGGAAAATATATTAAGAATCAAGGCGTGAATTATTTTTTATTTTCTTATATAAGGATTTTGGTTTTGCCTAAATCAATCATCCGTTCTCAAGTGCCGCAGCTTGCGTGCAAGAACCTATTGAAACGTTTTCGAATAGTTTGCTGTTCGTCAGTCTTTTGGGGAAGCCTGTGTGTCGTCATGGCTTTCCCGGCGGTCGCGCAGACTGTTGGCGGCAAGGGCGGGAATAACAGGTGTTACGAGAGTAATCCTCAAACCTCTCCTGATGGTGGTGCGGGCGGTGATCCCGGACAACCTGGACATTCAGCTCCGAATAATTTGCAGCAGTCCACCAATTGCGGGGGAACAGGGGGCGGCGGCGGAGGGGCGGGTGATGGTGCCGGTGGAGCCGGAGGTGTGCCAGGGATGCCCACGGGTGGCGGTGGTGGCGCAGGTGGTGCTGGCGGTGCACATGGGTATGTTTTCAGTTCTCCCGGCGGAAGTTACACAAATACGAGCACCCTTTTCGGCACAGACGGGGATATGGGGGGGGCTGGTATAGCAACTTTGGATAGCCAGGCTGGTGGCGGTGCCGGCGGTGGCGGTGGCGCCGGCGGTTACGGTTTGGTTGCGGGCTCGTCAGGGAATGTTGTCAACGACAAGGACGGCACCATACAAGGTGGAACCGGAGGTGAAGGCGGCGCCGGCGGAGACGCACCTTCCATTCAAAGCGGCGGGAGTGGCGGGCAGGGGGGCGGCGGCGGTATCGGTATATGGCTGAACTCGAATTCTGTTGTGGTCGACAATCACGGAACTATTCGTGGTGGTGCCGGCGGCAATGCCGGTGCGCCGGGTTTGGGGGGGACGGTTACCGATACGCCTGGAGATCCGGGTGCTGGAGGTGCGGGTGTATACGCAGGTCGTGGTACGCAAATTTTCTCCGACACGAGGTTGACTAACACTGGCCAAATTTATGGCGGCGCTGGCGGCACCAGCCTTTCTCAAGCCCAGGGCGAGGGCGGTCATATCAGTTCGAATGGCGCTAATGGCGGTGCGGGCGTTTATGGCGTTCTTCAGATTGAGAACAGCGGCCTAATTGAAGCTGGCAATGGCAGCGATGCAGCCGGCGGAAGCAGTTATCAAGGAGGAACGCTAAACTTTCACGGCTCGAATGGCGGCAACGGCGGTGACGGTATTAATCTTCCCTTCCAAAGTCCCGGTAATATAACAAACGATGGCAGGGTGACTGGCGGGCGTGGCGGGCGCGGCGGGGATGTGTCTGGAACGCACAACAATCAATCAGGAAACGGGGGCCGGGGTGGCAGCGGCATATACGCCGGAAGGGGCGCTACTATTACCAATGCCGGCACGATCACCGGAGGCGATGGTGGCCTCGGTGGGCAGGTCAATCAGACGAATCCCGATCCCAAAAGCGGCAATGGGGGTGTTGGCGGTGACGGCGTTAGCGGCAGCGGTATAACACTGATCAACAGCGGTACGATTGCCTTTGGCCGCGGTGGAGCGGCTGGCACCGGGGTCGACGGTGCGGACGGTTATGCCGTACACATGCTGGACGGGAATAACACGCTGGAACTCCGTAATGGCTCTGATATTCAGGGGCGTGTGCAGGCCGATGGGGCTAACAACACCTTCGTGCTGGGTGGCAGCGACAATTCGAGCTTTTCAGGCACCCTGTCCGATAACCTGAATGGAACCGCCGGTTACAATGGCTTCCAGAATTACCAGAAGACGGGGAGCAGCATCTGGACGCTCGAAAACACCTATGATCAGAATTGGCAGATTCGCGGCGGCACTCTGGCAGTTGGTGATCAAGGCGTGCTCGGCCCCAATGTCGTGATCGATACCGGGTCGGGCGCGGACAAAGGCTTCTTGGCCTATAATCAGACCATCAACACCAGTTTTGACGGTAAAATCACCGGTACTGGCGGTTTCCGCAAGTCGGGCTCCGGTACGCTGACGCTCACCAATACGAACAATGATTATTCGGGTGGCACGGAAATTAACGGTGGCACGCTTGTCATCGGTTCGGATGACGTTCTGGGCGATGCCGGCGGCGACCTGCGCTTCGGTGGCGGTACGTTGCAGATCACGGACAACATGACGTCCAACCGTTCTGTGACGCTGGCGTCTGGCGGCGGCACGATTTCGGTGGATGACCAGAAGTCGGTAACGTTTGGCGGTGTAATCGCCAATGCCGGTGCTGCCGCCGGCAGTTTCACCAAGGCAGGTGACGGCACGCTGATCCTGACGGCGACGAACAGTTATACGGGCGGCACGACGATTTCGGGCGGCATCCTGCAACTGGGCGACGGCACCTCGGATGGTTCGATTGACGGCAATATCGCCCTGACGGGCGGCGATCTCGTGGTCGCCAATCTCGACCCAACCGCGCTTGATGGCGCGATCAGCGGCACGGGCAGTGTGACGCAGATGGGTTCCGGCAGGCTGACGCTTTCTGGCGATAACAGCTATTCCGGCGGCACCAATCTCAATGCCGGGGTGGTTTCTGTCGAGCAGGAAAGGAACCTCGGCACCGGCACGCTGAACTTCAATGGCGGTACGCTGCTGATCACCGGCACGGATTTCCAGACTATCAATAATGCGATTAGCTGGGGTGCGGGTGGCGGCACTTTCGATATTGACGCTGCCGGCGAAGTCGTCACGCTTTCGAATTCGAATGTCTTCGTCGATTCGGGTGCGCTGAACAAATCGGGTGCCGGCACGCTGGCATTGTCGGGCGACAATAGCGGCTTTCAGGGTGATACAAACGTCAATGGCGGGACGTTACGCCTTGACGGCGGCAAGCTTGGCGATGGCACGGGCAGGGTCGATGTCGCTTCCGGTGGCAAGCTTGGCGGGAACGGCACGATTGAGGGCAACACCACCATTGAAGATGGTGGTACCTTGTTTGGCCGCACCGGGCAGGTGCTCGATTTCCAAAAGGACCTGACGCTCAATGCCAACAGCTATGTCGATGTGACGCTGAATGGCGGTCCGTCGAACAATGAGCTTTTCCATGTTGGTGGCAACTTGACCATCGATGGCCAACTGTCCGTCAATCAGAACAGCAATATCGATCTGGGTGTCTATCGCATCTTCCAGACACAGGGAAATCTGACCGATAACGGCATGCACATGGCTCCGGGCAGCAATGCCGGTTACCATTTGCAGGTGCTCGGAAGCGACGGCCAGGTCAATCTGGTCAATGACGGCGGGCGGACCATGGTCTATTGGGACGGATCCCATACCTCGGGCGATGGCATAGTCCATGGCGGTGACGGCGTCTGGAATCGTACCAACACCAACTGGACCGACTTTGCCGGCAAGGGCAACGTTCCGTGGACAAACGATATATTCGCCGTCTTTCAAGGGGCTGGGGGAACTGTCACAATTGAGCAGGGCTTCACGCCAAGTGTCAGCGGCATGCAGTTCTTTGTCGACGGTTATACGGTTGAGGGCGGCCCGATCACGCTCGGCGATACGGACAACCGGATCATTGTCGGTGATGGCTCAGCCAAAGGCGCTGACTATGTCGCGACTATCAATTCGGTGCTCGAAGGCCAGAACGGTTTCACCAAGTCGGGCTATGGCACACTTAACCTGACGGACATCAATACCTATAGCGGCACGACAACAGTGAAAGAGGGCACGCTGGAACTGAGCGGCAATGGCAGCATTGCCCATAGTGATGAGATCGTACTGGCCGGCACGCAGTTCGACCATGGCGAACTCCTGATCGACAAGGATGATCCTTTCACGCTCACCAACAAAGTCAGCGGCTTCGGCACGGTGGTCAAGGACGGCACCGGCACGACGGTGTTTGCCGGTGACAACACATTCTCCGGCGGCCTGACGGTCAAGGCTGGCACCGCTCAGGCTGGCATTGCCGACAATGCCTTCGGAGCAGGCACGGTGACGGTCAAGGGTGGTGCGACGCTTGATCTGGCCAATTTCAACGAAACGGTCGGCAGCCTGATTGGTGAGACGTCGGGCGATGGAAATATCGATCTCGGATCCGGCACGCTGACGCTGAATCAGGACCTGCACGGCAACTTCTCCGGTGTGATCTCCGGCACCGGCGGTCTCACCAAGAATGGCGATGGCGATCTGACGCTCTATGGCCAGAACAGCTATTCCGGTCAGACAATGGTCAATGAGGGCGCTCTGGTGCAGGGAGCAACCGGCGGTTTCTCGGGCGCTTCCACCTATACGGTCACCAATGGCGCGTCGATCAAGCTTGGCGGCTTTGCCACCGATATGGCAGGGCTCGCCAATGGCGGCGATGTTTATTTCGGCGGCACCGGCGGTACGGTTCTGAATATTACGGGCGATTATGCCGGCAATGGCGGCACGCTGTATATGTCGGCAGAGCTTGGCGGCGACAATTCGCTGACCGACCGGATGAATGTCAGCGGCAATACCTCGGGCGACAGCAAGGTCGACATCACCAACCGCAAGGGCTTTGGCGCGAAGACGAATAACGGGATCGAGATCATCTCGGTTGGCGGCAATTCGGGCGGCACTTTCACGCTCAAGGGCGATTACAAGACCAGGGACGGCCAGCAGGCGATCATGACCGATTCTGCCTATGCCTATACGTTGCAGAAGGGCGGCACCAACACGCCCGATGACGGCAACTGGTATCTGGTCAGCCAATATGAGAAGCCGGGTCCCAATCCGGATTGCCACGATGACAACAGCTGTCCGACACCGCCGCCCGGTCCGGGCCGTTACAGCGCGGCAGCGCCGATCTATGAATCCTATACCGCGACGCTGCAATCGCTGAACAGGCTGCCGACGTTGCAACAGCGCATGGGCGAGCGTTATCTGGACGGCAATGCCGCCACTGCCGATGCCAGCAGCAATAATCAGCCGGTCGCCGGCGAAACTGACAGCAAGGCAATCTGGGGCCGCATCGAAGGCGCGCATAATCGTCTGGAGAACGGCTCGACGGCAGGCGTCCTGCATAATGACATCGATACGCTCATCATGCAGGCGGGGGTCGATGGCCAGTTCTATGAGAGCGACAGCGGCCGCCTGATTGCCGGGATCACCGGGCAATATGGCAATGCGCATTCCAGCATCGACAACCGCACCGGCGACGGTTCGGGCAGCATCGACACGCAAGGCTGGGGTCTTGGTGCAACGGCGACCTGGTATGGCAATTCGGGCTTCTATCTCGATGCGCAGGCGCAGGCGAACTGGTATGACAGCAATCTGGGTGTCGATGCGCTCAATCCAACGCTGACCGACAGCAACAAGGGCTTTGGCTATGCGCTCAGCCTTGAGGCTGGCCAGCGCTTTGCCCTCGACCAGAACTGGTCGCTGACCCCGCAGGCGCAGCTGATGTTCTCATCGGTCGACTTCGACACCTTCACCGACACCTATGGTGCCCGCATCTCCAACCGCAATGGCGACAGCCTGACGGCGCGGCTTGGCCTTGCCGCCAACTATGCCAATAGCTGGAAGGGTGAAGACGGCCTGATGGTCAACACATCGGTCTATGGCATTGCCAATCTCTATCAGGAACTGATGGGCGATGCGCGGATGAACTATGCGGGCACGCATATGGCAACCGACAGTGACGGCACCTGGGGCGGCATCGGCGCCGGCGGCACCTATGCCTGGGCCGACAACAAATATGCCATCTATGGTGAAGGCTCCGTCAACACCTCCCTCAACCACTTCGCCGACAGCTACAGCCTCAAGGGCAATCTCGGCTTCAAGGTCAAGTGGTAGGGAAGGGCATAGTATAGCCCTAACCTCCAAACCAAAACTTCAGGCCCCGGTTCACAGCCGGGGCTTGATTTTGGGTCAGCTGGGAAGGTCATAAGTGTACGGTCTATGGGGGGACGAGGTGCTACATTCCGGGGAGAGGACTATCCTTATCAGTGTACTTTACCGAGCGCCCGTAACGGGCAAGATGATTTAGCGATACATACGGTTATAATAAAGCTCGGCCTAATCCACCGGGTTTTATTTTTATATTTCTCTAGTTGATGTCACCAAATAGACATCATTGCATTATATTTGCTGTATCTTATATAGATATGATTCATAGAAATGATATTTTTTCTGATTTTGCTTGCTTTATGTCTGAAGTATACTACATAGTATGGCGAAATATTGCCGGTTAGAAGGGTGCCGTGACTATAGGCGCGGCTGTCACCATATTAGATTGGGGGTTGCATTATGTGCCGGTTCTGTGTTGGAGGCCTCTTCACTAACAAGGATATGTATTCAGGCTGGCCGAGCCGCTCCGACGGGCGCGCGCTTTTGGAAGGGCCTTCACGCCGCACCTTCATGGCACTCGCCGCCGCAGCTGCAGGCGCAACGGGGCTAGGTATGATGATCAACCCGGCAGACGCTCAGGAAACGGGCGTCGCGACCGATGGCGCTGACGTCATCTATCTGGGAGGCACGATCATCCCTATGGCGGCCGCAGGCCCGAAAGTCGTGGAGGCCCTTGCTGTGCGAGGCGGCAAGATCATGGCCGTTGGTAGCGCAGCAGACCTCTCGGGACTGAAGACCATCAACACGAAAGTCGTCAATCTCGACGGGCGCACCATGCTGCCTGGCTTCATCGACCCGCACCACCACGTCTGCTTTGCCGGTTTATTCTCCGCTCTGCTCAACGACGTAGGCTACACCTCTTTCCGCACCCGAACGGATCTCGTGGCGGGACTGAAGGCGCTTGATACCAAGCTGCCAGCTGGCCAATGGCTGCTCGGATGCAACTTCGACAATCTGCTGCAGGGTGGCGATCTGTCGATGGCCGAACTCGACGGCATCTCCAAGGACCGGCCCATCCTCATCTGGTATGTGAATATGCACGACGGGGCGGCAAACTCCGCCGCCTTCAAGGTGGCTCAGATCCCGGACGAAGTGGGTATCCTACCTGGCGGCGGCCACTTCGGTCGCGGGCCAGATGGCAAGCTTGACGGACTCCTCTTCGAGGAAGGCGCCATGATGCACTTCGTCTCCCACGCCATGCCGAAGATCACTCCGCAGATCTTCACCAACGCGCTTACCGACTATCTCAACTACAGCGCCTCGTTGGGCAACACTATGGCCCACGAGCCCGGCACGATCCAGCCAGACTGGATCGAGGGCCTCGTGAAGCTTACCGAGAAAGGAACGGGCCGTGTCAGCGCGAGCCTGATGTATGACGATATGAAGGCGGCGGAAGTCTATAAGGATCTGGGCCGGGGCGCCAAAGCCACCTTGTTTCCCAATTCGCGTTTCTCGCTCTACGGTATCAAGATCGTCGGCGACGGTTCGAACCAGACCAAGACCGGTGCCCAGACCCAGCCTTATATCGGTATGAACCAGAAGGGTGAACCCAACTACCCGCCCGCTGAACTGAAGACCATGGTGGCCGCCGTGAAGGCGGCTGGTTGGCCTGTGCAGATCCACTGTAATGGAGACGCCACCATCGACGCGGCGCTCGACGCTATCGAGGCGGCCTATGGCGGATGCCTCGCTACGGGGATCAACCGCATCGAGCATTGTACCATGGTGCGGCCAGATCAGGTCAAGCGCATGAAGCAACTCAACATCCAGCCGAGCTTTCTCATGAACCACGTCTTCCTCTACGGCGCGGCCTATCGGGACCAGCTATTCGGTCCCGAGCGCACAGCCTTCATGGATCCGGCGCGGGCCTGCATATGCGAGGGCCTGCCGTTCACCCTGCACACGGACGCACCCTGTTCGCCTGCCGGCCCGCTGCGCCTTGTCCAGACGGCGGTGACCCGCCGCTGCACCGTGGATAATTCCATCATTGGTGCTGAACAGGCTGTCGCAGTGGAAGATGCCATCCGCGCGGTCACCATCATGGCTGCAGCCCAGATAGGGCAGGCGGAGCGAATTGGCTCTCTAGAGGCAGGCAAAGAGGCGGACTTCGTCATCCTCGAGAAAGACCCTTTCAAAGTCGATCCTGAGACCATCATGAACATCAAGGTTTCGGAGACTTGGGTGGGGGGTGACAAGACCTTCGGGTGAGTCTCCGCAGCGATAGTGTCGTGCGCATGATGGCTTTGTCGTTCCACGGCGGTGGTCGCCTCAAGCAGGCCATCAACCTGATGCGCGATCAGATCGGCGCCGATGGGGAGCTTTACGAAGGCGATGACGGTGCGCTCTATTTTGGTGTATCCGGAGAATATGGCACGGCGCACAGCAAAGTGTCGCCTTCCGTGGGTCATGGTACGGTCGATACCGACGGTTGGGGCATGCACGGCACGCTGACCTGGTACGGTTCCGATGGCTTCTATGTCGATGCGCAGGCGCAGGCCACCTGGTACGAGAACGATTTGTTCTCCAATACCGCCAACAACGGTTTTGCCGATGGCAAACATGGTTTCGGCTATGCGATGAGCCTTGAAACCGGCAAGCAGTTCGATCTCGATGAAACCTGGTCACTGACGCCACAGGTGCAGCTCATGTGGTCATCGGTCCGCATGGACGGCTTTACCGATGCCTATCAGAGCCGGGTTTCCATGGACGATGGCAACAGCCTCTCCGTGCGCATGGGTCTGTCGGCCGATTATCGCAACGCCTGGACAACGGTGGCCGGCACACCGATGAAGGCTGACCTTTACGGCATCATGAACGTCTATCAGGATTTCGAGGGTGACGCCTCGATCATGATCTCCGATACTGCGCTGAAGACTAGAAACGACAAGACCTGGGGCGGGATCGGTTGGGGTGGCAACCTTGCCTGGGACGATCAGTGCGCCTTTTACGGTCAGGGCACGCTCAACACCCTCTCGCATTTTGAGGACAGCTATTCGTTCATGGCCACAATCGGCTTCCGCAAAGGGTGGTGAGTTTCCCTTAGTATCTTGGAAGCGAGATATAGCCCGGTGACTATTGCCGGGCTTTGTCTGCTTTCAGGATCATTCAGCTTGGGGCCGAAATGACCATCCTTGTGGTTACCGGACATGATTCTCCCAGTATTGCCTTCCAGTTCCTCCTTCACTGTCACTAATGTGCAACAGTAGTCGAGCTTAACGCCGCACTTTTGCTGATTTGGGGTAGTCTGTCCTTTGCAGGTATCCGTAGATGAAGGGAATACATTATCTTTAAGTAATAATACGGGTGAATAATAACATATGGATATTATTAAATTAAAATCACTCAAGATCATTTCAATAGCGAATTCATTATCGTATAGAAGAATATAATAATACTTAGATGTATTTAATTAGTCAGTATTGATATTAGAGTTGATATTGAGTATTTATATCAAATCCAATACAAGTATTTTGAAATGGGAATATTAATCGTATTAGTTATTATTAATATAATTACTCCTGAATTGTGAGGACATTGTTCGTGAGCGATTGCCGCATCCCTCTCCCTAGAAACAGCCGTTCATTCAGATCTCTGCTGATCTCCGGCGTATCCGTCGCCGCGCTTTTGAGTGCCGTACCCGCTTTTGCAACTGATTATGTGATCGACAACGGCGAGGCCGTCACGGTCACTCACGATCAGCCGCTGACCTGGGATGGGAGTGGCACTCTCTATGTCGGTGAAACCACTCAGGGTACCCTGGTTATCAACAATGGCGGTACGGTGACCAGTGCCGGTAACAGTGTTGTTGCCGATAAAGCGGGTTCTTCGGGTGCTGTTACCATCGATGGTGCCGGATCGTCTTGGACGAATACAGGTGGCACACTGCAGGTTGGCAAGGCTGGCACGGCTACCATGACGGTCATCAACGGTGGCACTGTCTCCGCCGGGGCGGGCATTAACGTGGGGTCCACATCGACGCTGACGGTCAGCAGTGGGGGTACTGTCTCTGCCGGGGGGGTAATTGGCGTGAATGGCACTCTAACGGTCAGCACTGGTGGCACTGTCTCCGCCGGGGCGGGAATTTCAAGTCTTAAGGGGGGCTCGATTGATGTCGATGGTATCGGTTCAAACTTGATTTTGGATCGCCTTGACGCAAACAGCGGGACATTGAAGGTCAGCGATGGTGGCGTTGTTTCTACTGCGGGTGATTTTAATGGGGCTTGGTATGGCGGCGACGTTTTGACTGTTGCCGTTGATGGCGCAGGTTCTGAGCTTGACGTCGGTGGCGTTTTTTTGGTCGGCCGCAATGGCTCTGCTAGCGTGACGCTCAGCAATGGCGGTGTTCTCAATGTTTCGGGGCGCCTGTATCTCGCGCACAGCAACGGTACGAACTCGGGTATCCTGAACATAGGCGGCGCGGTTGGGGAAGCTGCTCAGGCAGCCGGAACATTGAGGGTTGGTGCAATTGAATTTGGCGACAACGCGAAATATGGGGGCGACGGGCAGCTGAATTTCAATACGACCGATGGATTTATGCTGGATGTGCCGATCATAAGCAACAACGCGACCTATCGCGGCACGATCAACCAGTATGCCGGGGCGACGGTTCTGACTGGGAACAATTCCGGTTTCAGCGGCCAGATCAACCTCCTGGGCGGATCACTTTCGGTTGGCGAAGACATAAACCTCGGCGCCACGGGTGAGCTCAACTTCAACGGTGGTACCCTTGAGGTCACCGGCACGACTTTCCATTCCACGGCCCGTACCATTAACTGGGGCGACAATGGTGGTGGCTTTGATATCGTTGATGCCGGCAACACTTTCACGGTCGCACAGGGACTTTCCGGCACTGGCTCGCTCACCAAGAGCGGTGACGGTACGCTGACGCTTTCGGGCAAAAATACCTATACAGGCGGCACGACCATCTCCACCGGTGTTCTCCAGATCGGTGACGGCGCAATCAACGGGACGATCGGCGGCGATATTGTCGATAACGCAAGCTTCGTCGTCAACAACCCGGACGCCACTTCCCTTTCCGGCAAGATCAGCGGCACGGGATCGCTGACGCAGGAAGGGACGGGAACACTGACCCTTATGGGCAATAACAGCTATACAGGCGATACCTACCTTAATGGCGGCGCGATCTCGGTTGATCAGGAAGATAATCTCGGTGACACGTCGGGAATACTCCACTTGAATGGCGGTATTCTAGAGGTCACTGGAACGGACTTCAAAGGCACTGACCGGACCATAAAATGGGAAACCAATGGCGGCGGCTTCAATATTGTCGACTCCAAAAACAGCTTCGCCCTGTCGAATGTATTTTCCGGTACAGGTACCCTGACCAAGGACGGTCTGGGAACGCTTTCGCTTTCAGGAGACAGCAGCGGCTTTGGCGGTAAAGTCAATGTCAATGAAGGTGCCCTTCGCCTTGATGGCGGCAATCTGGGTACCGGCAATGTCACTGTTGCTTCCGGCGGACGGATCGGCGGCCATGGTTCGATTGGCGGCACGGTCGATATTGCCGATGGCGGCACCCTGTTTGGCCAGAGCGGCCAGCAGCTTTCCTTCGGCAACGGCCTAATCTTGTCGAGTAACAACAATGTCAATGTTGTGCTTTCCGGCGCGCCGTCCAATAATGCACTCTTCGATGTGCAAGGCGATCTCGATCTTGGCAACAGCCGGCTTAACATTGAGCAGGGCAGCGCCATGGATGTGGGCGTCTATCGCATCTTCGATTATTCAGGCACCAAGACTGGCACGTTAACCATTGGCGATGTGTCTGAAGGTGATGCGTCTGATTATACAATTCAGGACAATAATGATAATCAGATAAATCTGGTCAGCCAGTATGGCCGCACCTTCTTCTTCTGGGATGGTTCCCATACATCTGGTGACGGCACCATCCATGGTGGCGACGGTACGTGGGACGGAACCGCCACGAACTGGACAGGTGCTGATGGCCAGATGAACAGCAAATGGTCAGGCAATGGCTTTGCTGCTTTTGGCAGTGACAAGGGCACGGTGACGATTGATTCCAGTTTTACGCCAAGCGTCAATGGCATGCAGTTCATGGAAGATGGTTATGTGCTGCAGGGCGGGACATTGACACTGGGTGGCAAGGATGATCCGCTGATCATTGTGGGCGATGGCGACGCCAATGACGCTGACAAGACCGCGACGATCAATTCTGTCATTCAAGGGCAGGACGGCCTTGTCAAATCCGGCCTTGGCAATCTGGTTCTGGGTGGGGCCAACACCTATACCGGCGATACAACTGTGTCGCGGGGAACACTGACGCTTGGTGAAAACGGCAGCATCGACAGCGGTAGCGAAATCAAGCTGACGGGCGACCGTTATGGCCACGGCACTCTGGCTATCGACAAGACAGCTGCAGGCGGTGAGTTCAATCTCGCCAACAGTATCAGCGGCGACGGTGATGTGGTGCAGCGCGGCGCGGGCACGACGGTGTTTTCGGGCGACAACACGTTCACCGGCGGTCTGACGGTCGAGAAGGGTACGGCGAAGGGTGGCGTTGCCGATCATGCCTTTGGTTCCGGCCTGCTGACGGTCGGACAGAACGGCACTGCCGATCTCGCCGGGTTCAATGAAACCGTTGGCGGACTTTCGGGCAGCGGCTATGTGGCGCTAGGCTCCGGCACGTTGACGCTCGATCAGGACAACAGCACGACCTTCTCCGGCACAATGGACGGTACGGGTGGCCTCACCAAGAACGGCAATGGCAAACTTACCCTGTCCGGCACTGGCAGCTATTCGGGCGACACCAACGTCAATGGCGGTGCTCTGGTGCAGGGCGCAACTGGGGCCTTCTCCGATGCTTCCGCCTATTCGGTTGCAAACAATGCCCTGATTGATCTTGGCGGTTACAATACCAACATGGCGGGGCTCTCCAATTCCGGTACGGTTGTCTTTGGCGGCACGGGCGGCACCACGCTCAATGTGACTGGTAATTACACTGGCAATGGCGGCACGGTTGTCATCAATACGGTGCTGGGCGATGATCATTCGCAGACCGATATGCTCAAGGTTGGTGGCGACACATCAGGCACGACCAATCTGAACATCACCAACCGTGGCGGGCTTGGCGCCCAGACGAAGAATGGCATCGAGGTTGTCGATGTCGGTGGCCAGTCGAACGGCAGCTTTGCAATCGCCAACGGCTATACGACCAAGGACGGTAAACAGGCGGTTCAGGGCGGGGCGTATGCCTATACGCTGCAGCAGGGCTCGGGCACCGGCAATCAGGACGGCAACTGGTATCTGACCAGTCGTATGACTTCTTGTAAAGACACGAATAGTTGCCCCGATCCGGTGACGCCTGCGGAACGTTACAGCCCCTCGGTCCCGGTCTATGAAGGCTAT
>Ga0182748_1001977_pt1 | contig 19054 bp, 18 predicted proteins | sample eDN3rd37CKraftOP_FD_128877 | JGI IMG/M metagenome (GOLD analysis project Ga0182748, IMG submission 128877) | Enriched Organic Plus compost microbial communities from Emeryville, California, USA - eDNA 3rd pass 37_C Kraft OP (version 2) (version 2) ...
GACGCGGGATATCACATCAATCACGTCCACTCGGCGGGCTGGTTCAGCTCGGCCTTCTATGTCGCGCTTCCCGAATCGGGCCTCGGCGGCGAGCCGCACGCGGGCTGGCTGACGCTCGGCGAGCTGACCGAGCTGGGGCTGACGCTCGAGCCGATCCGGCTGATCGAGCCGAAGCCCGGCCGGCTCGTGCTCTTTCCTTCGACGATGTGGCATGGCACACGCCCATTCGACGCAGGCGAACGCCTCACCGTCGCCTTTGACGTCGCACGACCGGGCAGCCAGACATGAACCAGATCGATCCCAGCCTCGCCGCCGCGATGGCGCAGATGCGCGCCGGCGATCTCGCCACAGCCCACGCCACGATCACGGCGGCGCTCGACCGATCGCCCGACGACCCGGCGCTGCTCGGTCTGGCCGGCATCGTCGCCGGCCAGCTCGGCGATCCGGCGACGGCGGCGCGGCGGTTCCGCCGTCTGTTCGAACTGACGGGCGATCGCGCCGCGCGCGCGAACCTCGCGACCGCGCTGGTCGCGTCCGGCGAACTGGACGAGGCGCGCCGCGTCTGCGATCCGCCTGGGGGCGATCTCAAGCTCCACCGCCTGCTCGGCTATATCGACCAGCAGCAGGGCAGGCTGGACGGCGCCGAGGCAAACTATCGCCAGGTGCTTGCCGCCGAACCGGGCGATTTCGAGACCTGGAACAATCTCGGCAACGTCCTCGGCGCGAAGGGCGACATCGACGGCGCGATCGACGCGTTCGAGCGCGCGATCAACCTTCGCCGCGATGCCGTCCCGATCTATCTCAATCTCGCCCGCCTGCTTACCGGCACCGACCGGGACCAGGCTCGCCTCGTAACCATGGTCGAGGCGGCGCGGATCGCGCCCGACGACGCGGAGGTTCAGCTCGAACTCGGGCTCGCCCAGTCTGCCATGCGCGACTTCGTGGCCGCTGAGCGGGCCTATCGGCGCGCGATCGAGCTGACCGAGGGCTTCACGCCGGCCTATCTCGAACTCGGCCTGCTGCTGGAGCGGCTGAACCGGATCGACGATATCGAAGCGCTGGTCGAGGAGGCCATCTCCCGCGGCGTCGATGCGCGCGAGATCGATTTCATCCGTGCCCTCGCGATGCGCCGCAAGGGGCGGATCGAGGAGGCGCTCGCGCTCGCCGAGGCGACACCGCCGACCATACACCCCAATCGACGCGCACAGCTCCTCGGCCAGCTTTACGACCGGCTCGGTCGGGCCGACGAGGCCTTCGCCGCCTATGTCGAGATGAACCAGGCGGCGCTCGACGCGCGCCGCCCGCGCGAGGGGCCGGATTTCCGCACCCGCGTCGAGACCAGTGCGGCCCGGATCACGCCCGAACGGGTCGCGGCCTGGACGTCGATTACGGTGGAGCGGGAACCGCCGGCGCCGATCTTCCTGATCGGATTTCCGCGCTCAGGCACGACCCTGCTCGACACGCTGCTGATGAACATGCCGCAGCTTCATGTGCTCGAAGAGGTCGAGGTGATCTCCACGCTCGAGCAGGAGTTCGGCGAGCGCGACATCGCCACGATGACAAGCGACGAAGCGCGCGCCTTGCGTCGGCGCTACTACGAGGTGCTCGATACTCTGGAGCCGCCAGAGACCCCCGGGCAAACGGTGGTCGACAAATACCCGCTCCATATGGTGCGGATGCCCTTCATTTATCGCATCTTTCCCGACGCGAAAGTGATCTTCGCCGAGCGCCATCCCTGCGATTGCGTGCTCAGCTGCTTCACGTCGAACTTCAATCTCAACCATGCGATGCTCAACTTCGTCACGCTGGAGGATGCCGCGCGAATCTACGACGTCGTGTTCGATGCCTGGAGCCGCGCGCGGGATCTGCTCCCGATCGACGTCCACTACGTGCGCTACGAGCGGATGGTCGAGAATCTCGAGGGCGAGCTCAGGCCGCTGATCGAGTTTCTCGGGCTCCCGTGGGATCCGAAGGTGATGGACAACCAGAGCGCCGCGGCGCGCCGGGAGCATATCCGGACGCCCAGCTATTCGCAGGTGACCGAACCGATCTACAAGCGCGCCGCCGGCCGCTGGGAGCGCTACCGGAGGTATCTGGAGCCGGTGCTCCCGATCCTCGCCCCCTGGGCGGAGCGGATGGGCTACGAGATCTGAGCCCTCGCGGCGCGCGGCTTATTGCGGCGTGAGGACGAGCGCGCCGTCGCCCTCGTCCACTTTCACCGTCTGGCCGTCCCTCACCTCGCCCTTGAGGATCGCGTCCGCGAGCGGGTCCTGCAGATATTTCTGCACCGCGCGCTTGAGCGGCCGCGCGCCGTAGACAGGGTCGTAGCCGACGCGGCCGAGCCAGGCGCGCGCGCCGTCGGTGAGGTCGAGCGTGATCTTCCGGTCGGCGAGCAGCTTCTGCACGCGCCCGACCTGGATATCGACGATCGGCCCCATGTGGCTCGGCCCGAGCCGGTGGAAGAGGATGATCTCGTCGAGCCGGTTGAGGAACTCCGGCCGGAAATGGGCGCGCACGATCTCCATCACCTGCGGCTCGACGCTCTCGACGCTCTCGTCGTCGGCGAGGCCGGTGAGGAACTGGCTGCCGAGGTTGGAGGTCAGGATGATGATCGTGTTGGTGAAATCGACGGTGCGGCCCTGGCCGTCGGTCAGCCGGCCGTCGTCGAGCACCTGGAGCAGGATGTTGAAGACGTCGGCGTGCGCCTTCTCGACCTCGTCGAACAGCACGACCTGGTAGGGCCGCCGCCGCACCGCCTCGGTCAGCACGCCGCCTTCCTCATAGCCGACATAGCCGGGCGGCGCGCCGATCAGCCGCGCGACGCTGTGCTTCTCCATGAACTCCGACATGTCGATGCGGACCATCGCCGAATCGTCGTCGAACAGGAATCCGGCGAGCGCGCGGGTGAGCTCGGTCTTGCCGACGCCGGTCGGCCCCAGGAACAGGAAGCTCCCCATTGGCCGGTTCGGGTCCTGAAGCCCGGCGCGGGCGCGACGGATGGCGCGGCTGACGGCCTCGACCGCCTCCCGCTGCCCGATCACGCGCTTGCCGAGCGCGTCCTCCATGTGGAGCAGCTTCTCGCGCTCGCCCTCGAGCATCTTGTCCACGGGAATGCCGGTCCATCGCGAGACGACCGAGGCGATGTCCTCGTTCGTCACTTCCTCGCGCAGCATCGCGCTGGAGCTGGCCGCCTGCGCTTCCTCCAGCTGCTTTTCGAGCGCCGGGATGACGCCGTAGGAAAGCTCGCCCGCCTTGGCGAGATCGCCGGAGCGCTGCGCCTGTTCGAGCTGCAGCCGCGCGGCGTCGAGCTGCTCCTTGATCTTCGCCTCGGCCTGGATCTTGTCCTTCTCCGCCTGCCAGCGCTGGGTCAGCTCCGCTGACTGCTCCTCCAGCTCGGCGAGATCGGCCTCGAGCGCATTCAGCCGCTCCTTCGAGGCGGCGTCGCTCTCCTTCTTCAGCGCCTCGCGCTCGATCTTCAACTGGATGATCCGCCGGTCGAGCGTCTCGATCTCCTCCGGCTTGGATTCCACCTCCATGCGGATACGCGAGGCGGCCTCGTCCATCAGGTCGATCGCCTTGTCGGGCAGGAAGCGGTCGGTGATGTAGCGGTTGGAAAGCGTCGCCGCGGTGACGATCGCCGAATCGGTGATCCTCACGCCATGATGCAGCTCGTACTTCTCCTTGAGCCCGCGCAGGATCGAGATCGTGTCCTCGACGGTCGGCTCGCCGATGAAGACCGGCTGGAAGCGCCGCTGCAGCGCCGCGTCTTTCTCCACATATTTGCGATACTCGTCGAGCGTGGTCGCGCCGATGCAGTGCAGCTCGCCGCGCGCCAGCGCCGGCTTGAGCAGGTTACCGGCGTCCATCGAGCCCTCGCTCGCGCCGGCGCCGATCAAGGTGTGCATCTCGTCGATGAACAGGATGACGTCGCCCTCGGCCTGCTTCACCTCGTCGAGCACGCCCTTCAGCCGCTCCTCGAACTCGCCGCGATATTTCGCGCCGGCGATCAGCGCGCCCATGTCCAGCGCCATCAGCCGGCGGTCCTTGAGGCTGTCGGGTACGTCGCCATTGGCGATGCGCAGCGCGAGGCCCTCGGCGATCGCCGTTTTGCCGACGCCGGGATCGCCGATCAGCACCGGGTTGTTCTTGGTGCGCCGGGCGAGGATCTGGATGGTGCGGCGGATCTCCTCGTCGCGGCCGATCACCGGGTCGAGCTTGCCCTCGCGCGCCGCGGCGGTGAGGTCGCGCGCGAACTTCCTGAGCGCGTCATAGCGGTCCTCGGCCGAGGCGGTGTCGGCGGTGCGGCCGCCGCGCAGCTGGTTGATCGCCGCGTTCAGTGCCTCCGCCTTCACGCCGCCGGCGGCGAGCGCCTTGCCCGCGTCGCTGGTGGTGGCCAGCGTCAGCGCGAGCAGCAGCCGCTCGACGGTGACGTAGGAATCGCCCGCCTTTTCGGCGATCTGCTCGGCCTGGTCGAGCACGCGGATCGTCTCGCCGTCAAGCGCCGGCGCGGCGGTCGCGCCGCTGCCCGACACCGACGGGATCTTCGCGAGCGCCCTGTCGGTCTCGCGCCGCGCCGCGGCAGCGTCGCCGCCGGCGCGCTGGATGAGGCCGGAGGCCATGCCCTGCTCGTCCTCAAGCAGCGCCTTCAGCAGGTGCGTCGGGGCGATGCGCTGGTGGTTCATCCTCAGCGCCACGGTCTGCGCCGATTGCAGGAAGCCGCGCGCGCGATCGGTGAATTTGTCGAGGTTCATAGAGGTTCCTGCTCCGTTTCGTCCCCGATGTAGTGTTGCACGGATGCAACGCAAGTTCGGCCGGCCACGGTCCCGTCTCTAGGACATTTTTCGCCGGGTGTATTGCGCTCGTCGCACAGGCGGCTAAGGTCACCCGCCTGAACAAGCGGGGACTTCGATGCGCAAGATTCTGACGACACTCGCGGTGGCCGCCGGCCTTTCGGTCGCCGGTCTCGTCTCCTTCGGCCAGGGCGCGATCGCGCAGCCCGGCGCCGCGGCGCCGGGCGCGGACGCGATCCGCCAGCTGGTGGCCCAGGTGAACATCCCGCACGAGCAGTTCACGCTGCCGAACGGGCTGCGGGTGATCGTGCACGAGGATCACAAGGCGCCGGTCGTCGCCGTCTCGGTCTGGTACTCGATCGGCTCCAAGGACGAGCCGCCGGGGCGGACCGGTTTCGCGCACCTCTTCGAGCACCTGATGTTCGGCGGGTCGGAGAACAGCAACACCATCTATTTCGAACCGATGCAGCGGATCGGCGCGACCGATCTCAACGGCACGACCTGGTTCGATCGCACCAATTATTTCGAGACGGTGCCGCGCGGCGCGCTCGAGACGGCGCTGTTCCTCGAGTCCGACCGTATGGGACACCTGCTCGGCGCGGTCACGCAGGAGAAGCTCGATATCCAGCGCGGCGTCGTCCAGAACGAGAAGCGGCAGGGCGACAACCAGCCCTTCGGCCTCGTCGAATATCACGAGCTCAACGCGCTGTTCCCGCAGGGGCACCCCTACCATCACTCGACGATCGGCTCGATGGCCGATCTCGACGCCGCCTCGCTGGAGACGGTGCACCAGTGGTTCCGCGACCATTACGGGCCGAACAACGCGGTGCTCGTTCTCGCGGGCGACATCACGCCCGCCGATGCCCGCACGCTCGTCGAGCGCTATTTCGGCGACATCCCGCGCGGGCGGCAGCACCAGCCGTCCGAGGCGGACGTGCCGACCCTTGCGGCGCGCATCGACGAGACAATGCACGACCGCGTCCCCGCCACGCGCCTCTATCGCGAATGGGTGGTGCCGGGCATCCTCGATGACTCGCAGGCGCCGCTCGACGTCGCCGCGGGTGTCCTCGGCGGGCTCGCCAGCTCGCGGCTCGACAATGCGCTGGTGCGCGGCGACCAGACCGCGGTCAGCGTGAGCACGCAGCTCCAGACCTTCCACCGGGTCAGCATCTTCACCGTCCAGGTCGATCTGAAGCCAGGCGTCGATGCCGACGCGGTGTCGCGCCGGCTCGATTCGATCATCGAGGACTATGTCGCCAACGGCCCGACCGAGGACGAGGTCCGCCGCTACATCACCAGCGCGCTCGCGGCGCGGATTCGCGGTCTCGAGCAGGTCGGCGGCTTCGGCGGCAAGGCGGTCGCGCTTGCCGAGGGCGCGCTCTACGCCAACGATCCCGACTTCTACCGCCACCAGCTGCAGGCGCTCGCCGCCCAGACGCCGGCGAGCGTCCGCGCGGCGATGCAGCGCTGGCTGACCCGCCCGGTCTATGCCCTGCGCGTCGATCCGGGCGAGCGCGAGCCGTACGAGGAATCGTCGAGCGTCGCGAGCCGCGCTTCGTTCATGCCGCGCTACTTCCGCACGCCGACGGCGGACGAACATCCGCTCGCGCCCAACCCGTCGGCCAGGGACGAAGCCGACGCGGCGACGCTGCAGCCGCGCGCCTTCGACGTCGATCGCTCGCAGCTGCCGCCGGTCGGCGAGATCGCGGACCTGCGCTTCCCGACGATCGAACATGCCCGCCTTTCCAACGGCATCGAGGTCGTCTTCGCGCGGCGCGCGGCGGTGCCCGTCGTTCGGGTCTCCGTGCAGTTCGACGCCGGCTATGCCGCGGATTCGCGCGATCAGGCCGGCCTGCAGAGCTTCATGGCCGCCCTGCTCGACGAGGGCACGGCGACGCTCAATTCCGAGCAGCTCGCCGCGGCCCGCGAGCGGCTGGGGGCGCAGATCACCACCGGCGCCTCGCTCGATCGTACCACGGTCACGCTCGTGGCGCTAAAGCCCTTCCTCGCGCCGTCGCTCGACCTGATGGCGGACATCATCAAGAACCCGGCTTTTTCGCAGCAGGAGATCGAGCGGCTGCGCGGCCAGCGCCTCGCCCAGATCGCGGAGGAAATGTCGAATCCGCGGGGCATCGCGCTGCGCACGCTGCCGCCGCTCCTCTACGGCGCCGACCATCCCTATGGCACGCCCTTCACCGGCTCGGGCTCGCCGCAGGCGGTGCAGTCCTTCACCCGGGACCAGGTCGTCGCCGCGCACCAGGCCTGGATCCGGCCGGATACGGCGCAGATCTTCGTGGTGGGCGATACGACGCTGGCCGAGATCGTGCCGATGCTCGAGGCGCGCTTCGGCAACTGGCGGCCGCCGGCCGCCGCGCGCGGGACCAAGAGCTTCAACGCGCCGATCCCCGAGGGGCGCGAGCGGATCATCCTGGTCGATCGGCCGCAGTCGCCGCAGTCGCTGATCCTCGCCGGCGCGGTGTTGGGGGTGAACGGCACCGACGACCTGCTCGACCTGCTGGCGGCCAACGAGGTGCTGGGCGGCAACTTCCTGTCGCGGCTCAACATGGAGCTGCGGGAGCGCCGGTCCTGGTCCTATGGCGTCGGCGGCGTGGTGAGCCGCATCGAGCACCGCGTCCCCTACATCGTCTTCGCGCCGGTGCAGGCGGACCATACAGCGGATTCGATCGCGGCGCTGCGGGAGCAGATGAGCGCGTTCCTCGGCCCGAACGGGACGACGCCGGACGAGCTGGAGCGCACCGTCAACGGCAGCATCCGCGAACTTCCCGGCAGCTTCGAGACGTCGGCGGCGGTGCTGAGCGCGCTACAGCAGAACGCGCTCTTCCGCCGGCCGGACGATTATTACGACACGCTGGCCAGCCGTTATCGGGCGATGACCGCCGCGCAGCTCGACGCGGCGGCGCGCAGGTGGATCGATCCGTCGAAGTTCGTCTGGGTCGTCGTCGGCGATGCCTCGCGCGTGCGCGGGCAGCTCGAAACGCTCGGCCTGCCGATCGAGACGGTGAGCGCCGCGCCGGCGGCCGGCAACTGACTCCGGGCGGGCGGGGGCTTAGGCCTCCGCCCGCGCCGTGAGCCGCGTGACGTGCCCCATCTTGCGGCCGGGGCGGGCCTCGGTCTTGCCGTAGAGGTGAAGGTGCGCGGTCGCTTCGGCGAGGATCGCCGGCCATTGATCGATCTCGTCGCCGATCAGGTTTTCCATCTCGACGCGGGGCGCGGCGCGCGTCGTGGGGCCGAGCGGCAGGCCGCAGATCGCGCGGATATGGTTCTCGAACTGCGAGGTCGCGGCGCCCTCGATCGTCCAGTGGCCGCTGTTGTGGACGCGCGGCGCCATTTCGTTGAACAGCGCCTCCTCGCCCACCGCGAAATATTCGACGGCGAGCACGCCCACATAGTCCAGCGCCTCGGCGATGGCGCGGGCGAGCGCAGCGCCCTTCTCGATGGCGGGCGCGAGGCCGGCCGGCGCCGGGACGATCGAGCGGCGCAGGATGCCGCCCTCGTGAACGTTGAGCGGCGCGTCCCAGAGGGCCACGCCGCCGTCGCGTCCACGGCAGAGCAGGATCGAGAATTCGGCGTCGAATTCGACGAAGCCTTCCAGCACGGCCGGCCGGCCGCCGATCGCCTCCCACGCGGCGGCGGCCTCGCCCGGCGCGGCGATCCGCGCCTGGCCCTTGCCGTCGTAGCCGAACCGCCGCGTCTTCAGGATCGCCGGAGCGCCGATCCGCGCCAGCGCCGCGTCCAGGCTCGCCGGGTCGCTGACCTCGGCGAAGGGCGCCGGCCGGCCGCCGAGCGATTCGACGAAGCGCTTCTCGGCGAGCCGGTCCTGCGCGATTTCGAGCGCGCGGGGCGGCGGGTGGAGTTCGGCATGGGCGACGAGCGCGGCGAGCGGCGCCGCGGGGATGTTCTCGAACTCCCAGGTGACGACGTCCACCTCGTCGGCGAAGCGCGCCAGCGCCCGGGCGTCGTCGAAAGCGCCGCGCGTGAAGCGCGCCGCGACTTCCGCCGCCGGCGGGGCCTCGCCGGGCGCATAGATGTGGCAGCGATAGCCGAGCGGCGCGGCGGCGAGGGCGAGCATCCGCCCGAGCTGTCCGCCGCCGACGATGCCGATGGTCGCGCCGGGCGGGATCATTCGATGGTTTCGGCGACGTCGTCGGTCTGCTTCGCCCGCCAGGCCTCCAGCCGCGCCGCCAGCGCCTCGTCGGCGGTGGCGAGGATCGCGGCGGCGGCGAGCGCCGCATTGGCGGCGCCGGCCGGGCCGATCGCGAAGGTGGCGACCGGCACGCCGGCGGGCATCTGGACGATCGACAGCAGGCTGTCGAGCCCGGAGAGCGCCTTCGATTCGACCGGAACGCCAAGCACCGGCAGGCGCGTCATCGCGGCGGTCATGCCGGGCAGGTGCGCCGCGCCGCCGGCGCCGGCGATGATCGCCTTCAGCCCGCGCGCAACCGCGCTCGTTGCATAGTCGTAGAGCCGCTTCGGCGTGCGGTGAGCGGAAACGATCCGGGTTTCGTGGGGAATGCCGAGCCCGTCCAGCATCTCGGCGGCATGGCGCATCGTCTCCCAGTCGGAGCGGCTGCCCATGATGAGCCCGACGAGCGGCGCGGTATCGGCCATGCGGTGTCACCCCTCAGGTGGCGGAGCGCCGTCCTTAGCCAGCGCGCGCCGGCTCGGCAATGCACCGTCTGCTTCGCGGCTTGTTAACCGCTGTCCGCTATTGCGACGGCAAGAGAAGGGACGATGGGCGAAGCGGCACATAGCGACAATCTGGGCGAGGATGCGCGCGAGGCGCTGCGTCGGCTGGCGGACGAGAATGCGCTGCTCCGCGCCTCCATCGCCGAGCTGCGCCAGCGCCTTGCCGAGCTGGAGGCCAGCGCCGACACCGATCCGCTCACCGGCCTGCCCAACGAGCGAGTGCTCGCCGAACAGCTGGAGCGCGTCGCCAGCCGCTGCGCCCGCCACGGCACGAGCGCGGCGCTGCTCGCGATCGACATCCGCGCCCTGCGCGAGATCAACGCGAAGCACGGGCGCGTGGCCGGCGACGCGGCGCTCCGCCACCTTGCGCGCCTGCTTCAGGGGCTGATCCGCGCCAGCGACCTTGCCGCACGGCTCAACGGCGGCTTCGGCTTGTTGCTCGACCATCTCGACAGCGATTCGGCGATCGAGACCGGCGAGCGCATCGCCCGATTCGTCGCCAGCCAGCCGCTCGACATCGGCGGCACCGAGCTGGCGCTGGATCTCACCATCGGCGTCGCCGCGATCCTGCCCGGCGATACGCCGGACGACGTCCTCCACCGCGCGCATCGCAATCTCGCGCGGGTGAAGGAGTTCTGAGCGCCGCTAGACGCGGTCCTTCAGATAATAGCGCTCGACCTCGTTCAGCCCTTCGTCCAGCTCATAGACGATCGGCTGGCCGGTCGGGATTTCGAGGCCGGTGATCTCCTCGTCGGGAATGCGCGAGAGGTGCTTGACCAGCGCGCGCAGCGAATTGCCGTGCGCGGCGATCAGCACCCGCTGCCCGGCCTTCAGCGCCGGCGCGATCCGCTCCTCCCAATAGGGCAGCACGCGCGCGATCGTGTCCTTGAGGCTCTCGGTCGCCGGCACCTCGACCCCCGCATAGCGCCGGTCGCGGGAAAGATCATAGGCGCTGCCCGGCGCCAGCGGCGGCGGCGGCGTGTCGAAGGAACGGCGCCAGATATGGACCTGCTCCTCGCCATGCTTCGCCGCCGTCTCGGCCTTGTTGAGCCCGGTGAGCCCGCCATAGTGGCGTTCGTTCAGGCGCCAGTGCTTCTCCTCCGGCAGCCACAGCCGGCCCATCGCCCGAAGCGCGATGTGCAGCGTGCGGATCGCGCGGGTCTGGACGCTGGTGAAGCACAGGTCGAAGTCGAGTCCCCGCCCAGCCATCAGCTCGCCGGCCGCTTTTGCCTCCGCTTCGCCCTGCGGTGTGAGATCGACGTCCCACCAGCCGGTGAAGCGGTTCTCCAGGTTCCAGGCCGACTGGCCGTGGCGAATCAACACCAGCCTCGGCATCACAGCCCCCGATAGGCCGCGATCTCGTCGGTGATCGCGTGCAGCGCATCGAGGCAGGAGCGCGCGAGCAGGCGGCAGCGGTCCGGCGACCAGCCATAGGTCGGATCCGGCAGCGCCTCATTGTCCTTGAACGGCATTTCCAGCGTCATCGAAATTGCCCCGTAACGTTCGGCGAGCTGGGCGGTGGACATGGAAAGGTTCGCCTGGCCCGGCCCCGGCACCTCATAGCCCTTCTCGGTCTGGAAGTCGGGCGAGGCGGCGAGCAGCGCGCGCGAGAAGGCGTCGAACACCTCCTGCTGCGCCTGCTTCCAGGAGGGGATGCCCTCGAAGCCGGCAAGGAAGTTGGCCGCGATCGCCTCGTCCCCGTGCACGTCCATCGCGAAATCGACGCCGGTCCTGTCCATCTCGTTGCGGACATAGAGCACTTCGGGACTCTTCTCGGCGCTCGGCGCGTGCCATTCGCGGTTGAGGTTGATGCCGACCGCGTTGGTCCGCAGGTGCCCGCGGCGCGAGCCGTCCGGGTTCATGTTTGGCACGATGTGGAAGGTGAAGCGCTCGCGAAGCTTGCGCGCTACCGGGTCGGCATCGTCGAGCAGCCGCTCGAGCGCCCCTTCCATCCACCATTCGGCCATCGTCTCGCCTGGATGCTGGCGCGCGTAGAGCCAGGCCTGCAGCTTGCCGCCGGGAAGGCGGAAATAGTCCAGCTCCTGTCCGTCCAGCGTCTGGCCGAGCGAGCGATACTCGACGCCGGGCAGCATCGCGATCGAGGCGACGAGGTCGTGGTGCCGCTCCATCGTGTAGGGCGCGAAATAGGCGATCCAGAAGCTGTCCGCCGCGGGCGTCACCTTCATCTCGATCACGCCGCTGGCATAGCTGGTGTCGATCCGCGCCCACTCTTCCCGGTCATAGGAGAGGCAGGCGCGGTAGTTCTCCCAGCCGAGCGGATAGGCCGATCCCGCGCAGTTGAGCAGCCGCAACGTCAGCTCCCGCCCGCCGCCGCCGGTGACGCGGAAGTAGAACCACTGATAGAAGTCCGACAGGTGGTCCTTGACGATCTCGAGATCGACGCGATCGCCTTCGATGGCGACCAAACGGATGTTGCCGCCATCGAAGGCGCTCGAAACGGAGAGAGGCATTTTATCCTTTTAATTTCGAAATGTGCGGTCAGCGCACTGTGATAGTGCGACCGGACTCTCCGGGGAAGCCCTGAAACAGCGCGGCGGCGAGCCGGTCAACCGCCGCGGGGGCGGCGGCGAGCGGCGCGCCGAGCGCGGCGTCCAGTTCGGCGCGCCCCTCCCAGGCGACGGTGGCGTCGGAGCGGCGCTGGATGCGCACGGAGAGCCGCGCCGTCACCACGCCGCTCTGGCGCGCGCCGCCGACCGGGATGCTGCCGCCGGCGCCGACGCCGACGCCGCTGTGGCGGCCGCCGGAAAAGCCGCCAATGCCGATGCTGACCGAGGAGCGCCGTGCCGGCCCCTCCCGCGTCGTGCGCTCGATCGAGACGGTCGCGACCTGCTCGGTCGGCCCCGGCCCGTCCGCGACGGTCCAGCCGAGCCGGGCGAGCTCGCGCGCCACCGGCGCGGAAAGCTGGGCGAAAGCCAGGCTGTCGGCATCGTCGGAACGGGCGGGCTCGACGCGGATCGTGCCGCGCGCGATCGGCGCGCCGAGGTGGAAGCGGGTGACGCTGACGCCGGGGTGCGAAACCGCCCCCTGGTCGGTGGCGCAGCCCGCGGCGAGAAGGGCGGCGGCGAGGGCGATACTCAGCCCGAAAAGCGATCGTCGCATCGTTCGTCTCCGGCCGGCATGAGACGCCGGTTCGCGCCGCAATGTAGCGTCTTTGCCGGCCACTGCACAGCCGCGGCACCGGTGGCGCGCGCGGGCCAGGGAAGATTCGTTTTCCCGGACGCGCGGCGAGGATCAGCTTCTTGCGCGAAGCAACGCCTGCGGAGCGCAACATTGCAAAGATTCGCGCCGCGTCCTTCGCGGATTGCCCCGCGCGGCGTCATGCTGTTTGTGTCGACGCGCCCACGATTCGTTCAACAAGGGGGATTCGACATGAAGCTCATTTCCACGGCCGTTCTCGCAGCCGGTTTGATCGCGCTCGCCGGTTGCGGCGGTGGCGCCGCGAACAATGCCGCCGACGCGAACGTCGTCGACGAAGGTCTCAACGTATCGTCCGACGAGCTCGGCAATCTCGACGAGACCGCGCCGCTCGACGCCAACGCTGTCGACGCCAATGCCGCGGACGCCGGCGCGGCCGATGCGAACGCGGCTGCGGGCGCGGACGCGAACGCGGCGCAGTAAGGGTTTTCGAACCGCTGAGGTCTCCCAAGGTTGAAGCGGAAGACTGCACCCCCGGCGCCTCGCGCCGGGGGCATTTTCGTTTTGGGCGTCAGGCCCGCGCCGGCTCGCGCAGCGGATAGGCGGTGCTGTACTTCACCCGCTCCATCGCGAATCGCGAGGTGACATTCTTCAGCGGCACCTCGGCGATCAGCCGGCGGTAGAAGTCGTCATAGTCGGCCATCGAGCCGACCGCGACGCGCAGCAGATAGTCGATCTCGCCCGCCATCCGGTAGACTTCCATCACCTCCGGCATGCCCGCGACCGCCCTGGCGAAGGTGTCGAGCCAGTCAGGCGTGTGGTCGGGCGCCTCGATCTCGACGAAGACCGAGATGCCGAGCCCGATCGCGTCGGGATCGACCAATGCCACGCGGCGCTGGATGATTCCGGCCGCCTCGAGCTTCTGGATGCGCCGCCAGCACGGGGTCTGCGACAGGTTGACCCGGCTCGCGATCTCGGCGACGGGCAGCGAGCAATCTTCCTGGAGAATGGCAAGGATGCGAAGGTCGGTGCGGTCCATGGGGCCTCTTTGAAACAAACTTGCATATGAAGACCCCTTGCTAGCCCAGCATTAGGAGAAATTTCCATAGCCAATCGGAGGCTCCGTCCCGCTGCGGGGCGCCGGGCGGCGGTTGACTTCGCGGGCGTGTCCCACTAGGTGGGCGCCTGCTTTTCCCGACAACCGGAACAGAGACTTAGACAGGCAGGCTTTGGCGCCATGAAGATCCGCAATTCCCTGAAGTCCCTCAAGTCGCGCCATCGCGACTGCCGCGTGATCCGTCGCCGGGGCCGCGTCTACGTCATCAACAAGACGAACCGTCGCTTCAAGGCGCGGCAGGGCTAAGGCCGGCGCTGCTTGCCGCGCTCGCCCTGGGCGAGCGGCTCCCTTACGAACCGCGGTGCTTTTCGAGCTCGTCGCCGATCAGTCGCGCGACGTGGACGACGTTCGTCGATCCCGGCACGCCGAAGGGAACGCCCGCGGTGACGATCACGCGATCGCCGCCGGCGGCCATGTCGTGGCGCAGCGCCATCCGCTTCGACTTGCCGACCATCTCCTCGAAGCTGTGGACGTCGCGGGTGCGCACCGCGTGCGCGCCCCAGAGCAGGCCGAGCCGCCGCGCGGTGCGGATCGACGGAGTGAGCACCAGTAGCGGCACGCTCGGCCGCTCGCGCGCCACGCGCCGCGCGGTCGAGCCGGAGCTGGTGAAGCAGATGATCGCCGAGGCGGAAACGGTGCGCGCCATCTCGCTCGCCGCCCGCGCGATGGCATCGTTGGTGGTGGCGTCGGGCAGCGTCTCGGTGAAGTGGACGCGGGCATAGTGGGTCGGATCGGCCTCGGCGCTTGCCGCGATCCGGTCCATCATCGCCACCGCCTCCTCCGGATAGCGGCCGGAAGCGCTTTCCGCCGAGAGCATGATCGCGTCCGCGCCGTCATAGACGGCGGTGGCGACGTCGGAGACCTCGGCGCGCGTCGGCGAGGGCGACTGGATCATCGATTCGAGCATCTGCGTCGCGACGACGACCGGGCGGCCCATCCGCCGCGCCGCCTCGACGATCCGCTTCTGGAGCGGCGGCACCGCCTCGGGCGGCAGCTCGACGCCGAGATCGCCGCGCGCCACCATCACCGCGTCGGCCAGCTCCAGGATGCCGTCGAGCCGCTCGATCGCGGAGGGCTTTTCGATCTTGGCGAGCAGCGAGGCTTTCCCGCCGATCAGCCGCCGCGCCTCGGCGACGTCCTCCGGCCGCTGGACGAAGGAGAGCGCGATCCAGTCGACGCCCTCCTCCAGCGCGAAGGCAAGGTCGGCGCGGTCCTTGTCGGTCAGCGCCGCGAGCGGCAGCACGACGTCGGGCAGGTTGACGCCCTTGTTGTTGGAGATGGTGCCGCCGACCTCCACCTTCGTGCGGATCGTGTCGGCGTCGTGCTCGGTGACGCGCAGCACGATCTTGCCGTCGTCGACGAGCAGCCGCGCGCCGACCCGCACCGCCTCGAAAATCTCCTTGTGCGGCAGCGTCGCGCGCTTGTTGTCGCCGAGCGCCTTCTTGCGGTCGAGCACGAAGGTCTGGCCCGCCCGCAGCACCGCCTTGTCGCCCTTGAAGCGGCCGACGCGCAGCTTCGGCCCCTGCAGGTCGGCGAGGATCGTCGTCGGCCGGCCGAGCTCCGCCTCCAGCGCGCGGATCGCCGCGATGCGCCGGCGGTGATCGTCGTGATTGCCGTGGCTCATGTTGATCCGGAAGGCGTCGGCCCCGGCCTCGGCGAGCGCGCGGATCGTCTCGGGCGTGTCGCTGGCCGGTCCGAGCGTGGCGAGGATTCTCACCTTGCGGCGGCGCGGCCTGCTGTAGGCCCCGTGGGTCGGCTCTCTTCGCGGCATGGCGCAACGCATAACCTGCGCTCGCCGCAGTGCAAGGCGCTTGAGCCGGCTCGGGCGAAACCGTAGAGCCGCCGCTCAACCCGAATCCATGGAGCGACTTTTGGCGGAAGGAAGCATTGCTGCCGACGAACTGAGGCTGCTGATCGAGCGGATCGAGCGGCTCGAGGAGGAGAAGAAGGGCATCGCCGACGACATCAAGGACGTCTATGCCGAGGCCAAGGCGCGCGGCTACGATCCCAAGACGATGCGCCAGGTGGTGCGCCTGCGGAAGATGGAAAAGCACGTCCGCCAGGAATCGGAGGCGCTGCTCGAAACCTACAAGGCGGCGCTCGGGCTCGCCTGAGCGGGCGCGCCGCCGCCTTCGTTCCGCACCTGTCGGCGGGACGATACTTTCCTTCGCGATCGAACCGGGAAATAAGGGCTTCGACAGGCCCAGCCCGTACGGACTAGAGTGGAAACATGGCCGGCCACAGCAAATTCAAGAACATCATGTATCGCAAGGGCGCGCAGGACAAGAAGCGCTCGGCGATGTTCTCCAAGCTCTCGCGCGAGATCACGGTCGCGGCCAAGATGGGCCTGCCGGATCCCGACGCCAATCCGCGGCTGCGCGCCGCCGTGCTCGCCGCGCGCGCCCAGTCGATGCCGAAGGACAATATTCAGCGCGCGATCGACAAGGCTTCCGGCGGCGATGCGGAAAATTACGAGGAGATCCGCTACGAGGGCTTCGGGCCCGGCGGCGTCTCGCTGATCGTCGACGCGCTCACCGACAACCGCAACCGCACCGCGACCAACGTGCGCACCGCCTTCTCGAAGAACGGCGGCAATCTCGGCGCGTCGGGCTCGGTGACGCACGGCTTCGACCGGCTCGGCCTGATCGAATATCCGGCGAGCGCCGGCGATGCCGAGAAGGTGCTGGAAGCGGCGATCGAGGCGGGCGCGGAGGACGTCGAATCGGACGAGGACGGGCACCAGATCTGGACCAGCATCGACGATCTGCACGGCGTCGCCCGCGCGCTCGAGGCCGCGCTCGGCGAGGCGGAGAGCGTCAAGCTCGCCTGGCGGCCGCAGACCACGATCGCGCTCGGCGAGGAGGACGCGCAGCAGCTCCTCAAGCTCGTCGACGCGCTCGAGGACGATGACGACGTCCAGACCGTCTGGGGCAATTACGAGGTTCCCGACGAGGTGATGGAGAAGTTGGGCTAGGCGCCCCCTCCCCTTCGGGGGGAGCGAGATGGGAGGGCCTGTGGCGTGCTGATTCTCGGCCTGGATCCGGGCCTGTCCTGCACCGGCTGGGGGCTGATCGCGGCCGAGGGCAACCGCCTCTCGCACGTCGCCAACGGGCAGGTCCGCACCGATGCGAAGCTGTCGCTCCCGGCCCGCCTCGTGCGGCTTGAGGCGGCGCTCGCCGAGCTGATCGAGATCCGCGCGCCCGGGGCGGCGGCGGTCGAGGAGGTGTTCCTCAACGACAATCCGCAATCGACGCTGAAGCTCGGCCAGGCGCGCGGCGTCGTGCTGCTGGTCGCGGCGCGGCGCGGGCTTGAGGTCGGCGAATATGCGCCGCGGCTGGTCAAGAAGGCGGTGGTGGGCACTGGCGGCGCGGACAAGGCGCAGGTCCATGCGATGGTGCAGCGCCTGCTCCCATCCGCGAAGATCGCCGGCGCCGACGCGGCCGACGCGCTCGCCGTCGCCATCACCCACGCCCACCACCTCGCCACCGCCCGGCGGATGGGCTGATCGCATCGCGCCTCCGGCCCGGCGCAAGCTTTCCTTCGCCCGGGGCGCGGACCCCAGTCGCTCGGGACAGGCCCCTCGGCTTCGCTCGGGACACGACCCTCGACTTCGCTCGGCGCGAGCGGATAAGGGTGGCGGATGATCGCGAGACTGCGGGGCATATTGACCGATTTCGGCGCCGATTTCGCGGTGATCGACGTGAACGGCGTCGGCTATCTCGTCTCCGCCTCCAGCCGCACTCTCTCTGCGCTCGGCGCGATCGGCGACGAGGTCGTGTTGCACACCGAGATGCTGGTCGGCGAGGACTTCATCCGCCTCGTCGGCTTCGCCAGCGCCGGCGAGCGGGACTGGTTCCGTCTGCTCGTCTCGGTCCAGGGCGTCGGCGCGCGGGTGGCGCTCGCGATCCTCTCGGCCCTCTCCGCCGACGAACTCGCCAATGCGGTCGCCGCGGGCGACGAGGCGATGATCGCGCGCGCGCAAGGGGTGGGTCGCAAGCTCGCCCAGCGCATCGTCAACGAGCTGAAGGACAAGGCGGGCGGCGTGGCATTGGGCGGCGTCGTGGCCGGCGGCAAGGCGGCCCCCTCCGGCGCGCGCGCCGACGCCCTCTCGGCGCTCGCCAATCTCGGCTTCAAGCCCGCCGAGGCATCGGCCGCCGTCGCGAAGGCGGAGGCGGAGCTGGGGCCGGAGGCGACGCTCGACGCGCTCGTCCGCCTCGCGCTCAAGAAGGCGGCGAAATGAGGGGGCGGCAATGATCTATTTCTGGGCCTATCTGCTCAGTACCGGCGGCGGGCTTCTCCTCCTTTCGCCGATCGTGCGGATCATGCACCTCACCTCGGGCACGCGTGGTACGCCCGCCGATCAGGCAGGCCGGCATCGGCCGCTGTTCCGCTGGCTGGACGTCTGGGTCGGCTTTACCGAACGCGCCATCGCCACGACCCTGTTCATCTGGGCGCCCAGGCAATTACCGCTGTTCATCGGCGGCTGGGTCGTCGCGAAGCTGGCCGCCGGCTGGGGACGGCATCAGGACCCGAATTATGCGCCGGCCCACGTCATCGCCCTGGTCGGCAACGCCCTTTCGTTCACGGTCGCTATTGCGGCAGGGATGCTGGTCCGTCCTGAATCCCTAGCCATATTGAGTGCCGCCCCATGAGCGACCCTGACCGCCTCACCACGCCCGAGCGCCGCGGCGAGGACGCGGACACCGCGCTGCGGCCGAAGACGCTCGCGGAATTCGTCGGGCAGCCGGCGGCGCGCGAGAATCTGCGCGTGTTCATCGAGGCGGCGAAACGACGCGGCGAGCCGCTCGACCACATTCTCCTCTTCGGTCCGCCGGGGCTCGGCAAGACGACGCTCGCGCAGATCGTCGCGCGCGAGCTCGGCGTCGGCTTTCGCGCCACCTCCGGCCCGGTGATCGCCAAGTCCGGCGATCTCGCCGCGATCCTCACCAATCTCGAGGACGGCGACGTCCTGTTCATCGACGAGATCCACCGGCTCGCGCCGGCGGTCGAGGAAATTCTCTATCCGGCGATGGAGGACCGGGTGCTCGATCTCGTCATCGGCGAGGGGCCGTCGGCGCGCTCGGTGCGGATCGAGCTGCCGAAGTTCACCCTTGTCGGCGCGACGACTCGGCAGGGGCTGATCACCACGCCGTTGCGCGACCGCTTCGGCATCCCGGTGCGGCTCAATTTCTATTCGGTCGAGGAGCTGGAGCAGGTGGTGCGCCGCGCGGCCGGGCTGCTTGGCATGAACCTCACCGACGATGGCGCGCGCGAGGTGGCGCGC
>Ga0182748_1001980_pt1 | contig 19025 bp, 15 predicted proteins | sample eDN3rd37CKraftOP_FD_128877 | JGI IMG/M metagenome (GOLD analysis project Ga0182748, IMG submission 128877) | Enriched Organic Plus compost microbial communities from Emeryville, California, USA - eDNA 3rd pass 37_C Kraft OP (version 2) (version 2) ...
CAACAGGCGCTCGCGCGCATCCGCGTAGTGCCAGACCACCGGTTGCGTGCGGCGGAACGGAAGCCCATGCGGCAGCGCCTTGCGCAGGCTCGGCCACAGCGGCACGAGATTATGCGCGGTCAGTCCGTCGAGATAGGCCTTGGGCAGTTCGCTCAGCGATCCAAGTGCGGTCATTGCGTTCCTCTCTCGAAATCAGGCGGCCGTGCGCTGTTGTCCGGCGCCGGTGAGACCGTTGCCGCCGTAGAGCCAATGCATGCTCGAATAGAACTGCTCCGGCGTCTTGTTCTTGAGCCAGGCATTGCGCACCAGCCGCTCGACGCCGTCGGCGTGATAGACGCGGCCGAGTTCGCGCGAATTCAGCACCACGCGATAGGCGCGCGGAATCCGTTCGTCCTGGTAGGCGGCGAACACGGCCGGGAAATCGGGTCCCAGTGTCCCGAACTTGTCGGCGAGGCAGACCGCGTCCTCCATCGCCATGCAGGCGCCCTGCGCGAAATACTGGTAGGTCGGATGCGCGGCATCCCCGAGCAGGGTCACGCGGCCGTCGGTCCAGTTCGGGATCGGATCGCGGTCGCCGAGCACCCAGCGCCGCCATTCGTTCGGCACTTCCAGAAGCTTGCGCGCGCGCGGCACGATATGGGCGAAGCGGTCGAGCACCTCCTCGCGCTTGCCCGGCTCGTTGCTGCCGACATTCTCCAGATCGGTGACGAAGGTGGCGACCAGGTTGAAAGTGCGCCAGCCCTGCAGCGGGTAATGCACCATGTGGCATTTCGGGCCGGCCCACAGCGTGGCGGCGTTCCAGCGCAGGTCTTCCGGCATCTGCTCGAGCGGCAGCACGGCGCGATAGGCGACATGGCCGGAGAGGCGGACCGGATCGGCGGTGCCCGCGGTCATCTGCTCCCGCATTTTCGAACGCACGCCGTCGGCGCCGATGACCGCGTCGGCTTCGTAGATATTGCCGGCTTCGGTACGGACGAGGGCGCTGTCGGCGGTGTTCTTGTAGGCGACCACGCGCTCGCGATTGACGAGCGTGACGCCCGGATGGACGCGGCAGGCCTCGAAGAAGGCGTTGTGCAGATCGGCGCGGTGAATGACGGCGTAGGGGTTGCCGAAATATTTGCGGAAGGGCGCATCGACCGGTCCGCGGAAAACCTCTTCGCCGCTGAGGCCGTCCATCATGATGAGCGCATCGATATAGACCGCGCGCGAACGTCCGACGTCGCCGATGCCGAGATAATCCATCGCATGGAAAGCATTGGGGCCGATCTGGATGCCGGCGCCGATCTCGCCGAAGCGGTCGGCCTGCTCGAGCACGGTGACCGCGCAGCCTTTATTGGCGAGGCCGAGCGCGGCAGCGAGCCCGCCGATGCCGCCGCCCGCCACGATGACCGACGCTTTTCGTTTTGGATTCCCGGACATGAACTCCTCTCTGCCGCCCCGATGTTGATCTCGCGCATGGCGGCGCGCCCGACGTAAAAGACAGTATACTGTCAAATAGCATGACAAGAAAGACCGTATACTGTCAATCCGGCGGGCGGACGGCCCATGCCCGGCGCGCGGGCCGTCCGCGCGATGCCGGGGGCCGGCAAGAAAAATAATTCGTCCCGGTCAACGGTATTTGATTCCGGTCAAGACGACGGCCGTCGTAGCCTTTAACTGACGGGACGATTTCCTTCTTTTCGGATTGCCGGGATGTCCAAACGCATTGTTATCGCCGCGATCGCGGCCGCCGCCGCCGCCGCGCTCCTGATCGGCGCCTGGGCCATGTTCCTGCGGCCGGTCGCCGTCTCGGTCGCCCGTGCCGAGCGCGACGTGCCGGTCGAGGTGTTCGGCCTCGGCACGGTGGAGGCGCGCGTCTCCTCCAAGGTCGGTTTCAAGGTGGCCGGCGTGCTGACCGAGCTGCGCGCCGATGTCGGCGAGCGCGTACCGAAAGGCACCGTGCTCGCCCGGCTCGACGACCGCGAGCAGACCGCGCGCGTCGCCCGCGCCAAAGCCGCGGTCGAGCAGGCGGAAGCCAATCTGCAGAAAGCCACGGCGAACGTGCAGAAGGCGCAGGCCAATTTCACCAACGCCAAGAACATCAGCGAGCGCCGCCAGCAGCTCGTGCAAAGCTCGACGGCGTCGCTCGAATCGGCGCAGACCGCGCAAGCGGCACGCGATGCCGCGGCCGCCGATGTCAGCCTCGCCAACAGCGACGTGGCGGTCGCGCGCGCGACCATTGCCGACGCCAAGGCGCAATTGCAGCAGGAAACGGCGACGCTCGATTTCCACACGCTCACGGCGCCCTACGACGCCATGGTCACCGCGCGCCTGAAGGAACTGGGCTCGGCGCTCGCCGCCGGCGAGGGCGTGTTCAACCTGATCGATCCCGCCACCGTATGGGTGCTGGCCTATATCGACGAGAGCAAGGCCGGCGAGATCAAGGTCGGCGAGCCGGCGACGATCGTGCTTCGCTCTCATCCCAATCAACATTTGCAAGGCCGCGTGGCGCGCATTCAGCCGGAAAGCGACCGGGTCAACGAGGAGCGCCGGGTCGAGGTCGCATTCGATGAGATCCCGGCATACGCCAATCTCGGCGAACAGGCGGAGGTCCATATCACCACGGTGCACCTGCCACAGGCGCTGCTGGTGCCGGAGGCGGCGATCATCGGCCTGGCCAAGAACCAGGGTACGGTGTGGACGGTCGAGGATGGACGCCTGCAGCAGCGCCAGGTGAGGCTCGGGCACCGGCTGCTCGACGGGCGTTACGAGATCACCGCCGGCGTGCCCGCGGACGCGCGCGTGGTGACGCAATTGCGCAACGGCATGCGGGTCGGGCGCGCCGCGAAGGTCGTGAGCGGGAAGACGCCATGAACCTCGCCTATCGCGACATCAAGTACAATCTGCTGCGCTTCGTGCTGACCAATTTCGGCCTGAGCCTGCTGCTCGGCATCGTGATCATGATTACCGGCGTTTATGGCGGGCTGATCGACGACGCGTTGCGGCAGGCGCGCGCGGCCAATGCCGATCTCTGGGTGGTCGAGGCCGGCACCAATGGGCCGTTCGCCGAATCCTCGCGCATTCCCGGCGACACGCGCGAACTGGTGAGCCGGGTCTACGGCATCGAACGCGCCGGCGCGGTCACCTACCAGTCCGTGCAGGCCGAATTGAACGGCAGGCCGCTCAGGCTCTTTCTCGTCGGCTTCGAGCCGGGCCGTCCGGGCGGGCCGAGCAAGCTGATCGCGGGCCGCGAAATTCTGCGCAGCCATTACGAAATGGTGGTCGATCGCTCCGCCGGCCTCAAGCTCGGCCAGGAAGTGCCGCTCGGCACGCGCGGCCACAAGTTCACGGTCGTCGGGCTGATGCGCGAGGAAGTCACCTCCTCGGGCGATCCGGTCGCCTACATCACGCTGCGCGACGCGCAGAAGCTCCAGTTCGAGCTGGCGCCGCCGGCGGCGCGGCGCGAAAAGGCGCGCGGCGGGGCGGGGGAGACCAACGACCAGATCAATGCCGTGATCGCCAAGGTGTCGCCGCATGTGCGGGTCGACGAGGTGGCGGCGGCGCTGTCGCGCTGGAAGCATCTCAATGCGCTCACACAGGCGCAGCAGGAGACCCTGCTCAGCAAATACGTGATCGAGCGCGCGCGGCGTCAGCAGGGGCTGATCATGGTGCTGCTCGTGGTCGTCTCGGCCGTGATCATCGCGCTGATCGTCTATACGCTCACCATGGACAAGGTGCGCTCGATCGCGACGCTGAAATTCGTCGGCGCGCCGGACCGCACCATCGTCGGCCTCATCGTGCAGCAGGCCTTGTCGATGGGCATCTTCGGCTATTTCGCCGGGCTGGCGCTGGTGTTGGTCTTCAAACCCTATTTCCCGCGCCGGCTCGTGCTCGATCCCGAAAGCGTCGGCATCGTGTTCTTCATCACGATCGGCATCTGCCTGGCGGCCAGCACGCTCGGCATCAGGCTGGCGCTCAAGGTCGATCCGGCCGAAGCGCTCGCCTCGTCGGGGTAGCGTCATGGCTGCAACGGGCAAAGAGCCGGTGGTGCGGGTCGAGCACCTGTCCAAGCACTTCGGCGAAGGCGCGGCGCGCGTCGATGCGCTGCGCGACATCAATATGGAAGTCTTTCCGGGCCAGGTGGTCGGGCTGATGGGGCCGAGCGGCTCCGGCAAGACGACGCTCCTGCATTGCATCGCCTGCATTCTGGAGCCGAGCCGCGGGCGCGTCACGCTCGACGGCGACACCGTCTACGAAGACCGCTGGCTCAAGTCCGATCTGCGCCGGCTGCGGCTCGACAAAATCGGCTTCATCTTCCAGTACCCGAACCTGCTGCCGTTCCTGAACGGCGCCGACAATGTCGCGCTGGTGCTCGATCTCGCCGGCTTGAACGCCAAGGCCGCGCAGAAGCGCGCGGTCGAACTGCTCGACTATCTCGAGGTCGGCCACCGCAAGCATGCGATGCCGCGGCAGCTTTCCGGCGGCGAGGCGCAACGCGTGGCGATCGCGCGCGCGCTCGCCAACCGGCCGCGCATCATCCTGGCCGACGAGCCGACCGCGCCGCTCGATTCCGCGCGCGCGCGCATCGTGATGGATCTGCTGCGGCGGATCGCGGCCGATCAGGACGCCGCCGTCATCGTCGTCACGCATGACGAGATGATCCTGGACCGGTTCGACCACATCTTTCGCCTGCGCGACGGGCGGCTGGAAATCGAGAACGTGACGGCCGCAACGTCGGCAGCGCCGGTGTGAGGGCGACGAAAACGCCGCTACCGCGGCCCACCATACGGCGCCGGGTATCGGGGGATGGCGCAGCATGGAGCGAAATACGCATGGGGAGCAGGCCAGGCCAGTTCATCCAGGACATAGGCGGGCAAGGGGCGGGCATTGAGATGGCCCGGCCACGGCCAGACATAGATGTCGTGCGGTCCCGGCACGATATTGCCGGTGCCGAGGCTGGGATCGCCCGACTGCGCCCATGCAGGCGCGGCGAATAGCGCGAGCAATGACGCGGTCATCAGAAATTTCTTCATGGTCGGCTCCTTCGTTTCCGTCGCGTGGCGGCGGCGGTCGCTACGGGGCATAACGGCGTCGGGCCGAAACGGATGCGCGGAGAAAGAGACGAAGAAGGCTACCGCTTACCGGCAATGGGCAAAGCGAGGCTTTCTTGCTTATTGCTTCGTAAACGAGGCGCGCCGGCAACCCTGATCGGGCAGGCAACGAGAAGGCAATGGCCATCGAGACGAGGCGGAATCGCCTCGACGAGCGCCGCCAAGGACGAAGCCATTACCGTCCCTGATAGGACGGCGTGTACACCACCAAGCCGTCGAGCTCTTCCGTCACCTTGATCTGGCAGGAGAGGCGCGAGGTCGGCTTCAGCTCGAAGGCGGCATCGAGCATGTCGTTTTCTTCCGACGACGGCGGGCCGACCACGTCGAACCATTTCTCGTCGACATGCACCAGGCAGGTCGCGCACGTGCAGCCGCCGCCACATTCGGCGACGATGCTGGAAACGTCGTTGCGCAGCGCCGTTTCCATCACGGTCGAGCCGATCTCGGCGTCGACCGTGTGCACGGTGCCGTCATGTTCGATGAACGTAATCTTGGGCATATCCGTCCGACTTCTTGACCGTCCCGTCGTCCCGAGGTGCCCGGCGCGGCACGCGCGGGGCCTCGAAGAACCTGGATTTCTCGTTCTTGCGCCGCCGTCCTTCGAGGCGCGCCGCCGGCGCGGCGCGCGCCTCGGGATGACGGCGAAAACTCACGCCACGCCGAGCTTCTTCTGCAGGCTGGTGGAGGAGGTCGTGTACTGGAACACCAGCCGCTTTTCCGGATAGACGTAGTGGTAGACCTTTTGCGCCATCAGCGCGGCCTCGTGGAAGCCGGACAGGATGAGCTTCAGCTTGCCCGGATAGGTATTGATGTCGCCGATGGCGAACAGGCCGGGAATATTGGTCTCGAAGGCGGCGGTATCGACCGGGATGAGGTTGTTTTCCATCTTGATGCCCCAGTCGGCGACCGGTCCGAGCTTCATGGTGAGCCCGAAGAAGGGCAGCATGGCGTCGCATTCGACTCGCGTCGCGGTGCCGTCATTGCCCTTGATCGAAAGCGCGGAGAGCTGGCCGTCGGCGCCTTCGAGCGCGGTGACCTGGCCGATCTTGAGATCCATCGCCCCGGAGGCAACCAGCGCGCGCATCTTGTTGACGCTGTCGGGTGCGCCGCGGAATTCGTCGCGCCGGTGCACCAGCGTGAGGCGCTTGGCGAGCGGCTGCAGATTGAGCGTCCAGTCGAGCGCCGAGTCGCCGCCGCCGACGATCACCAGCCGCTTGTCGCGGAAAGCTTCCATCTTGCGCACGGCGTAATGCACCGACTTGTTCTCGTAGGGCTCGATGCCGTTGATCGGCGGGCGCTTGGGCTGGAACGAGCCGCCGCCGGCCGCGATCGCGACCGCCTTGCATTCGAAGGTCTTGCCGGCATCGGTGACCACGCGGAACTGCGTCTCGCCGAGTTTCTCGACGGTGGTGACCATCTCGCCGAGATGGAAGGTGGGTCCGAACGGCTTGATCTGCTGCATCAGCGCGTCGGTCAGGCCGCTGCCGGTGATGAGCGGGATGCCGGGAATGTCGTAGATCGGCTTTTCCGGGTAGAGCTCGGCGCACTGGCCGCCGACCTTGTCGAGGATGTCGATCAGGTGCGCCTTGATGTCGAGGAGCCCGAGCTCGAACACGGCGAACAGGCCGACCGGCCCCGCACCGATGATGACGACGTCGGTCTTGATCGTTTCGCTCATTCTCGTGGTCCCGGCGCGGGCCGGCTCCTTGCTGGACTGTGTTCGCGGTCAGGCCGACCTGCGGGTATTGCGATTATCGGGAACGGCGATCAGGCGCAACAGTTCGGCGAGGTTCTGTTCCGGCGTCTTGCCGGTGGTCGACAGCGCGACCTCGGCCTTGGCGTAGAGCGGCTCGCGGCTCTTGAGAATCGATTTCAGGTCTTCCATGGCGCGCGCGCTGCCGGCCATCGGGCGCATGTCGCCCTGCGCCATCACCCGCGCCATGTGCTCTTGCGGCTCGGCGCGCACCCAGACGGTAAGACAGGACGCGAGCAGCAGCTCCAGCGTGCCGGGTTCGGTGACGATGCTGCCCGAGGTGGCGATGACGAATTGGGGATGCTGGCGCAGCACGTCGTCGAGCGCCTCGCGTTCGGCCCGGCGGAACGTCTCCTGGCCGAACATGTCGAAGATTTCGCTCAGCGTAGCGCCGCTGCGCCGCTCGATCTCGCGGTCGAGCTCGATGAACGGCACCTCGAGCTGCTCGGCGAGCAGCCGGCCGAGGGTGGATTTGCCGCCCCCGCGCAGGCCGATCAGCGCGATGCGCCGGCGGCGCTGGTCGTCCGAGCGCTCGCCGAAGTGGTTGAGCAGCAGGTCGCGCGCCTCGGTGAGCGCGGCCGGCGAAAGCCGTTCCAGGAACTGCGTCAGCAGCACGAGGTCGAGCGCGGGGTCGGCGCCCTCGTGCACGAGTTGGGTGACGGGCAGGCCGATGGCGCGCGCAATCCGGCGCAGCAGCACGATCGAACCGTTGCCGAGTCCGGCTTCCAGCTGGGCCAGATAGCGTTCCGACACTTTCGCATGCTGGGCCAACGCCTTGCGGGTCATGCCGCGCTGGTTGCGCAGCGTGCGCACGCGCTCGCCGAGCCGGCGCAAATAGGGGTCGGGGGCGCGGGTTACCGGTGTCTTGGGGGCAACGGGATCCATGTCCATCGCCTAACATGCAATATAATGCTAATCAAGCCCGGTCGTCTGCGGAAATCTTCCGCAACGCGGTTGTCTGGCCGTGCTCGCGATGTTATGGAGGTGCACAATAATGCATAACGGGGAGCGGGGCGACCCAGGCCGGGGCGTCGGCAAACGCATGGCAATGATCGACTTCCAGACCGACCCATCGCGCTACCGTCATTGGCGCATCGAGTGCGATGGCGACGTGGCCTATCTGATCATGGACGTCGATCCGGCCGGCGGGCTGTCGGAGGGCTACGAGCTCAAGCTCAATTCCTATGATCTCGGCGTCGACATCGAGCTCAACGACGCCGTGCAGCGGCTGCGCTTCGAGCACCCGGAAGTACGTGCGGTCGTCATCAAGTCGGGCAAGGACAACGTGTTCTGCGCCGGCGCCAATATCCGCATGCTCGGCAAGGCGACGCATGGCCACAAGGTGAACTTCTGCAAGTTCACCAACGAGACGCGGCTCGCCATCGAGGACGCCTCCGAGAATTCCCGGCAGACCTATATCTGCGCCATCAACGGCAACGCCGCCGGCGGCGGCTATGAACTGGCGCTGGCGGCCGAGCACATCATGCTGGTGGACGACCGCCGCTCGGCGGTGGCGCTGCCCGAGACGCCGCTGCTCGCGGTGCTGCCGGGCACCGGCGGGCTCACCCGCGTCACCGACAAGCGCAAGGTCCGGCGCGACCGCGCCGACGTGTTCTGCTCGATCGAGGAAGGCATTCGCGGCACCAAGGCGGTGCAGTGGCGGCTGGTCGACGAGGTCGTGCCGAATTCGAAATGGAACGATACGGTGGCCGCGCGCGCGAAGGAAATCGCCGCGCGCTCGGACCGGCCGGCCGACGCCAAGGGCATCGCGCTGACGCCGCTGGCGCGCACCATCGCCGCCGACCGCGTGTCCTATTCGCATGTCGATGTCGAGATCGACCGCGCCCGCTCGCTCGCCAATGTCACCGTGCGCGGGCCCGCGGCGGCCGTGCCGGATTCGCTCGCGGCCGCGCATGCGCTGGGCGACAAGTTCTGGCCGCTCACGGTCGCGCGCGAGCTGGAAGACGCCATTCTGCATCTGCGCAGCAATGAGCCGGCCATTGCCGTGGTGCTGCTGCGCACCGATGGCCAGGCGCAAGCCGTGCTCGCGCACGACGAGTTCCTGGCCAAGGCCAAAGGCGACTGGCTGATGCGCGAAATCCGTCACTACCTGAAGCGCGTCTTCAAGCGCGTCGACGTGACCCCGAAGAGCTTCATCGCGCTGATCGAGCCGGGCTCCTGCTTCGCCGGCACGCTCCTGGAACTCGCCTTCGCGGCCGACCGCTCGCTGATGCTGATCGGTACGCGCGAGGGCGACAACCGCGCACCGGCCGCGCTGACCCTCGGGCAGGCGAATTTCGGCTGGTATCCGATGGGCAACGGGCTCACCCGCTTGCAGACGCGCTTCCTCGGAGAGCCCGAGGCGCTCGAAGCGGCCAAGGAGAAGATCGGCGTCGCGCTCGAAGGCGAGGAAGCGGAGGAACTCGGCCTCGTCACCATGGCCTATGAGGATTTCGACTGGGACGACGAATTGCGCGTGATGCTGGAGGAGCGCGCGAGCTTCTCGCCCGATGCTCTCACCGGCATGGAGGCCAATCTGCGCTTCGGCGGGCCCGAGACCATGGAAACCAAGATCTTCGGCCGCCTGACCGCCTGGCAGAACTGGATCTTCCAGCGACCCAACGCGATCGGCGAGCAGGGCGCGCTCAAGCTCTACGGCACCGGCGTGTCGCCGACCTACAACAAGGAACGTGTGTGATGTTCCCGCTCTTTCCCGCGCAGACATCGGGTTTAGCCGATATCTGCGCGCGGACGAGCGGGGGCGAAACGATAAGAGGATAACGCCATGAACATCGCGGTTGTCGACTATGATGGGCTGATCCCCAACAATGTCGGGCTCGGACAGGACCCGCGCGTCAAGCGCGCGCTCGAGAAGTGGCATCCCGGCTATATCAACTGGTGGATGGACATGGGGCCGGAGGGCTTCCAGCAGTCGCTCTGCTATCTGCGCACCGCGGTCAGCGTCGATCCCAAAGGCTGGGCCAAGTTCGATTATGTGCGCATGCCGGAATATCGCTGGGGCGTGCTGCTCGCGCCGCAGATGGAAGGCCGCAAGATTCCCTTCGGTCGCCACAAGGGCGAGGCGGCCTGGCAGGAAGTGCCGGGCGAATACCGCGCCATGCTGCGCCGGCTGGTGGTGATCCAGGGCGACACCGAGCCGGCATCGGTCGAACAGCAGCGCCATCTCGGCAAGACCGCGCCCTCGCTCTACGACCTGCGCAACCTGTTCCAGGTCAATGTCGAGGAAGGCCGCCACCTGTGGGCGATGGTCTATCTGCTGCAGAAATATTTCGGCACCGACGGCCGCGACGAGGCGGAGGCGCTGCTGCAGCGCCGCTCCGGCGATCCCGACACGCCGCGCATGCTGGGCGCCTTCAACGAGAAGACGCCGGACTGGCTGTCGTTCTTCATGTTCACCTATTTCACCGACCGCGACGGCAAGATGCAGCTCGAGGCCCTGGCGCAATCCGGCTTCGATCCGCTGTCGCGCACCTGCCGCTTCATGCTGACCGAGGAAGCGCACCACATGTTCGTGGGCGAGACCGGCGTCACCCGCGTGATCCAGCGCACCTGCGAGGCGATGAAGGCGTCCGGCATCAGCGACCCCTACGAGATCGAGAAGGTGCGCAAGCTCGGCGTCATCGATCTGCCGACCGTGCAGAAGAAGGCGAACCTGCACTTCTCGCTGACCCTCGATTTGTTCGGCAACGAAATCTCCACCAATGCCGCGAACGCCTTCCATGCCGGGCTGAAAGGCCGCTTCCGCGAGGACCGGTTGAAGGACGACCACCAGCTCGAAAGCGGCACCTATCCGGTGCTGCGCCTGATCGACGGCCAAGTGCAGAACGAGGACGCCCCCGCGCTGTCGGCGCTCAACATGCGGCTGCGCGACGACTATGTCGGCGACGCCAATGTCGGCGTCGGCCGCTGGAACAAGGTGATCGAGAGCTTCGGCATCCCGTTCGAGATCAAGTTGCCGCACGTCGCCTTCCATCGCCACATCGGCGAGTTCTCCAAGATTCACGCGGACCCGCAGGGCAACGTGCTGAGCGAGGCCGAGTGGAACAGCCGCCGCGGCGAATTCCTGCCGTCGGACGCCGACAAGGACTTCATCGAAAGCCTGATGCAGCCGGAATACGGGGTCGGCAAATTCGCGAGCTGGATCGCGCCGCCCAAGGTCGGCATCGACAACAAGCCGGGCGACTTCGAATATGTGAAGATCGTGTGAGCGGAACGGCCTGCCGTCATCGTCCGCGCAAGCGGGCGATGCGGTGGCGCCGGTCGATCGACAGGGTGCAAAATAAGGGATGCGCCGCGTTCGCGCGGCATGACAGCGTCAGCCTTGCCGGCCGCGCCGGCACCAGCCTAGCCGAAACGGGCGATGACCTCCGGCGGGATGGCGGCCGCCTTGATCTTGTCGGGATCGGCCTGGTCGCGCACGGCCCAGACGCGGCTCTCCCGGCCGTCGACCGCGAGCTCCCCGCCGACCGTGAGCCGGTGCTCGACGTCGAAGCTGGAGCGGCGGAATTCCGAGATACGCGAGGTGATCTCCACCTCGTCGCCGAACTTGGCGGGCTTCAGAAAGTTGGCGCGCGCGTCGACCAGCGCGATCCCGATGATCCCGAAGGTCTCTCCGAGCTTGTGCGCCTTCACGCCCAGGGCGTGCTCGAACAGGAGCCAGGAACTGGCGTCGAACATTTCGAAGAAGCGGCAGTTGAACACGATTCCGGCCGGATCGCACTGGCCCCATTCGATGGTGAATCGCCTGCGGAAAGTGAATGACGTCACGCGTATGCCTCGAATTTCAGTGTGCCGGGGACAATAGAGCGTCGCGGCAGCGGCGACAATCGCGGCGGCGGGCCGGTTCAGGCCTCGGCTTTCGGTCTGCCTTTGCGCGGGTCGGGCCATTGCACCACTTCCTGCGACAGGAGCTCGACCTTGGACGAGCGGCGGCGCCGGCGCAGGACGTCCAGCGGGGCGACCGGGACGTGCGGTGAATCGTCGAGCTTGTCCATCAGCCAGTGCAGATCCTCGCTCGCGGTGACCCAGCGCTCCGGCGCGAAGCGCGCGAGCGAGAACGGCCGGGAAAAGGTCAACATCGATTTCTTGCCGCCCGGCAGGCAATATTCGTGGGCATAGGTCATCGCCAACTCGCGCGCGCTTTTGTAGATCGGGTCGCGCCAGCGCAGAATGGCATGGTTGGTCTTGCTGATCGCGCCCCACAGCCCGCGCTGCTTGAACAGCGTGACGATGTGATCGTGGTCGCTCGGCAGCGCCTGCAGATCCATGAGCCAGACCGGCTGGCCATGAAACATCAGGACGGCGGCGCCGAACAGCGCGCCTTCCGCGCAGTGTGCGCGGCGCGCCTTCAACATGCGGCGCGGCGACATCACCGTGTCGCCGTCGAGCTCGAAATTGGCCGGCAGCCGGTCGACGTAGTCTTGAATCTTTTGCGGCGTGTCGAGCCGCGCGAACAAGCGCTGCTCGGCCGGCGTGAGCAATGCGCGCAATCGGTTGCGGTAGGCGGTGGTGGTCATACCCGGGCAGCGTTCAGGGAGCGTGTGCGTCGTGAGGCCTGTTTGACACAGGTTGAGCGCCGGGACACGCGTTAGACGCGTTCTCCACAGCCCGTATTCGAGAGCAAATCGTTGCGTCGCCGGTCCGGCGTGGCAGGCGATTTCTTCTTATTTTCCGGCGCTTATTGCAGTTGCTCAGAATGGTCTCCTATTAAATGGCTCCTGGTCCCTTGTTGCGGGAGCCGATTGCTATGTCCGCCGCCTATGCTGCCATCCCCAAAACGGCTCCCTTCTCGGAGGAGGAAGTCGAACTGCTCAATCGCGTGGTCGGGTCGGCGAGCCCGGGGCAGCGCGCCTGGCTGTCGGGTTTTCTCGCGGGCATCGACGCGGTCTCGGGGGCCGCGCAGCCGTCGGCGCCGGCGCGCGCGTCCGAGCCGCTCACCATCGTGTATGCGACCGAATCGGGAAATTCGGAAAAGCTCGCGGCCGGCCTGGCGAAGGAGGCGCGCAAGCAGGGCTTCAAGCCGACCGTCATCGACATGGCGGATCTCGATCTCGCGACGCTCACCAAAGCGCGGCGGCTGCTGGTGGTCGCCGCCACCTGGGGCGAGGGGGAACCGCCGGCGCGCGCCGCGCGCGTCTTTGGCGAACTGATGGGCGAGGGCGCGCCGCGCCTCGACGGAATCGAATACGGGGTGCTGGCGCTGGGCGACACCGCCTATGCCGAGTTCTGCGCGGTCGGCCGCAAGATCGACGAGCGGCTGGCGGCGCTGGGCGCAAGGCGCGCGGTCGATCGCGTCGACTGCGATCTCGACTATTCCGGGCCGGCGTCGCAATGGATCGGCGACGCACTCAGGGCCATTGCACCGGCGGACGCCGGCCGCGGTCAGGTGATCGAAGTGAATTTCGGCGCCACGAAGCCCGCTGCCGCGCCGAACGAAGATGTGGTGGAAGCCGAGATTATCGAGCACGTGAACTTGAATTCCTCGCGCTCGGCCAAGGAGACCGTGCACCTTGCGCTCGGCTTCGATGGGGCGGCGCCGGCTTACGAGCCGGGCGATTCGCTCGATCTCTATCCGGAGAACGATCCGGCCTATGTCGACGAATTGCTGACGGTCGCGGGGCTCGCCGGCGACGAGACGTTGCGCAGCGAGCTCATGACGGCGCGCGACGTGACGACGTTGTCGCTCAGGACGCTCGAAACCTATGCCGAGCGGCTCGGCCATCACGAGGTGAAAAAGCTTCTCGGCGACGGCAAAGCGAAAGAATGGATCGCCGGCCGGCAGCTCATCGATCTGATTGCCGGGTTTCCGGTCGCGCTCGATGCCGGGAATTTGCGCGCGCTCACCCGTCCGCTCGCCCCGCGCGCCTATTCCATCGCTTCCGCGCGTGCCGAGGTGGGCGACGAGGCGCATCTGCTGGTTTCCGCCGTGCGTTACGAAAGCCATGGCCGCGCGCGCAAAGGCGTCGCCTCGAATTTCGTGGCCGAGCGGCTTCGGCGCGGCGACTGCGTGCGCGTCAGGCTCAAGCCGAACCGGCATTTCCGGCTGCCGGCGGCCGGCACCGACATCATCATGGTCGGCCCCGGCACCGGCGTCGCGCCGTTCCGTGCCTTTGTGCAGCAGCGCCGCGCGACCGGTGCGGCGGGACGGAGCTGGCTGTTCTTCGGCGACCGTACCTTCACGCACGATTTTCTTTATCAGCTCGATTGGCAGGAGGCGCTGAAGGACGGCGCGCTGACGCGCATGGACGTCGCCTTCTCGCGTGACCGCCCGCAGAAGGTTTACGTGCAGCACAGGCTATGGGAGCGCCGTCGCGATGTGGTCGATTGGCTCGACGGCGGCGCGCATTTCTATGTCTGCGGCGACGCCAAATCCATGGCGAAGGATGTGCGCGCGGCGCTGGTGAAGGCGTTTGCGGATGTGAAGGCGCTCGCGCCGCAGGCGGCGGAACAAGCGGTGACCGCGCTCGAGCGCGAGAAGCGTTACCTGCAGGATGTGTATTGAGCGCCGCCACGTCGCACAAAACGGGCCGTCGTCATCCGCGAAAGCGGACGATCCGGGAGTCACGGATCGCTGGCACGACGGCAATGACAGTGATTGCGGGCCGCCCCGTTTTCGCGGGGCATGAGAGCCGACCAACTTGGAAGCGCGACCATGACCGACGACCAGTTCTCCCGCAACGAACACATCAAGGAAGCGAGCGACTATCTGCGCGGAACGCTCGCCGCCGGGCTCGACGACGAATTGACCGGGGCCATCACCGAGGACGACCAGCAGCTCGTCAAGTTCCACGGCATGTATCTGCAGGACGACCGCGATCTACGCCCGGAGCGCGCGCGCAAGAAGATGGAGAAGGCGTTCTCCTTCATGATCCGCGTGCGCATTCCGGGCGGTGTGCTGACGCCGCGGCAGTGGCTTGCGCTCGACCGGGTCGCCCGCGATTACGGCAACGGCACGATGCGGCTCACCACCCGCCAGACCGTGCAATTGCACGGCATCATCAAGTCGAACCTGAAAGCGACCCTGAAGGAAATCGACGCGGTCCTGCTCGACACCATCGCCGCCTGCGGCGACGTCAACCGCAATGTCATGTGCAATCCCAATCCCTACCAGTCGCGCGCCCATGCGGCGGCGCTCGATCTGGCGCGGGCGGTCTCCGATCACCTGCTTCCCCGCACGCCGGCCTACCGTGAAATCTGGCTCGACGGCGAGCGCATCGCGGGTGGCGAGGAGGAGGTGGTCGAACCGATCTACGGCAAGACCTACCTGCCGCGCAAATTCAAGATCGTGGTGGCGGTGCCGCCGTCGAACGACGTCGACGTGTTCGCGCACGACCTCGGCTACATCGCGATCGTCGATAAGGCCGGCAATGTTGCCGGCTGGAATGTCACCGTGGGCGGCGGCATGGGCATGACCCATGGCGAGCCGGACACTTATCCGCGCACCGCCGACGTCATGGGCTTCTGCACCACCGGCGACGCGGTCGCGGTGGCGGAAGCCGTGGTCACCGTGCAGCGCGATTGGGGCGACCGCAAGAATCGCAAACATGCTCGGCTCAAATATACCCTCGAGGATCGCGGGCTAGACGCCTTCCGGGCCGAAGTCGAGCGCCGCGCCGGGATCGCGTTCGCGCCGCCGAGGCCATTCCAATTCAGCGCGACCGGCGACCGCTACGGCTGGAGCGAAGGGGACAATGGGCGCGGGCATCTCACGCTGTTCGTACAGAGCGGCCGCGTGCAGGATCGGTCCGGCGCCATGCAGATGGCGGCGCTGCGGCGGATCGCCGGGCAGCATGACGGCGATTTCCGCATCACCGCCAACCAGAACCTGATCGTCGCCAATGTGGCGGCCGAGCGGCGGAACGAGATCGAAACCGTTGCGCGCGAGGCCGGCCTGCTGGCGCCCGGATCCGGCCTTCAACGCAATTCGATGGCCTGTGTGGCGCTGCCGACTTGCGGTCTGGCGCTCGCTGAAAGTGAGCGCTACCTGCCCGAGCTGATAGCGGCGCTCGACGGGCGGCTTGCCGCGCACGGGCTGTCGGGCGACGACATTGTCATCCGCATGACCGGATGCCCGAACGGCTGCGCGCGACCGTATCTCGCGGAAATCGGTCTGGTTGGCAAAAGGCCCGGCCGCTACAACCTGTATCTCGGGGCCGCCTTCGACGGCTCGCGGCTTTCCAAGCTCTATGCCGAGGATCTGGCGCACGATGGCATCATCGCGGCGCTCGATCCGATCTTCGCGGCCTATGCGGCCGAACGGCATGACGGGGAGCGCTTCGGCGATTTCACGATTCGCGCCGGCTTCGTGGCGAAGACCGGCAACGGTCGCGATTTCCACGCCAATGTGCGTGCCGAGGCCCGCGCCTTGGCGGCGTCGTGACCAAAATCGTTGGGCATGATCGTGCACAAATTTTCACCAGCCGGCCGCCATGCGGCGTGGCCGCGATCCGGACGGTGACATTAAACGGCCGTGTCGCAAGTCGTTTTTGCCTTGGCACGTGACTTGCTGATCATCGTTTCGAAACACCCGTTCCCGAAGGGAGCACCATGGTGAACGTCGTTCGTACGCCAACCGAGGCAGCCCGCGCGCAGATGACGCCGCTGGCGCGGTTACCGGTATTCCTATCGCTCGAAGGCAAACGCGCGGTGCTGGCGGGCGGCAGTGAAGCGGCGGCCTGGAAGGCGGAACTCCTGTCGGCCGCGGGCGCCAATGTCGACGTTTATAGCGAGGCCCCGTGCGACGAACTGCGTCGGATGACGGGCAATCCGCCGAAGGGCGCGATCGTCATCCATCCGCGCGCGTGGACCGCCGGCGATTTCCCAACGGCCGCCATCGCCGTCGGCGCTTTCGCCGACGATGAAAGTGCCGCGGCCTTCGCGCAAGGCGCGCGTGCGGCCGGCGTGCCGGTCAATGTGATCGATAAGCCGGCTTTCTGCGACTTTTCCTTCGGCGCCATCGTCAATCGCTCGCCTTTGGTGATCGGGATTTCGACCGACGGCGGCGCGCCGGTTTTCGCGCAGGCGATCCGCGCCAAGCTGGAAACGCTGCTGCCGATGGGCTTTTCCGCCTGGGCCGCCGCCGCCGTGCGCTGGCGCAACGCCATCAAGGCCTCCGGCCTGTCCTTCGCCGGGCGGCGCAAATTCTGGCAATTGTTCACCGCGCACGCCATCCGCCATCCCGCCGGCGAACCGCTGCAGGCCGATTTCGATCGTTTCGTCGCCGAGGTGAAAGGCGAGGGCGCGGCGCACGAATACGGCTCGGTGACGCTGGTGGGTGCGGGGCCGGGCGACGCCGAACTCCTGACGTTGCGCGCCGTGCGGGCGTTGCAGGCGGCTGACGTGATCCTGTTCGACGATCTGGTTTCGCGCGAAGTGCTCGATTTCGCGCGCCGCGAGGCGAAGAAATTGCTGGTCGGCAAGACCGGCTTCGGTCCTTCCTGCAAGCAGGAGGACATCAACGCGCTGATGGTCGGACTCGCCAAGCAGGGCAAGCGCGTGGTGCGGCTCAAGGGCGGCGATCCCTTGATTTTCGGCCGTGCCGGCGAGGAGATCGAGGCCTGCAAGGCCGAGAATATTCCGGTGCAGGTGGTGCCCGGCATAACCGCGGCGCAAGGCGCGGCGGCAAGCCTAGGGCTGCCGCTCACCGACCGGCATCACGCCCGCCGCCTGCAATATGTGACCGGTCACGCCAAGGACGGCCGGCTGCCCGAAGACCTGGATTGGAAGAGCCTCGCCGATCCGGCCGCCACCACCGCGATCTACATGCCGACCCGCACGCTGGTTGCGCTGGTGGCGCGGGCGACCGCCGAAGGGCTGGATCCGCGCACGCCGGCGCTGGCAATTGCGCGCGCCACCCGAACGGACCAAGCGACCGTCGCCGCGCCGATCGGCGAATTGGCCACTGCGCTCGCCAAGGCGGACCTCGGCGGGCCCTTATTGGTGCTGGTCGGAAAGACTATCGGCGATGCCGCCTGCGCACGTGGCGCCGGGGTTCGGCGACAACAGGCCTGACCGCGGGGTGCCGCGGCGGCGCGAACTCGAGTTCTGACACCCGTTCACCGGACAGGCGGCGCGGGTGCGGCTGCGGCATCGGCACCCTCACGCGCGGCAACGTGTCAATCTGAGCGTCGGCCGTGGGCGCGCTCGGCTTTGCCCGCGCCGAGACGCTTTCCGGCGCCGGCGCCGCGCCGCGCGGCGGCTGCTGCGGCCGCACCGGCTCCACCATCGCGATCAGCGGCGGGCTGGCGGGCGGGAAAGTGTCGGGCGCGTAGGTATAGGCATTGTAGCGGTTGCCGCGGATCGGAAGGCTCGCGACCTGGATGACGCGGTCGCCGGCGCGGCGGTTTTCATAAGCGCTGCTGCGGGCCGCGAAATTGACCGAATAGACCGGCTTCTGGGCGATCAGCGGGTCGGCCGTGGCGACCGTGCCGTCGAATTTGTGCTGGTCGTAATAGACGATGCCGCGGTCGAGGAAGGCGGTCGCGAAGTTCGGATTGAGCTTGATCGCCTGATTCATGTCGGCGGTCGCGCGCTCGAAGTCGCGCCGGTTGTAATAGGCGATACCGCGATTGTAGAGCGCGAGCGCATAGGCGGGGTTGATCGCCAGCGCCTGGCTGTAGTCGGCGATGGCGCGGTCGCTGTCGCCCTTGTTGCGATAGGCGAAGCCGCGGTTGTTGAAGGCTATCGCGTTCTTCGGGTCGAGCCGGATGGCCTGGTTGAAGTCGTCGATCGCCTGGTCGAACGCCCCCTTGCCCTCGTAAGCGAGGCCGCGCGCATTGTAGGCGGCGGCGAACTTGGCGTCGCGCTTGAGCGCGGCGTCGAAGTCCTTGATGGCGTTGTCGGCGTCGCGCTTCACGTAATAGGCGTTGCCGCGATTGAAATAGGTGAGCGTGTAATCCGGGTCGAGCTTGATCGCCTCGCTGAAATCAACGATGGCGCGGTCGGCATCGCCCTTGTTGCGATAGGCGAAACCGCGGTTGTTGAACGCCACGGCGTCTTTCGGATCGAGCCTGAGCGCTGCGGTCAGATCCTGGATGGCGCGGTCGTAATCGCCTCGCATTCCGAGCACGGTGCCGCGATCGTGCAGGGCGGAGGCCGACTTCGGATCGAGCCGCACCGCCCGGTCGAGATCGGCCAGCGCGCGATCGAGGTCGCCCTTCATG
>Ga0182748_1001991_pt1 | contig 18966 bp, 22 predicted proteins | sample eDN3rd37CKraftOP_FD_128877 | JGI IMG/M metagenome (GOLD analysis project Ga0182748, IMG submission 128877) | Enriched Organic Plus compost microbial communities from Emeryville, California, USA - eDNA 3rd pass 37_C Kraft OP (version 2) (version 2) ...
ACCGCATCAAACACTATCGCGGTATCGCAACGCGTTACGACAAGAACCCCGCCAATTTCCTGGCAGCTGTCAAACTCATCGCTATCCGCATCTGGTGCATTAGTTTATGAGTCTACGTCGTAGCAGTTGCAATGCGGTCTTGGGATCGCTCACCGCTTTGGCGATGGCATGGATGATGCTCGCTGATGCCGCTCATGCAGAAGACAAGAGCGTTACCATAGGCCTCGCTTTGTATTCGCAGCTTCAACCGCGATGGCTGTTCGACGCCAAGGCATTCCAAGATCAGGCGGCGAAAAACGGGGATACCGTTATCCTGCAATATGCCGATGGAGATCCCACGAAGCAGACACAGCAGGTCCAGTCGATGCTGAGCCGCGGTATAGATGTCCTTGTGATCGCGTCGGCTGATGAGGCCGTTGGCTCCAACCTTGTGTCTGCAGCCAAGAAGGAAGGCGTTAAAACGATCGCCTACGATATCGGGGTGAAGGGCGCGGCTCCCGATTGGATGATCGTGCGCAACCAAGATCAAGTCGGCGAGCTCCAGATGAAGGCCGCCTTGAAGGAAAAACCCACTGGCAACTACGCCTTATTCAAGGGCGATGCAGGCGTGGATCTGGCGCAGGCGTCGAGCGTAGTCTATGCCAAGCTTCTGGAAAACCAGTCCGGCGTGAAGGTGGTCTACAATGACTTCATCCCCGGATTCAGCCCTGCGACGGCCCAGCGAACCGCCGAAGACATCCTGACCAAATACAACGATGACGTTGCGGCATTCGTCAGCGTCAACGATGGAATGGCGACCGGCATCATCCAGGCCCTACAGGGGGCGGGCAAGGTGGGCAAGGTTTTTGTCTCCGGCCTCGATGGCAACGAGGCGAACCTGCACCTCATCGCGACCGGCGCGCAGACGATGACGGTTTACACGCCGATAGACGAGATGGGGCGACTAGCCGCCAACGCCTCGCATGATCTCGGCAATGGTCGTGTGCCGGCCGCGAATTCGACGTTCAAGTCCACCGCAGGCGATGTCCCGATGAATCAGGTCGATCTGGTTGCGGTCGATAAAACCAACGTCTGTGAATTCGTCACCAAGATCGCACCCGCAGGATGGGCTGACCCCGCCGTGGTCTTCAAGGGTTCAGACATCCAATGCCCGTAAAGCACAAGGCGCCCGCCTCGCCTGAGCTTCCTCCCGTCGGGAGGGAGCTTCTTGGCGCCAAAGTAGTCAGTCAGGCCTATGGCGCGACCCAGATACTGACGGACATAGAAATCTCAATCCGTGCCGGGGAGATTCTGGCGCTAGTCGGAGAGAACGGCGCCGGGAAATCGACTCTGATGAAGGTGCTCTCCGGGCAGATTCCGCACGGCCGCTTCGAGGGCGAGACTCGCGTAAACGGAGAACCTAAAGCGTTTTCCAATGTCCACGAGGCCGAGCGCAGCGGTATAGTTCTGATTCCGCAGGAGCTTCGAATCGCGCCGCTGCTGCCGATCGCTGAGAACATGTTCATCGGTCATCTGCCGGCTGGCAAGCTGGGCATCGTAGATTATGACGCTCTGGAAGAGCGCGCGAGCAAATGGCTTGAAGTTTTCGACCTCGATGTGCTTCCGTTTGAAGCCACCGGTAGGTTGTCGACCTCCGAACAACGCATGGCGATGATCGCAGGAGCCTTGTCGAAGGATGCGAACGTACTCCTTCTCGACGAACCGACGGCCGCGCTGACTGACGCCGAGACCCAACAATTGTTCCGCCATGTTTTGCGTCTGCGAGACCAGGGGATGGGGATCGTCTTCATCACGCACCGCCTCGATGAGGTGGAGCAGATCGCGGATCGCGTGGCCGTCATGCGCAATGGCCGCATGGTCGGGCAACTCGAAACCGCGAAACAACGGCGTCGAGAGATCGTTCGATTGATGATCGGGCGCGATCTCGAGACCGTGCCACGGCGAACCCCTCATCCGGGGCACGAGCGGGACACCGTGCTCGAAGTCAGGAGCCTAGTCGTCGAGGATCCGGATGTGGCCGGCAAGCTCCGGGTCGACGGAATAGACCTCACCCTGCGCCGCGGCGAGGTGCACGGGATATATGGTCTGATCGGCGCCGGCCGCACCGAACTCGCCCGAGCACTTTTCGGCGATTGGCGCGGCAGGATTAGCGGCGACTGCCATATATTGGGGCGGAGAGGTATACCAAGGTCGCCCCGTCAGGCCCTGGACCTCGGGATCGCGATGCTGACGGAGGACCGCAAGGCCACCGGCATCATCGAAGGTCATTCGCTGGCGACAAACTTCAGCGCCGCGAGCCTGGGTGGCGTCAGCCGCTACGGCCTGATCGCCCACAATCGAGAATACAATCGCAACCGCGCGATGATCAAGCGCCTCGACGTGCGACCGCCCGACCTTCAACGGCATATCGAGTCGTTGAGCGGGGGCAATCAGCAGAAGGTTCTCATCGGCCGCTGGCTCAATACCGATCCGAAGATCCTCATCCTGGACGAACCGACACTCGGCGTCGACGTCGGCGCCCGTTTTCAAATTTATCAGACCATCAGCGCGCTTGCCGAAGAGGGTCTCGCGGTTCTGCTCATCTCTAGCGACGTCGACGAGGTTCTTGCCGAATGCGATCGCATCACGGTCATGTACAAGGGGCGGAAGGTGCATGAGTTCCAGGAAGCAAGAAGTCGCGAAGAGCTAGTAGCCGCAGCTACGGGAGCATTACATGTCCACTGAATCAAGGCCGATACGAAGCGATTCCGCCCCTTCACCGATCGATCTCATCCGGCTATCGGTGCGCTGGCAGTTCCTCGCCATGGCGGGATTGCTGATCGTCATCGCCGCGGTTTTCAATTTCTACTCCGATGGCGTTTTTCTGGCTCCACGGAATCTCTCCCTTCTGCTGCGGCAGGCTGCGATCATCGGCATTGTTGCGAGCGGGGTGACGATGCTCATTATCATGTCGGAGATCGATCTCTCGATCGGCTCGGCTGTCTATCTGGTGGGCGTCATCGCTGCCACGGTGGAGACGAGGTGGGGCTTGAACATCTGGCAGGTGCTCGTCGTCGCACTCGCCTCGGGACTCGCCTTAGGGACATGGCAGGGGTTTTTGGTGGCGAAGGTCGGCATTCCTTCGTTCATCGTGACTCTGGCCGGTCTGCTTACATTCCGAGGGGTTGGCCTCTACTGGACCGATGCGCGCACGATATCGCCCCTCATTGAAGAACACGTCGCCCTCGCCGAGAATTTCATTCCCGCCGGAATCTCGATGGTGGCAGGCATCGCGGTCGCTGCGCTCGCGGTGGCCTTCATCGCTCGGCGAGGTGCAAGCCGGCGACGGCGAGGGGATAAGAAGGCGCTCCCATCAGCGGTCGTACAGATCGTCGTGACGCTAGCGGCCATAGGCGCATTCCTGTTCGCGGTGGGCGGCTATCGGGGTACCCCCACCGCTGTGCTGTGGACGCTCGCAATTGGAGCCGGCCTCTGGTTCCTGACCTCATCAACAGTGTTCGGGCGCAATGCCTATATGATTGGAGCGAACCGACAAGCAGCCAGCTTGGCTGGCATCAATGTAGAAAGGAACGTCTTCCTTGGCTTCGTCCTGATGGGCGCGCTCTACGGAATTGCCGGTATCCTTTACACCGCACGCCTGAACGCGTCGACGGCCGGGGACGCGACATTCATGGAGCTCGATGCGATCGCAGCGGCGGTCATAGGCGGAGTGGCGCTCAGCGGGGGCAAGGGCCGCATTCCGGCGGTAATCGGCGGCGCGCTGCTTCTGACCGCCATCGACAACGGCATGAGCGTCATGGGTGTCTCGACCTTCTTCCAGCAGATCGTGAAGGGCGGCATCCTCCTCGCGGCAGTCGCGCTGGACGCTCGATCACGCCGAAGATGATCGCTCGTCGAACACGCAAGCCGCGTCACCTATGACATTCCAACGGAGTCCGATATGTGCCCACCAGGCTTTCTAAGGAATATTTGCGTCGTTGACCATACGCGGCGCAGCGCGCCGGTCGGTGACATACGCGGGCGACCCACCGACGCCAACTCCCAAAACCTGGGCAAACGGGCGCAGCCCGTTCATTTCAGTTGCTCGGAAGTCTGCGATCTGACCCATACTCTGTTCGAGGGATTCCCGACGTTCAGTGGCGAGAAATGGTTTGAAGTCGATGACGTCCTCAACTTTGCGGGCGACGGGATGAACCTGCGCAAATGGCGGATGATGGAGCACACCGGCACGCATGTCCGTCGTCGAATGATTTGAGACTTTTTGGGCTCTGGAAGAATGGAGTTTCCGGCTCGGTTTGCGGGTTGATTTAAGCCGCTTTGGCGTGGTGTTTCAAGCGGCGTTGTCTGATGGTGTCGCGTTTGATCCTTTCGCGTTCGAGCAAGATGGTATGGCCGCGTCCGAAGTAGACGTCGGCCGGGGTGAGATTATCGAGGCTCTCGTGGTATCGCCGATGATTGTAATGCTCGACGAAGGCGGCGATCTGGGCTTCGAGGTCCTCCTGGAAAAAGTAGTTTTCGAGCAGGATGCGGTTTTTCAACGTCTGGTGCCAACGCTCGATCTTGCCCTGTGTCTGGGGATGGCCGGGGGCGCCATGGACTTGGTCGATCTTGTACTTGTCCAGCCATTCGCCGAGATCTGAGGCCACGTAACACGGGCCGTTGTCGGACAGCAGGCGTGGGCGGTGTTCGACCTTGACCTTGTCGCAGCCCGAGGCGGCCAGTGCCAGGTCGAGCGTGTCGGTGACGTCATCGACTTTCATGCCGGTGCATAGTTTCCAGGCGATGATGTAGCGGGAATAATCGTCGAGGATGGTCGACAGGTAGAACCATCCCCAGCCGATGACCTTCAGATAGGTGAAGTCGGTTTGCCACATCTCGTTTGGACGCGCGGTCTTGTCCTTGAACTCATCATTGGCCTTTATGACGATATAGGCTGGCGAGGTGATCAGGTCGTGGGCCTTGAGCAGGCGGTAGACCGAAGCCTCTGACACAAAATAGCGTTCCGTGTCGGTGAACTTCACGGCCAGCTCGCGCGGTGACAGATCGGCATGGTCGAGCGCCATGGTGATGATACGGTCACGGACATCGTCGGGAACACGGTTCCACACCCGTGAAGGTGCGGACGTCCGGTCTTCCAGCCCCTCGACACCGTGGGTCTGGAAGCGATTATACCAGCGATAAAAGGTCGGCCGGGGGATACCGAGCTTGTCGAGGGTCTGCTTGGCAGGCAGGTGGGATTCGTCCACCAGTCGGATAATCTCGAGCTTTTCCGTGGCGGGATATCTCATTCTTCGTCGCCCCCATCCGCAATCATGCTTTTTTTAAGCAGGCGGTTTTCCAGGGTGAGGTCAGCCAGTGCTTCCTTCAGGTCGCGGCTCTCCTTGCGCAGGGCCTTCACCTCGTCACTGGTCGCCGAGCGAGCGGTATCGCCCGCGAGCCGCTTCTTGCCCGCTTCGAGGAATTCCTTCGACCAGCTATAATACAGGCTCTCGGCGATCCCCTCGCGGCGGCAGATCGCGGCGATGCTGTCTTCGCCACGCAGGCCTTCCAGGACAACACGGATTTTATCCTCGGCGGAATGGTGCTTGCGCGTGGCGCGGCGGATGTCCTTGATGGTCTTCTCGGCCGCCGATGTCTGCGGCCCGGTTTTCTGTCTCATCTTCGCTTCCTTTGATAGAGCTACGATGAGCCGAAAATCCTCTCTTCTCAATTAAAACACTTCTGTCTCAAAGGCGCTGATCCGGGACACGGCACGCATATCGATGCTCCCCTGCACTTTTCCGAAGATGGCTTATCGGTGGAGTTGTTGCCTTTGAGCGATTTATTCTCCCCGCTTGTCGTGATCGACATTGCTGCCCGCGCCGCACAGAATCCAGATTCGGTCGTTTCCCCTGACGACATTCTTGAATGGGAGCGCCGTCACGGGCCGATGCCGCATGGGGCCTGCGTTGCAATGAAATCCGGCTGGGACCGACTTCTTCATACGCCAAAATACGTCAATCGCGATGATCTGGGTTTGAATCACACACCGGGCTTTCATCCTGAAACTGCGGACTTGCTCATTCACGAACGCGACGTGAGGGGCCTGGCGGTCGACACGCTATCCCTAGACACTGGCCTCTCCTCAACCAAAGACTTTCCCGTCCACTACGCATGGCTCGGCTCAGGACGATGGGGCATCGAAGCCATAGCCAATCTCGACGCAGTGGCCGAAAGCGGAGCAACTATCTTTGTCGGAGCGGCCAAAGTCCGGGGCGGGACCGGCGGGCCTTGCCGCGTGGTTGCTTTTCAATGAAGCATTCGTTGTAAACCGAGATCCACAGGCAATTTCCGGCGGAAATGGGCTATTCTAGCCCTTCTTTGGGAAGCATCTCAGTCAGTAATTGAACAGATTGGCGCGTATCCTGCTCCGCTGCAGAAGATATTACTTCAACAATGCTGACGCCTTGAAATCCTATCTCCTCCAGCGTTTCGAGGACTTCCTTGAAATCGATGCTGCCCTTTCCTACGCGATCATGTTTCCAACTGGTTCTGGTCGCATCGGACAAATGCAGTTGACCGAGATGCTTCGAGAGTGCGATCAAGGCCTCTTTCTGGCTTTCACCGATAAACTCGGCGTTCGCTACGTCATACGCCACCTTGAGGCGGCTATCGCCGAAGCGCTCGATAAACTCCAATATCTCCGGGTAGCGAGGAATCGGCGTCTGAGGGTGCGATTCCATAAGGACGGTCTGATCCAGTTCTCGCGCTACCGCAAGAAGCTCAAGCATGCTTTCCGATAACCAGTTAACCGAGTCGGAAAGAGCCGGAGGAAGAAGACCAGACACTCGTCCTGGCACCACTACCACGCCTTTGCCGCCCAACTCGGCGCTAAGCTGAAAAACAGTCCTGTAGCACTCTACAGCCGACTTCCGAACAGCGGAGACGCAACTGGCCAGATTGACGTCCAGAGCTGGAACATTCAGCGATTCGAGCCTCGTTCCTTCCCCCTCGAGCTCCCAGCGTAACGTGCGGCGCTGGTCGGTCGTCATCTCCTCCGGCCAGAGATGACCGGGGACGGTGATCACGTCGAAATCGTTGAGACCGAGCGGGCGCAGTTTCCGCATCGCCTCAAGGGCAGTAATCTGCCACATGAACGAGAAAGTCGTTCCGCCAAAGCGCACCGGGAGATTGGGCATTCCGCTCATCCATCATTCCTCAATGCAGAATTTCGCCAAGGAATGTCTTGGCTCGAGGGTGATTCGGATTGGCAAAGAACTCGGCCGGCGGTGCCTGAGCCAAAATTTCTCCATCAGCCATGAAGACGACACGATCCGCAACCTGACGCGCAAAACCCATTTCGTGAGTCACACAGATCATCGTCATGCCCTCTTCAGCGAGCCCGATCATCGTATCGAGGACTTCCTTCACCATCTCTGGATCGAGCGCGCTGGTCGGCTCGTCGAAAAGCATCGCCTTGGGCTCCATGCAAAGCGCGCGCGCGATCGCAACGCGCTGTTGCTGGCCGCCGGACAGTTGGGCGGGATATTTGTCCGCCTGTTCTGATATCCTGACCCGCGCAAGAAATTTCCGCGCGATTTCCTCAGCGTCTGCGCGCGAACGCGAGCGAACGCGCATAGGTGCCAGCATGCAATTCTGAAGAACCGTCATGTGAGGAAAGAGATTGAAGTTTTGAAACACCATCCCGATTTCCCGTCGAATCGCATCAATGGCTTTCATGCTGTCGTCGAGCGCGATTCCGTCAACGACGATCTTCCCCGCCTGATATGTTTCCAGGTGATTGATGCAGCGAATGAGCGTTGACTTTCCGGACCCGGAGGGTCCGCAAAGGACGATCTTTTCCCCTTTACGGACACTTAGGTTCACGGCTTTCAGGGCATGAAAGCCGCCATACCATTTCTCGACGGAATCGAGAAAGATGAAAGGTTGCGGCTTGCTCACCGTATCCATACTGATTTGTCCTATGCCCGACTAACTACTCTACCGTATACGGTACGCCATCCATTTTTTCCGGAAACTCCGGCAACGGCAATTGGATCCACTTTTGGTAGATTTTGTCGAGTTCTCCGTTAGCCTTGATCTTGTCGATGAATGCATTCACGTATGCATTCCACTCCTTCTCCCCGAGGCGGGTACTGGCGCCATTATACTGCGTGAGAAAGTCGAGTTTGACCTCATAGGTGTCTGGCTTCGCAGCGTTCAGTCGTCCGGGATAGAACTGGTTTCCTGCCACCGCCTGAACCTGCCCAGAAAGCATCGCCTGGATGGTCGCGGCATCATCATCGAAGCGACGAATTTCGGTACCTTCCGGTGCGGCTTTCGTGACGGACGTATCGTTGGAACTGCCGCGGGCTGCGCCAATGATATATTGCTTCAAATCCTCAGGCTTCTTGATTTCAAGCGTCTTCGGAGCGATCAGCTGGATTTTGTTCGCGGCATAGGGCTTCGAAAACTGGACCGATTTCGCACGGTCCGGGAACATTCCCATGGTTGCAAAAAGAATGTCGACTTTTCCGGTTACGAGAGCCGGGATGCGGTTGGCGACCGCCGTCGGCACAAATTGGACCTTGACCCCGAGTTCCTTGGCGAAGAGTTTGCCCATATCGGCGTCGAAGCCGTCCTGCTGGCCGGAAGAGTTGATAAAGCCCCAAGGTGCATTGTCACCTTGGATACCGATGACAACGGTTCCCTTGCTCTTGATTGATTCCACCGATTGCGCGAGCGCCGGCGAAGTCAAACCAATCATTCCAGCAAACACCGCACTTACGATTCCGCGGAGCTTGCCCATTCTTGTCGCTCTGTCCATGTCTTTCCTCCATGACGGATGTTGGATCTGTCCGACGGCTTACCGTGCCGCCGCGAACTTGTTTTCAAGACTGCTCCCGTATAGGGAAAGCGGCCAGCACAGGACGAAATAGATCGCCCCGATTACTGCGTATACTAGGATCGGCTGATAGGTTTGATTCGCGACGATCTGTCCGGCCCTCGTCAACTCGATGAAACCAACAATGGCTGCCAGCGAAGTTCCCTTGATGAGTTGAACGAGAAACCCGATGGTCGCAGGGAGCGAGATTCGCAGCGCCTGCGGGAGGATGACGTCTTTCATCCTGGAGACGTAATGAAGCCCTAGCGCACTTGCAGCTTCCCGCTGGCCCTTGGGAAGCGCTTCAATCGAACCGCGCCATATGTCGCCAAGAAACGCGCTCGCGTGCAACGAGAATGCCGCGGCGACAGCTGCCCAGGCGTCGACATTGAAGTTAAAGAGTGCAAAACCGTAATAGATCACAAACAATTGCATGAGAAGCGGTGTGCCCTGGAAGACGCCGATATAAGCGGCGGTCATCATGCGCAAAGGCTTAGAATCCGAAGTTCGGACCATTGCCACCAGCAATCCGAAGGCGCCTCCACCGATGAAGCTGATGATAGCAAGAAGGACGGTCCATTTCAGACCTTGTAAGAGGAAGTAAATCTCATTCCATCCAAGATGCACTGGCACAATCCTTTATCGTGTCGGGTAGCTAAAGAAGCGCCAGGAGACGAGCGCGAAGATGCCGATGAGACACCAGGAAATTGCAAGATACATTCCTGTAATGGTGAAGAAGACTTCAAAGCTTCTGAAGGTGTCAGCTTCAATCCGCTGCGCGACATTCGTAAGTTCGTAGGCGCCAACCGATGAAGCGATGCTAGACGTCAACGTCAACATAATGAACTGGCCGGTCAGCGAGGGGAAAATTGCGCGCAGCGCGGGGCGAAGAATGATCAGGCGAAAGACCTGCGATTTATTCAGCCCAAGAGCAAAGCCCGCTTCACTTTGCCCCTTGGGTATGGATTCGACACCGCCCCGAATGATTTCGATGGCATAGGCACCGCCGTTCATCCCGAGTGCGACAATCGCGGTGGCAGTCGGATTTAATCGCACTCCAAGGTACGGCAGGGCGAAGAAGATGAAAAAAATCTGTACGAGAAATGGGGTATTTCGGATGATTTCAACGAACCAGACAGTGGGTAACCTCAGCGCCTTCAAGCGCGATGATCGAAGCACGACCCCCCCGATGCCGATGACCGTCGCCAACATCATTCCGCAAGCGGCGAGAAATAGCGTTGCGACGCAGCCTTGGAGAAGCACAGGGAGCGCCTCCCATACCACGCCGAAGTCAAGCTTGCTCACCAATGCACCTCCCGCTAGTTCTCATTAATGAATTAGTTCTATAATAAGAACAAAACTAACCTGTCAAGGAATACCGTGGGTGCTCGATTCACAAATTTATCGCTGAGAAATGGATCGGGCTAAGCCGAACGCGCTCATCCTCGCTTATCCGCGGGTTGAGTAGACCCAATCGCTTTGCCTGCGAAGCGCGCAAATCGCCCTACGCAAAGGATGCGGCCGGCAGACGGCGGCAGCGGTGATCGTTCTGCTCGCCAGTATGATGGATCAGAAAAATTTGAGGAGATAACGAAATGCCCTCACAACGTGATATTCTTACCCTGTCCTCCGCGATTGCCACCCTTGGCTCTTTCCTCCTTACCCCAGCGGCGACACGCGGACTGGGCGGTCCCGCCGCTAACAGTGGCGCGCAGGCGATCAACTCTTCCGTTTTCGATGGCGAACCTATCAAAGCCGTAACAGCCGTGACGGAAGTATTCACTAACCAGCGCACCACTGCCGCCATCTTCGAAAACGATACTGCGATCGGAAACGGCATGGTCCATGCGGATCAGTGGACTGTGACCGGGGGGACGATCACGCGGGCCTATGCCAATGACCGCGCCAAAAAGGAGGCCGACGGTCGCGGCGGGCGTTTCGTCGTCCTGGAGCTCAATCCCAAGGACGAGAGCGCCGTGACCTTCTTGTCAGACGTGGAGGAGCCGACGATGGCCGTGACCTCGCAGCTCGAGACCGTGCGGGTGGTTTTCCGCGAGACCTATGCGCCGACAACCACGATCATCAACACGCGCCAGGTTATCTTGGTCGTGGACGATTTCCAGCAGCTCAGGTTCGCCGATTCCGAAACCCGCCTTCTCCTCACCTACAAACTCTGTGTCCCGAAGGACTATGACCAGTCCAAATCCTATCCGCTGGTCCTGTTCATGCACGACGCCGGCGTGACTGGCACCAACCCGCTGCGCACGTTGCAACACGGGCTCGGCGCGATCTCCTTCGCTAGCCTGAAAGACCAGGCTAAGCACCCAGCTTTCGTGGTGGCACCGCAATATCCGGTCACTATTGCCAACGACGCCTTGCAGACGAGCGACTATGCCGAGGAAATCCGCGACCTCGCAACGCGCTACGGCATCGACGAAAGCCACTCTATTCGGAGCGATCGAGCGACCGCATGACATCCATCGCGCTCAACACCAAGTATCCGAGCTTCTTCGCCGCCTCGGTGCTGATGGCCAGGCAATGGGATCCGGCGCAGGTGGCGTCGCTGAACGTCATCACCGAGGTCTTGGAACAGAACGGCGCGAAAATGACGCGCGCTGTCTGGAACAGTCGAGCGAATGCTGAGGAATTCGAGGCCACGGTCGAGGCGATGCTCGAGGACGGCCCGGATAGCAACGTCCGCGACGACCTCTGCCGCCAAGGCTCGGCAATTCCAGAACGGATAAGCGCCAACGGTGGGGCTGGCCATGTCTGGACATAGCCAAGCGCCGAGACAAGAACCGGTGGAGGATATGGAGTTTGACATCCGTCTGAAGGATATCCGCTACCTGATAGCAGCCGCAGAATATGGAAGCTTCCGCAAAGCAGGCGGCATCGTTGGTGTTCACGAATCTGCGGTCAGCCGTAGCATTCGCGATCTCGAAGACCGACTGGGTGCTGCACTATTTATTCGCTACCCTACTGGCGTGTCACTCACTGAGGCCGGACGCAGTTTCATTGCCCGCGCACGACGGGCTCTTGGCCAGCTTCATAGAGCGACACAAGAGGCAGGATCATTCGGCAGAGGAGAGGCCGGGATCATAAGGGTTGGGGTGCTCTCGTCGCTGGCGTCGGGTTTTATCTGGGATCTCTTGAACCACTATTTGAACGAAAATTTGAACGTCCGCACTGAGGTTACGGAAGCGGGGCCGTCGGCGCATGTGGTCGCTGTACAGCGGCATCAACTCGACGTCGCTTTCTTGACAGGAACGCACGTAATCGAAGGCTGCGATTGCCAGCATTTGTGGAATGAACGCGTCTTGGTTGCACTACCTCGATCGGATTTGCTGTCTAGAAAACGGGAGATTCATTGGAACGACCTAGAAGGTCGTCGCTTCATCATAAGCGAAAGCGATCCGGGACCTGAAATCTTCGACTATATCGTGAAACACCTTGCAGATTTGGGACGACATCCAACCATTGAACGGCACAGCGTCGGTCGCGATAACCTGATGCCTCTCGTTGCGATTGGACAAGGTTTGACGCTGGTAAGTGAAGCAGCAAAGGGCGCACGGTTTCGCGGGGTCGTGTACAGGCCTATCCGAGGGACCATCCTGCCTTTTTCGGCGATATGGTCCGTTACAAACGATAATCCAGCGTTGCGGCGCTTTCTGAGCTTGGCAAGAGCAATGTCGAGATCAGCCTTGCCTTGTTTCATGATGGTGACCAGCTTTCCATTTTGAATGGCCCTAACTTGGGGTATTTCGACGTCGAGCTTTAGTGAAGCCCCGATCCGTCGAAATGAACCGCTGCAGCATCGGTACAATTAGGCGCGCGGGATCTGTGACAGGCTGGCCCGTCTCGCGGGCCAGGATTTCGGCGTAGGCCACAAGGTTACGATGCAGTTGTGCAGGTAGTTCTACCGTCATCTTGACGGACTTGTCGTCGATGATCGGTCCGAGTTTCAGCTTTGTCATGGTCAGCCTCTATAGGGTTCGAGGACAAGATCGCGGGTGACGATAACGCGAACGGGAAAGCCCGACCGGATAGTCAACGTCGGTGCGACCTGCAATTGGCGCTGGACGATCTGCTGACCGGCATCATTGATGGTGTCCTGCGCGCCATCCCGGATGGCACGGACCAGACGGTCTTCGTCGCTGACGGCCAGCTCTGTCCCGACTGCGAGCAGCGTGGACAATCCAGCCGCCTTGGCCAGATCCCACCAGTGATAGTTCACGCCATCTTCAAGGCCAGCATAGCCCTGGGTATCGGCGCCCGGCTGACGTTCGAGCACGATGGAGCGGCCGTTCGGGAAAATCAGCCGGTTCCAGACCAGAAGCGCCCGCCTCTGACCGAACTGCACGTTGTTATCGTACTGGCCGATAATTCGTGTGCCTTGCGGCACGAGGAGAATGCGGCCGGTCGGACTGTCGTAGATGTTTTCCGTCACCTGCGCCGTGATCTGGCCGGGCAGATCGGAACGAATGCCGGTAATGAGGGCGGCCGGGATCACCGCTCCAGCCTGAAGGATGAACGGCGAAGCCGGAGCCATGACCCGATCCGACGCTGTGGTCCGGCGATCGACAGGAGCGTTGAGAAATGCAAGCTGCCGATCCTGAGCGGTCTGCTGACCGGGTTGCCCGGCAAGGCCGGCGAGATCGAAGCCGGGAACGTTCGGCGTCGTCGAGCTACCGCTTGGCGTCGGTGTTGAGCCAGGTTGGGTCTGGAAGAAGACGCGGCTCGTGCGCGCTGCTTCTTCCTCGGCTCGCCGGCGTTGCTCCGCCTCGTCGACGGTCGGCGTCGGGATCGTCGGCGGGACAACAGGCTGTCCCCTGTTCTGGGCGTCAAGGATCGGCCGGCCGAGATCACCGGGCAGCGGCGGGCCGAGAACAGGTCCGGTATAGTCGCGCGGAAGGCCGGCGAGGCCATCTGCGGTCTGGCGATTGTTGGTCGAGTAAAGTTCTTCGCCGCCTTGACCTCCATCGCGGGTCTGGAGTGCGTAGATCAGCGCGCCGCCGATGCCAACGAGCCCGACGGCCGCAACGCTTGCCAGCACCTTCCGCGAAAGGCGCGTGACGCGCGGCGCCTCCGCGCGAAGGCGCATAGGAGCTGTATTATTGGTATTGTCCTCACTCATGACCCCTGCCCTCCGCTATGGCTCCGGGCGTTCGTCGCTTGCAAAGGTCCACTGGACCTTTGCATCCACGATTGTGGACCGCTCCGCACCCCATCGGTGCGGACGATCCTGACCACCTGCTGTTTGTCACCGCCGCCAAGGCGAAGCTCGGCAGCGCCGAAGAGGCGATCGACGATCAGGATGTGTTGGTGGATACGGCTGTTGACGAGCTGCGCTTCGCCGTCCGGTCCGATGACGAAGATCGGCGGCATTTCGCCCTGGACGATCCCGCGCGGGAACTCGACGTAAACCCTGCGACCGTCGTCATAGACGGAGACGGGTTTCCAGGGCGGATTCCCGCCGGTCAGACCGTAGCGATAGTTGCGCGCCGCGACGGCCGGGATGACCGGCGTCGCCGGGATGCTCTGGCCTTGTCCGGCGCGCGGCCGCGGATAGGACCATGCGACGGAGGGCATATAGGGCTTCTCGCCGGAATGCAGCTCGATCATGTAAACGCGGCGGTCGGTTGTCACGACGAGATTGGTCGTGATGTCCGGCCGGGAAGGCTTCACGAGGATATGTACGCGGCGGGTCGTGCCGCTGCCGCTCTCGGTGTCGCCGATAATCCAGCGGGCGGTATCGCCGGCCGCGATCGGTCCAGCGCCCGTCAGCGACTCGCCGGGTTCCAGCGCGATGTCGGTGATCTGCCCAGGCGCAGCATAAACCTGATAGAGCGCTCCTTCGGACCATGGATAGATCTGGATCGCATTGAAGTAGCCCTCCCGACGCGGCTGCACGCGAGCGGCGGCATTGGCGTTCTCGACGCGAGCGACTGGCGTGCTGGCCGCCGTGCCGCCCTTTGCCGGCGTCCAGGCCGGAGGGATGTGGATCGGTCGCGGCCGGTCGTCTGTCACTGACACCGGAACGGCTGGCAGAGCCGGAACATTTCGATCGTAGCTGATCTCTGGCGGCTTTTGCGGCGTGGCGCAGCCAGCCAACGTGGAGGCGGAAAGCAGCAGAACCGGAAGCGCGGATTTACGGAAAACCGCAAAGGCGGGTTTGCGGATCGTCGGCCGGTTCATTGGCTCAACTCCCGCGACCAGTTGATCGCATTGATATAAATTCCGAGCGGGTTCACCTTGAGGCGCTCCGCATCGCGCGGTGGCTGGATGACAATAGTCAGGATCGCGGTCCATCGCTCGGTCGCACCGAGCTGGCCGTTCTCGAAATGCCGTTCCGTCCACGCGACACGGAAGCTGTCCGGAGAAGCGCGGATGACGCTGGAGACCTCGACGGCGATCTGCTGCTTGCCGACTTTCGTGAAGGGATCGTTGGCGCGGGCATAGTCGTTGAGGGCCGCTGCGCCCCTATCGGTCGTCCATTCATAGGCCCTGAGCCAGTTCTGCCGGACGATGATCGGATCGGCGGGAATGCTTCTGGTCTGTTCGATGAAGCGTGCGAGATGCCAGGCGATCTGCGGATCGGTCGGTCGATAGTCGGCAGCGGCAGGGGCAACGGTCTGGGCCTGACCAAGGTTGTCCACTTGGACGACCCACGGCACGACCGTACCGCGTGCGGACTGATAGACCAATGCGGACGCGAAGCCGACCGAGAGGATCAGCGAGCCGAAGGCCATGTAGCGCCAGTTCTTCGCCTGGACGCGGGCGGAGCCGAGGCGTTCGTCCCAGACCTGTGCGGCCTTCTGGTATGGCGTTTCAGGCTCAGGTGTCTTGCCGTAGTGCACGGCCGGGCGTTTGAAGAGATTCATGAACGGTCACTTTCGGAGAGATTGACGGATGCACCGGACCCATGGCTGTCGCCCGCGCGAACGGCGTGGGCGGCGGCACTGACGCCGTGAGAGACGTGGCGGCCGCGCTTCATGCGCTGGGCCCATGCCGGCGGCTGATCGGGTGTGGCTACGGGAGCGACGGAAGCGGGATCGGCTTCGCCGCCGCCCGCGCCGGACGAGAAGGAGCCGCCGGTGGCGCTGACGCCTGCACGCGCGCCGTCGGAGAAGCTGGATTTCGTGCTTTCGGACGCACGGGAGGTGGCACGGCGCAACGGGGAAACGGAAGCCGATCCGGCGGCGCGCGCTACGCCTCCGAGGCCGGACGCAACGCCGGATGCTCCCGACTGGCCCATGGACCCGAGCGTGTAGGCCGACGATGCCGCGCCGGCCGCAACAGCTCCACCACGCGCCGCGGCAGCGCCGCCGGAGAGAAGAGCGGCTCCGCCCTTCGCGGCCAGCATAGCGCCTCCGCCCGCCGCAAGGGCCGCACCGCCGACAGCAAGGCCGGTGCCAACCGCAGCGCCTGCGCCAAGTTGGGGACCGCCGCTGACAAGACCGGAGGCAATGCCGGGACCGAAGATGCCGAGGCCGACGAGCGAAAGCGCGGCGAGCACGATGGCCATGGCATCGTCGATGCTCGGGGTCTGCCCGCCGAAGCCCTGCGTAAACTGGCTGAACAATGTCGAGCCGATGCCGACGATGACGGCGAGCACCAGCACCTTGATGCCGCTGGAAATCACATTGCCAAGCACGCGCTCGGCCATGAACGCGGTTTTGCCGAACAGGCCGAAGGGGATCAGCACGAAGCCCGCCAACGTCGATAGTTTGAACTCGATCAGCGTCACGAAGAGCTGGATCGCCAGAATGAAGAAAGCGAGGATGACGAGCGCCCACGCAAAGAGCAGGCAGACGATCTGGATCAGGTTTTCGAAGACCGCGATCCAGCCCATCAATGGCGAGATCGCGTCAAGCAGAGGACGCGCCGCATCGAGGCCGGTCTGGGCCACCTTGCCGGGGCGAAGGAGATCCTGCGCGGTGAAGCCTGTGCCGGCGGCTTTCAGGCCAAGACCGGAGAAGCTGTCAAAGACGATCTTGGCGAGGTTGTTCCAATTGGAAATCAGGTAGGCGAAGACCCCGACAAACAAGGTCTTCTTGACCAGACGGGCGATGATGTCGTCGTCGGCGCCCCAGCTCCAGAAGAGAGCGGCCAGCGTCACGTCGATGACGATCAGCGTGGTGGCGACAAACGCGACCTCGCCGCCGAGCAGACCAAACCCGCTGTCGATATAGCGGGTGAAGGTTCCGAGAAATGTGTCGATAACGCCGGAGCTGCCCATGTTTCATCGCTCTTCGCTGGAGGTTGGCGACGTGGGTGCGGGCGAGCGGCCGAGGAACCGATCTCGCGTCTCGGCCCACACGCGCAGGCATTCCGCGTCATTCGCGGCCGTTGCCCCAAGCTGCTGGCACCGGCGCTGTGCCTCACGCAACGGATCGCGTCCGGATTCAATGATGCGCGTGGAGAAATCCTCTTTCGGCTCCTCCTTACGGGTCATCTCGGCGACCGCCGCCGTAATGGCGACGGCGACGAACACGACAGCACCCAGCCGGGCCAGCATCTTGCCGTCCATAAGTCGGTCCTCAGTTGCCGTTGAACATCTGCGCGTTGCCCGGCTGGTAGCCAGAACCGGGCGTCAGGAAGCGGCGGCGTTGCTCGCGGCCCTGTTCGGCAGCCGCTGTGCGCTCGGCTTCGGTCAAAGCGCCTGCGCGCCCGTTAGCCGCAAGTAACGCCACCAGATCGGAGAGTTGCTGCGACTGAAGCGCCAGAAGCTGGTTGCCGGCCTGCGTCGCCTGAAGCGCGCCGGTCGCGCCCTGGCTCTGGTTCACCAGTTCGCTCATCTGCGTGCGGTTGGTGTCTATGTTGCCGACGACACCCGCCTGAACGCGCATGGCGTCCTGCAGGCCGCCGACCGTGTTTTGCCAGCGCGAGCGCGCATCGGAGACGAGCTGCTGGTCCGTGGCCGACATGGAGACGTTGCCATATTGCTGCTGGAACGCCTGATCGATCCGCTGCACGTCGAAGGCGATGTTCTGGGCCTGGGTCAGGAGCTGCTGTGTGCGCTGAACATTCTGCTGAAGCTGCTGGAGCGAGGAGAACGGCAGGCTCGCAAGATTGCGGGCCTGATTGATCAGCATCGTCGCCTCGTTCTGAAGCGAGGTGATCTGGTGGTTGATCTGTTCCAGCGTGCGCGCGGCCGTGAGCACGTTCTGCGCGTAGTTGGACGGATCATAGACGATCTTCCAGGCGTAGGCGGGCGCGGTTACGAGGGGCGAGACCGCGAGCGGCATCGCAAGCATTGTCGCCGCGAAAACCGCGGATGATTTGTGAAGTCGACGGATGCTCATGGCTGAAGCTCCTTTTCGAGTTGGGGGATGAGCGTTGCGACGTTGGGAAGGAGGTCGACGGCCCAGGCGACATCGCGGGCGTTGAGCCAGGCCGCGAGAAAGCCATCGCGGCCATGCTCGGCGACGATCTGGGCGATCAGCGTCTGGTCGGATTTCGAGGAAGCGGCGCAGAGCGCGAGGCCGACTTCGGACAGGCCCAGCTCGAACAGGCGATTGCCGCGCCGTGACTGGCAGTAGTAGTCCCGCTTGGGCGTCGCCCGCGCGAGGATCTCGATCTGACGATCATTGAGGCCGAAGCGGCGATAGATGGCCGTGATCTGCGGCTCGATCGCGCGTTCGTTCGGCAGAAGCAGTCGCGTGGGGCAGCTTTCGATGATGGCCGGGGCAATGTCCGAATTATCGATGTCGCTGAGCGACTGGGTGGCGAAGATAACCGAGGCGTTTTTCTTGCGGAGCGTCTTCAGCCATTCCCTGAGCTGGCTGGCGAAGGCTTCGTCGTCGAGCGCCAGCCAGCCCTCGTCGATGATCAGCAGCGTCGGCCGCCCGTCGAGCCGGTCGCCAATGCGATGAAAGAGATAGGCAAGCACGGCCGGGGCTGCGCCCGTACCGACCAAGCCCTCGATCTCGAATGCCTGCACGTCGGCCGAACCGAGATGCTCGGCTTCGGCATCGAGTAGTCGGCCATAGGGGCCGCCGACGCAGTAAGGGCGCAGCGCCTGTTTGAGCTCGTTGGACTGGAGAAGGACGTTGAGGCCCGTGATCGTGCGTTCGCCGACTGGCGCCGAGGCGAGCGAGGTG
>Ga0182748_1001994_pt1 | contig 18928 bp, 18 predicted proteins | sample eDN3rd37CKraftOP_FD_128877 | JGI IMG/M metagenome (GOLD analysis project Ga0182748, IMG submission 128877) | Enriched Organic Plus compost microbial communities from Emeryville, California, USA - eDNA 3rd pass 37_C Kraft OP (version 2) (version 2) ...
AAGCGCCTTCACCTGCGAGCAGGAGCACGGCCGCCGTGATCTCGTTCGGCTGCGCGATTCGACCGAGGAAGGTGCGCTCGAGGATCGTGACCACCGCGCTCCCCGAGGTGAGAAGCGGCATCAGCTGGGCGACGGAGACCATCACGGCACGCTGGTTGATGCGGTAATGGAGATCGACGTCGTCCAGCGAAAGCTCGTCCACGGCGCCACGACGGTAGATCCCCGCGTTGTTCACGATCACCGTACGAGAGCGGTCGAGCCCCGTGCCTCAGTCCTGATACGCGCTGCCCGCTCGATCTCACCCCACGAGCGGGTCGGCTCAGGGCCAGATGTCGACCGTCAGCCCGGCGGCGGCGACAGCGCGCCAGGTGCGCCCGCTGGGTCGCACCAGGAGGCAGCGACGCACCTCGCGCAGCAGCGGCAAGTCGCTGGGTCGCCAGGGCGAATGCCGCTCTGGGCGAGCAGCGCAGCCAGCTGATCGACGACCATGCCACCGACCGGCACCGTCGGCCCGAACGCGTCGGTGTGGCCGATCAGGGCATCGCTGGGAAGGATCTCCGGAAGTCGCTCGTTCTCGAGCCCGAACCTTGGGGGCGGAGAAGTACGAGTCCAAAACGAGCCCCGTTCGTTCTGCGATGGCCTGCAGGTCGCGGCTCAGCTCGGCGACGATGGCTTCGGCGCGGCGATCCTGCCAGACGACGAAATCCGACAACGGCTCGCCCGTGACGTCGTCCCACACCAGCACCGACTCGCCCTGGTTCGCGAGCGAGGATTAGCTGCCAAGTCGCGCCGAACCGCTACTTGACGGCACCGAGTGTCAGCCCGCGCACGAGGTACTTCTGAGCGGCCAGCGCTGCAAGCCACACGGGGAGCGCGACAAGTGTCGCGGCCGCCATGATCTGAGTCCATTGCGTGCCGACGGGCGTCACGTACTGCGTGAGGGAGACGGTGACCGTCTGGCTCGTGGCGTTCGAGAGGATATTGGCGAAGAGGAACTCGTTCCACGAGAACACGAAGCAGAGCAGGCCCGTCGCGGCGACCCCAGGTGCGGCCAGCGGAAGCACGATGCGGAAGAACGTCGACAGGTGGCCGAGGCCGTCCAGCTGAGCGGCCTCCTCCAGCTCCTTCGGGACGTCTTCGTAGAACCCGCGCAGCAGCCAGACCGCGAGCGGGAGGTTCATGAAGATGTGCAGCAGGATGATGGCCGTCAGCGATCCGTTGAGCCCGACCGACTGCAGCAGCAGGAACAGCGGGATGATCGTCACGATGGGCGGCACGATGCGCAGCGACAGGATCACTCCGGCAAGCCCCGAACGGCCCTTGAAATCGAACCGAGCGATGGGATAGGCGATGCCGGAGGCCAGCAGCAGCGCCACGACGGAGGAGATGATCGAGACCTGAAGACTGTTGACCAGCGCGAACCCGAAGCTCGTCCCCTGGAGCACTCGCTCGAAGTTCGAGAGCGTGGGAGTGAAGAACCACTGGATCTCCGTAGAGAAGGCCTGGTTGCCCGTTTTGAATGCCGTGGTGATCATCCACAGGATCGGGCCGATGAACAGGAGCGTGATGATTCCGGCGATCGTCGCGCGCAGCGCGGTCAGGCCGTTCCGTGGCCTGCGGCGGGGAGCGATGGTGCTCATGGACTACCTCTCAGTCCCTGACGACATACGTCGAAGCAGGGTGTTCACAACGAGCAGGACGAGGATGAGCAGCAGCCACGAGTAGGCCGCCGCGTACGAGATCGTGAAGGAGCGGAAGCCGACGTCGTAGATCTGCCACGACATCGTGGACGTCGCGTCCACGGGGCCGCCTCGGGTGGTCATGAAGACGATGTCGTAAACACGGAACGAATCGATCAGGCGGAGCAGGACGCCGACGAGGATGGGGTACTTCAGAAGCGGCAGGAACTGGTGCCAGATGATGCGCGGCCACGAGGCGCCGTCGAGTTTGGACGCCTCGATCACCTCCTCGGGGATGCCCTGCATCGCGGCCAGCAGGATCAGGAAGAGGAATGGCGTCCACTGCCAGACGTCGATCGCGATCAGGGTGGGAAGAGCGAGCGCAGGGCTTCCAAGGAATTCGGTCGTGGGGAGGCCCACGGCGCGCAGCAGCTGATTCACGATGCCGAATGTGGGTTCGAGGCTGAACCGCGCGAGAAGTCCGACCGCGACCGGCGCGACGAGCATCGGCATGAGGATGAGCGCACGCATCACCTTGTCGCCGGGGAAGTTCCGGAAGAACAGGAGTGCCAGCCCGAATGCGAGCAGGAACTCGATGAGCACGGCGAAGACGACGAAGACGACGGTGACGCGAACGGAATTCCAGAACGCCTCATCGGCGAGCAGGGTCGCGTAGTTCTCGAGTCCGACGAACCGGGGCTCCTCGCCCGTGGTGACACGCCACTTCGTCAGAGAGATGACCAGCGAGTAGATCGTCGGGTAGATCGCGAACGCGGCGAGGAACAACAGCCCGGGGAACATGACGGCGTAGCGGCCCGCGTGGACCGGCCGACGCCCTGGCCGACGCCCCGGGCGGGGCCCGAGCGGCGTGACAGCCGCCCGGGCCCCGATCTGCGTTGAAGTGGACATCAGTCGGACAGGTTCCGGTTCTGAGCCTCGTCCGCGCGCTTCAGGCCTTCCTCCACGCTGCGCTCACCGAGCGAGATCGCACTGAGCTCGGTGCTCAGCGTGGTCTCCCAGATCTCCTCGCCAGCGAACCGCGGTCGCGGCTGAGCGGACTGCATGGCCTCGAGGGTCGTGGCCAGTCGTCGGAAACGCGGCACGTCCGTGTCGGGGAGGGTCTCGCTGAGGAGCTCGTCGGCTTCGTAGCTGGAGATGCGCACCGGGTCGCCGGCGCCGTTCTTCGCCTGGAAGACGTCGTTCTCCTTCGTCTCCAGCCACGCTGCGAACTTCTTCGCCTCGTCGACCTTGGTGGAGTACTTGGAGACGGAGATGACCCACGCCGCGAGATGGCCCGCGCTGGTGCCCCCGGGGCCGGCCGGCATGGGCGCGATCTCCCACTGACCGACGGTCTGCGACGTCGCCGGGTCGTCCGTGGCGAACTGACCCCACGACCACTGGATGGCCGTCGCGATCGTCCCCTGCTGTGCGGCGGCCGTCACGTTGTCGTACGTGAGCTCATTGGCTCCCGCGGGCATGTACTGCATCATGTCCGCCCACCGCTGAGTCGCCTCGATGCATTCGGGCGAGCTGAGCGTCGACTCGGTGAAGTCGGCGTCGAACGGCTGGCAGTCGTAGCTGAAGGCGAAGCTCAGCCACGTGTGCACGTTGCCGAATCCCTTCGCGGCCTGTGCGGCCCATCCCGAGAGGGTCTGCCCGTTGAACTCCCGTCCGTCGAAGAACTTGACCTGCTCGAACCATTCGTCCATGGTCGCGGGCACAGTCAGGGCGTCACCGGTCTTCTCCTGGTAGGCGGCCTGGGTCTCCGGGTCGTTGTAGAGCGCGCTGTTGTACCAGAGCACGGCCGGGTGCACAGTCTGCGGAATGCCCAGGAGCTGGTCGCCCCAGGTGGCGACCTCCAGGCTGAGCGGAAGGAAGTCGCTCGGGTCTTCCACGACGTCGTCGAGGGGGACCAGATGGCCGCCCTGCCCGAACTCCGGGATCCAGTTGTAGTCGAGGTTGAAGATGTCGTAGCTCGAGTCCTGACCCGCGAAGAGGGTGGCCATCTTCTCGTGGATCGCGTCGCGGGCGATGAGTTCGACGTTGACCTTCACGCCCGTCTCGGCCTCGTACTGGGGTGCGAGCTGCTCCTTGACGACGGTGCCCCAGGCGGCGGGGAGGAATATCGCGTTGAGCGTGGTGTCATCGCCCTCTGCCTGGGGTGCGCCCGCGGCGCACCCGCCGAGAAGGGCAGTGGTCGCGAGCGCGGCGACAGCGACGCCGGTGAGGCGCCTGCCGCGTCCTTCGAACGAAATCATGATTTTCTCCTTTGAAATGGTGTGATTCGCGATGGGTGGTGGGTGGAGCGATGCCGCGTCATGGCATCTGGATGTGGACCTTGACGGTGGACTTGTCCGTCGCGAGCGCGCGGATGGCGTCGACGGCCTCGTCGAGCGGCCGGATCGAGTCGACGATGGTGGCGGGAGTGAACCGTCCCGCTGCGAGCAGCGCGATCGCGCGCGGCCAGGTGTCGTAGGTGCCCGCGTAGGAGCCGACGATCGTGAGCTCCTTGGAGTAGATGTCGAACGGGCGGAGGCTCATCGTCGCCGTCTGCGGTGCCGCGCCGTAGGCGAGCACCCGCCCGCCCCGGCGCACAACGGCGATCGCCGCCTCGTAGGTCGGGGTGCTTCCCACGGCCTCGATGACGAGGTCGGGGCCGATGCCGTCGGTCAGCTCCGCGAGCGCCTCCTCGAGCGGCGTCTCGAAGGGGTCGATCAGCACGTCGGCTCCCATCGCCCCGGCCAGCCGGCGACGGGAAGCATCGGGCTCCGACACGATCACCGACGCGGCGCCCGCGAGTTTGGCAAGGGCGATGTGGGCGAGCCCCATCGGTCCACCCCCGATGATCACCACCCGGTCGCCCGATCGGACCCCGATTCGGTCCTGACCGTGGATGGCGCAGGCGAGCGGCTCGACATAGGCGGCGTCGTCGAGCGAGAGCGAGGCGGGCAGTTCGTAGACGTTGGAGGCGGGAACCGCGACGTACTCCGCGAGGCCTCCGGCACGGTGGACGCCCAGCTGCTCGACGTGCGGACAGAACAGCTTCTGACCCCTCGTGCAGAAGTAGCAGCGGCCGCACGCGATATTGATGTCGACGACGACGCCGGCTCCGATGCCGGGCGAGTCGACTCCCTCCCCCAGCTCGGCGATGACGCCCGAGAATTCGTGACCGAGCGTGAGCGGAAGGTTCGGGGCGGGGAAGGTGCCCTTCGTGATGTGGAGGTCGGTACCGCAGATGCCACTCCGCCACACCTTGACGAGCACCTCGCCGCGCCCGGGACGCGGGACGGGGACGGTGTCCAGTCGCAGGTCGTCGGGTGCGTGGAGGCGCACAGCGTGCATGTTCTGAGCCATTGGTGAAACTCCCTCATCGGATTGGTCGGACAGTGTGATCAAGAGTTGTGAAACCTGTTCTGCATCTTTTGCGAATGGTTCGGCAGAAGTGGAGGTGCGAATAGGAAGACCTCCTCATGTCAGGTCTCCCGTGTGCTCAGTACCCTCGCGCCGTCAGGAACGACCGGCTGCGTCTTGCCGCGTCCGCGGGGTCGCCCGCGTAGGCGTCGAGTTCGACGATGAGCCAGTCGTCGTACCGCGCGGCCTCGAGGGCCGCCAGCACGCCGTCGAAGTCCAGATCGCCTTCTCCGAGCGGGCGGAACGTCGTCGAGTCCTTGCTGAGGTCCTTGAGATGGACATGCCCGAGTCGTTGCGAGTGCTCGGCGATGAGCTCGGCTGGGTCGCCTCCTCCCGCCGCCAGATGGGCAGTGTCGGGGCAGAACTGCACGGCACAGCAGTCGAACAGCTCCGCCAGCGCATCGGGTGTCTCCACGAGTGTCCCGAGGTGCGGGTGATAACTGGCGCCGAGGCCGTGTGCTGCGGCGATCTCCGCCGCACGATCGAGGCCCCGTCCCAGTGCGCGGATGTCGCCGTCGCGAGCGCCTTCTGCACGTCTCGCACCGCCGCCGAACACCAGCCGCCGCGCACCGAAGCGCGCGGCCAGGCTCGCAGCGCGCTCCAGCTTCGCGAATTCGTCGACCGCGATGTCGTCGTAGATGAAATTGGCGCCAGAGTAGACGCTGACCAGTTCCATGCCCGTCGCCTCGAACACCGAGAGCAGGCGGTCGGGTTCATCGGCGTAAGCGAGCAGGTCGCCGTCGAAGACCTCCACGCCGGTGTAACCGCTCCCCGCGATCGCGCGTACGGCCTCGCGCGTGTCGCCGTCCGTCGCGTAGAAGAGGTCAGCGATGCTCCCCACGCCGCCGGCAGTGCCGACGACACCGCCCCACGTGATCGCTGAGTATCCGATCTGCATCATTCGCCTCCGGCTCGGATCATCGCCGCGATGCGCTCCGCGACCATCATCGTGGTCAGCTGGGTGTTCGCCGCTGGCGTGGTGGGGATGATCGATGCGTCCACCACGCGCAGTCCGCTCACGCCGTGTACGAGGCCGCGCTGGTCCACGACGCCGTTGTTGTCCCTGGGCGCCATCAGGCAGGTGCCTGTGAAGTGATAGCCGGACGCTGTCTTGGCTGCGATCGCGGCATCCAGTGCCTCATCGTCGGCGACAGTCTCCGCCGTCATCCCGATCGGGGCGTGGAAAAGGTCGGCCATAGGCGGTGTCGTGAAGACCTTCCAGGCCAGTCGCACGATCTCGCGGATGGCGTCGCGGTCGACCTGGCGGTCGAGGTAGTTCGGGCGGACGTCCGGAAGCACCGTCGCGTCGGTGGTGGTGATCCGCACTGTGCCGAGCGAGCGCGGCTTGTTCAGCACGCACCCGATGCCGCCGACATAGTCGACGTCCGCGCCGCCCTCGCCCGCGAGGCCGCGCGTGCCGTCGCCCGTCGTCTTCGTGTTGAGGTACGTGAAAGTCGTGAGCTGACCGTCCAAAGCGCCGGGCTGCGCCTGCGTGGAGAAGCGCAGTGCAGTCTGAAGGCCGAACTGGCCGGGCTCCCAGACTCCGGGCTTGGGCTGGGCCATCAGCGGCACGTTGAAGTGATCGCCCAGGTTGTCTCCCACAGGCAGATCGGCGATGCATTCGATGCCCAAGGAGGAGAGGAGGTCCGAGGGTCCGACGCCGGAGCGCTGCAGGAGTGCAGGCGACAGGATCGCCCCAGCGCTGAGCACGACCTCGCCAGCGCCGATCTCGGTGCCGTCGGTGAGCCGCACGCCGACCGCGCGCGTCCCCTCGAAGATCACTCTCTCGACATGCGCGCCTCCACGCACGGTGAGGTTCCGACGGTCGCGGGCCGGCTCGAGGTAGCTCTCTGCGGTCGACACCCGTCGCGTGCCGACGCGGGTCATCGGCACCGGACCCACGCCGTGGGCATCCGGAGCGTTGAGGTCGCGCACGTACGGCACACCGATTGCCACAGCCGACTCGATGAAGGCCGCTTGGATCGGGGCGAGTTCCTCGTCGGTGGCGCGGTTGAGGGGGATCGGGCCGTCGTGCCCGTGGAAGTCGCCGGGCTCCGGATCGTTCTCCATGGACACGAAGGTGGGCAGGCACTTCTCCCAGCTCCACTCCGGGTTCCCGAAGCCCACCCACTCGTCATAATCGGCCGTCGCGCCGCGGAGCGAGATCGCACCGTTGATCGCCGAACCGCCGCCGATCACCCGCCCCTGAGGGACGGAGATGCCGGCGTCGTCCTTCGTGCGGGCGATCAGGCCCCAGTCCAGGCTCGGGTCGAATTCGGCGGCATGTCCGCGCATCGGCACCGACCGGACGTCGAGCACCTCCTGCGGCGTCTCAGCGGTGCGGTAGTCCTGCCCCGCCTCGAGCAGGAGCACGGTGGTGTCCGGGTCCTCGGAGAGACGGCCGGCGAGGATGCACCCCGCTGTTCCGCCGCCCACGATCACGTAGTCATAGCTGTCCGTCATGTCTTTCCTCTGATGCGTCGACCTGTCCGAGGCTCGGATCAGGAGTCCCTGTTGCTGGAGAAGGCGGAGTCGAAGGATGCCGTGGGCAGATCCCACAGGAGGGAGCGCACGAACTGCACAGCCTCGGCCGCGCCGTGGTGGCGGTCCATCCCGGCGTCCTCCCACTCCACGGAGATGGGGCCGGAATACCCGATGGCGCGCAGCGCCCGGAACGCGTCCTCCCAGGGGACGTCGCCGTGACCCGTCGACACGAAGTCCCAGCCGCGGCGCGGGTCGCCCCACGGGAGGTGCGAGCCGAGCACCCCCGCATGCCCGTTACGAGGACGCACGCGGGTGTCCTTGCAGTCGACGTGCGCAATGCGATCCGCGAACTCGACGATGAACGCGACCGGGTCCACTCCCTGCCACATCATGTGGGAGGGATCCCAGTTGAAGCCGAACGCGCTTCTGTGGTCGATGGCTTCGAGCGTCCGGACACACGTCCAGTAGTCGTAGGCGATCTCGCCGGGGTGCACCTCGTGCGCGTACCGAACGCCCTCTCCGTCGAAGACATCGAGGATCGGGTTCCACCGGTCGGCGAAGTCCTGGTATCCGGCGTCGATCACGTCGGCGCCGACCGGCGGGAACATCGCCACGTAGGGCCAGATGCGCGAGCCGGTGAAGCCCGTGATGACGTCCACACCGAGCTTGCGGGCGACCACGGCGGTGAGCTTGAGCTCTTCGGCAGCCCGCTGCCTCACTCCTTCCGCCTCGCCGTCGCCCCAGACCTTGGAGCGGAGAATGGCGCGGTGGCGGAAGTCGATCGGGTCGTCGCACACCGCCTGTCCTGTCAGGTGATTCGACAGGGCCCACGTGCGCAGCCCGTAGCGGTCGAGGATGTCGCGGCGGCTCTGCAGGTAGGAATCGTCCTCCGCAGCGCGCCACACATCGAGGTGCTCGGCGCTGCAGGCGATCTCCAGGCCGTCGTATCCCCACTCGCTTGCGAGGCGCGCGACCTCTTCCAGGCTGAGATCCGCCCATTGGCCGGTGAACAGCGTGACGGGATGGGTCGTCATGACGCACTCCTCGGGAATCGTTCGCGAAGGAACGCGATGCCGTCCTGGGCGAGGGCGTCCATCGACTCCGCCACGGGACGCCACAGCGACACCGCGCGCGCGATCTCGCGCACGGTGGGAAGGAAGGACTCGACCACGATCTGCCCGCGGTAGTCGATGTCATCGAGTGCATCGAAGAACTCGTCCCACGGCACGTGACCCGAGCCGGGAGTGCCGCGATCGTTCTCGGACACCTGGACGTGCCGCACGCGGTCGCCGGCGAGCCGCACCGCATCACCGAGGCGCTTTTCCTCGATGTTCATGTGGAATGTGTCGATCAGCAGTCCGGCGGACGGATCGCCGATGCGGTCACACAGGTCGAGCGCCTGCTCAACGGTGTTCACCAGGTCCGTCTCGAACCGGTTGAGCGGTTCGATCGCGAGGGCCACCCCGCGTGCGGCTCCGTACTCGGCTGCGCGAGCGAGAGTGTCGGCGGCCCTGTTCAGCTGGCCTTCGCGTTCCGGCTTCTCGAGCAGCCGTGTCTGGCCGGTCGGCGCATACATCGGACCGGCCACGTGAGGCGATCCGACAGCCGCGGCGAGATCGATGCAGTCTCTGACATAGGTCAGGCCCCGGTCGCGCACGTCGGCATCGGGATGCGAGAGGTCCCGGTCCGGCCCGAACGCCCCGCAGATCCCCACGGCGAGTCCGGTCCGTTCGGCATTGCTGAGGAGTGCGTCTGCCGTGACGAGGGCGGGGTCCTCGATGCATACCTCGATCAGGTCATAGCCGAACGCTGCGGTGCGGTCGAAAGCCTCGATCGCGGCCGAGTCCGAGAACGGCGAGGCGAGCACGAACGTGCTGAGGCCGAGCGGGCGCGTCATGAAAGCCTCAGCTCCCGCACGATCGCCTTGGTGTGCGTGATGGCGGCCTCGGTGTACTCGTCGAGGAACTCGGGCGCTCCCGCCCCCGAGAGCACACCCCACACGTCGCCGGCTGCCGGCAGCAGCTCGTACGAGATCCAGCCCGTGTAGCCGACGTCCGCGATCGCCTGCACGATCGGCTTGAAGTCGAGGTGACCGTATCCAGGGGCTGCGCGGTTGGAGTCCGCGAGGTGCACATGCACGAGACGGGACCCGATGGTCCGGATCGCCTGGGCGATGTCGGGCTCCTCGATGCTCATGTGGAAGGTGTCGGCCATCACCCCGATGTTGGGCTCGCCCACCTCCTGCACGAACTCGACGGCTCGGGCCGCGCGCGTGATCAGGTACGTCTCGTACCGGTTCCATGGCTCGACCGCGATGGTCACCCCGTGCTGCGCCGCATAGCGGGCGATTTCGCGCGCAGCCGCAACGGCCCATGCCCACTCGTCGCTGAGGTCAGCCTCCGGCGCGATCTTCATGCACGCCGTGGGCGTGAACGTCACGATATCTGCACCCAGATCGGCTGCGAGATCGACGTTGCCGCGTACGTATTCGATCGCGGCGCGGCGGATCGCGGGGTCCGAGCTGACGATGTCGCGTTCGGGCGTGAAGATGCTGATGATCGACGACGCCCGAGTGCCATGGCGCTGGAGTTCGTCTCGGATGGCGGACACGTCCATTTCGGCCGGTTCGCCGATGAGCTCGACGCCGTCGTATCCGAACCGGGCCAGCCGGTCGATTCCCTTCTCGATCGGCTCGTGGCCGTAGACGAGAGTGTTGTACGTGTAGCGGAACATCGTCACTTCCTTGTGCTCAGGATGGGTGCCGGCCGGTGACCGTCGACCGGTAGCGCCCGGCCGGCACCTTTGGGGGGTTCGGTCTGGATCACTCCGTGCGGAAGTTCTCCAGCTGGTCATCGACATTCTCCGCGGTGAACACGATCGGCTCGCCCGCGTCGACCTCTCCATCCGCGCCGACCGTGTACGTGCCGTAGCTGCCGGCATCGAAAGTGTCGCCCTCGGCTCCGGTGATCTCGCCCGTGAGTAGGGCCTGCACGGCGTAGTACGTCACGTACCCCATGGCACGCGGGCTCCACAGCACGAACGACTTCAGTGTGCCGTCCTTGAGCAGCGCACCGTCCGAGGGCGGCCAGCCCAGACCGGTGATCACGAGGCTCGGGTCGACCTTCTGGTCTGCCTTCGCCTTGACCGCTGCCGCGAGCGCGACGGGTGTGATGGCGAGGATGCCGTCCAGGTCGGGGTAGGCCTGGAAGAGCGATACGGCTGCGTCGTAGCTGGTCTGCGGCACGTCGTTCCCATAGACGGTCTTGACGAGCTCCATCTCGGAGTACTCCGCCTTCTTCGCCTCTTCCGCCGCAGCGGCGATCCACGCGTTCTGCCCCGCTGCGGTGCTCTGCGCGGAGATGATGGCGTACTTGCCCTTGTATCCCATCTCCTCGGCCAGCAGCCGGAACTGCGTCAGCCCGAGCGCCTCGTCTGCGGCTCCCGTGATCCAGAGGGTGCGCGCGTCCTTCGCGACATCGGCATCGAACGAGACCACGGTCGCGCCGGCGGCGCCCGCCTGCTTCAGCGCAGGGGCGAGCGCATCCGGGTCGAGGCCGGACACCGCGATCGCGCAGGCGTTCTGCTGTGTCGCACTCTGGATTCGCTGGATCTGCCCAGGGACGTCCGGCTGGGCCGTTCCGGTGTAGTTGACCTCAGGTCCGCCGAGTTCAGTGGCGGCTTCATTCGCCCCGTAGGCTGCGGCGGCGAAGAACGGGTTGTCGGTGTTCTTGGGGATCATGGTCAGCTGGCAGTCGACCAGCGACTTGCCCGATTCGCCGCCGGGGGCGGCGTTCGGACCGGCATCGCCGGCTGGCGCGCATCCTGCCAGCGCAGCCGCGAGGGCGGCGGCAGTGATCGCAGCAACGACTTTGGTGCGCATTTCGAGTCTCCTTTTTCTCGGGATGGTTTCGTCAGACGTCAGCTCAGGCGGGGTCGTCTTCCGCGGACGAGCAGGATCAGGGCGGGCACGACGACAGCGGCGATCATCAGTGCGCCGATAACGGTGTTCTGCACGTTCGTGGGGACGAAGAACAGGTTCATCCAGCTGCCGAGAGCCGTCACGAGGAACAGTGCGAGGATCACCCCGACCAGCGACCCGCGACCGCCGTACATGCTGACGCCGCCGATCAGCACGATCGCGATCACCGTCAGCTCGAGTCCGGTCCCGTTGTCGGCGCGCGCGCTGGCGACGTAGACGGCATAGATCATTCCCGCGAGAGCGGAGATCGCGCCGGAGAAGGTGAACAGCGTCCGCTTGACCAGTCGCACCCTGATCCCCGAGTACCTGGAGGCCTCGATGCTCGAGCCGACAGCGAACACGCGACGCCCGAAGCCGCCGCGATGCAGGATGACTCCGGCGATGAGGGCGATGACGATGAACAGGATCAGCGGATACGGAAGGTAGGTGCCGGGGACGTTGGACTGCGCGAACGCCGCCCACTCCGCAGGGATGCGGCTGATCGAGCGGTTCTCCAGCAGGATGTAAGCGATGCCGCGGTAAAGGCCGAGCGTTCCTACGGTCACGACCAGCGAGGGCAGACCGAACGTCGTCGTCAACCAGCCGTTGACGAACCCGGCAGCCGCTCCGACCACCAGGCCGAAGACCAGCGCTCCGGCGAGGGGAACGCCGGCGTCCAGCATCATGCCGAACGTCACCCCCGCCAGGCCGAAGACCGAGGCGACGGAGAGGTCGATCTCGCCGGCGATCATCAGGCCCGCCATGGGGACGACCATCAAGGCCAGTCCGATCGCCCCGGCTGCGGTGATGGCGAAGTTCTGCCCTGTGGCGAAGTACGGGGAAGCGATGCTGGCTGCGACAAGCACAGCCGTCACGAGGCCGAGCAGAGAGATCTCCCAGACGCCGAACCACGACGGCAGGCTGCGGCGGACGCGCGCGCGGGGAGGCGGAGTCGTGGCGACCGGTGTCGGCGGGGTGTGGGTGGTGGTGACACTCATGCGCTCGCTCCTCGCGCTTCGGTCCGGGTACGGATGATGGAGTCTGAGACGATCGCGGCGACGATCACGGCGCCCTGGATCGCCTGCAGCCAGAAGGGCGAGACGTTGAGCAGCGCGAGACCGGTCGAGATGACGCTCAGGATGGCGGCGCCGATCAGCAGGCCGGCGATCGATCCGTTCCCCCCGTTGACGCTGATGCCGCCGACGACGACTGCCGCCAGCACGGTGATCTCGAATCCTGTCGCGACGGAGGAGTCGACGGTGCCGTATCGCGCACCCCACAGCACGCCCGCAAGACCGCACAGCAGCCCCGAGAGCGCGAAGGCGAAGAACACCCATCGGCGCGCCGGAAGGCCCATCTTCACGGCGGCTTCCGGGCTGCTTCCGATGGCGAGCACGGAGCGTCCCGCGAAGGTGTGCCGGATGAAGCAGTGGGCGACGATCGCGATCGCGAACGCGTAGAACACAAGTCCGGGGATGCCCAGCAACGACCAGGAAGCGATGGTGTCGTAACCCTCGGGCATCGTGTTGGCAGTCACCTGATTGCTGCCGGCGAGGATCGAATCGATCCCGCGGTAGATGTAGAGAGTCCCGAGCGTCACCATGATCGAGGGCACGCCCAGGGTGGCGACGATCACACCGTTGAAGGCGCCGAGGAGGAGCCCGAGCACGCAGGACGCGAGGACCACTGCAGGCAACGGCATATCCGGGTTCTTCGCGCCGAGGTCGGCGGCGAAGTAGGCGGTGAGGCCCACCATCGACCCGACCGAGACGTCGATGTTGCGCGTCATCAGCACGAGGGTCAGCCCGACACCGACGATCACGACAATCGACATGCTGTTGAGGATCTGGCCCGCGGTCGCGAGAGAAGCGAACCGCGGCGACAGGACGCTGAAGACGACCACGAGGGCCACGAGGACGGCGAGAAGGCTCACCTCTCGACGGGCGATCAGGCGGCGCGCGGTCGTGGACCAGGTCGGCGCTTCGGGCGACTTCGTCAGCTCACGCAGCATCATGCACCTGCCCTGTCATCGAGGCGAGCACGGTTTCGGGGTCGAATGGGCGCTCGCGGAATTCCTGCCCTTGTGTTCCTCGGTAGAAGGTGATGACGCGGTCGCTCACCGCGAGCAGCTCCTCGAGCTCGTTCGACACGAGGATGATCGCGATGCCTTGCTGCGCGAGGCTGGCCACGATCTTGTACACCTCTGCCTTCGCGCCGACGTCCACGCCCTTGGTCGGGTCGTCGAGAATGAGGATCTCCGGGTTGGTGGCAAGCCACTTGCCGATCACGACCTTCTGCTGGTTGCCGCCGGACAGAGCCGAGATGAGCTGCGTGGGTCCGCTGGTGCGGACCTGGAGGCGTGAGATGTACTCGCGCGACAGCGCATCATCGTCCTTCCGTCTCACCAGACCGAGCGACGTGATCGTGCGCAGCACCGCGAGGGACAGGTTGAAGCCGATCGACTGATTCAGGATCGCGCCTTCGCGCGTCCGGTCCTCGGGTACGTAGGCGACGCCGTGTCGCATTGCGGTTCGCGGGTTCGTGATGCGGACCGGCTCACCGCCGATCCGGATCTCACCGGCATCCGCCGGGTCCAGTCCGAAGATGCCTCTGCAGATCTCGGTGCGTCCCGCTCCGACGAGCCCGGCAAGCCCGAGGATCTCGCCCTTTCGGACCTCGAAGGTCACTCCGTCGTACTGACCGCGCTTGCTCAACCCGGTTACTTCCAGATGCACCGGCCCGATCTCGACGTCTTCCTTCGGGAACACGCTCTCGAGCTCTCGCCCCACCATGTGGCGCACGGCGGACTCAGGCGTGAAATCGCTCGCGGGTCCGGAGATGATGGTGCGCCCGTCTCGGTTGACAGTGACCCTGTCGGCGAGCTCGAAGACCTCGTCGAGACGGTGACCCACGAACAGGATCGCGACGCCGCGCGCCTTGAGCCGCCCGATCACGCCCATGAGATGAGCGACCTCGTGCTTCGACAGGGCAGCGGTCGGCTCATCCAGGATGAGCAGCGATGTCTCGTCGGACAGTGCCTTCACGATCTCCAGCAGCTGCTGGTCGGCGCTGGAGAGGTTCTGCACGATCTCCTGAGGGTCGAGCTCGACCCCCAGGCGCTGCATCTTCTCGACCGCGTTCTGCTGAATCGCCTGCCAGTCAAGGGTGCGGGCTCGGGTGCGGGGCGGCTCCCCGGCGAACATGACGTTCTCGGCGACCGTGAGGTCAGGAAAGACCACCGGGTGCTGGTGGACGGTGGAGATCCCGAGGCCGCGCGCGACCCGAGGATTGGCGATCACCACCTGGCTTCCGTTCACGGTGACTGTGCCAGCGTCGGGCTGGACGACACCGGAGAGGATGTTCACGAGGGTGGACTTTCCTGCGCCGTTCTCCCCAGCAGGGCGTGGACTTCCCCGGGGAACAGATCGATGTCGGCGTTCTTGATCGCGACGATTCCGCCGTATCTCTTGGCGAGGCCCGAGCAGGCGATCAGCGGGGCGGCCATCAGGCGACCCTCGCGGCCGACTGCGCAACGGTCTCGACCCACGCACGGGAACGCTGCGAGCGCAGCACAGCGTCGGTGATCAGCGCGGCCCGGTGACCGTCGGCGAAGGTGGGCAGTCCGTCCGGGGTCTCGCCTGTGCGCACCGCGGTGTAGGTGTCGGCGATGAACGCGTTGAACGCGTCCTGATAGCCCTGCGGGTGGCCCGCGGGCACCAACGAGTATCGCGCTGCTTCGGGGCTGATCTGGTCCGATCGCTGCGCATTGAGGAAGCCTGCTTTGGTGCCTACGCGCAGCGCGTCGGGGTTCTCCTGGTCGAAGATGAGCGACTCTCGCTCCGCGTCGATCTCGAACTGGAGGTGGTTCTTGTGTCCGGCCGACACCTGACTGACGTGCAGCGTTCCGAGAGCTCCGGCTGCGGTTTCGAAGACCACGGTCACGACGTCCTCGGTTGTGATGTCCTTGTTCCTGCTCCGATCGGCGTGGACGGTTCGGGTGCGCGCGACGAGCCGGGCGATCCGGTCATCCGACACGAACTCGATCACGTCGACCAGGTGGGAGCCGATGTCGGCGAAGGCCCGCGACGGACCGCCGTTGCCGGCGCTGACACGCCAGTCGTCATCGTCGATCTGTGAGAGCCAGTCCTGCAGGTAGACGCCGCTGATGCTGAAGAGCCGTCCGGTGAGTCCGCGCCGCACTCGCGACCGGGCTTCGCGCACCATCGGATGGAAGCGGTACACAAACGGCACGGAAGCCACGACGCCCGAGGCGAGCGCCGCGTCGGCGAGTTCGCTGGCGCCGGCGACCGACGTGTCCAGCGGCTTCTCGCAGATGACGCTCTTGCCCGCACGCATCGCCGCCAGTGCGTACTCGCGGTGCGTGTTGTTCGGCGAGCACACGTGAACGACGTCGATCGTCTCGTCTCGCAGCATCGCCTCCACAGACGAGTACGCCCGGTCTGCCTCGAGCCGAGCGCGCGTGCGCTCTGCTCCTTCCGCGGTCCGCGTCGCCACTCCGGCGATGCGTGCACCTGCGGCACGCGCGGCGCGGGCGTGGACCGTGCTCATGAATCCGCCACCGATGAGGGCGACTCTGAGCTCAGATCGTTGGGGGACCTCCGTTGTCATGCGGATCATCATGCCAGCACATGTGCATCTTTTGTCAAGTGCTACGCAAAACTCGCTAATGGCGGAGCAAATGGTCAGAATTCCGCTAGCATGCTGACTCACAGGAGGGACGGTGACGGATGCCGACGATCGGAACGCTGCTGAGCGGATTCGGTGCGGGAGAGTTGTTTCAGATCCTCCGAGACGGCGTTCCCCGCACCCGGTCTGAACTCTCCGCACTGACGGGCATCTCCCGCGCGACGATCGCCACCCGCCTGGATGAGCTGCTGAAGGCGGGGCTCATCACGCCCGTATCGGGTGCGGTCTCCACCGGAGGCCGACCCCCCGCGCGTGTCGCCTTCAACCCTGGCGCCCGCATCGTTGCCGCCGCCGATTTCGGCGCGACCCACATCACCGCGGCCGTGATCAATCTCAACGGGGACCTTCTCGTCGAGCGCCGTCTCGAGTGGGACATCGCGGTCGGTCCGGTCTCGTCACTCGACCGACTGGCAGACATCTTCCGCGAACTCATGCAGGAGGCCGGCCGCTCGGCCGCTGAGCTGGTCGCGATCGGGATCGGACTGCCCGGCCCGGTCGAACACGCCACCGGTCGTCCCACCAGTCCTCCGATCATGCCGGGATGGGACGGGTATGACGTGCCCGCGCACATGAGGGCGACCTTCGACGTTCCCGTGCTCGTCGACAACGACGTGAACGTCATGGCGCTGGGCGAGCAGTCGAAAGGGTGGCCCGACAGTCGGGATCTGATCTTCGTGAAGGTCTCGACGGGCATCGGCGCAGGCATCATCTCCGGAGGCACCCTTCAGCGGGGAGCCGACGGCAGCGCCGGCGACATCGGCCATATCGCCATCTCGCAAGATGAGCGGATCGTCTGCCGCTGCGGGAACATCGGCTGTCTCGAAGCCGTCGCCGGCGCACCGGCGATCGCCGCCGCGCTCATGGCAGAGGGGCTTGAACTGGCGGGCACCCCGGAGCTGCTTGCCGCCGTCCGCTCCGCCGACCTGAGAGCGATGCGCGCAATCCGTGACGCGGGACGAAACATCGGTCAGGTGCTCAACATGTGCGTGAGCATCATCAATCCCTCGCTGATCGTCATCGGCGGCTCGCTCGCGGAGTCGGCGGAGCTGCTGATCGCCGGCATGCGCGAGGTCGTGTACTCGCGGTCGATGCCGCTCGCCACGCAGCATCTCACGATCGCCCCGGCGAAGGTCGGTCCCGAAGCGGGCGTGATCGGCGCGGGGATGCTCGCCATCGAGCATGTCCTGTCGCCCGCCGCGCTCGACTCGCAGGCGGGCGCGCCTGAGAACTCGCTGCCGAGCCCGACGGCAGCAGTGCCGAACTGACTCACCGCACGGCGTCACGCAGCTCCTCTGACCGTCACTCCGGGTCGGCGAGGATACGGGCGAGGCCGCGGCGAGCGCGGCGGTACGGCTCGGGGTCGATGACGAAGTCGCCGTCGATCTCTTCGAGTTCGCGGATGCCCTCGTCCCCGACCGAGATCGACATCGCGACGATGAGCCGGGCTTCGGTGTCGAGGTCGCCGGGGAGGCGGACGAGCTCGGGGTGCGTCTTCAGCCATGCGCGGATGACGTCGACGAGGCGCTCGCGGCTGACGTGACTCGACCACGACACGGCCGTGGTGGTGCCGGGCTCCCGCGCGAAGAGAGCGAGACGGCGGCGGGTGACCTCGTCGTTGTCCTGCCCGCGCACCGACTCGGTCACGATGAGCGACGCGGCGACCACGAGGTCGTGGCCGTGCTCGCGCAGCAGGCGCTCGGTCAGGTCCGGGTCGTACTCGAGCGGGGGGCCGAAGATGGCCTGCTCGAGCGACGGGAAGTAGTTGAAGAACGTGCTGCGCGAGACCTCAGCCGCCGCGCAGACCTGCTCCACGGTGACTGAGCCGATGCCGTTCTCGTAGGCGAGGTCGACGGCGGCCTTCTCCATCCGCCGGCGGCTGAGCCGCACTTTGCGCTCCCGAAGACCTTCGCTCACGACACTCCCTGTCCGCGTATCCGCCTTCACGATACGCGACAGGGGGCGGGGACCCTTGGGCCACCCGCCCCCTGTCGTCGACATCGGCTACGCCCGGCGCCACCACCGCCGCCGCCGGCCGTGCTGGTCGCGGCTGAAGCGCCGTTGCCGCCTTCCTTGTGGTACCGCGCGAACTTCGTGTCGTCCCGCCCGTTCTCGCAGCCGCCGCCGTCATCCACACCCACTCCACGTACTCCGCCGCCGTGTCGTGCCTCGCCGACGTCGACCCGGAGAGCGTCCTCCCGCCGCTCACGGCGTACTTCGCGATGCGCATCGGGCGCCTGCCTCTGCTGCCCTACCACGCCCCCGGAGACGACTCGCTGGGCCCCCTCGCGGAGCGCGCCGCACGCGACAGCGCCGCCCTGCTGCTGAGCAACCATGGCCCGATCGTCGCGAACGCCACAGTGGCAGGAGCGCTCGATGCGCTCGAGGAGCTCGAGGAGACCGCCAGGCTCCATCTGATGCTGCAGGGGATGCGCGTTCGACCCCTTACGCCGGAACAGGTCAGCGCGCTCCGACCCCGCTGATTCAGCCGCCACGGCGACACGCGGAATCGGCGCGCGTCGCCCTGTCGAGGTGGATCGCTCACCGACAGACACCGATCCTGCGCGGACCATGACCGCGCGTAGGCTCGGCGCATGGCGAGCATCCTGTACATCGGCGGGACCGGGACGATCAGCACGGCGTGCGTGCGGAGGTCGGTCGAGCGCGGGCACGAGGTCACCGTCCTCAATCG
>Ga0182748_1001997_pt1 | contig 18905 bp, 19 predicted proteins | sample eDN3rd37CKraftOP_FD_128877 | JGI IMG/M metagenome (GOLD analysis project Ga0182748, IMG submission 128877) | Enriched Organic Plus compost microbial communities from Emeryville, California, USA - eDNA 3rd pass 37_C Kraft OP (version 2) (version 2) ...
GCGATCGCCATCATGGTCGCCGCCGTGCCCATCACCATGCAGGTGCCGAAGGAGCGCGCGATGCCGCCTTCGAGTTCCGCCCAGTCCTCCTCGCTGATGCGGCCGGCGCGCTTCTCGTCCCAGTATTTCCAGGCATCGGAGCCGGAGCCCAATTGCTGGCCGCGCCAATTGCCGCGCAGCTGCGGGCCGGCCGGCACGTAGATCGCCGGCAACCCCATGCTGATCGCGCCCATGATGAGGCCGGGCGTGGTCTTGTCGCAGCCGCCGAGCAGCACGGCGCCGTCGATCGGATGGCTGCGTAGGAGTTCCTCGGTCTCCATCGCGAGCAGGTTGCGATAGAGCATGGTGGTCGGCTTCACGAAGGGTTCCGACAGCGACATCGCCGGCAGCTCGACCGGAAAGCCGCCCGCCTCCCATACGCCGCGCTTCACGTCCTCGGCGCGCGCGCGAAGATGCGTGTGGCAGAAATTGATGTCGCTCCAGGTATTGACGATGCCGATGACCGGCTTACCGGCCCAATCCTCGGCATTGAAGCCGCCCTGGCGCAGCCGCGCGCGGTGGCCGAAGGAGCGCAGATCGCTGACCCCGAGCCAGCGATGGCTGCGCAGGTCCTCGGGACGTTTACGGTCGGGCATTGTCACTCTGCTGATTGCAAGTCTGATTTCACGTCTGCTTGGCGACCGTCTCCGCCGCGCTGCGGCGGGCGGAAAGTTGCGTGGCGATCACGACGACCGCGAGCGCGGCGCCGAACAGATCGCTTTCCCAGCCCGGCTTGATCAGCATCAGGCCGGCGACCACCAGCATCGGCCGCTGCCAGAAATTGGTGGCGGTGATGAAATAGCCGTGCAGTCCGCCCGCGAACAGCACCACGCCGATGACCGCGCTCACGCAGCTCGAGGCGATCGTGGGCCAGTCGCCGATCATCAGCAGCGAGGGCGAATAGACGAACATGTAGGGCACGATGAAGCCGGCGGCGCCGATCTTCACCGCGGCCCAGCCGGTCGACCATAGATCGGACTTGGCGATGCCGGAGGCGGCGAACACCGCCAGCGCCACAGGCGGCGTGATCGCCGACAGGATGGCGAAATAGAAGGCGAACATGTGCGCGGCCGGCACCACCACGCCGAGCTTGACGATGGCCGGCACCAGCAACGCCGTCATGATGATATAGGCCGGCGTGGTCGGGATGCCCATGCCGAGGATCATGCCGGCGATCATGGTCAGGAACAGCGCGACGAACAGCATGTCCTTGGCCAGATGCACGACGAATTGGGTGAAGACGATGCCGAGGCCGGAGAGCGTCACCACGCCGACGATGATGCCGGCGGCGGCGCAGGCGAGCGCGACGGAAATCGTGTTGCGCGCGCCGTCGACCATGGCGCCGAGGAGATTGTCCCAGGTGCAGTTGCCGCGCGTGCTCCTGCGCAGCGCCGCCACCGGGAAGCAGGCGAGCGTGCCGGCGAGCGCCGCCAGCGGCGCACTGAAGCCGGAATACATCACCACCAGGATCGTGGCGACCGGGATGAACAGGTGGCCGCTTTCGCGCATCACCTGGCCCAGCCTCGGCAGTTCGGAGCGCGGCAGGCCGACGAGGCCGAGCCGCTTGGCCTCGAAATGCACGGCCGCAAAACAGGCGAGATAGTAGAGCACCGCCGGCATGATCGCCCAGATCACGACCTGGCCGTAGGAGACGCCGAGGAACTCCGCCATCACGAAGGCGGCCGCGCCCATGATCGGCGGCATGATCTGCCCGCCGGTCGAGGCCACCGCCTCGACCGCGCCGGCGAAGGGCGGCTTGAAGCCGGTGCGCTTCATCAGCGGAATGCTGATCTGGCCGGTCACCATGACATTCGCCACCGCGCTGCCGGAAATGGTGCCGAACAGGCTCGACGAAACCACCGCCACCTTGCCGGGGCCGCCGACCGCGTGGCCGGTGAGCCCGGTCGCGAAATCCATGAACAACTGGCCGGTGCCGGTGCGCTCCATGAATGTGCCGAACACCACGAAGATCAGCACATAGGTCGCCGACACCGACAGCGGAATCCCGAAGATGCCCTCGGTGGTCATGTAGAGCTGGTCGAGCATGCGCTGCGGCTCGAGCCTGGCGATGAACAGGCCGTAGACCAGGAAGGCGATGGCCGTAATCGGCAGCGCCCAGCCGAGCACGCGGCGCACCGCCTCCAAGAGCAGCACGACCATGAGCGTGCCCATGATCTTGTCGCCGAGCGTGAGGTCGTCGACATAGAAGATGCGGTTGACCACGTAATCGTAATTGTAAAACAGATAGAGGATCGGCAGCGCCGCGAGCACCAGCAGAACCCAGTCGGTCACGCGCGGCACGCCGCCCGCCGCACCGGAGGCGCGGAAGATCAGGAACGTCAGCACCAGCGCGAACAGGAGATGGGTGCCGCGAAACCACACGGCCTCCGGCGAACCGAAGGCGATCGCCCACATGTGATAGAGCACCATGGCGACGGCGACCACGGCCGTCAGAAGGCGCAGGAGGCCTTCGTAGCTCCGGTCAAACTTGATAGTCATGGGATGTCCTTGCCCGCCGCCGGTCCGCGCGGTGGGCCGGCGCGCCGATGACGCGCCGGCTCACCGGAATGCTAGTGCGACGCGACCGTGATGCCCTGTTCCTTGTAGAACTTGGCGGCGCCCGGATGGAACGGCACGCCGATGTCCTCGGCGAAATCGGCCGTCTTCTGCTGGCCGATCGCCTTGGCGATGCTGGCCAGCGTCGCGGTGTGCCCGATCAGGGTCTTGGTCATCGTATAGACGGTGTCGGCCGGCAGCTTGCACGACACGAAGATGTGCGTCGCATAGCCGATCACCTTCACGTCCTGGTCCTGGCCCGGATAGCTGTCCTTCTTGACCGTCGCCAGCGTGTAGCCCGGATTGAGCTTCTTCATGCCGGCGAAGCTGGAGGCCTGGTCGAGCAGCTTGATCGGACGCGCGGAGGCGAGATCCATGATCGCGCCGGCCGGAACCTGGGTGCCGAGACCGAAAGCGACGGCGTGGCCGTCCTTCATCTGGTTCACCGAGTCGGAATAGCTGACGAAGCTGACCTTGACGTCGTTATAGGTGATGCCGTTGACGCCGAGCAGCTGCCGCGTGATCAGCTCGCCGGTGTTGCCGCGCTGCTGGGTGGTGATCGCCTTGCCCTTGAGGTCGGCGATCGACTTGATGCCGGCGTCGGCGGGAACGACGAGCTGGTAGTATTGCGGATAGAGCGTCGCGACGTTGCAGATATTGGTCGCCGGCTTCTGGAACGGCGGCTTGCCATGCAGGCCGTCCACGGTCGAGATCGAATTGCCGAAACCGATATCGGCCTTGCCTTCGTCGACGCCGCGCACATTGGCGATGCCGGCGCCGGGCAGCACCTGGACCTGGAGGCCGGGGATCGCCTTTTCCCACATATCCTTGAGCTGTCCGCCGAGCGGAATCCACGATCCGCCCTGCGGGCCGCTCATCATTTTCATATCGGCGGCGGTCGCCGGAGCGGCGATGGCCAAAGCCAGGCCCAGACTCAGGCCGAGCATCTTCATTGTGTATTTCATGGCGTTTTCCTCCTCCTGCCCGACCCTTGATCCGCGCGGGCTTTTGCATCGCCTGCGATGGCGATTTTGGTAGCCGGAAGACCGCAGGGTACGCGGCGACGCCGCCTTTGCACAAGGGCAAGGACGGGGGTCGGGCAAGAGCGGCCCCCGGCGCGCGGGGACCGCGTTCCGCGCGCGCAAGAGCCTGTCGGAGCGATGGAAAATCCGCCGCCGGCCTAGTTGATCGACAGATTGGCCGCGCGGATGACCTTTTCCCATTTCGCCGTTTCATCGGCGAGGAACTTGCCGAAAACGGCCGGCGTACCCGGAGCGGGGATTCCGCCGAGATCTTTCACCCGCGCCTGGATCTGGGGATCCTGCAGGGCCAGATTGATCTCCTTGTTGAGCAGATCGACGATCGGCTTCGGGGTTCCGTGCGGCGCACCGAGCCCGAAGAACGCGCTCGCCTCGTAGCCCGGCACCGTGTCGGAAAGAACCGGCACATCGGGCAGTTCGGCCGAGCGCTTCGACGTCGTCACCGCCAGCGGGCGCAGCTTGCCGGCTTTGATGTGGCTGATCGAGGCCGGCAGATTGTCGAACATGACCTGCACCTGGCCGGCCATGAGATCGATCAGCGCCGGCGCCGAGCCCTTGTAGGGCACATGCGTCATCTTCACGCCGGTGAGCATCATGAACAGTTCGCCGGAGAGATGGATCGAGGTGCCGTTGCCGGACGACGCCATGTTGACCTTGCCGGGATTGGCCTTGGCGTAGGCGATGAATTCGGCGACGGTCTTGGCTGGAACCGACGGATTGACCTCCATCACGTTCGGCACCTGGATGAAGCCGGCGACCGGATCGATGTCGCGCAGGAACACGAAATTCAGCTTCTTGTAGAGCGAAGCGTTGATCGTGTTGGCGGGATTGACCAACAGCAGCGTGTAGCCGTCGGGCGCCGCCTTGACGACCGCCTCGGTGCCGAGATTGTTGCCGGCCCCGGCCCGGTTTTCCACGACGAATTGCTGGCCGAGCCGCTTGCTCAGCCAGTTTCCGAGCAGGCGGGCGACGATGTCGGTGGCGCCGCCGGGCGGATAGCCGACGATGATATGCACCGGGCGGGTGGGGTAGTCGGCCGCGGAGGCCCCGGCGGCCGGGATCAGGAGCAGACAGAACAGACCGAACAGCAGGCGCGATAAGAGGCGGGCATTCCACAACATTGGCGTCACACTCCCATGTCAGCCGGCTTATCCGGCCGTATTGCTATTATTGGCGCGCAGCCTACTGAGCCCGCCCGGTCGCCGACAAGGCGGCGCAGACCTCGACTTTCGGGTGATTCAGGCGACCGCAGCCCGGCCCTGCCCTGCCGGCGCAGGGCGATCGCGGATATCCGGCGCGATTTCTTGCGGGATTTGCGGAAATGGTCGGAGTGGCAGGATTTGAACCTGCGACCCCCACGTCCCGAACGTGGTGCGCTACCAGACTGCGCTACACTCCGACTGGTGGCGGTCTTATAACCCCCGCGTCCCTAAACGCAAGTGAGAGACGAGATGACCGCCGAACCGGGAACGCGGGTCTTAAAGGCCGACGCGGACACAATCAAGACCGCCGCGGCCTGCCTCGCGGCCGGGGGGCTGGTCGCCTTTCCGACCGAGACCGTCTATGGGCTCGGGGCCGATGCCGGCAATGGCGAGGCGGTGGCCCGGCTCTATGCCGCCAAGGGGCGGCCGGCCTTCAACCCCCTGATCGCCCACGTGGCCGACCTGGCGGCGGCCCGGCGGGTCGCCCGCTTCGATGCGGCGGCCGAGCGGCTGGCGCAGGCCTTCTGGCCGGGCCCTCTGACCCTGGTGCTGCCGAAACAGCCGGATTGCGGCGTTTCCGCCCTGGCGCTCGCCGGGCTGGACAGCGTGGCGGTGCGGGTTCCCGCCCACCCGGTGGCACAGGCCCTGCTCGCGGCTTTCGGCCGGCCGGTGGTGGCGCCCTCCGCCAACCGCTCCGGTCACGTCTCCCCGACCGACGCCGCCCACGTGCTCGCCGACCTGCGCGGCCGCATCGACCTCATCGTCGACGGCGGCCCCTGCGCGGTGGGGGTGGAATCGACCATCGTCTCCTGCCTCGGTGAGCCGACGCTCTTGCGCCCGGGCGGCGTGCCGCGCGAGGCGATCGAGCAGGTGCTCGGCCGCCCGCTGGCGCTGGCGCCGGAAGGCGCCGCCGGCGCAGAAGCCCCGATCGCTCCCGGCATGCTGACCTCGCATTACGCGCCGAAGGCGCGCCTGCGGCTCAACGCCTCGGCCCCGCGCGACGGCGAGGCACTGCTCGCCTTCGGCCCGGCGCCGGAATTTTCCGGACTCACGCTCAACCTCTCGCCCCGTGGGAATCTGATCGAGGCTGCGGCCAATCTATTCTCGCATTTGCGCGCGCTGGACGCTTCCGGCGCCAAGGCCATCGCGGTAATGAAAGTTCCGCGCAGCGGGCTGGGCGAGGCGATCAACGACCGGCTCCGACGCGCCGCCGCACCGCGGCCGGAATAACGGCCGCGCTCCAGCGACAACAGAGACAAGGACCGAGTTGAATGAACGAGCAGCTTCGCCGCGCGCCCTCCCCCGATCTCTTGTCCCGCTTCGCGGCCATCGTGGGCGACCGATACGCGATCACCGATCCGGTCGCGCTCGAGCCCTTCCTGATCGAGGGTCGCGGGCTCTATCACGGGCGCACGTCGATGCTGCTGCGGCCGGGCTCGGTCGCCGAGGTGCAGGCGATCGTCAAGCTCGCCAACGAGACGCGCACGGCCGTCGTGCCGCAGGGCGGCAATACCGGGCTGGTCGGCGGCCAGATTCCGATGGAGGGCGAGATCATCCTCTCGCTCACGCGGCTCGACAAGATCCGCGAGATCGATCCCGCAACGAACGCGATGACCTGCGAAGCCGGCGTGGTGCTGCAAAAGGCGCAGGAAGCCGCCGAAGCGGTGGACCGGCTGTTCCCGCTTTCGCTCGGCTCCGAAGGGAGTTGCACGATCGGCGGCAATCTGTCGACCAATGCCGGCGGCACCGGCGCGGTGGCCTACGGCATCGCGCGCGATCTGATGCTCGGGGTGGAAGTGGTGCTGGCGGACGGCCGCCTCATGAATCTGCTGTCGAAGCTGAAGAAGAACAATACCGGCTACGACCTGCGCCACATTTTCGTCGGCGCGGAAGGCACGCTCGGCATCATCACCGCCGCCACGATCAAACTGTTTCCGCGGCCGCGCGCGGTGGAGACCGCCTTCATCGGCGTGCCCTCGCCGGCCGCGGCGGTGAAGCTGCTCAATCTCGCGCAGGCGCGCGCCGGCGGCACGGTGACGAGCTTCGAACTGATCGTGCGCGACGTGATCGAATTCGCCATCAAATACGGCCACGGCGTGCGCGAATTTCTCGCGACCAAGCATCCCTGGTACGTGCTGATGGAAGTCTCGTCGCAGAATGCCGAAGGCCTGCGCGAGAGCGTCGAAGCGCTGCTCGCCGAGGCCATCGAACAAGACCTGGTCGGCGACGCGACCATTACCGCGAGCATCGAACAGACCAAGGCGCTCTGGCACATGCGGCACATCCTGCCCGAGGTGCAGAAGCCGGAAGGCGGCTCGATCAAGCACGACGTCTCGGTGCCGATCGCGGCGGTGCCGGATTTCCTCGCGGAGGCGAGCGCGGCGGTGCAAGCCTTCATCCCGGGCTCGCGGCCGGTGCCGTTCGGCCATCTCGGCGACGGCAACATGCATTTCAACGTGAGCCAGCCGATCGGCGCCGATCAGGAGGCCTTCCTCGCGCGCTGGGCCGAGGTGAATGCGGTGGTCGACAAGATCGTGCTCAAGTACCAGGGCTCGATCTCGGCCGAGCACGGTATCGGCATGCTCAAGCGCAAATCCTTGCCGAAGGTGAAGGACCCGGTGGCGATGGAGCTGATGCGCGGCTTGAAGCAGATGCTCGACCCGAACGGGATTCTCAATCCGGGCAAGGTGCTGTAGGCGGCAGAGGCTTCAGGCCGGCAACTTCTCGCCGTCATCCGCGCAAGCGGATGATACGGTATCGCCTGCGCGCGATGAGCGGACCGGATCGCCCGCTGACGCGGGCCATGCCGGCGCGAGCTAAAACAACACGCCCTGCCCGCCGTCCTTCTTCTCGCGCTTGGTGCGCGCGCGCGGCGCCGCCGGCTTGCGCGCGGGCGGCGTCTGCGTCTCCACGCCCGGCGCGCCCGGCGCGACCGGCGCGATCAGTTTCGCATTGTCGTTCGCCGTGCGATTGACCGCGGTCGATACCGGATAGGCGTCGAGCAGATCGTCGGGCGCCGGCCGCAGAATCGCCTCGGCGGTGCGCGCGTCGACCGTGTTCGTATCGAGCCAGAGATCGAACGCCTCCGGCGGCACGATCACCGGCATGCGGTCGTGGATGTGCCGCAAGGTGCGGTTGGCATCGGTGGTGATGATCGTCGCGGTGTCGAGTTCCTCGCCGTTCGGCCCGGTCCAGGTTTCCCACAGGCCGGCGAAGGCGAGCGGCTCGCCCGATTTCGCATGCACGTAATAGGGCTGCTTGCGGCCTGCGACCGGCTTCCATTCGTAGAAGCCGTCGGCCGGGATCAGGCAGCGCCGCCGCTTCATGGCGGCACGAAAAGCCGGCTTCTCGCAAACGGATTCGGCCCGCGCATTGATCAGCAGCGTGAACGTCTTCGGGTCCTTGACCCAGGACGGCAGCAAGCCCCAGCGCATCAGCACGAATTGCCGCTGGCCCTCCATCAGGCGCACGATCGCGATCGGCTGCGTGGGCGCGATATTGTAGCGCGGCGGAAAATTGGGCCGTTCCTCGTAGCGGAACAGGGCCCGGATTGCCTCCGGCGCCGATGTCACGGTATAGCGACCGCACATTTTCGTGATCCCCGCTGTCTCGCTGCTTAAGCGCGCTTTAACCGGTCAAAAATAACAATTTCCAACGGTGGATTTCAGGTGGGGGCGATGAAATATCAGAACTGCATCGAGCGGGCGCAAGCGCCGCACGCGCCGAATGCCAGCGCCGATGCGGTCGCGTTGCGCCCGTGCGATGCCAATGTCAACGCGCTCACCGGACTGGCGACCGATTATCTCAATCATTTCAACGAAGCGATCATGCTGCTCGACATGCTGTCGAGCTGCCCCGACTGCCGCGCCGAATTCCTGAACTGGCAGGCGGTCGGCTATCGCGAGCATTTCGCGGCGTCGAATTTCAAGAGCCGCGATCTGGTGATCGCCGCCTACGAGGGCGCCGATCCGGCCCTGCGCGGGCGTCTCGACGGGCTCGCCGCGGCCATGACCGCCATGCTAGAGGCCGTGCGCGCGGTCATGCAGTCGGACCTGCCGCCGGAAATCACGGACGCGCTTGCCGTTCGCGCCGGCGCGCAGCTCAAATCGATGGTGACGCGCGCCGGCGCGGTGATCAACGGCGCCGCCGACACCGATGTCCCGCAGGCGCCGCAAACGGTGATCGACGGGCTGATGACGCGATAGAGCCTTTCTTGTCCGACGCCCGTACCTACCCGCAGCGCCCCTATCTCGCGGTCAGCGCCGCCATCCTGCGCGACGGCAAGATCCTGGTCGTGCGGCGCGCGCGCAAGCCCGCGCTCAATCTCTATACCTTGCCGGGCGGCGTGGTCGAACTGGGCGAGCCGCTGGAAGACGCGGTGAAGCGCGAAGTGCGCGAGGAAACCGCGCTCGCCATCGAGCCGGTGGCGCTCGCCGGCCATCGCGAAGTGATCGTGCGCGACGCGCAAGGACGGATCGAGCGCCATTTCGTGATCCTGTGCTTCGCCGCGCGCTGGCTGTCCGGCGAGGTCAAGCTCAACGAGGAACTCGACGACGCGCGCTGGCTGGCGCCATCCGAGCTTGCCGGCCTGCGCACCACGGAGGGGCTCGGCGAAATCGTGGCGGCCGCCATCGGGCGCATGGGGGACGCCGCGTGAAACCGCGCCCCGTTGCCTTGCCGTTGCCGCAAGGCAAAGGGACACGAGCAAGTTCAATATTCTAGTGTCGCTTGGTTCAGAAATTCGCTTGAATGACCCGCCGCGACCGCAAAGCGCATTTCTGAACCACGATACCGGGGCCCTGCGACGTGACGAGACTTCTCACCACCGCGGCAATCATCCTGTGCCTGGCGCTGCCGGCGCGCGCCCAGGAGGCGGCCCCTGCGCCGTTCGATGCCGACCTGCAGCGGCTCGCCGAAATCCTCGGCGCCCTGCATTACCTGCGCGGGGTGTGCGGGGCCAATGAGGGCCAAAAGTGGCGTAACGAGATGCAGGCCCTGGTCGATGCCGAGGCCCCGCATGGTGAACGCCGCCGTAAGATTATCGCCAGTTTCAATCGCGGGTACCGGGGTTTTCAGCAGACTTACCGCACCTGCACCCCGGCGGCCGACCTCGCCATCCGGCGATACCTCGACGAAGGCGCCAAAATCGCCCGCGATATCACCGCCCGTTATGCGAACTGAGCGGTTATCAACATCGAATCTACCGGCGGAATTAACCGTTTCCTTAACGTTCGCTATGGCAGCCGCCGATGCGTGCTAACGTCCCCGCCGAAATTTGGGACGGCGTCCGGATTGGGACGCTCTGGCATGAAAGCGCAGCACACGATGAAGACCGAGGGGCGTCCGATCCACACGCACGAACCGGCACCGGAACAAGAGCAGAAGCGGGCGGCGCTCGGCTACTTGCACGAAGCCTGGGCGGAGGCGCGTCTCGACGGAATTGACGGCGATTGTCTGGCGCAGGCCTGCCTGTTCGCCGCTCTCGCCGAACTTGTCTCCACCTATGGCGAGGATGCGGCGGCGACCTTCGCCGAGGGGCTGCCGGCGCGCATCCGTAACGGCGAATTCTCGATCGAACAGTCGCGCCAGTAACCCGCCCGGCGGAGCGCCGGGGTTCAGTTCAGCGGCTCATTGAAGCCGTAATAACGCGCCAGCACGACATCGATATCGGCCGGGAAGAACGGCTTCTTCAGGAACGCGAGCGCGCCGGAAGCCTGCGCCCGGTCGACCACGGCGCTGTCGGTGATGGCCGTCATCATCACCACCGCCACGTTCGGGCTTTCCCGCTTGATCTCGGACAAGGTCTCCAGGCCGTTGAAACCGGGCATATTGTAGTCGAGAAAGACCAGGCTGAACTTGCCCGTGCGCAATTGATTGAGCGCCGCGATGCCTTCGGAGGCTTCGTAGATGTCCAGCGCAAAGCGGCTCGCCGACAATATCTTGCGCACGATGCTGCGCATGGTGCCGGAATCGTCCACGATCAGAACGCGGGTGGGGATTTTCGCGCGAATGCAGATTTCGGCGACCTTGCGCGCGGCGTCGACGCTCTCGGGCTTCGGCAGCATGCCGTCGACGCCATCGAAGCGTCGCCCGCCGGGCGGCGACGACACGAAGACGAGCGGCGACGGCTTTACCTTGCGCGCGACCGTCAGCATCGCGGCCTTGTAGGCATCCGGCAGTTCCGCATCGATGATGCAGATATCGACGCCGCCCCTGGCGAGCGTGTTGCCCGCGGATACCGCGTCTTCCGCAAGGAAGTCGACCGGAATGGAGGCCTGCGCCGCACCGTGACGCCAGAGTTCCCGGTCCGGCCGAGCGGCCGCGACCAACAGCATGCGGAGCGATACAAGGTCGCCGGCCATCGCTACTTCTGTCCCCTCGGCGTCCGCGTCCCAAAATGGCGCACGGTTGTTTTTTACCGTTCCATACCGGGTTAAACGCGGTTTGCAATTGTACATCGAGGGGCCCCGAGAAAACTGGGGAAAACTCGCCGTTTGTTGCTGCACCAACATTACCCGGCGCGCGGGGGCGCGGCCCGGCGATCAGCCCGCCAGGGTTTCCAGGAAGCGCACGCGCTCGCCGCGTCCGGGCGCGGCCAGCGTGCCCTCCCACATCGCCTTGTGCCCGCGCACGAAGGTTCCCACCGGCCAGCCGGTCACGGTCACCCCGTCATAGGGGCTCCAGCCGGCGCGCGAGGCGATCCAGGCGTCCGTGATGGTTTCGCGCCGCTTGAGATCGACGACGGTCAGATCGGCGTCGTAGCCGGCGGCGATCCGCCCCTTGGCGGCAATGCCGAACACCCGCGCCGGGCCGGCGCTGGTGAGATCGACGAAGCGCTGCAAGGTCAGCCGCCCCGCATTGACGTGGTCCAGCAGCAGCGGCACCAGCGTCTGCACGCCGGGCATGCCGGAATGCGTCTTCGGGTAGGCGTGCGCCTTTTCCTCGCGCGTGTGCGGGGAATGATCGGAGCCGATGCTGTCGATGACGCCTTGGGCGATGCCCTGCCACAGGCCCGCGCGATGGGTGGCATCGCGCACCGGCGGGTTGAGCTGCGCCAGCGTGCCCAGGCGCTCGTAGCATTCCGGCGCGGCGAGCGTGAGATGCGCCGGCGTCGCTTCCGCCGTGGCGACGTCCTTGTAATCGGCGAGGAAGGCCGCCTCTTCCTTCGTGGTGACATGCAGCACGTGCACGCGCTTGCCGGTCTCGCGCGCGAGCCGCATCAGGCGCTGCGTGCAGGTGAGCGCGGCCGTGGCGTCGCGCCAGACCGGATGCGAGCGCGGATCGCCCTCGACGCGCAGATGCATGCGCTCGCGCAGCCGGTATTCGTCCTCGGAATGGAAAGCGGCGCGGCGGCGGATGTTCTTGAGCACCGCGCGCACGCCTTCGTCGTCCTCGATCAGGAGCGAGCCGGTGGAGGACCCCATGAACACCTTGATGCCGGCGCAGCCGGGCAGCCGTTCGAGCTCGGCGAGGTCGCGGGTATTCTCGCGCGTCGCTCCGACATAGAAGGCGAAATCGCAGTGCATGCGGTGATGCGCGCGCGCGACCTTGTCGGCGAGCGCTTCGGCGCTCGTGGTGGTGGGGTCGGTGTTCGGCATTTCGAACACCGCGGTGACGCCGCCGAGCACCGCGCCGCGCGAGCCGGATTCCAGGTCCTCCTTGTGGGTGAGGCCGGGCTCGCGGAAATGCACATGGCTGTCGATCACCCCGGGCAGCACATGGAGCCCGCGGCAATCCACGGTCTCGCCGGCGGCGGCAGGCGCAAGGTCGCCGATGGCGGCGATGCGGCCGGAGCGTATGCCGATGTCGCGCAGGCCCTCGCCGTCGTGGTTGACCACGGTGCCGCCTTTGAGGATCAGATCGTAGGTTTCGGCCATGTCCGGAGCGGCTCTGCGCGGGGCTTGAGGGTCTCGCCCCAGCGCTTACGTTTCGGCGCGACTTCTGGCAAGAGACTATCGAGAGTCATCAGGGAACCGGCATGCAGGCAGCACTTCTTCCCGACCGCGGCGTGGTGAAGGTCGTCGGCGAGGCCGCGCGGGGCTTTCTCAACGGGCTCGTCACCAGCGACATCGGCGAGGTGGCGCCCGGGAAGCCGCGCTTTGCCGCGCTGCTGACGCCGCAGGGCAAGATCATCGTCGATTTCATCGTGACCGAGGCGCCGGCCGAGGACGGCGGCGGTTTCTTCCTCGATTGCCCAAAGGTGCTGGCCGGTGCGCTGGTGGACAAGCTCAATTTCTACAAGCTGCGCGCCAAGGTGATCTGCGAGGACCTGTCCGAGGTGCTCGGGGTGATGGCGCTGTGGGACGGCAATGGCGACACCGAATACGGCCTCTGCTATCCCGACCCGCGCCTGCCCGGTCTCGGCACGCGCGTGATGCTGCCGCCGCATCTGGCCGCGGAAGCGGCCGCCGATCTCGGCGCCGCGCTGGTCGATGCCGAAGTCTACGAAGCCCATCGCATCGCGCTCGGCGTGCCGCGCGGCGGCTTCGACTTCATGTATGGCGACACCTTCCCGCACGAAGCCGACATGGACCAGCTCGGCGGCGTCGATTTCGACAAGGGCTGCTATGTCGGCCAGGAGGTGGTGTCGCGCGTGGAACACCGCTCGACCGCCCGCAGCCGCGTGGTGCCGATCGTCTATGACGAGTTCTCGCCGCTGCCGGGCCTGCCGGTGATGGCGGGCGAGCGCGAAATCGGCAAGCTCGGCGCCACCGCGAAGGGGCGCGGACTCGCGCTGCTGCGCCTCGACCGCGTGGCGGACGCCATCGCCGCCGGCACGCCGCTCACCGCGGGCGGCATCGAAATCCGCGTGGCGAAACCGGACTGGGCGAAATTCGACTGGCCAGGCGAACCGAAGGCGGCAGGGTGAGCGGCACCGTCCATCATAGCGACGGTCTGTCCCGCTGCGCCTGGCCGGGACAGGACCCGCTTTACGTCGCCTATCACGACCAGGAATGGGGCGTGCCGGAATACGACGACCGCGCGCTCTACGAGAAACTCATGCTCGACGGCTTCCAGGCCGGATTGTCGTGGATCACCATCCTGCGCAAGCGCGAGAACTTCCGCCGCGCCTTCGACGGCTTCGAGCCGGAAAAGATCGCGCGCTACCGGCCGCGCAAAATCGAAGCGCTGATGCAGGACGCCGGTATCGTGCGCAACCGCGCCAAGATCGAAGGCGCGGTCGCCTCGGCGCGCGCCTGGCTGGAAATCATGGAGACGGGCCCGGGCTTCTCGAACCTGTTGTGGGATTTCCTCGACGGCAAGCCGAAGATCAATCACTTCCGCACGCGCGCCCAGGTGCCGGCGGAAACCGACCTCTCGCGCAAGATGTCGAAGGAACTCGTGGGCCGCGGCTTCAAATTCGTCGGGCCGACCATCGTCTACGCCTTCATGCAGGCGGTCGGCATGGTCAACGATCATCTGGTGACCTGCCATCGGCACGCGCCGCTCGCCGGCCGCTCCGGGAAGCGATGAGCAAGATGGCGACCGCAACGCAAAAAGCGGCGCCGCGCGCCTGGCAGCGCATGCTGTCGGGACGGCGGCTCGATTTGCTCGACCCCTCCCCGCTCGACGTCGAACTGGAGGACATCGCGCACGGGCTCGCGCGCGTCGCGCGCTGGAACGGACAGACCAAGGGCGCGCATATCTTTTCGGTGGCGCAGCATTCGCTTCTGGTCGAAGCACTGGCGCGCGCCAAGGTGCCGCGGCTCGACCGGCGCGCGCGGCTCGCGGTACTCATGCACGACGCGCCCGAATACGTGATCGGCGACATGATCTCGCCGTTCAAGGCGGTGATCGGCGACAGCTACAAGGCCGTCGAGAAGCGGCTGCTCTCGGCCATCCACCTGCGCTTCGGCCTGCCGGCCAAGCTGCCGGAGACGCTCACCGCGCTGATCAAGGCCGCCGACCGCGCCGCCGCCTATCTGGAGGCGACCCGGCTCGCCGGTTTCGACGAGGCCGAGGCGCGCAAATTCTTCGGGCAAAAGCCCAAATTCTCCGCCGCGCTGGAACGCGACTATCTGACCCCCTGGCCGGCCGGCAGCGCCGAGAAGCGGTTTTTCGAGCAGGCCGAAAAACTCGCGCGCGGCTGACACTTTCCAGACCTCTACGAAAGTCATAGATATGACGCATCAACCGGTCACAAACTGCCCATGATTCACGTCTGCTCGCTCGCGCGCCTCTATGCCACGGTCGAAGAAACCAAAGCGCGCCACATCGTGACGCTGTTGCGCCTCACCGACCGGGTGACGCGGCCGAACCATATCGCGCCCGAGAACCATCTCGTGCTCGCGGTCGACGACATCACCGCCCCGCAGGACGGCTATACCGCGCCGGCCGAGGACCATGTGCGGCGGCTGATCGACTTCGTCGGCACCTGGGACCGCGCCGCGCCCATGGTCGTGCATTGTTTCGCCGGCATCAGCCGCTCCACCGCCGGCGCCTATGTGGCGGCCTGCGCGCTCAATCCGCAGCGCGACGAATTGGAAATCGCCCAGACCATCCGGCGCGCCTCGCGCACCGCCCAGCCCAATGCGCGCATCGTCGGCATCGCCGACCGCCTGCTCAAACGCGACGGCCGCATGATCGGCGCCGTCGAGGCGATCGGCCCCGGCGCGCCGGCGGTGGAAGGCGACCCCTTCCGGCTCGATATCGGCTGACGCCCCGCCGGGCGCCCGCGCAAGCGCAGGCGACCGGAAAGATATTTCCGGCCGGTCCGGAACGGTCCGCGGGACGGCAATTTCGATGCCGTGAAAGCCCCAACTGGAATAACGAATACCGGGGCTGCGCACCGGCCGTTCGCCTTTGATTTGTCTCAAAATCGAGCGAACCAGAGGGCCCTAATTGATTGTGTTACCTTTTGCGAGGCGCCATACCGCGGGGCGCCCCGTCGAAACGGGGGCCTCGATGCGGTTACTCGTCGTCGAAGACAACGAAAAGCTCGCTGGGCTGATGAAGAAACTGCTCAGCGAAAACGGTTTCGCCGTCGATTCGGTTGAAACCGTCGATGACGCAAACGCCGCGTTGGTCGCCACCGAATACGCCCTCGTCATCCTCGACCTGTCGCTGCCCGACAGGGACGGCACGCTGATCCTGAAGTCCCTGCGCCAGAACGGTCACGGCACGCCGGTGCTCGTCGCCACCGCGCGCGCCGACGTCGGGCAGCGCATTCAATTGCTGAACCTCGGCGCCGACGACTATTTGGTGAAGCCGTTCTCGCTCGAGGAACTGCTCGCCCGGGTGCGCGCGCTCTTGCGCCGTCCGAAGCAGATTGCGGTCGCGGTGCTCGCGCTCGGCAGCCTGGTCCTCGACACGGCCGCCATGACCCTGACCGTCAACGGCAATCCGGTCGAGCTTTCGCGGCGCGAGTTCACCGTGCTCGCCGCGCTGCTCGGCGCCAATGGCAAGCTCGTTTCAAGGCAGAAGCTGGAACAGGCGATCTATTCCTTCGACAACGAAGTGACACCGAACGCCATCGAAGCCGCGGTTTCGCGGCTGCGCAAGAAGCTCGATATCCATCACGCCAACATCGACATCGCCGCGATGCGCGGACTCGGCTACATCCTGCGAGAACGCGAACGTGCCAGCGCGTGAGAACCGGCGGACGCTGTGGGGCCTGCTCGTCATTCGGCTGGCGCTGGCTTCCGTCGTGGTCACGGTGCTGCTGTTTGCGTTTTATTTCACCAAATATCTCATCGACACGCCGAATTTGCGGCGACTGACGCTGGAAGCCGAAAGCCGGGCGATCATCAACGCCTTGCGCCATGATCGCGACCCGACCCGATTGCCCCCATACCGGGCCTATCCTCAGGCCTACGGATTCCGCGTCTACGACGGCCGCCGGCCGGAGACCCGACGCCTGATCGCGCAATCCAATCCGGAACTGTTCAAGCAGTTTTTCCCGAAGAGCGATGACGAGGAGCACGAGTATCGCTCGGAATTGTCCGAAGGCGTGCGCTTTGTCCAGGGCCCGGACGAGCGTCCCAATATCGACCGCTGGGTGCTGACCGACCATGAAGATGTCGGCCGCAGGTCATATTGGGTCCAAGTCGCGATGATCGGCGATCCGGCCCGACGCTGGATCGGGGTGATGGCCGACGAGATGCTCGACCATGTCGTCATTCCAATCCTGTCGGTCGTGCCCGTCCTCGCTCTGGCGATGATGCTGACGATCGGGATCGCGCTGCGGCCGCTGGAGCGCACCGCGCGCCAGGCCGCCGCGCTCGGCGCCGCGGTCGGCAGCGGCACGCGAATGACGCCGCTCAGCACCGAACAATTGCCGATCGAATTCTACAACGTGGTCATCGCAATCAATGCGATGCTGGCCAAACTCGAACACGCCTTCGACCTGCAGAAGCAATTCACCGCCGACGCCGCGCATGAATTGCGCACCCCGCTCGCTGTCCTGCTGCTGCAGCTCGACGAGCTGCCGCCGGGACCGCTGCGCGACAACATCCGCGAAAGCGTGCAGGGCCTGGCGGCTTTGATCGAGCAGCTCCTGCTGTTCGCCCAGGCCGAAGATGCGGCCAAGGAAGAGCACCGCTCCGCCGACGTCGCGGCCATCGCGCGCAAGATCTGCGAGGATCTGGCGGACAGCGCCTATAATCGCGGAAAGACCATCGAGTTTGAGGCCGCCAACGTGCCGGCCGTGGTGACCGGACATGCGGCGCTGATCGAAACCGCGATCCGCAACGTGATTGCCAACGCCATCAAATATTCGTCGCACGGCTCGGCGATATCGGTGAAGGTCGATTCCGCCGCGCAGGTGACCGTCTCCGATCGCGGCCCCGGTATCCGCGACGAGCACAAGGAACTGGTGTTCAACCGCTTTTGGCGGGCCAACCGGCGGCAAGCCGACGGCGCCGGCATCGGGCTGGCGCTGGTGCGGCGGATCGCGGAATTGCACGAGGGCGGCGTGCGCATCGAGGACCGCCGCGGCGGCGGAACGCGTTTCATCCTGCGCTTCGCCGCTGCCGCCCCTGACGCGCCGAAACGCGCGGTCAAAAGCGTCGCGTAAGCGTGAGGCTCGGACCGGCTTCCCAGCGCGTATAGCGCGCAATATCCAGGGTCGACATGTTGCGTTGAAATTCGACGGCGAGATCGAGTTCGGCGCCCGGCAGGCGCCGGGTCAGCCACTCGGGCGTCAGTTCGATGCGCGCCTGCACCGCGACGAAGGTATCGCGGCGGACCTGGCCATAATAGTTGTCATAGTCGCGAAACCGCACCTTCGACAGCAGACCGAAATGCAGGTCGCTCGTGAAATTGTAGACCATGTCGGTCGAGAAGGTCGCGAACACGTTTTCAAAGTCACGCGGCTCGGCGAAGCGCCGTCCGAACGACATATCGAAGGCCACCGACCAATCGCCGGCGCCGCTCGACGCGCGGAACGGGATCAAGGCGCCGTCGGCGCCGACACCAATACCGCTCGTGAAGCCCACCGCGAAATTGTGCATGGTATCGTCTCGGACGGTGAAGCCCGGTTCGTAATCGGCGACCGCCCAATACGACAGGTAAGGCACGAACAGATCCGATCGACCATCGGTCAGCGCGGCCTTGAAGCCTCCGTTCAACGAATTGGAGCTTTGATCGGTGTTGACGGCATAGCGGTCGAACTCGATATCGGCGCTGGCCGACAGCCGCGCGAAATCATATTGATGCGTCCAGCGCAGCAGCAGATCGGGATTGCCATGCAAGTCCGGCGAACCCGATGCGCCCGTACGTTCGGCCGCCGCCCCGGCGGCATTGCTCGTGGCCAGCAATGGCAGCGTGAAGATGAGGCGAAAATCTCCGTCCGGCGTCGCCCTTTGCGAGAGCGGCGCGCTCAGAGCGAAATCGGTGGCCGGATCGTGCGCGGCCGGAGCCTGGGCCGCCGCCGGCCGCGCGGCCAGAAGCGCCAGCGACAGCGCGAGAACGGCCATGCGGCCGACGATTTGCCGCAGGCGGCGGCGACGGCGCAAGCCGGACAGATCGATCGGGACTTGAAGCGGCGCGGCTTTTCCGGGCGCGCGCAATGATCGCCGTCGACCATCGACCGAACACTCGTACAAAACACACATTTCCCGAACGCAGC
>Ga0182748_1002002_pt1 | contig 18890 bp, 15 predicted proteins | sample eDN3rd37CKraftOP_FD_128877 | JGI IMG/M metagenome (GOLD analysis project Ga0182748, IMG submission 128877) | Enriched Organic Plus compost microbial communities from Emeryville, California, USA - eDNA 3rd pass 37_C Kraft OP (version 2) (version 2) ...
CGCGATCCAGCATCTGGCTGGCATGAAGGACAGCCGCGTCATCGTCGCCATCAACAAGGATGAAGAAGCGCCGATCTTTCAGGTTGCCGATTATGGGCTCGTCGGCGATCTATTTACGATCCTGCCGGAACTGCAAAAGGCTCTCTGATACGTTAGAAAATCATCTTTATCGCCTCAGTTATCCAGGCAATAACGATGATTTATTATTGCCAATCGAAGGAACAAAGCCACGGCGGCGATTCTTGACTGGCAATCGGGTTGATTGGCATGATTGCTTGATCAAGCTCCAACCGTTAAAATTGCCTTCTTTTTACCGCTTTGGCGGAGGCTCGCTTTCTGTCCCTTATTGAAGGTTTTCGGGAGGTTGCTTGCACAACTCTTGACATCCTTGCAGCAGAATTTGATAGAGCATCTCGCGACCATCTTTAGATAACATACTTATCTTGGCCTCGTTTAGAGCTTCTTGCCACCCAGAACCGCGTTTCCAAGCATTCGTTGAATGCAATTGCGAAATCCGATGCTCTTCGTGTTTCGTAAAGACCCTCAAATAGGATCTCCGCCTGTCGTGTCTCGAAGTGTATCTTTCTACATATCGAGCCGACTTGAAACGCTTCATGATCCGTTCTCGTCGTATGGATTGATGCGAATTCTCAGCCCGATGTTCAAACCTTTAAGCTGGTGATGACGACAAACCGTGAGGCTGATCTCCCGATTGGCGACGCCATAAGATCTCAGTTTATCCGTGACCACGACGCGGGGAACTGCGACCTGACCTAAACAGCAGTTTCCGAGTGAAGCGCGCCTCGCAGCTTTGGTATCACGGCGTTTCTGGACCAGCACTTCCAGCATAAAGCTATTCTGATCAACGGTGCGCCACAGAAAATGTCACTCACCGTTGATCGTCGCGACAGCCTCATCGGATACCATTTATCACGAAGGGGTATACGGCGGCGGATTGTATTGGCGTAGTCTCGTCCGAACGTCTCAGCCCACTCGCGCACTGTCTCGTGGGCGACGATGATCCCGCGGTATACCAGCATGTCTTCGACCACGCGAAAGCTCAGCGGAAACCGAAAATACAACCACCTTGCTTCGGCGATAATCTCAGCCGGAAAGCGAGGGCGGTGGTAAAGTAAGGGGTGACGGTTGTGCATGCGCTCTTATTCACCGCTTAACTTTACGACAAAGTTAATGTTACAGTGCCGAAAATAAGGCGTACTTGTACATTTAATTTGAAACTAAGCAGATTTTGCTGGTTATCAAAATTATCCTGTCTTATTTTCTCCTTGAATTAAAGCATTCGCAAGAGAAAATCGTAAAATCGCATGTCTTGCGCGCGAGATACGTTAATGCGAATGCCTCTGCCCAAGGGGTTTTGTTTGTCGATGCAAAATACGCTGCCTGGAGCTATGAAGATGCTTTCTTTGGCGCCCGCCCGAACCAATTCTATATCGCTGACATCGGCCGGTAAAAGCAGGTATTTGTAATAACCCCCGACACCATTTGCAAAACATTGCCAGCCGGCCTGGTCGATTCTATGTTGGAATGCGTGTGAAGCCGTCTCAATCCTCTGCCACAGGCGTTTCAAATGCCGGTCGTAATGGCCGTCCGCAATCAATCGATGAAGCAATCGCTCGATATGGCCCGAACTGTTGACTGTGGTTAGCATCTTCAATTCGGTCAGCGCCGCGATGATATCCTCCCGCCCAACGATAAAACCTGAACGCAAACTTGCTGACAATGTCTTCGAAAATGTCCCGACCGAAATAACACGATTGACTTGATCAAGAGTGGCCAGGCGATGTGCTGGCAGGGGCAGGTCACAAAACGGATCGTCTTCGACTATCAGGATATCATGGGCACTCGCCGCGGCAAGTACCGCATGGGCGACCGGTAATGTAATCGAACCGCCCATTGGATTATGCCCCAGCGATTGGGTGAAGAACATCTTTGGCCGCTCGGATTTGAGCTTCTCGTTAAAGTCATTGACGTCCGGTCCTTCGGGTGTGCGGCGTACACCCGCCATACGTATCTGCGCCAAGGCAAGTTTAGCAAACAGTGGGTAATAACCCGGATCGTCAACAAGGACTGTATCCCCAGCTGAGAGGAGTCCGCGAATGATAAGGTCCAGCGCATGATTGGCGCCAAAACTCAATAATACATTTTCCTCGCCGGCACGAATGTGCTGATTTTTTAGTCGATGGGCGATCTTTTGTCTTAACAGCGGAAAACCCAGCGCTGATCCGTAGGCATCGGAATCGGTGGTCAATGACCGGTCATGGATTGTGAGGTGTCGTTTGATTTCCGATTGTTCCGTCCATGCTGGCGGCGGCCGTCCGTCTCCTACGCGAATTTGAAAGCTCTGATCAAGCTGAGCGCTGAGAAGAGAAGCAATGTCCACCGCTTCCGCCACGTGTTTAGGGCGTTGATTATTTGCCGTATCGGGCTCGAAAACAACAGTAAATCCAGATCCCTTGCGTGCGGCAATGAACCCTCCGGCGACAAGCCGGTCGTAAGCCTCCACAACTGTATTTTTTGACACATTGAATTCATCCGCTGCCTTACGAACGGAAAGCAGCCGACGTCCATATGGCAAAGCGCCGGAAACTATCTGTTCCTTCAAACGGGCAGTGATTGTTTCCACAAGAGTGCCCGCAGAGGTGCTCAAGCCATTTGTAGTGGGCATGCTATCTCCATGGTACAGTTGGTGACAATTATTGAAAACTGTACCTTTTCATAAGGGTAACAAATTGCCCATAAAACTTTCAAGAGGAACTTCTTCCGGGAGGCAGCATTGGCTGATTTAAACGTGAAAGCATCGCGACAGGACATTAATTCTCGTTTGGAGAATATGCGAAATCTCTCTCCCGCCGCACGATTGGCCAAAGTCGCGGATGCAGTGTCGCTCTCGAATGAGGAGGCGGACGTCTTCTCACATGCCGGGCTGCCGGTCGATCTCGCCAATGGGATGATCGAGAATGTCATCGGCGTGTTTGAACTGCCGATAGGTATCGCCACGAATTTTACCATAAATGGGCGGGATTATCTTATCCCGATGGCGGTAGAAGAACCATCGGTTGTCGCGGCTGCGTCCTATATGGCGCGGATAGCGCGCAAATGCGGTGGGTTCCAAACCTCGAGCACTGGCCCACTCATGCGGGCCCAAGTGCAGGTACTGAAGCTGAGCGATCCGTATAGCGCGCGAATCCGGGTGCTACAGGAGCGTGAGGCGATCATTGCGGCAGCCAACGCCAAGGATAAGGTGTTGATTTCGCTCGGTGGGGGCTGCAAAGATATTGAAGTTCATCTCTTTGAGGACACGCAGGTCGGCCCTATGATTGCCGTTCATCTGATTGTGGATGTTCGGGACGCAATGGGTGCGAACACGGTCAATACGATGGCCGAAACCGTGGCGCCGCTGATCGAAAAAATAACCGGCGGTGAGGTCCGGCTCCGCATTCTTTCCAATTACGCTGATCTCCGTCTGGCGCGTGCAATGGTGTCCTTGACGCCGGAAGCATTGAAAACCCCCGAATATGGCGGCGAGAGAATCGCCCGAGGTATTGTTGAGGCTTGCGCCTTCGCAGTTGTCGATCCCTACCGCGCCGCCACCCATAATAAGGGGATAATGAACGGTATTGATCCAATCGTCGTCGCCACCGGAAACGATTGGCGTGCGATTGAAGCTGGAGCTCATGTATGGGCGTCGCGCTCGGGCCGGTACACTTCGCTCACCCACTGGGAAATCGATGCAGCAGGGAACCTTATAGGCACACTTGAAATGCCTATGGCGTTGGGCTTGGTAGGGGGCGCTACCAAAACGCATCCCGCCGCTCGCGCGGCGCTAAAAATTCTCGGCGTGCAGACCGCTCAGGAACTTGCCGAAGTCACGGTGGCAGTCGGGTTGGCACAAAATATGGCCGCGCTTCGGGCTCTGGCCACGGAAGGCATCCAGAAGGGGCATATGGCATTGCATGCCCGCAATATTGCAATTGTTGCCGGTGCGACCGGCGAGGAAGTTGACAAGATCGCGACCGCTCTCGCCGCTAACCACGATGTCCGCGTGGACCGGGCAAAAGAATTGCTGGAAAGCATGCGCAACGCTTGATGGTGCGCACGCGCGAATCCCTGCACATGGTGCGAAGTGCAATGAGCCAGGGACCGAATTGATAGTCCCTGGCAGATATGGAGGCCCCAATGAGTGCTGAACGAGAAACGAGCCCTGTCCTTGCAAGGAGATCTGGTCCCTTGTCAGGGGTAATCGTTCTCGACGTGACGCGGGTCGTCGCGGGGCCGTTTTGCGCAATGCTCCTGGCGGATATGGGCGCGACCGTTATCAAGGTCGAACATCCCAGCGAGCCGGATTATGCAAGGACATTTCCACCATTTGTATCCTCTGGAGAGATGCAGCTCAGCGCGTTTTTCTCCCAGTTCAATCGCAACAAGCTGGGTTTATCGATCAATTTGAAGTCCGAAGACGGAAAACGTCTGCTCAAACAACTGGTCGAGCAGACGGATATTCTGATCGAAAATTTCCGCCCGGGCACCATGGACAGGCTGGGTTTGGGTTACGATACGCTCAGAGCCATAAATCCAAGGCTCGTTTATACCGCCATAAGCGGCTTTGGCCGATCCGGCCCCAATTCATCGAAGCCTGCATATGACAATACAGGACAGGCGGCAGGCGGCCTCTGGTCGATGAATGGTTATCCAGACCGGCCGCCCGTGAGAGTTGGAACGATCATTGGCGATCTGGCTGCGTCGCTTTACGCCGCTATCGGGACCGTGGCGGCTCTGCGGGAAGCTGAAAAGACCGGCAAGGGTCAGGTCGTGGATGTCTCGCAACAAGATTCCATCCTCACGCTCACTGAAAATGCAGTGGTGCGTTACACAACTCAAAAAGAAGTGGCCGAGCCTCTCGGGAACGATCATCCATTCGTCAGTCCTTACGGTCAGTATCCCTGCAAGGACGGTTACGTATTTTTTGGGGGGTATACAGACAAATTCTGGTCCATCACGTGCGAGCTGTTCGGCCAGCCTGAAAAGGCCCGGGACCCACAAATCGACACGATGGAGAAGCGGTTCGATCCAAAGATTTCGGAGACAGTCGTCAAGCCGCTCCTCAATGAATGGTTTAGTCAATATACCAAAGCCGAACTTGAGGAAATGGCGGGAGACCGGGTTCCCCTCAGTGCAATCAAGACCATCGCGGAGGTTGTCGAAGATCCGCATATTGCAGCCCGCGAGATGATTGTCGATGTTCCTATGGGAGACCAACTGGTCAAAATGTTCGGCCTGCCCATCAAGCTCTCTGGCATGGAGAGTATCCGGTATGAGAAGGCTCCGTCTCCCGGGGAGCACAGCGCCCGTATCCTGACAGAAATTCTGGGCGTTTCACCTGAAGAAGTGGCTCGATTGAAAGATCAAGGTGCAATCTGATGGGGACTATCGACTTCACGAAGGACGATCACGTTGCGATCATCCGGATCAACCGTCCCGAAAAACTCAATTCGTTAACGCTGTCGATGTATGACGATCTCGGCGCCGCTTTTCAGCGTGCCAGTTCCGATCCGGAAATTCATTCGGTTGTTCTGTGCGGCGAGGGGACACGCGCCTTTTGTGCAGGTGCGGATCTCAAGGAATCGATTCCCGCCCTTGCATCGGATCGGTTCGATATTTCAGCTTGGGACCCGGCGCATATCAAATATGCGGGCTTCAATAAGCCGATAGTAAGCGCGGTCCAAGGTGTTTGCATGGGGGCAGGTTTCGAACTCATGCTGGCGACGGACATAAGGATAGCTTCGCAGGACGCCGTGTTTCAGCTTCCTGAGGTGCGGCACGGCTTTGTTCCGGCAGGTGGGACGTTGGTGCGTCTGGTGCGCCAGATCGGATATGCCCATGCGATGGAGATAATGCTCACTGCGGAACGCTTCTCTGCACAGGATATGCGTGAACGCGGCATCGTCAATCGTATCGAGCCTTCCGACAAGGTTGAGGCAACCGCTATCGATATGGCTCACCGTCTGGCCGGCTTTAGCCCAACCGCGGTACAGGCCATAAAGGAATCGGCATTAACATTGCCGGACCTTCCCATTGTCGATGCTTTCCGCGAGGAAGCCAGAATTGGCCAGCGTACCTTTACCAGTGACGAAGCCAAGAAGAGCTTGGCGGCTTTTGCCGCGCGGGGAAAGGATAGTTGATGGCTGGCGTCACGATAGTTGAGGTCGGCCCCCGCGATGGCCTGCAAAATGAAAAGCGTATCGTGGCGACGGAGGAGAAACTTGAGCTTATTTCCTTCCTGCTTGCCGCCGGGTTGACGCGGCTGGAAGTTACGGCTTTCGTTTCCCCGAAATGGGTACCGCAGATGGCGGATCATGAAGCTGTATTGCGCGGGACCTCTCCGGCGGAAGGGTTGGTCCGGTCTGTGTTGGTGCCAAATGAGCGTGGTACCCATGCCGCGCTGGAAATAGGTGTCGAGGAACTGGCTATATTTACCAGCGCTTCGGAAAGCTTTGCCAGAAAGAATATCAACTGCTCGATCGATGAGAGTATCAAGAGGTTTCAACCGGTTGCCGACCTGGCGCGCAACAGTGGCGTGCGATTGCGCGGGTATGTGTCCTGCGCCGTTGAATGCCCCTATGAAGGCGCGGTCGCGCCGCACGCGGTCGCAGATATTGCAAATACACTGGCGGATCTGGGCTGCACCGAAGTTTCCCTAGCAGATACGATCGGGCGAGCTTCGCCAGACAGCGTTTATAAGATGCTATCGGCTGTCGGCCGGAAACTTCAGCCGCAACAACTCGCTTGCCACTTTCACGATACATATGGCCAGGCACTTGAGAATATCGACGTAGCGCTTGAACACGGCATTCGCGTTTTTGACAGTGCTATCGGCGGTCTTGGAGGATGTCCATATGCACCGGGAGCGGCGGGCAATCTGAGCACATTGCTGCTGGTCAATCATCTGGAGAACAAGGGCTATTCGACAGACCTCGACATAGCGGCCCTGGAGCGGGCGGAGGAGCTTGCAACGAAAATCCGGGCAATTTCGATGTGTGTTTCCGATTAACAACCAGAATAATATGGGAGGAACAGTATGCGCGTTGATAGACTCACGAAGCTGGCAAGTGGTGCGCTCTTCCTGGCGGGAATAATCGCGGCATCCAATGCCTTCGCCAAAGATGGGATCAGTGACCAGGTCGTCCGTATCGGACTCATTGAGGATATGAGCGGTGTCTATGCCGACATTACCGGCATGGGTGCTGTCACGGCTGCGAAAATGGCCGTTGAGGAGTTCGGTGGAACCGTTCTGGGAAAGCCAATCGAGATTGTGTCTGCAGATCACCAGAACAAGGCCGATATCGGTGGTGCGATCGCGCGAAAGTGGTTCGATGAAGACGGGGTCGATGCAATTCTCGATGTCGCGTCATCGTCGCCGGCGCTTGCGGCTTTGGAGGTCGCAAAGCAGAAGGAAAAACTAATCGTCCTGAGTTCGCCCGGCTCGTTGCGCATCACGAATGATGCATGCGGCCCTTACGTTGTCCATTGGGCATACGATACTTATGCGGTTGCGCATACCACGGGTCAGGCACTCGTCGATCAGGGACTGAAGAGCTGGTATTTTATTACTGCCGATTACGCCTTCGGTCATGGTCTGGAAAAGGAGACGGGCGATCTCGTCAAGGCGAGGGGTGGTGAGGTTGTGGGCAGTATCCGTCTGCCCATCGGGACAGCCGACTTTGCGTCGGCCCTTCTCACAGCGCAAGGGTCGGGTGCCGGCGTGGTTGCTCTGGCGAATGCCGGTGCGGATACGATCAACTCGGTCAAGCAGGCCGCGCAATTCGGTCTTACCCAATCGGGGCAGAAGCTCGCCACGCTTGGCGGTTTCATCAATGATATTCATGGAATGGGTCTCGCAGAAGCGCAAGGTTTGACGATTGTCGAGGCCAGTTACTGGAACCTGAATGAACAAACACGTGCATGGTCGCAGCGTTTCTTCGCCGAAAGAAAGGCCATGCCGAACATGCTGCAGACGGGTGTTTATTCATCCGTGCTCCACTATCTCAAGGCCGTCAAGGAAGCAGGTACGGATGATACCAAACAGGTGGTTGCCAAGATGAGGGAACTGCCGATCAACGATGTTTTCTACCACAATGGTTCCATCCGTGCGGACGGTCGCATGATGCACGATATGTATCTGTTTGAGGTCAAAAAGCCGGACGAATCCAAAGAGCCTTGGGACTACTACAAATTGCTGGCTACAGTTTCCGCTGACAAGGCATTCCAGCCCTTGGCCAACTCGCAATGCCCGTTGGTGACGAAATAAGATCTGTTGCGCGGAACACGTCCGACATCTGATTTGGCGCAACATCTCAATAGCCGTTCAATAGGAGAAATAATATGACAGGGAACATGAACCGGCGAGAGTTTAATCTGTTTTTGGCTGCAACGATCGCATGTGCAGCCACGGGTGGCACGGCCTATGCCCAAGCGAACGGCGAAACGCTTACTTCCATTGTTTATCCCGAGCCGCCTATTTTGAACCTTGGATTGAACCAGCAGACCCCCACCGGCGTGGTCGCAGGAAAACTCTATGAGGGCCTGCTTTCTTATTCGAGGGATTTGACACCACAGCCTTTGCTGGCAGATTCATGGGATGTTTCGCCGGATGGCTTGACCTACACCTTTCATCTCGTAAAAAATGCGAAATGGCACGACGGTCAGCCGTTCACATCCGCAGACGTTGTCTTCTCCTGCAAGACGTTTCTGCCGGAGGTTCATCCACGCGCGCGCGATGTTTTCAGCCGCTGCGCAAGCATTGAGGCACCCGACGACTACACGGTGATTTTCACACTCAAGAGGGCTTTTCCTGCGTTTCTGATGGCATTTGAGACAGCTTCGGCGCCGATGCTGCCGCGCCATCAGCTTGAGGGAACGGATTATCGCAAGGTAGGCGCGGAACAGCCACCTATCGGCACCGGCCCTTTCCGTTTCTCGGAATGGGTGCGGGGTTCACACATCCATTTGACTGCGGTGGACGACTATTATCGTCAAGGCGAACCGAAACTGCGCGAAATCTATTACCGTGTGATCCCTGATGCCGCGTCGCGTGGCGTCTCATTGGAGCAGGGTGATGCTCAGTTGGCGCAGTGGCAGGACATTGAACCCTTCGATGTGGCGCGTCTGGCCGCGCTGCCGCATCTTGAGATGACAACTGAGGGCTACGAGTATTTCTCGCCGATGTTGTGGATCGAACTGAATTGTCGCCGCCCACCCATGAACGACAAGCGTTTCAGGCAAGCGCTGATGCATCTGATCGACCGAGAGTTCGTGCGCGACCGCATCCTGTTTGGGCTTGCGAAAGCGGCCACGGGACCAATTTCGTCTTCGATGCGGTTTTATAGCGCCGACGTGCGGACTTACGAGCCTTCCGTCGAGAAGGCCACGGAACTGCTGGATAAAATGGGTCTGAAGGCAGGTTCGGACGGCGTGAGAGCTTCACTCAAGTTCACGATGGTGCCTGCTGGTGAGACGTGGACCCGCATCGCGGAATATGTGCGACAGTCTTTCGCCAAGGCAGGTATCAAGGTCGAGTTGCAGAGCAACGATCTGGCGGGTTGGGTTGAGAGCGTCAGCAATGGTGATTTCGATATCAGCGGCAACCAGCTTTATCAAAACGGCGATCCCGCCCTGGGAGTAGCCCGCACCTATATCTCGTCAAATATCCGCAAAGGCGTCATGTTCTCCAATACTTCGGGGTACTCCAACCCCAAGGTTGATGAATTGTTCGAGGCTGCGGCAGGTGAACTGGATTCCGAAAAACGCCAAGCCTATTACACCGAGGTTCAACAACTTCTTGTAGAAGAAATGCCCGTCCTGTGGCTGGCGGAACAAAGATACCCGACAATTTATGATAATCGGTTGAAGGAAGTGGCGGCCTCAGCCACTGGCGTCAATTCCAATTTCGGTACGGTCAGTTTCGCCTCGAGCTAACCGTTACAGTCGCCCGTTGAGAGCCTGAGCGGAACTACCGCCAGTGTTGTTCTCGACATGATTCCAGATTGAAGGTGGTCGCAAGCGGCGACCAGAAGAAAGGCTGTTGTCAATGCTATCCCCTATTGACGATAAAGAGATCGCTGTTTTGCGTGACTGGCGCCATAAGCTGCATCAGTTTCCGGAGGTTTCGGGTGAGGAAGTCGAAACAGCGCGAGAAGTGGTATCTTTTCTGTCCGACACCCAACCGGATCAGGTGATAACTGAATTGGGCGGTCACGGTGTGGCGTTGGTTTATGAGGGTGAGCAAAGCGGGCCAGCGGTGTTACTGCGTTGTGAGCTTGACGCATTGCAGATCCAGGAGATCTCCGATCTTCCCTACAAATCCCGCAACGATGGAAAGGCGCATATGTGCGGGCACGATGGCCATATGACAATGATGGCAGCCGTTGCCCGTCAGTTGCACCGGAAGAGGCCATTACAGGGTCGGGCCATTTTGCTTTTCCAGCCGGCAGAGGAAACCGCACATGGTGCGGAGGCGGTCATTGCCGATCCCAAGTTTGCGTCAATCAAGCCGGATTATGCTTTCGCTATCCATAACATGCCGGGTTTGCCACTGGGGCATATCGCGGTAGCGCCGGGGCAGATCACCTGTGCGTCGATGGGGCTATGTATCAAGCTGACGGGTAAGGTTTCTCATGCCTCCGTGCCCGAAGCGGGCATTTCGCCAGCAATGGCGGTATCGCGTATCATCGCGGCCCTTCAACGACTTCAAGCCGGGGAGATTGTCGAACCGGGCTTCCGGCGCCTGACGGTGACTGGCGTAGAAATGGGTAAACGCGTTTTCGGCATCACGCCGGGCAATGCGGAGATACGCATGACCCTTCGCACGCCTGAAAGCAACGCCATCATGGGGCTTCTGGAAGAAACGCTCGACATGGCGCGCAAGATTGCCGCCGAGGAGCGACTAACGCTGGATTATTCGACACATAATTTCTTTCGAGCCTGTGTGAATGATAATGACGCCGCGGCGATTTTCGACAATGCGGTCGAGCGCATGGCACTGTCCCGGGTGACGGATTACCTGCCTATCAGGGGCGCGGAAGACTTCGGATTGTTCGGCTCTTGTTCAAAATCGGCGTTGTTGTTTATAGGCTCGGGAATGGATCACCCCATGGTCCACAATCCGGATTATGATTTTCCAGATGAATTGATTCCGCAGGGAGCGGGAATATTTCTCGGTGTTCTCGACCAATTGCTTGGTTCCACGCACCAAAAGCCAACAGAAACTCTAAAGACAAGCTAATGTTCGTTCTTTCCCGATTATTGGCGAAACTGGCGGGGATCGTGTTTACGATTCTCGTTATCGCGATAATAAACTTCGCCGTCATTCATTCAGCGCCGGGAGATCCGGCATCGGTGATCGCCGGTCAATCCGGCGCTGCGGACGCTAAATTCATCGCGCAAATCCGTGCTGATTATGGACTCGATCAGCCGTTTTTTAACCAGCTTGTTACGTATGTCGGTAAGGTTCTGCAATTCGATCTGGGTTACTCCTATCGGCAGCGGGCAGCCGTCAGTCAGTTGATTGCCGAGCGGTTGGGACCAACCTTGCTGCTTACACTTTCCGCTTTCTTCCTTTCGTTGATTGGCGGCGTCTTGTTCGGTGCAATCGCCGGAAAGCGGAATGGTTCGTGGGGTGATCTTGCGATCTTGCTGGTTTCATTGCTTCTTTATGCGACGCCGGTCTTTTGGCTCGGACTGATGCTGGTACTGGTCTTTTCGATTCAACTCGAATGGCTACCGGCATTTGGCTATGCGGATATTCGCGCTTCGAGTTTCACCATGGGTCAATATATGTTTGACGTGGCGCGCCACGCCATTCTTCCCGTGGTTACCTTGGCCGCAATCTATATGGCCGTCTACATCCGACTGATGCGCTCCTCGTTGATCGAAGTTTCGCACGAAGATCATGTGCGAACCGCGCGTGCTAAAGGTCTGAATGAGGCGCAAGTCCTGTCTGGCCATATGTTGCGCAACGCCGCCGTTCCCGTCGTGACTTTCGCGGGATTGCAAGCGGGCGCGCTGATCGGTGGGTCCGTGGTTGTGGAAACGGTATTCTCTTGGCCAGGTCTTGGACGATTGACCTACGATGCGGTGACCGCGCGCGATTATCCCGTTTTGCTGGGCTTGTTTCTTATCATGTCGATGCTGGTTATCGCCACCAATCTACTGACCGATTTTCTGCATCGGATTATCGATCCTCGTGTGAAAGGCCGATAGGAGAAAAGCTATGAGGGATTTCATACGAACATTCATGAGCAGGCCAGCAGGCCTCGTTGGCCTCATACTTCTAGGCTTTATCTGCCTGGTCGCCGTTGTCGGGCCGTGGTTTTATCCGGCTTCGCCGTGGGATATGGCTGGTGTGCCTTTCAGCGCGCCCGGAGAGAACGGCATGCTCCTCGGCTCCGACACGTTGGGGCGGGATGTAGCGGCAGGCATCGTACATGGGGCACGCGTTTCCATTCTGATAGGATTGGCCTCCACTCTAACCGCACTTGGTATTGGAGTGATACTCGGTTGTGTCGCCGGCTATGCTGGCGGTATGCTCGATACCGCTATTGTACGGCTCACAGAGATATTTCAGACCATACCGAGCTTCGTGCTTGCAATCTTGTTTGTCGCTATTCTAACTCCTTCGATCTCCACAATCATCTTTGCGATTGGCTTGGTGAGCTGGCCACCTTTGGCACGACTGACGAGAGCGCAGGTGAAAACGATCTCACAACGTGAATTCGTTCAAGCCGCCCGGTGCCAGGGACAGTCCATGCTGTCTGTCGTTGTCCGGCATATTCTTCCAAATGCCGTTTCGCCTATCATAGTCGCCGCGTCGCTAACGGTGGCGGCGGCGATCCTGATCGAGGCTGCATTATCCTTCATGGGGTTAGGCGATCCCAATCTGATGAGCTGGGGCTATATGATTGGCGCGGGTCGAACTGTCATTCGGCAGGCGTGGTGGATGAGCGTCTTTCCCGGTGTTGCAATCCTTTTAACCGTGGTTGCAATCAATCTCGTCGGGGAAGCGCTGAACGATACACTCAATCCGAGGATATCCAGAGCATGAGCGAACCGTTGCTATCCATTCATAACCTTGTGCTCGACCTGCCTACGGGCGCCGATCGCAGCCATGCTGTCGACGGCGTTAGTTTCAACCTCAACAAAAACGAAATCGTATGTCTTGTCGGTGAGAGCGGTTCCGGTAAATCGATGACCGCCCACGCGATCTTGGGCCTGCTTCCGACCAAGGTAAAGGCTCTGCAGGGTGAGATCGGGTTTGAGGGCCGCAATTTACTTGACCTTGGGCCAAAGGAAATGCGGACCTTGCGGGGCAACCGGATCGCTATGGTGTTTCAGGAACCGCTGACCGCACTTAATCCTCTACAGCGCGTTGGGGCGCAAGTCGCGGAAGCTGTTTGTGTTCATACGTCGATGCCCTCAAATAAAGCCCGTACGCGGGTTGTGGAGCTGTTTGGGCAGGTTGGCTTGCCCGATCCCCAACAGCTTCTATCCGCTTACCCATTCCAGTTATCCGGCGGGCAGCGTCAACGCGTGATGATTGCTATGGCGCTTGCCAATGACCCGAAGCTGCTTATCGCGGATGAACCGACAACCGCATTGGATGTGACGACGCAGCGACAGATACTGGATTTGATCGTCGACCTGCAAAAAAAGCGCGACATGGGAGTGTTGTTTATAACGCACGACATTGGTGTAGTCGCCGATATAGCCAATCGTGTTGTCGTGCTTCGTCATGGCAAAGTCGTTGAGCAGGGACCGGCAGCCACGATTCTGAATGCGCCCAATGACTCATATACAAGAGATTTGCTGGACGCTGTTCCAGGGCGTGGATCGGTGCGTTCAGTAGAGGGCAAAAGCCAGCCGCTATTGCAGGTCAATGGCCTGCAAAAGGTATTCGTGACCAAACAGGATATGTTTGCACCACCTCGACGCGTTGTCGCTGCAGATAATCTCAATTTGGTTTTGAACAAAGGCGATACGCTGGCGGTCGTGGGTGAAAGCGGTTCAGGCAAGTCCACGCTCGCACGAATGGTCTTGCGTTTGATCGAGCCGGATGATGGCTCGATTATTTTCGACGGCGCACCCGTGCAGAGAATGCGTGGAGAAGATCTGCGCCAGTTCAGGCGCAAGGTACAGATCGTGTTTCAGGATCCGTATGCGTCACTGGACCCCAGATTGAAGGTCGGCGAAAGCATTATACGCGGCCCGATGGCGTTCGGTGCCCCTCGTGCAAAGGCGCTGTCTGTCGCGACGCATTGGTTGGAAAAAGTGGGATTGGGAGCGCATGCGTTGGATCGGTATCCTCATGAGTTCTCCGGTGGGCAACGGCAGAGAATCTGTATTGCACGCGCGCTGGCGCTTGATCCTGTCTGTTTGATTGCAGACGAGGCGGTCTCCGCGCTCGACGTTTCCGTTCAGGCTCAAGTCCTCAAGCTTTTGTCCGAGCTGAAGGCGGAAATGGGGCTGACGATGCTTTTTATTACGCATGATCTGAGGGTCGCTAGGGAAATCGCTGACCGCATCGTGGTCATGCAAAAAGGGAGTGTAGTCGAAGAGGCTAACGCATTGGATCTCTTCGAAAGACCGCGCGCCGATTATACACGGCGTCTGCTGGATGCGGTTCCCGGACGAGATTTCTTCGACCGTCGCAGTGTGGGCGAAGCAGCTCTGTAGCCTGATTGACACGAGCGCTGGCTATTCGCGGTCGGTGACGGGCTGATCGAAGCCGAAAAAAGGAGAACACAAATATGAACGACACTGAGCGCTCCTATATCGAGAAAGCCACTTTGCTTTTCATCGCTTCCCGCAGCGCTGAGGGGGCCATGGACGTCTCTCCCCGTGGCGGCCAGCCTTGTGTTGTCAGGATACGTGCGGATGGAAGCCTTCTGCTTCCCGATTATGTCGGGAATAAACGACTTGATACAATCGGCAACATACTGAGCAATCCCAATGTGGCGCTTGTGCTGCTCAATAAGCAAACGGATGTTTACCTGCACGTCATCGCCCACGCAACTTTTTCGCAAAGTGAGGACGATATTGCAGCGTTTCCTGCTGACGACAATCGCCCATTGAGCATCATGGTGCTGAAGCCGTCCAGAATGGAGTTCATTCAAAGCGACGCATTTCGCAAGAGTGGATTCTGGATCGACCCAACCGAACGGAAGCCGCCGCTCGATGTGTTGGAAATTTATGCACGTGACAGCAAATGGCAGATGGAGAACGGGAACGGACCAATAATTCGAGACACCGAATCCGAGCACCGTCTTGCTCAAGCCGGGTTACGGGAGTTTTACGGGACACCGAGCCCAATTGTGCAGACTAAGGCCTATAATATAGCAGGCCCCGGCTTTATGTCCTTTATCGATCAGGCGGCCTTCATCGTCTTTGCTTATGAGACCGAAAGCGGTGAGATCGTGATCGAACTGGTCGGTGGTAAGCCTCTGCATGCCGACTACACCACCAATCGACAATCTTTCCTGCTCGATATGAGTGGCCGTCATGGTACACAAGGAAAAGCAATACCCCATTCAGGCAAGTATGCCGTTCTGGCCGCGGAGCCGGGTCGATGCGAGAATATAAGGCTGAATGGCGCTTATCGCGAAACAAACAATGATATCGATGAGCAACGAGCGCTGAGCATATCTGCCGAGGAAATCTATTTTCATTGTTCCGCTGCCTTTACCAGATCGCGGATATGGTCGGATGCCCGTCCCACCGCATGGACCGGTAAGCGAAAGTTCTGGTGTGCCGAACGCAAGCGTGAAAGCGCTGATGTGGTGTCCTTCGTCTTGAAACCAGTCGATAGCGCTCCAATCGGCCACGTGGCGCCAGGACAGTATGTAACCGTCTCGCTGCCCAGGGACGGTGATCACAGGATAGCTCGCCAGCGTTGCTATTCGATTTCGGGCATACCGGAAACTCACTCGCTACGCATTACGGTGCGTCGGATCGGAAATAACGGTGTCTCGGATATGCTTCACGACGAGATAGACATTGGCGACGAATTGTTGCTTGGGCCGCCGGCGGGACATTTCGTTTTGGAGAGCGAGCCTTCGCGTCCGGTTATCTTGATTAGTGCAGGGGTTGGGATAACACCGCTTTTGCCAATGGCCGAAAAACTTGCAAGAGAGCAGTCGGGTCGCGAGATATGGTTTGTGCATGCGGCGCGGAGCGGGAAACACCATTCCTTCAAAGAGGATATAGAGCGTCTGGCAGACGCTAATCCATCACTTCGTCTGTTCACAGCGTATTCAAGGCCGGAAATAGGCGACGTTTGTCATCACAACGGTCGGCTCAATGCCAGTATCATTGGGCAATTGACGCCTGTCGCAAAAGCCGATTTTTATATTTGCGGTCCTGATACTTTCATGTCTGAAATAAGTGAAGGTTTGAATGCTTTAGGCGCATTACCTGCCAGCATCAAGAAAGAAGCGTTTGAGCAAAAAAGCGGTGGCCCCACACTTTTAGCGTCGCAAACTGTCGCCACACGCGCTCCTTGTTCAGTGACATTTGCCCTTTCGGGCCAGAAGCTCACGTGGAAACCGGAAAGCGGAACTCTGCTCGATCTCGCTCTGGCCTATGAAATAGATGTGCCGTTCTCATGTCGCACTGGAGAATGCCAATCCTGTGTGCAGCGTATCGTTGAAGGCAAAGTTGATTATCTTATAGGCGAGGAACCGATCCTCGCGCGTGGACGCGTCATGCTCTGCCAAGCAACACCGCTTGGCGATGTCGTTATAGATTGCTGAATGAAACGCCGCATAGCGGAGCGGTGTCGGTGGGGTTTCGCGATCTGGACGGAACTCCAGACATACGCAGGTACAGCAATATGGCGGTTGATACCGGGAGTATCTATTCATGTCTATAAATGTGATAGCGGATCATCCTGATTTGGTGGAGGAGTTGACCCAATGGCGCCATCATCTGCACCGCAATCCAGAACTCATGTACGATCTTCCTTTAACGGCTGGGTTCGTAAAGGAAAAGTTACATCGCTTTGGCTTTGACGGGATCGAGAGGGATCTCGCACCGAGCGGAGTTGTCGGTGTTTTGCACGGTCACAAGGGCCCGGCAACCTGTAAAGATAAGTCTATTTTGCTTCGCGCGGATATGGACGCCCTTCCTCTTCTGGAAAAGACGAATGTAGAGCACCGTTCTCAAGCGACTGGAAAAATGCACGCCTGTGGGCACGATGGCCATACTGTCATGCTTCTGGGAGCTGCAAAATTGCTCGCGGAAACACGTGATTTTGACGGAACAATTATATTCTGTTTTCAGCCAGCCGAGGAGGGTGGGGCTGGCGCGAAAGCCATGATCGATGCAGGATTGTTGGAACGGTATCCGGTTAAATCAGCATTCGGTTTGCATAACTGGCCCGGAATGCCGATAGGGTCGTTCGGTATCACGCCGCGCGCCATGATGGCGGGGGCCGACGCGCTTTTCATAACAATTGAAGGCAAAGCCGCCCATGCAGCGCAACCCCACCGTGGGCGGGATCCGATTACAGCGGCCGCTTACCTGATAACTTTATTGCAGACCATTGTTTCCCGAAAGCTCGATCCTCTTACACCTGCGGTTATTTCGATCACTTCCATAAATGGCGGCGAGGCGTGGAACATTATTCCTGACACTGTTCAGATGCGCTGCAATATCCGAACGTTTTCTGATGCTGTGGCTGAAACCATTCATCGTGAAATCAACAGCATTTGTCTTCAAGTCGCCAATGGTTTCGATCTGCAGATTGAGGCGTTGCGTCCAGAAGGCTGTATTCCTTATCCCCCGACGATCAATCATCCCATCGAAACCGCAATCGCCATCAAAGCTGCTGAGATGGCGTCGGCAAAAACACATGTGACAGACGATCTCGAACCAACAATGGCCGCTGAAGACTTTGGCTTCATATTGCGGGAAGTTCCGGGGGCGTTCATGTTTATTGGAAATGGAGACAGCGCATCGCTCCATAGTTCAGAATATGATTTCAGTGACGAGGCTATCCCATTCGGTGTTAGTTATTGGCTTGCAGTGGTTCGTAATTGTTTGGTTCAATGAAGTGCCCGGGCAAAAATACGCGAGCATCCAGTTATTTGAATCGGCTACAGTATTGCTATAACGATCAAACTCGCTCACAAGCTCAAAACGCATCCTGTCAACTAGCGAGATAAACCGGATAACGTGGCGTCAATGTCTGAAGCCCCCACAACAGATTTCTCATCCGATAGGCTCGAAGCGCTTGATATCGATGTTTCCTATGGTGACAGGCCGATCATTGAGGATTTGTCTTTTCGCGTTCCCGATGGAAAATTCACAGTCATCGTCGGACCCAATGCCTGCGGCAAGTCGACTTTGTTGCGCACACTTGCCAGAATTATCAGGCCGAGTAAAGGCTCGGTTGTACTGGACGGCAAGCAGATCGAGCGCATTCCCGCCCGTGAAGTAGCGCGCACATTGGGTCTGCTGCCGCAAAGCTCTATTGCTCCGAATGGAATTACGGTCGCTGACCTTGTTGCCCGCGGACGCTATCCGCATCAGACTTTTCTGCAGCGCTGGACCGAGGCGGACGAAAAAGCCGTTAGCTGGGCGATGCAGACGGCGCGGGTTGACGATATTGCCGAACGCGGGGTGGATGAACTGTCTGGCGGTCAGCGTCAGCGCGTCTGGATCGCCATGGTGCTGGCGCAGGAAACGCCCTTACTTCTGCTCGATGAGCCGACGACGTTCCTCGACATCGCGCACCAGATCGAACTTCTGAACCTGTTGCGCCATCTGAACCGCAAGCAGGGCAACACAATTGTGGCTGTGCTGCACGATCTCAATCAGGC
>Ga0182748_1002004_pt1 | contig 18889 bp, 16 predicted proteins | sample eDN3rd37CKraftOP_FD_128877 | JGI IMG/M metagenome (GOLD analysis project Ga0182748, IMG submission 128877) | Enriched Organic Plus compost microbial communities from Emeryville, California, USA - eDNA 3rd pass 37_C Kraft OP (version 2) (version 2) ...
GACCTGCACGACGCCGGTTTGCGGATCGATCTCGACCTCGCAGGTGTGACAGCCGTTCGGATAGCAGGGTGGTTCCGCCGCGAAGGTCCCGGCGGCTTCGAGGCCGACGCCGACGTCGTTGGGCAGGAACATGGGCGCATAGAACGCCTTGGCGACGTTGGTGAGTTCGATCGACTTGTCGGTGCCCACCACGGTGAAACGGCCGTTCTTAAACTCGAGGTCGCTGGCTGCGGCCTCGAGCATCTTGGCCGCCATCGGCTTCGCTTTCTCGACGATCTGGTCAGCTGCGCGCTTGAGCGCGTTGCCGCCGACCATCATGCTGCGCGAACCGTAGGTGCCGCGTCCGATCGGAACCTCGTTGGTGTCGCCCTGGATGAACTTGATGTTCTCGAAAGGCACGCCAAGCCACTCGCTCACCATCTGAGCGTAGACGGTGGCGTGTCCCTGACCGTGCGAATGGGTGCCGGCGAGAATCGTGACCTGTCCACTTGGGTCGAAGCGCAGGTCCATTCGGTCATTGAAGATAGCGGCTTCTTCAAGGAAATAAGCCATGCCCCAGCCGCGGAGCTTGCCGTTCTTCTTGGATTCGGCGCGCCGCTTCTCGAAGCCCTTGCGATCGGCAAGACGCAGGCACTCCTCGGTCACGCGCGCGAAGTCGCCGCTGTCGTAAACGATGCCGGACGTGTTGGTGTAGGGCATCTTCGATGCGGGAATGTAGTTCTTCATGCGCAGCGCAACGGGGTCCATCTTGAGGACTGCGGCGGCTCGCTCGATCAACCGTTCGACGAGATAAGTGGCTTCCGGCCGTCCCGCGCCGCGGTACGGCGCCATCGGCGACGTATTGGTCAGCACGGCCTTGGCGAAGATGAAGCCCACGGGAATGTCGTAGACACCCGAAAGCAGTTTCACCGAGAACATGCTGGTGGCGAAGGCAGCCGCTGTCACATGCGAGCCGACCGCGTGCATCGACTGCGCGCGAATGCCGAGGATCTTTCCGCTCTCGTCGAGCGCGAGCTCGCCGGTGACGACCTGATCGCGCCCATGAGAGTCGCCCGCCAGCGCTTCGGCGCGGGTCGAAGTCCATTTCACCGGCCGGTTGACCCGGCGGGAGGCCCATAGAACCAGCGCGTCCTCAGGATAGGGGCTGCCCTTCATGCCGAAACCGCCGCCCACGTCCGGCGAGATCACGCGCAGCTTCGTCTCCGGAATGTGCAGCACTTGGCCGGCGATCTGCGAGCGGAACCCGTGCGGGTTCTGCGAGGAGGTGTAGAGCGTGTAACTGTCGCTGTCCGCTGCGTAATCGCCGATTGCCGCCCGGGTCTCCAGCGAGTTGGCCGAGAGGCGATTGTTCGTCAGCTTGAGCGAGACGACATGTTTGGCGTTGGCGAAAGCGGCGTCGGCCGCTTCCTTGTTGCCCATGGCCAGGATGAAGGCGATGTTGCCTGGATTATCGTCCCACACGGTCGGCGCGCCCGGGGCCGTCGCCTCCTCGATGGTGGTCACCGCAGGCAACGGCTCGTAATCGATCTCGATCAGTTCCGCGGCGGCGCGGGCTTGATCCTCGGTATCGGCCACCACGAACGCGACGCGGTCGCCAACGCACCGCACCTTATCGGCGGCAAGCAGCGGCCGCGAGGCGCGGTAGCCTTTGGGCGCCCCGAAGTCCTCGGGCATGGCCGGAATCAGCAGGCCGAGTTTGTCGGCCGCCACGTCCTGGGCGGTGAGGACCGCGAGCACGCCTTCGGCCGCCTTGGCCTTGGCCGTGTCGATCCGCTTGATGCGGGCATGCCCGTGCGGCGACATCACCAGCACGCCATAGGCCTGCTGCGGCAGGATGAAGTCGTCGACATAACGTCCGCGCCCGGTGATGAAACGCTGGTCCTCGACCCGGCGCACGGGTTGACCAATGCCGAATTTACCCACGCTGACGTCCACGACGTTCCCCCTTGCTGCGGAATAGTGAATGGCCGGCAGGCGCCGGCTTGGTTGTCCGGCGTATTTGACCCGCAAGTCTTGCGACGCGCAAGCGGGGATGCGATGCGTTGTCGCGGGTGGAGCTGGGACCAAATCATGAAAATCGCCAGGATCGCTGCAACTTCCGTGCACGTACCCATGAAGATCGCGCTGGTCGGAGCCGAGCGGCAGACGGCCATGTCAGCCTGCCTGGTCGAGATCGAGACCGACACAGGCATCGTCGGCCACGGCTTCTCCGCGATCACCGACGAAGACGTCGTGACCCGGGCAGTCGAGGCGATCGCGGGGCCGGCCATTCTCGGCGAAGACCCCCTGGCGCACGAGCGGGTATGGGACAAGCTCTACTGGGAAATGATGCCGCGCGGCCAGACGGGCTACGCCGCTCACGCCCTCGCGGCAGTCGACGTCGCCCTTTGGGATATCAAGGGCAAGGCGCTGGGCCAGCCGGTCTGGCGCCTTCTTGGCGGAGCGCGCGGCCGGGTGCCGGTTTACGTGACGTTCGGATTCGATTTCTTCGACCGCGACCAGCTCGCGGAAGCGGCGAAACTGTGGGTCTCCCGCGGCTTCACGCGCCTGAAAATGACCGTCGGCCACAACGGCCTGCGGCGGCGCAATGAGCGCCCCTTGATGGATCTCATCCGCGAGGACGAGGCCCGCGTGCGCTCCGTGCGCGACGCGGTAGGACATGAGATCGAGATCTTCGTCGACGCCAACTGCAGCCTCGATCTCTATCACGCGCAGAAACTCGCCGAAATGATCAAGCCCTATCGCATCTCCTTCTTTGAGGAGCCGTTGACACAGAACGACGCGGCGCAGATGGCGGTGCTGCGGAGGCAGGTCGGCATCCCGCTGGCGTGCGGACAGAACGAAGGCTTGATGTTCCGCTTCCGCGATCTGCTCATGCGGGAGGCGATCGATTACGCGCAGCCGAACGTGGTGATCAGCGGCGGCTTCACCCAATGTCTGAAGATCGCAGGGCTTGCGGCCGCATTCAACATTCCGATCGCGAATGGCGGGGCCTGGCAATATCACAACATGCACCTGCAGGCAGGGGTGACCAACGGCAGTCTTGTCGAGATTCACTATCTTGCGGAAGAGCTCTATCGCCGCATCTACGATGGACTGCCGACGGCAGAGGCCGGATGGCTGACCTTGCCCGAAGAGCCCGGCCTTGGATTCGCTCCGCGCGCCGGTGCGGTGAAGGAGTTTGCCAAGACCACATTTTGCTAAGACCACATAGCGCGACCATCAAACGCGCAGCCGGGAGGGAGCACATGGCCAGCAATGTGAAGCGGCGAGTTGCGCCGCGTGCGCGGCGCTTCATCGAGCAGCGCTGGCTTCTCGACAATGTCATTCGAGCCAATGGCATCGATTGGGATCAGCCGCGCACGAGTTACCTGAACGTGCCCCTGGGCTTGGAGGCGAGTTCCGACTTTGCAGCCATTCGCCAGCGCGTCCAGAAGTTCGCCGACTGTTCCCCTGCGTTCCAAACGGCTGCGCGCCGGCGAGAGATGCGTGCGCGGGAAGCTTTCGAAGCGGGGAACACCGTCACGGCGCGCGAGAATTTTCTCATGGCGGCGGTGCACTGGGGTGCGGCGCAGTGGCCGTTCGATGAGAATAATGACGAGAACCTCTACTGCAACGCGCGCAAGCGCGACTGCTATCAGGCCTATGCCCGGCTCGCGGCCCACCGGATTGAGGAGGTCTGGATTCCCTTCAAGGAACGTAAGCTGCCGGCTTGGCTGCATCTGCCGCCTGGGTTTCAAAGCGGCCAGCTGCCGCTGGTGGTGACCATTCCCGGCATGGACAGCTTCAAGGAAATCAGCGTCGCGATCTATGGCGACCGCTGGCTCACGCGCGGCATTGCGGTGCTCGCGCTCGATGGGCCCGGCCAATACGAGAGCGCCGTTCTCGGCATTCCGGTGAGCGTCGACAATTGGACGGCTGTCGGCGGTGCCGTGATGGCATGGCTGGAGAAACGTCCGGAGATTGATATCGCGCGCGTCGGCGTCTCGGGGAACAGCTTCGGCTCGTTCTTTTCGACACTGATGGTCGCGCACGAGCCACGCTTTGCCGCTTGCGCAGTGACTTCGCCCAACCTCGAACCGGGCTGCCATACGATTTTCGAGGAGGCCTCGCCGACCTTCAAGCAACGCTTCATGTACATGGCGCAGATCTCCGAGGAGGCGCGTTTCGACGCGTTCCGCAAGACATTGAGCTGGAAGGGTCACGCGGAGCGCATCCGCGTGCCGTATCTATGCGTCGGGGGAGAATCGGATGAACTCTGTCCGTTCGAGCATGTCGAGCAGATGTTCGCGGCGATGAGGGCTCCCCGCCAGCTCATCGTTTACCAGGACTCCCGTCACGCCATCGGCGGCGTGCCCTCGGCTACGCTGGGCCCGTATTTTCCGACGCTCGTTGCCGACTGGATGTCGGCGCGGCTGGCGGGTAAGCCGTTCAAGAGCGAGCGCTGGTACGTCGACGCGACAGGGCACGTCGCGCGGGCCTCTCTGTGATGGTCAGGTGGATGTCGGAGGTGCGAAAAAGCACTTGCGCTTGCCGCCCCAGAAGCAGCGCCAATATTTGCCGTCGGGCGAGGGTGTCGCCTCTTCGAACGGCACCGTCTCATGCAGGCTCTTGATCAGGTAGCCTCCAGCCGTAACTGAAACGTCCTCGGTCGCGAGCTGCGCGCAATCATGTTCGCCGCAGCACAGGTCGCCGATGGCATTGCGATACTGTCCGTCTTGGATCCATTGCGCTGCGCCGTGCCCGAGTGCGAATGCGCAGGTCGTCAGTAGCAAATACACCGCCATCAAGTACCGCATGGCGAACCTCCGAACGCGTCAACACGAATGTGCGAGGCTGGTTCCCGGCGGGTCGCACATGCGTCGGGATCACGTTGGCGCGAGGCCATCGTGTTTGACGCATGGCTCGCTGGCCGCAAAACGCGCTGTGTTTGCTTCAAATGCGGGGACGAAATGTCCTGCCACCACGCGGCATGCCGCGGGCGAAAGGCCGCGAACGCATGCCAGTCCCGAAAGAGGAGCGCGACCCTGCCCCGCTATACGGCGGCAGCGGTTGCCCGCCGGCCGGGACGCGCGATCAGCCAGATGGCGATTGCCACGTTCACGAAGTTCCACGCCATTCCGTTGAGGAACGCGGCGCGGTACGAGCCGGTGACGTCGAAGATGAGGCCCGACAACCAACCGCCCAGCGCCATTCCGAACAGCGTTGCCATCAGGATGATACCCAGTCGTGTTCCCGTTTCCTGCGGCGAGAAATATTCGCGCACTATGATGGCGTAACTCGGCACAATGCCGCCTTGGAAGAGTCCGAAGAGGGCGGAGATCACGTAGAGTGAGGTCAGCCCGTCGAACAGAACATAGAGCAGCAGCGCTACCCCCTGCAGGAATGAGCCGAGCAGCAGCGTTCGCAGTCCGCCGACACGGTCGGCGATGAAACCCGAGCCAACGCGACTCACGATTCCGAACGCCATCATGATCGACAGCATGTCGGCGCCGCGCGCGACGCCGTAACCGAGGTCACCGCAATAGGCGACGAGGTGTACCTGCGGCATTGCCATCGCGACGCAACATGCGACGCCCGCAACGGCAAGCACCAGGTTGAGGGCGGTGGGCGACAGGCCGACGGCATTGGCTGCGGCATGATGATTGCCGGTCTCGAGTTCGGCGAGCGTCGGCCGGCCGCGCAGCAGCAAGGCGAGCGGCAGCACCATCGCCACGCAGAAGAGTCCAATGCCGATGTGGGTTGTCCGCCAGCCTTCGCCGGACACGAAGTGCTGCACGACCGGAGGCCATACGGTGCCCGCCAGATAATTGCCCGACGCGCAGATCCCGACCGCGATGCCGCGCCGGCGCACGAACCAGTGTGAAACGTCCGAAACCAGGGGACCGAAGCCTGCCGAAGTGCCGAGACCGAGCAGCGCGTGGGCCGCCGCGAACTGCGCGAGAGTGCGGGCCGACCCGGCCCCGATATAGCCCAGCGCGATGGCGACCGCGCCGAGCGCGACGGCGGCCGCTATGCCGAAGCGGTCCGCAACGCGGCCCATGACGACCGATCCGAGCGCGAATCCGACCATTAGCAGGGTGAAGGCAAGAGATGCGTCGGCGCGCGCGACGCCGAAGTCGCTCTGCACATCCGGAAGCGAGACAACGAATGACCACATGCCGACTCCGCTGACGGTCGAGATCAATGTGGCAAGTGCTAGGCGCCACCAGGCGTAGGCGGAATCGGGGGCGCGCAGGGCAGGACCGGTGAGTGCAGTCGGCGTCATGCACTATGCTTTAGCGCATCATGGGGATTGGAGAAAACCACATGCGCGGTTGCTGGCGCTTCGACAGGGTGTCGGTGCTTCCGGTTTGGTGTTAGAACCAAACCGGGCTCTCTGAAGGATCGTGAATGCGCGCTGGTACGATGGCTTCGGTCGGGACGGGCCTCGCCGCGTCGGTCATCATTCACCTGTTGTTACTGATCGCCGTCGCGATCCCGCATCAGCGGCAGACGGGCCGCGGCGAAGCCGTTCCTATCGAACTGGTCACCCCGGAAGAGGCTGCACCGGCATTCAACAACGCCGCGCCACAGGCGCAGCGGCAGGCCGACCCGGAGTCGGATTTGAGCCAATTGCAGCCCGGGCCGCCGAGCCAGCCTGCAGGCGCGTCCGAGCAGGCGGCGCAGTCTCCCGCTCAACCATCACCTCAGCGCCCACAGGGTACCGATCCACAGACCCAGCAACAGCAAGGGTTGGTGCCGCCGCAAAGGGAAACGGCCAGTCCGCCGCCGCAAGCGGAGCAACAAAGCGCGGCCGAGCCCCCGGCAGGCGAAACCACGAGCGCCGACAACCATCCGCTGCCTGACAGTCTTGCTGAGCAGGGCATGCGCCTCGCAACCATGCTGGCGCTGCCCGTGCCTGGCGCCAGCCCGTTCGGCACGGAAGCCGAGGTCAAAGCCGATCTGAGGGCCAGCGAGATGGCCGCATTCAAGGCGCACTTGAAGAAATGCTGGACTTTGCCGCCTGGCTATTCCGAGAGCCAACAGGTCAAGGTTGTCGTGCGCGTTGCATTGCGGCCTGACGGTCGGCTCGCCGCGGACCCGGAGGCGATTGAAGTAACGCCGGCCAAACTGGGCGGTCCGCTCTGGATCAACGCCAAGGCAGCACTACTGAAATGCCAGCCTTACACGATGTTGCCGGCCGACAAATACAAGGAATGGCGCGTGCTCGACATCAACTTTTCGCCCGACCAGATGGCGGGCGGATAATGGACGCGCCAAGGGCGCCTCACCGCGGATTCAGCGCCGGCGGAACTGCTGGCCGCGTGCGGCCGGACGCGGCGCCGAGCTGCGCTCGTCCTTGTGCCGGAAGATCACGCGGCCCTTGTCGATGTCGTATGGAGACATTTCGACCGTCACGCGGTCGCCGGCCAGGGTCTTGATGCGGTTCTTGCGCATTTTGCCCGCCGTATAGGCGATGATCTGGTGCCCGTTGTCGAGCTGAACACGAAACCGCGTATCGGGCAAAAGCTCGGTGACGAGGCCTTCCATTTCAATCAGTTCTTCTTTGGCCATGTGCGTCTCTCCAAGTGGTAGTCGGTTCGTGGAGTGGCCGCCGCGTGTCCGCGGCGGCCGATGTCGATGATCCTGCGCTTCTTAGAGCGCTTGGATCTTGCCGACGGCGATCTTGCCCGATCGCGGATCGGTCTGGGTGTCGAACGCGACCTTCTGGCCCTCGCGCAAACCGCGCAGGCCGGCGCGCTCGAGCGCCGTGGCGTGGACGAACACGTCCTTGCTGCCGTCATCCGGCTGAATGAAGCCGTAGCCTTTGGTGTCGTTGTAGAACTTTACGGTGCCGTTCGTCATTTCGTGTCCTTGAGTGACATTTGCGCACGTAGATCCAGGCTCGTCGCAGGTCATGCGGTTCGCCGGGTCCCCGGTTAAGTCGAATTTGGTAGATTTCTGAAGCGTGCGCCGTGCGAAATGCGAGGCGAAGCGGCCCAGTAGTCCGGCCAAAAGTCGATCCGCGGTAGATATACGCGGATTGCAGCAATTACAAGGAGGTAGCCCTCAAACGCCGGTCGCGCGCGGCGCCATCCTTTACCCGCCGTTAACCGGGCGCCAGGAATGCGATCCGGCATTCCCGAGCCGGCTGTCAACCCAGCCGGCCAGCGTATCCAGCATCTGTGCGCGCACCTGAGCATCCTTTCGTCCGGTTCTCGCTGGGACGTGGAAGGAATGATCGGCGTCTGTGACCAGTTCGAGTGTTGCGCGGGGCCCCAATGCTACGCACAGCGGCTCAAGCTCTTCGCGCATGGCCAAGGCGTCGCGCGTGCCTTGCAGGAACAGCATCGGGACTTGAACGGCAAACAGGTGATCACCGCGCTGGCGCGAAGGCCGGTTGGCAGGGTGCAGCGGAAATCCCAGGAATACGAGCGCGCGCACGCCGGGCAGCGGAGCGGCGGCCTGTGCCTGTGAGGTCATTCGGCCGCCGAAGGACTTGCCGCCTGCCAGCAAGGGTATGCCTGGGAGCAACTGTGCGGCTGACGCGACTGCAGCCCGCACGGCAGCCTGTGCACGGTTCGGGGGATCGGGCCGCTTGCCGCCGTGCTGCATGTAAGGGAACTGGTAGCGCAGCGTCGCGATCCCGCGTTCCGCCAGTTCCTCCGCAACCGCCGCCATGAACGGATGGGCCATTCCAGCGCCTGCCCCGTGCGCAAGGACATAGCAGGCGCTGGCGCGCGGCGGCGCGATGAGCAGCCCGGATACCTGATCGGCGCTATCGATTGCGATCGTGATGGGCGCTGCGTTCGCGGGCACGCGGGAAACCTCGAGCGGTTGCAACGACACAATTCTCATAAATAATCGGCCGGACCTTGGCGAGGAGACGGCCGATGTGTCGTAACATACGCACGCTCTTCAACTTCGACCCGCCGGCGACGGAGGACGAGATTCGCGCGTCCGCGCTGCAGTTCGTTCGCAAGTTGAGTGGCTTTACGCATCCCTCGAAAGCCAACGAGACGGCGTTCGCGCGGGCCGTCGACGAGGTCGCAGCGGCCGCTCAGCGGCTGCTCGGTTCGCTCGAAACGTCGAGCCCGGCGCGCAATCGCGAGGCGGAGGCGGAGAAAGCGCGCGAACGTGCGCGAGTGCGCTTCGGGTAATCTCCACGATCTGGGCGATCGCCTTCTCTGCCGATGCGCGGGTCGGACCGTCTGCGATGACGTTAGGGTGGAGTTAACGCAACCAGCACAATTGACAATCCAGGATTGTGCATCAGCAACCAGGGCCTAACGTCCCGGGTCTATGGTCTGCCGGCGACCCCGAGAGCCGCGTCGGGCGGCCGGCGGCGCTCCGATAGCTCGGACACGGATACAGGGCGGGCGGCAGATGCTGCAGGGCATTCGGCTTCGGCTGGTCGGCTTGGTCCTGGCCGCGACCCTCCCGTTCATTGCGCTGATCGGTGTCGGTCTTTGGCAGCAATGGCGTAGCGAGCGCGACCAAGCCATGCAGCTCGCGCTCAGTCAGGCGCGTGTCACCGCGGCGCTCATCGACGGACATATCGGCAGTCTCGAGAACCTTCTGGCCGGTCTCAGCCACGCGGTCTTGACCGAGCGAACGGATGCCGAAGCCAACGACGCACTGCTGCGCCGGGTGCAATCCTCGCTGCCGGACTATGTCGCAAACATCATGGTCTTTGCGCCCGACGGCAGCAACATCGGTATTGCCAAAGGGAAACGGTTCTCGGCATCCGACCGGCTCTATTTCCTGGGCGTGCTGGCCGGCGAGCAACTCGCGGTCGGTGAACCTGTGCAGGGGCGCGCCACGGGGGGCTGGATCATTACCTTGGCGCGGCCAATACACGATCAGAGCGGCAAGCTGGGCGCGGTGCTGGCCATCGGCACATCGCTGCAGAAGTTCCAGAACATGCTCACTGGACAGGATCTCGCGCCCGGAACCGTCGTTCGGATCGTGGACGAGAACGGCATCGTTCTGTCCGAGGGCAGCAATGGCACGGACGGTCTGGGCCGCGACCTCGTGCAATACGATCAACGCGTCCGTCATATCGCCGAGCGCGACTCTGCACACATTCTGCGCTGGTCCGACGACGTCGAGCGCATCACGGCGTCCGCGGGCTTGCAGCGGGCGCCCTGGCAGGTGTCGATCGGGCTGCCCGTGGAGGCCGGCCTTACCTCGCTCAAGACACGCATGGCGTCGAGCGCGTTGTTCAGCATCGGTGCACTGACCATCACATTCATCATCGCGTGGATGGTGTCCGGCCGCACGGTGCGTCCGATCGCACAGCTTGCGAACGACGCTTCGATACTGGCGGCCGGCGACCTCAGTCACCGCAGCGCCGTCGGCTCCTCCGACGAAGTCGGACGGCTGGCGGCGAGCTTCAACCAGATGGCGTCGGCGCTCGAGCAGCGTCAGGCCGAGGCCGCGCGCAACGCGGAGGAGGTGCGCGAGACCAAGGATACGCTGGCCGCCGTCGTCGACGCCTCGCCGATCGCGATCGTCTGCACGGGGCTGGACCGTCGGATCATGTTGTGGAACCGCGCCGCCGAGCAGACCTACGGCTACACCCGTGAGGAGGCGGTCGGGCAGCTGGTCAAGATTGTGCCTCCAGATCTGGTCCATACCTCGCGTGAGTTCTATCAGCGCGCCATTGGCCGCGAGACCATGCGCGACGTCGAGGTCAAACGGCAGCGCAAGGATGGCTCGCTCGTCGATATTCGGCTGGCCGTCGCGCCCATGTACAATCCCGACGGATCAGTGCGCGGCGTCGCGTGGGCGCACGAAGATATCACCGACCGCAAGCGTGCTGAGGAGCAACTCCGCCGCTTTGCCCATTACGATCAACTCACCGGGCTGCCCAATCGCTTGACCATGCGTAGGGAACTTGAAGAATTGCTGGAGCCAGAGCTCGGCGCTACGCAGACGTCGATCGCATTGTTCGATTTGGATGGCTTCAAGGATGTCAACGACACGCTCGGGCATTCGACCGGCGATCGCTTGCTGATCGAGGTCGGACGCCGCCTGACCGGCGTCGCCGAACGGCAGCAGCCGCCATGCAAGGTGTGTCGGCTGGGAGGCGACGAGTTCGTCGTCATCATTCCGAAATGCGGCGACCCACGGCAAGCCGCAGATACGGTGCGCGCAATGCTGCGCGTCCTCGCCGACCCGTTCCACCTGAGCGAGCATGTGCTGCATCTGGCGGGCAGCGCCGGCATCGCGATTGCGCCCAATGACGGCCACACGGTCGACGAACTGATTGCCAACGCCGATCTTGCCCTCTATCAGGCGAAGCGGAACGGCGGCGGCGTCTATCGCTTCTACGTACCCTCGATGCGGGCCAAGGCGCAGTCGCGCCGGGCGCTCGACGGGGAACTCCGGCAGGCGTTCCAGGCCAACGAGTTCGAATTGCATTTCCAGCCCCAAGTGCGGCTCGTGGATCGGGCCGTCGTCGGAGCGGAGGCGCTGCTGCGCTGGAAACATCCGGATCGCGGTCTGATCAACCCCGGCGCGTTCATTGATGCACTGGCCGAGAATCCCATCGCGCCGGAGGTCGGCCGCTGGATCACGCGTGCGGCTTGCATGCAGGCCGCACGTTGGCGCACTCGTGGTTATCCGTTGCGCCGCATCGCCGTGAATTTGTTCTCGGCGCAGCTGCATGATCCGATGCTCATCGACGACATCGAGCGCGTGCTGCAGGAGAGCGGGCTGCCCGCGAACGCTCTCGAACTGGAGATCATCGAAAATGTCGCGCTCAACAACGAGGCTTCGGTCAAGCCGCTGCAGCGGCTGCACGAGAAGGGCGTCCGCCTCGCGTTCGACGACTTCGGAACGGGCTTTGCGTCCCTGAGTTATCTCAGGCTGTTTCCGGTTTCGCACATCAAGATCGACCGCAGTTTCGTCGAGAAGCTGACCAACGGTGCCCAGGATGCCGCCATTGCCCGCTCCTTGATCACCATGGCCCACAGTCTCGATCTCGACGTGATTGCGGAGGGGGTCGAAAGCGAGGATCAGGCGCTCTTTCTGGTGAACGAAGGTTGTGACGAGGGACAGGGGTTCCTCTTCAGCAAGCCGCTGTCCGCCGAGGACTTCGAGGCCTATCTAAGTAGCGCATGTTTAGCCGGCGACTGGGCCGACGAACTCGACATCGCCGCTGCTCCCGCTGCCGAGCGCGAGGCGGCGTTCGCTACACAGCCCTATCGACGCAACGTCCGCTAGAATCGGCGCTTGCAAAGGCGAGGAATGGCAGGCCGCCGGACGCGACGGTTGTGCCACACCGCCGATGGTCGGTCGCCCGACATCGTTCCGCAAGATGGTTCGGCCTTGTGTTGAAGGCCTCCTCTTGCCACTTGTGATGTCAGCCGCCTTCATCGCGCCCCACGGACGCTACCTTGAGATCCATGCCCGTTGTCCCTCCATCAGTCACGCCGGCGGTTGTCGTCCGCGATCTCGTCAAGGTCTACAAGACTGGCACGGCGGTCGGTGGCATCTCGTTTGCTCTGCGGCCGGGCTCGATCACGGGACTGCTCGGTGGGAACGGCGCGGGCAAAACGACCACCATCGCGATGCTGATGGGGCTGGTGAGCCCGACATCGGGGCGCATCGAGATCCTCGGGCGAAGCATGCCGCGCGAGCGCTATCACGTTCTCCCGCGCGTGAATTTCGAAAGCCCATATGTGGAAATGCCGCATCGCCTCACGATCCGGCAGAACCTGCAGATCTTCGGCAAGCTCTACGGCGTTCGCGACATCGCCGGCCGCATCGATCAGCTCGCGCGCGAACTCAATCTCTCCGACCTCCTCGACCGACCTGCCGGTAAGCTGTCGGCCGGTCAGAAGACGCGGGTCTCACTCGCCAAGGGGTTGATCAACGCACCTGAGGTGCTGCTGCTCGATGAGCCGACCGCGTCGCTCGATCCCGACACGGCCGACTGGGTGCGCGGCCGGCTCGAACGCTATCGCGCCGAGCGCGGGGCGACCATCCTGCTCGCTTCGCACAACATGGCGGAGGTGGAGCGCATGTGCGAACGGGTCATCATGATGAAGAACGGCCGCATCGTTGACGACGATACGCCGGCCGGTCTCCTGGCGCGTTATGGCCGCACGAACCTTGAGGAGGTCTTCCTTGACGTGGCGCGCGGCACCGGCGTGGGCGAGGCTGCGCAATGAAAGCCCAGGCCCAGCCCCGAGACGATGGCCAAGCGATGGGTATGGACAAGGCGGACGTAATCGCGATTCATCCGTCCTTCTCGTGGTTCCGCGTCGTCGCGATGGTCCAGCGCTATTGGTACCTGTTGCGCTCCTCGTGGCCGCGCGTGCTCGACCTGATCTACTGGCCGACCGTGCAGATGGTGATGTGGGGCTTCCTGCAGGTCTACATCAGCCAGCAGAGCGGCGGCGGTGCGCTGGCGCGTGCGGGCGAGACTTTCCTCGGCGCGGTGATGCTGTGGGACATGTTGTTCCGTGGTCAGCTCGGCTTTTCGATCTCGTTTCTCGAGGAGATGTACTCGCGCAATCTGTCGAACCTTTTGATCTCACCGCTGCGTCCGATGGAATTCGTGATGTCGCTGATGATCATGAGCGTCATCCGGTTGGCAGTTGGAATGGTGCCGGTGACGATCCTCGCGATCCTGTTTTTCGGCTTCAACCTGTGGGGTCTCGGTTTCGCGCTCGCGGCATTCTTCGCCAACCTCATGCTGACGGGATGGGCTGTCGGTATCTTCGTATCGGGATTGTTGCTGCGCCACGGTTTAGGTGCGGAGAACATGGCTTGGTCGATCATGTTCCTGCTCCTGCCGCTGACCTGCGTCTACTATCCCGTCGGCGTGCTGCCGGACTGGTTGCAGGTGGTAGCCTGGAGCGTCCCGCCCACGTACGTGTTCGAGGGCATGCGTGCGCTGCTGCTGCAGCAGGTCTTCCGTGCCGATCTCATGCTGCAGGCGTTTGCAATCAATATCGTCTTGTTTGGCCTCGCTATTTTGAGCTTCCTCGGTTTCCTGCGGAGCTCGCGCAATGTTGGCTCCTTGCTCGCCGGCGGTGAATAAGCCGGGCCGCCTAGGATTGCTGCGACCGGTACTTATATATTTGAAATGACACTCGAATTGGCCGGTAAAGCAGTTGATTATCGAATTTTCGGTATGTTGACTGGGTGAACGATCGGAACGACAATGTTGCAGCGCAAAATTGGGGGCGCAGGGGATTTGAATGGCGATTGGTGAATTTGGCGGGGCACCTGAGGCGCCCGCTGAGGGCGGTTTCGTACTTTCGTCGCCGATGTACTGGCTGTACGAGATGAGCCACGCTGCGCTCAACCCGGCTCGCGCCTTCGCCGATGCGACGCGTCTCTTCTACAAGAATCCAATAAACCCGCTCGCTCATACCACTTTCGGCAAGTCGGTGGCGGCGGCGGCCGAGTTGTTCGAGCGCTCCACCCGTCGTTACAGCCAGCCCGAATGGAACATCCCGTCGACCATGGTCGGCGGCGAGCGTGTGCCGGTACAGATCACGTCGGTGTGGGAGCGTGCGTTTTGTCGTCTCCTCCATTTCGGGCGCGCCTTCGAGCGCGCGCCCAGCCGTCCGCAACCGAAGCTGCTGATCGTCGCCCCGATGTCCGGCCACTATGCAACGCTGTTGCGCGGCACCGTCGAGGCTTTCCTCCCCAGTCATGACGTCTACATCACGGAATGGCAGGACGCCCGCACCGTGCCGCTGTCGGAAGGACGTTTCGACCTCGACGATTACATCGATTATCTCATCTCGATCCTGCATTTCATGGGCGGCGACACCCATGTGGTCGGAGTCTGCCAGCCGTCAGTCCCGGTCATTGCGGCGGTGGCGATCATGGAAGCGGCCAATGATCCCTACGTGCCGAATTCGATGGTGCTGATGGGCGGGCCGATCGACACCCGCGTCAACCCCACGGCGGTGAACCGGCTGGCCGAACAGCGCGGTGTGGACTGGTTCCGCCGCAACGTGATCACCAAAGTGCCGTTTCCGCACGCCGGGGTGATGCGCGACGTCTATCCGGGATTCCTGCAGCTCAATGGCTTTATGAGCATGAATCTGGACCGTCACATCCAGGCGCACCAGAACCTGTTCAAACACCTGGTGCAGGGCGATGGCGATTCAGCGCAGAAGCACCGCGAGTTCTATGACGAATACCTTGCAGTGATGGACCTTGCCGCAGAGTTCTATCTGCAGACGGTTGATACCGTCTTCGTGCGGCACGCGCTGCCCAAGGGCGAGATGACCCACCGCGGTCAGCGGGTCGATCCCGCCGCCATCCGCCGCGTCGCATTGCTCACGGTTGAAGGCGAGCACGACGATATCTCCGGTGTCGGCCAGACCGAGGCGGCGCATCGTTTGTGTCCCAACATCCCCGATGAGCGCAAGGCGCATTGGCTGCAGCCGGGTGTCGGTCACTACGGCGTGTTCAACGGTTCCCGATTTCGGGCTGAGATCGCGCCGCGCATTGCCGACTTCGTGATGTCCAACCGCGCTGCCGTCGTCGAACGGCCGCGCGCATCGGCGCGAGCCGCTGAAGCGGCGGCCCAGCGGCCCGATAACCTGGTCGAGTTCCGGCGCAGCATACGGGACTGAGAGCGCTTTCTGCCGAAAAAAGAGTGACTTTTCATGCACGCGGTGAACCGCGTGACTGGGCTGCAGGCTATCACTGGCCCGCATGATCCCGATGCGAGCCGGGTTTCCACTTCGGCCGATCGTGCGCTAATGATCGTCGGCTGATTCGGCCCGGTTGGAAGCCATGCTGCGCGCGCTGTTTTCCCGTTCGCCGTCCGCTGTCTCCGAGTTCGAGATCCAATTCGACGGCGCGAGCTACCGCGTCGGCGTGAAGCGCCACCGGCAGGCCCGGCGCTACACGCTGCGCATCCATGCGGCCAAGCGCGAGGCGCTGCTCACCATGCCGCCGCGCGGGAGTCTGAAGGAAGCGAAGGCCTTCGCCGAGAAGAACGGCGCGTGGATTGCGGCTCGGCTGAAGCGCTTGCCCGACGTCGCGCCCTTCGCGGACGGTGTCATTCTCCCGTTGCGTGGCGTTCCGCACCGTATCGTCTCACGGCGCGACGTCCGCGGAACCGTATGGATCGAGCTGGCCGATTCCGGGTCGCTGCTCTGCGTTGCAGGCGATGCACCGCACATCTCGCGGCGCGTCTCGGATTTCCTCAAGCGTCAGGCCAAGCGCGATCTCGAAGAGGCGAGCCGGCGGCATGCGGCTGCGCTTGGCGTGTCGATCGCGCGTATCACCGTGCGCGATACGACGAGCCGCTGGGGCTCATGCTCGAGCATGGGGCACCTGTCGTTTTCCTGGCGGCTGATTCTGGCACCGCCGTTCGTGCTCGACTATCTCGCCGCCCACGAAGTGACGCATCTCGTCGAGATGAATCACTCGCACCGCTTCTGGCGGACGCTGCGCGGAATTTGTCCGGATACGGATCGTGCCAAGAGCTGGATCAACCGGCATGGCGCAGATCTGCATCGGTACGGCTGAACCCGCAAGAAAAGGATGCGGCTTCGCGATGAGCTCACCTGCCTTGCGCCCGGGTGGTTTTGGCCTGACCGCGCTGCTGGCATTCCTGACCAGCTTCGGCCCGCTGTCGGTCGATCTGTTTCTGCCATCCATGCCAGCGATCGGACGCGCCTTCGACGCCCCGGAATCGCAGGTGCAGCTCACGATCTCGCTCTACCTCGTCGGCTATGCGATCGGCCAGCTCCTCTATGGTCCGCTGTCGGATCGGTTCGGTCGCAAGCCCGTCGTGCTCACCGCCCTTGCGATCTTCTGCCTTGGTAGTCTCGGGGCGGCGTTCGCGCACGGCCTGGAGTGGCTCATTCTCGGCCGAATTGGGCAGGCACTCGGTGCCTCGGGCGCCATGATCGTGACGCGCGCGGTGGTCCGCGACTTCTACGAGGGAGCACACGCCGGCCGGCAGCTCTCGGTCATGGGCATGATGATGGGTTTGGTGCCAATCGTGGCGCCAATCATCGGCGGGTTGCTGCTCGTCAGCGCAGGCTGGCGCGCCGGTTTTGCGTTCCATTTCGCGGTCGGCGCGCTCGCTCTGCTGCTCGTGTGGCGCTATCTCGCGGAAACCCATCGCCCATCGTCGACCTCGATCGCCGCCGTCGCGGCAAGCTATCGCACGGTGGCGATGCACCCGGTGTTTCTCGCCAATATGATCGTCGGCTGTTTTGCCTATTCCGGGCTGTTTGCCTGGATTGCGGGATCGCCATTCGTGTTGCAGGGCCTGATCGGGCTTACTCCGCTGCAATTCTCGCTTTGTTACGCCGTCTCCTGCGCGGGTTTCATGACAGGCGGCGCAATCGCGACGCGCCTCGTGTTGCAGTTCGGATTGGACAGGACCGCGGGGCTGGGCGTCCTTGCGCTGGCGCTCGCGGGCACCGCCGCCGCCGTGAGCGTTGCCGTCGGCGTAGCGCTCCCGATCACCCTGACGGCATCGATGGCGCTGTTCCTCTGCGGCATGGGTATGGCGCTGCCGCAGGTCACCGCCGGGGCGCTCACGCCGTTTCCGCATCACGCCGGAACAGCGTCTTCGCTGGTCGGCTTCGCGCAGCAGTGTTCGGGCGCCATCATGGGCATCGCTGTCGGGAACACCCTCGGCACGTCGGCGTGGCCGATGGTTGCCGGCGTGGCGGTGGCTGGGATTGCTTCGCTCGGGCTGTGGGCGGCGACCCGAGCGCAGCGGACGCGCTCGGCCAAGCCCGCCGCTACTACGTGACCCCGCCTAGCGACGGCTGAACAGGTTGTCGATGAACCAGCCGTCGAGCCCGCGGCGCTCGCCGGGTTGCGCCCGCGCAGGCTCGACGGCTGCGGCGGGGCGGGCAGGGATGACATTGGGCCCACGCGGTGCACTCGCAGGGACCGGCAGGTTTGCCACCGGCAAGGCCTGATGCGCGGCTTTCATGAAGCGACTCCAGATTTCCACCGGCAGGCCGCTGCCAGTGGCCTTCTTCGTGGGCGAGGAGTCGTCATTTCCCAGCCAAACGCCGGTCACGAGATGACCAGTGTAACCAATGAACCAGGCATCACGAAAATCCTGGCTGGTACCGGTCTTGCCGGCGGCTTGCCAGCCCGGCAGGTCCGCCCGGCGCGCGGTGCCCGTGATCAGGGTCTCGCGCAGCATGCGGTTCATCATCGCAACATACTGCGGCTCGATCACCCGTCCGAGGCTCACATCCGTGCGGGTGTAAAGCACTTTTCCATCGGCCGTCTTCACCCGTTCGATGACGTGGGGGACGATGGCGAGGCCACCGTTCGCAAACGGTGCATAAGCAGAGACGAGTTCAAGCGGCGTGACTTCGGACGTGCCGAGCGCGATCGAGGCGTTTGGCTCGAGCTTCGATGCGATGCCGAGCCGGTAGGCGGTGCGCGTGACGGCAGTCGGTCCGAACTCCAGGGTCAGCCGCACTGACACCGTGTTGAGCGACATGGCGAGCGCTTGCGTGAGCGTGACGGGGCCGAAATATTCGCGCGTGTAGTTCTCCGGGCGCCAGCCTTTCACGACGATCGGCTTGTCCTCGCGGATGGTATCTGGCGTGAGGCCGCGCTCGATCGCTGTGAGAAACACGAACGGCTTGAACGCCGAACCAGGCTGTCGCCTAGCGGCTACCGCGCGGTTGAACTGGCTCTCGGCGTAGTTCTTGCCTCCGATCAGCGCGCGCAAGGCTCCCTCGGGCGTCATGGCGACGAGCGCTGCCTGCTCAACGTTGTATTTGGCACCTTTCTGGGTGAGCTCGTCGACGAGCGCTTTCTCAGCCGCCGCTTGCAGGCCTGCATCGAGCGTCGTTTCGACGACCACGTCGTCGTCCACGCGTCCGACCAGTTCGTTGAGCGCATCCATGACGAAATCGGCGGCGTAGTTCACCCC
>Ga0182748_1002005_pt1 | contig 18889 bp, 20 predicted proteins | sample eDN3rd37CKraftOP_FD_128877 | JGI IMG/M metagenome (GOLD analysis project Ga0182748, IMG submission 128877) | Enriched Organic Plus compost microbial communities from Emeryville, California, USA - eDNA 3rd pass 37_C Kraft OP (version 2) (version 2) ...
GATAGCTCGGGGGAAACGTCCGACAATACGTTCAAGATCTGCAAAAACGCGGTAACGCTTCTCGGCGTGCAACTGGTCGATCGCTTCTTCGAAAAAACGGCGATAGTCCATAATGCGCTCCTTGGTCTGTGCCCTAACTAGCGCTTTTGGCACTTGCCGTCCATGGCGCATTTATGGGCAATTTGCCACGTTTGTGTGAAGCAGCATTGATTGAAATCAAGTAAGTAGCCTCGATACCTCGAAATAACGGTATCCTTTTTTCATCACGAACCATATCGCAACATCGGGCTTCATGGCTGATTTGCGCGACATAGAGCATGAGGCGCAGTGTTGACTCAGCGCGTAAACGTCTTCCGCAGGAATTGCAGCAATATGTCATTGCGCCTGATCGTAAGGCGCGGAATGCCGAACGGATCGTCCGTTGGTCGCGCACGACGCTTTTCCGTCGTCGTCGCGTTCGTATACCCTGCCGATTCGACGATCTTGCGTGTCGCTGCATTTTCTCCGCCGTAAGGATAGGCGAAAGACGTGACTTCGCTGCCGAGCAGGTCCTCCAGTTTTGTTCGTGATTGGTGGATTTGCGATATGGCGTCCCGTTCGCTGGCCTCGGGAAGGAAGATGTGGTCGAGCGTATGCGAACCTGCTTCGTGGCCAAGATCTGTCCATTCGCGCATTTCGGCAACGCTCATGCAGTTGGCGCGTGCAACGCCGATCTTTTGATCCCAGAGATTGAAACCACCGATCTGGTTGGCCACGAAATAGTTTGTGGCGGTGAAGCCGAACTCCTGCAACACGGGCAGGGCATTGCGGAAGACGTTCTCGAAACCGTCGTCAAAGGTGATGACGGCGACTTTGCCCTGCTTTCCGCCGTAGATGTAAGGCATTGCGTCACGTACTGACAGGCCGCGATAGCCCAGTCTTTTCAGCCACGTCATCTGCTGGCGAAACCGGGCCGGATGAACAGTCATGCTACGAAAGGGCGCGCGATGCGCCGGAGGCACATCAATCTGGTGGTAAAGGAGAATAGGAACAGGCACGGGAACCTCAAATAGCGGCGCGCGAGCGCGATTTTATCTTCCAGCGATAAAGCGGGCGCAAGATCTCGCGCTTCAGCTTGTCCGGCAAGGAACGCGATTTCTGGATCGTGCTTCCACCCAGCTGTACCGAGATTTCCTTCACGCCGCCGGGAAGGACAGACAGCGGTTTAAGCCCGGTGACCCAACTCATCTGTGCTGTGGTATCGACCGGGCGGTCGAAAACTTCGGTTGCAGACAGCAATCGTTGCGCGGCCTCCTGTCCGATAAGTTGCGCCACCATGCCAAGGCCGACCGGCACCGGTTCAATGATCCGCGTCGTTTCGGTGGTTAGCACTACGCGCCCGCTTTCCCGTTCACGGAAGGGAAAGCGGATGAAGCTGTCGGCCTTGAGAACCCTGCAGGCCACCGAATAGGCGGCGGCGAATTCCGGCGTCAGTTCCACATCGTCTTCCAGCACGAGACCGGCATCCAGTCGCTGATCGACAATTGCCTGCCAGGCTTTGCGGTGTGAAAGAAAGCAGGCGATTTCGTTGGTGCTAAGTGCAAACGGATAGCGGGGTCTATACGCCGACCTTCGATAAACGCGGTTGATCGTTTGCGTGTCGAGCGTCCGTCCGTCGATCGCGTTCACGATCTCTGTTCCAATTGGCAGCTCTCGAATAAGTTCTTGAACCTGGGGCTGGCGATCGGTTGCGCGCTCCAGGTGGATGATGAAAGCTTTGACGGCCCCGCGTGGACCGTCATTTGCCGCGATGTCAGGATGCGTTTCGCTCATGGTCCCTATCTACCTTGGAACGCATGAAAAAGCTCCAGGAATTTTGCAGATCAGATGGGCTTCCAGCTTGGCTCAACTCTATCGGCTTCTGTCCGCCACAAATCGGCGCAGGTTCCGGTCTGGCGATTGATTAATTCCGGCGTCAGTTTGCGCTCGCGGTTGAACAGCATGCAGGAAGACCAGTTCTTGCGCGGATAGCTGGTCTGAACCTTCCCATCCATCTTCACACTGTTCCCTGGGTTGATAATCGTGCTGAACGCGATAAACGGCCTTTGAAGGATCGTTAAAGGATCGAAGGCCCGCAATATCGCCTAGAAAAAGGAAGTCGCAATCGCAGAAAAGCGCCCACCCTTTATAACCGGCAAGCCATGGGGTGAAAAACCGCGAATAGGTAAACTCCGTCTACGCCAGCGGATCGACTTCCGGCGTGTAGACCCCTTGGCCGACAAGGTCCTGCGGCTTGATCGTTCACATGCTTTCTGCGGAAAATTATAGTTATGGTGGAGGGTCACTGGATAATACTGATACGTCCTGATTGCACTTTCTGTTCAACCCAGTTGCGTTCGTCCCCCCAGGTATGGCGTTTCCATCCTTCCCAGGTAAAGCCGCATATTTTCACGTCCCAGCTTTCCTGCGGGCACCTTTCGAGCATGTACCAGATGCCAAAAAAACCAGTACTTGGAAAAATTTTGCTCATGTTCTCTTCGGTTATGCCCAGTTCTTTGCATCCGGCCAGATAGAATTGAGGTGGCATGATCCGGATCTCCTTGCCGGCTGAACCAATGATCTCGATGGTTTGCATGGTCCAGTCGCCACGCCGTCCCTTGAGCCGGGAAAGGAAATTCGGACGCGGGTGATATTTGCGAATGATGCTTGGATGATAGGCAAGCATCACTTGCTTGGCCGCCTTGAAAGTCGGTGTCTGTACGAAGCCCGGATCGCGCAGCCGCCGTTGCATGGGCTTGCTGGAGGTTGCGAGCATCAGAAGATCGGTGCGGGTGCCGCTCATGCCGATCGATTGTTTTGGCTCATTGAAACGGACGACAAAATCCGCAGCATCCACTTCGGCGGAAAGATCGCGTTGCAAAGGCGCGTTACCGACGATGACCAATGCCTTTTTCATGCATGCCAACTCAAATTAGAATGAACCAAGGACGCTTTCGCCATAGTAGGGTCCATCTAAATTAGAATTGCGTCATGATTATAATAATAGGGGTTGTTTCTTGGGAAAATGGAAATCCGGGGGAAATGCTAGGATTTCGCGGCAGTCACGGCAGCCATGCAGGAAATGCACTTCTCAAAGGGCACAGAAGAGCCGAAGCTCACATTCGGGAGGAAGATAAAAAGGGGAATACCACCATGAATCTTCGTACCCATTTCCATCGCTGGATGCAGTATCGCGAAAATATTCGCGAACTGAGCGGATGCACAGACCGCGAGCTTTCAGATCTCGGACTTTCACGCGCCGACATTTATCGCGTCGCCCGCGAAGCGGCCTTTGCCTGAGCCAGCAGTGAGGGCCGTTTGCCCATTTCGGCACCCGGCCCTTCGATCCGCAAGCCTTGGAAAACTTACACCTCACCCGGTTTTTTGAAACGGATGTGAATGTTGTCACCCGCGAGATCGAAACCTGCGTAGTTGCGCTGAAAGGCAATGAGCGCGTCGTTGACGCCTTTTGAATAATCATCTTCCTGCACGTCGATATGGTGCCGGTAGAGGATCCTGTCGTCCTTGTAGAATATAACCTGTCCTTCCATCATAGCCTCCATGTGATGAAGCGCAGGGCAGAATCCGTCGATGTTTCAGGCCTCATGCGCTTTTGAAACGATCGGGTAGAGCAGTTCTACATACGGGCCTGTGGCCACAGAGGTGCCAAGGGCGCCTATCCGGTCAGTATACCTGATGAAGATAGGCGGCGCGACAGGTGTTTCAAGTCGAGCCGGTGCCGGTTCCGGTCTTGCTCAGCTTGAGCCACGCACGAGCGGCGTGAGACAGGAAAGCGCCTTTTCGCCAGATCAACGCCAGATGCCAGTTCACGTCGGCACCCTTGATCTTGTGGATGCGCACACCGGGGTGATGCCGCTGCTCGGCGATCATTTTTGGCAAAAAGCCGATCCCCATGCCCGCTGCTACCAGCTCGACGATGAAGTCAATCTGACTGGAGCGGACAGCAACGTTGGGAGAAAAACCATGCGAACGACATGCATCGAGGATGATATGGTTGAGAGCAAAACCGCTCTCAAAAAGAATGAACGGCAAGCCGGCAATATCTTGCAGAGAAACGCCGTCGCCCTGCGCCTTCGCATTGTCGGTCGGCAGCAACGCCACAACCGGTTCGCATCGCACATCCTGCCATTCGAAACTGTCTCCGACCGGCAGAAGCGAAGCGGCGAGTTCCACATCGCCCGCCAGCAGCAGTTCCTCAAGCCTTCTGCTGCCGTGCTCGACCAGCTGAATGTCGATCTGGGGATAGAGCTTCGTATAGGCTGCAAAAACGGGGGCGAAAAGCACGCTGGACCCGATGGGCGGCAGACCGAGTTTCAGGAGGCCGCGCTTGAGACCGCGCAGTTCATCCAACTCGGCCAGCATGTCGTCCTTTTCAGCCAGCATGGCCAACGCGCGGCGGAGGACGATCTCGCCTGCCATGGTGAGCCGCGAGGGCGAAATTTCACGATCCAACAGGACCAGGCCCAATTCATCTTCAAGCTGCCTGACCGCCTTGCTGACGGTCGACTGGGTCGCGTTGATGGTTTTGGCAGCGGCGGAAAAACCACCTTGCCGCACCACTTCGACAAAGGCCTGGAAGCTGCGCAAGTTCATGAGCCATTCTATTACGGAATAGCTGCAATGAAATCAATTCATTTCTAGAATAGAGAGCAAGCACCTATATTGACCGTTGAAAATGCATCAGCCCCCATTGGAAAAGTACATGAACGCTCACAGCCTCCTGATCCGGTTTCGCTACGCACTGCATCACAGCCGTCTGATGCAGATTGCGACGCTGGTTGGTTTCTGGCTGGCTGGCGAGCTCTTCGTGCGGGTGGTTGGCCTGCCTCTTCCCGGCGGCATTGTCGGCATGGCGCTGGTGCTGGCCTTGCTTCTGAGCGGTCGTATCAGCCTGTTCAGCATGAAGCGCGGAGCGGAATGGTTTCTGGCGGAAATGCTTCTGTTCTTCGTTCCGGCCGTGCTGGCAATTCTCGAACATCAAGAGCTTATCGGTCTGCTCGGTCTCAAGATCATGGCTGTGATTTTATTGGGCACTTTGACGGTGATGAGTGTTACCGCATTGACGGTTGATCTTTGCTACCGCTGGAGCCTGCGTTATGTCGCTAAGTAACCCGCTGGTAGCGACACTTTTCTGGTCCGCCGCAACGATCCTGCTTTATCTTGCCGCCAAGCGTGTCTATCGCCGCTTCCCCATGTGGTGGTTGACGCCGCTCGCAGTCACGCCCTTGTTGTTGATGGCACTGGTTATCGGGCTCAACCAAAACTATCGCGGCTATTTCAGCGCTACCCATTGGCTGGTTGCGCTGCTCGGACCTGCTACCGTGGCTTTTGCAATTCCGATCTATCAGCAGCGCTCCACGATCCGTCGCTATTGGCCGGTGCTTCTGGCCGGTGTCGTGGTCGGAAGTTCTTCCGCCATGCTGTCGGCGTGGGGACTTGCCCATCTGCTGGGCCTCAATGAAGCAATCAGCCTGAGCCTCATGCCGCGCTCGATGAGCACGCCATTTGCGATGACGGTTTCTGGCGACATTGGCGGCACGCCTGACTTGACTGCGATCTTCGTAGTTCTCACCGGCGTATTCGGCGCGGCTCTCGGCGAAGTCATGCTCAACTGGCTGCCGATCCGCTCGGCGCTGGCACGCGGCGCCCTTTTTGGCATGGGCGCCCATGGCGCCGGCGTCGCCAAAGCTCACCAGATCGGCAATGAGGAAGGTTCGATTGCCGGGCTGGTCATGGTGCTCGTCGGGCTGGTGAATGTGCTTGCCGCTCCTCTGATTGCTCACTTTCTCTAAGAGCCTAATTCTACAGAGAATTCTCCAAAACGCCCGGTTTTGGGGTGTTTCAGGGGGCAGTGAAGCTGCCTTTTTCTTGAGCGTCCGCGTCTTTGCATAACTGATATGCATTAATGGTCGTTGCTGTGGAGAGAGGGGCCGGGTAAACATCACTTCATCGAGTTCACTCCTCCTCCCAGAACTCGATAAGGAATACGGCACTCCTCCTCCCAAGCCGTATTCAAGATCAGGCCGCGCATCCTCCTCCCGCGCGGCCTTTTTCTTTTTTCAACTTCCCATAATTTGTTTCAATTGCTTTTGATGCGTTGACAATGCGTAACCGCACGAGCCCATAGGCAAGCTGCAGCATCTACTCTATTTCTGGTTCGAGTTTTGAAATCGGGGAGAAGCGTCCATGACAAGCGGCATCCACCACATCACCCTCATTACCAGAAAAGTGCAGGCGAATGTCGATTTCTATGTCGGCTTTCTGGGGCTGCGCATCGTCAAGCAGACGGGTGGGTTCGAGGACGCTGAGCAGCTTCACCTGTTCTACGGAGATCGCACCGGCACGCCCGGATCGCTGGTCACGTTTCTGGTTTGGGAGGATGGCTCCAAGGGGCGCGTCGGCCACGGGCAGGTCAGCGAAATCGCGCTGGCTATAGATCGAACTGCTATCGGTTTCTGGCTGGAACGCGCGCTGCGCTATCATGTACCGTCTGAAGGGCCGGTGCAGGAGTTTGGCGAACCGGTCCTGCGCTTGCGCGATCCCGATGGCGTGATCGTCAAGCTGGTCGGCTGCGATCTCGCCGCCAACGACGCATGGGAAAGCGAAGGCATTCCCGCCGCTTTCGCGGTCAGGCGTTTGCGAGCCGCAACCATTCTGTCCGAAGCACCGGAACAGACCGCAGGCTTTATCGCACGCTATTTCGGTTTCCGGCCTGCCGCGAAAGAAGGCACGATAGAGCGTCTTCTGTCCGATTCCGGCGATGCCATCGATGTACGCGATGCAGGCGGCTTCTGGCCAGGCATTCCGGGTACCGGCATTGCCGATCATGTCGCCTTTCGTGCTGCCGATACTGGTGAAGTGGAAAAGGCCGAGAAAGAGCTTTCGAAGCTCAACTCGAGTGCCGTCAATGTGCATGACCGCAAATATTTCACTTCGCTCTATGTGCGCGAACCGGGCGGAACGCTTTTCGAATTTGCAACCGACGCGCCGGGCTTCACAATAGATGAGCCCGTCGAGAAACTGGGCCAGTTCCTGTTCGTGCCGCCAGGCAATGAGGAAAAGGCGGATGCTATCCGGGTACGGATGCCGCAATTTGCCCTGCCGGGCGAGGAGCGTGTCATCTATCGCGACCTGCCTTTCGTTCACCGGATACACCAGCCCGAAGATGCCGATGGCAGCGCACTGGTGCTCCTGCACGGTACCGGCGGAAACGAGAACGACCTCATGCCCTTCGCCCGCAAGGCCGCTCCAAGCGCAATCCTTCTGGGCGTGCGTGGACGCAGTACGGAAGAAGGCATCCAGCGCTGGTTTCGCCGCTTTGACCTGAAGCGGTTCGATCAGTCCGACATCAGGTTTGAAGCGGAAGCATTCAAGGCTTTCGTGGCAGGTGCTGTAGCTGCCTATGGCATCGACCTGAATCGGACGGCCTTCATAGGAAATTCCAATGGTGCCAATCTGCTGGCGGCTTTCATGCGCCTCCACCCCCATGTGGTCCGCACGGCCGTTCTACTGCGCGGTCAGGAGGTTCTCGAAGAACAGCCCGATGGTGCGGATTTATCGGATGCTTCGATCCTCCTGATGAATGGAGCTTCCGATCCTTTTGGCGATGAGGCTGGCAAACTGGAGAATGCACTGAGAGAAGAAGGGGCAGCTCTCACCATCAGCACGGTAGCAGCCGGGCACGCGCTCATCGACGAAGATATTCACGTCGCGAGCGACTGGCTTCGGGATAAGATATAAATGAAAAGGGCTGCGGAAAAATCCGCAGCCCTTGTTGCATTAATCAAGCGGTTTCAGGTTTCGCTCGATGGCCTCGCGCTTGCCTTCGAGGAAAGGCGGAAGCGACAGGCGCTCGCCGAGGCTTTCAAGCGGTTCGTCGACGGCAAAGCCCGGACCGTCTGTCGCGATCTCGAACAGGATGCCGTTCGGCTCGCGGAAATAAAGCGAGCGGAAATAGTAGCGCTCGACTTCACCGCTCGAAGGCATACGAACGGACCGCAGGCGGTCTACCCATTCCTCCATGCTTTTCTGGTCCGGGGTACGGAAGGCGACGTGGTGCACAGCACCCGCTCCCTGCCAGGCCGTGGGCAGTTTCGGCTGCACGGCGACATGCAGTTCCGCTGCAGCACCGCCCGGCCCCATCGAGAAGACATGGACATGTCCTTCGCCATCGGGGGAAACATAGTCGCCGGTCTGACGCATGTTCATAACCTTCTCCAGCACGATCTGGGTCGGGGCCAGTTCAGGAACGCTGAGCGTGATCGGGCCGAGCCCGCGTATCTGCCGTTCCGCCGGAACGGGGCTCTTGTCCCAGCTGTGGGCGTTGCCCGCGCCACCATCATCGGTCAGTCGAAGACGCTGGCCTTCAGGGTCTTCCAGATCGATGACAGCACGTCCGGCAACCTCGAAAATATCGCTCGTCTCCACGCCCTTTTCCTGCAGATGGTTCCGCCACCATTCCAGGCTCTCGACGCCGTTGACGCGCAGGCCCGTCCGGGCGACGCTGTTCGTGCCGCGCTGTTCACGCTGCACCGGCCAGTCGAAAAAGGTTATGTCGGTGCCGGGCGAGGCAAGTCCGTCCGCATAGAAGAGGTGATATGCGCTCGTATCGTCCTGATTGACGGTCTTCTTGACCAGCCTCAGCCCAAGCGTATCGGTATAAAAGCGCCGGTTGCCGGGCGCGTCGGCGGTAATGGCTGTCAGATGATGCAGCCCGGTCAGTTCCAAAGCCATGATTGTGCCTCCTTCGCAAATTCTGCGTTGGGTTTGTGTTGTGGCTTATATTGGCTATAGGGGCGAGGACGGAAAGATCAGCTTGCTGAACAGTGTGTAACCGATAAGCCGCAATTGGATCGCGTTCGACAAGTGGTGGATAATTGTGGCTTGGCAGAACGTCATGCGTAAAGAATATATTAACCTCCAAAGTTCCGGTGTAATAGGTGTGCTGGCGTGGCGTTGAGGGGAGTCTGGTTTTGCAGCGCATTTTTTCTTGGACAACGCCTGCGTTGCTCGTCCTGTTTTCCCTTCTGGCGGGTTGTGCCAGCCGGCCTGAGGGCGTACTTGTGCCGGTAGGCGAAGTTGCTTCTCCTGGCATAAGCAAGGTCAAGCTCGTCGTTGCAACCACGCGCCGCCCGTCTGACAATCCCGGCATTCTTTTCTCCGGCGAGCGCGACAAGCTCGTGTCGCTCAACGATATCGTCGTGTCCATTCCCCCCGAGAAGAACCGCAAGGTGGGCGAGGTGCAATGGCCGAAGAAGCTCCCGCCCAATCCTCAGACGGATTTCGCCACGGTCAGCGTGACGCCGCTCAAGACCGATGTCGAAATGGCGGGCTGGGTACGCCCGCATCTCACCAAGAGCCGTCGGGTCATGGTCTTCGTGCATGGCTTCAACAACACATTTGAGGATTCCGTCTATCGATTTGCGCAGATCGTGCATGATTCGGGCGCGGATGTTGCGCCGGTGATCTTCACCTGGCCATCGCGCGCCAGCGTATTCGACTATAATTACGACAAGGAAAGCACCAACTATTCCCGCGATGCGCTGGAGCAGATTCTGCGCGCGATTGTGCGTGAGCCCGAGGTCAAGGATATCACGGTCATGGCCCATTCGATGGGCAGTTGGCTGACGGTTGAGGCTCTGCGGCAGATGGCGATCCGCGACGGTCGTGTGAACGCCAAGATTACAGACGTCATTCTGGCGTCTCCCGATCTCGACGTCGATGTGTTTTCGAAGCAGTTTCTTGCAATGGGCAAGCCGCATCCGCGCTTCACATTGTTCACCTCGCGGGATGACAAGGCGCTAGCATTGTCGCGGCGCATTTCGGGTAATATCGACCGCCTCGGCCAGATTGACCCGTCAATCGAGCCTTACCGTTCCGAGCTGGAAAAAGCAGGCATCACCGTCATCGACCTGACGCAATTGAAGGCGGGCGACCGTCTCAACCATGGCAAGTTCGCTGCAAGCCCGGAAGTCGTGCAGTTGATAGGTCAGCGTCTTGTTGCCGGGCAGACCATCACGGATTCGCAGGTTGGTCTCGGTGACCGTCTGGGTGCGGTGGCGATCGGTACTGCGCAGGGCGTCGGCACGGCAGCTTCGCTGGTGGTCACGGCCCCGATTGCCGTGTTCGATCCAAATACGCGCAAAACCTATGACGAGCAGATCGACCGGTTCGGTCGTGCTGTGGGCAATACGGTTGGTGCGGTGACGACTCCCACGCAGTAAGCGGACCGGGAAGGCGGTTGTCATATTTGAGCTGACGCTGTAGGACTCGCGGCCAACAAATTCGGGCCGCGAGGAGGACCTCATGCAGATCATCCGCACCATTGAGGAATTGCGCCAGGCTTTGATGCCCGCAAGGCGGACGGGCAAGCGCATCGGCTTCGTGCCGACCATGGGCTATCTTCACAAAGGCCATCTGGAACTTGTGCATCGTTCCCGCGCCGACAATGACGTGACCGTTGTGTCGATTTTCGTCAATCCGCTGCAATTTGGCGCGAATGAAGATCTCGACAAATATCCGCGCGACCTCGAGCGCGATGCGGTCCTGCTGCGCGGAGCCAATGTCGATTACCTCTTCGCGCCAGCCGTCAGCGACATGTATCCGCGCCCGATGCAGACGGTGGTGGATGTGCCCACCCTTGGCAACCAGATGGAAGGCGAGGCGCGTCCGGGCCACTTCGCCGGCGTTGCGACGGTGGTCAGCAAGCTCTTCAATATCGTCGGTCCCGATGCCGCCTATTTCGGCGAAAAGGACTTTCAGCAACTCGTCATTATCCGCCGCATGGTGGAGGATATGGCCATTCCGGTACGCGTGGTCGGTGTTGAAACAGTCCGGGAGGATGACGGGCTCGCCTGTTCGTCCCGCAATGTCTATCTGACGCCGGAACAGCGCGCCGCCGCCATCATCGTGCCGAAGGCGCTTGATGAGGCTGAGCGGCTTTATCGCTCCGGTGTGGACGATCCTGATGCGCTGGAAGCGGCCATTCGCGCCTTTATCGCCGCGGAACCGCTGGCGACGCCCGAAGTTGTCGCGCTGCGTGACCCCGAAACGCTGGAACGCCTGACGGCGGTGCAGGGTCGCCCCGTGCTGATTGCGCTGTTCGTGCGGCTTGGTACGACGCGGCTTCTCGATAACCGCGTCATTGCGCATGTCGCGCAGGAACAGGCGGCCTGAGATGAGCGCACCCGTCAAACAGAAGCGACTGACGCCCAAGGCCATTTCAGCCCTGAAGGGCGAACGCCCGATTGTCAGCCTCACCGCCTATACGACGCCGATTGCGCGGCTGCTCGATCCGCATTGCGACTTGCTGCTGGTGGGGGATTCGCTCGGCATGGTGCTTTACGGCATGGATTCCACCCTTGCCGTGACGCTCGACATGATGATCGCCCATGGGCAGGCAGTGATGCGCGGAGCCGAAACGGCCTGCGTTATCGTTGATATGCCGTTCGGTTCCTATCAGGAATCGAAGGAACAGGCGTTCCGCAACGCCGCCCGCGTGATGCAGGAAACCGGCTGCGATGGCGTCAAGCTTGAGGGCGGCGAGGAAATGGCCGAAACGGTCGATTTTCTGGTGCGCCGCGGCATTCCGGTGTTCGGCCATGTCGGGCTGATGCCGCAACAGGTCAACACGGTTGGCGGTTTCCGTTCGCTTGGACGCAGCGACGAGGAAGCCGACCGCATCCGCCGCGATGCAAAGGCCATCGCCGATGCCGGTGTGTTTGCGCTGGTGATTGAAGGCACGGTAGAACCGCTGGCGCGCGAGATCACTGCATCGCTCTCCGTTCCGACAGTCGGTATCGGAGCTTCTGCTGCCTGCGACGGGCAGATACTGGTTTCGGACGATATGCTGGGGCTGTTTCAGGATTTCACGCCGCGCTTCGTGAAGCGTTTCGCGCAATTGGCGCCACAGGTGTCCGATGCGGCGAAAGCCTATGCCGAGGAGGTGCGGGCGCGAACATTCCCGGGGCCGGAGCATGTTTTCGGAGCGAAACCGAAAACTTAACCCCTAAATTCTGTGCCGTATGGCGGTAGCGCCTTGTAATTATTCGTCAATCGCGTTCAATGTCGGAACTGTTTTCCGGAGTTGCCGTGACCGACGATATTGCCCATACCGAACTGATTGCCGTGCTGGCCGCCGTGACCAGCGAACAGCCGCGCGTCATGACCGTGCGGCAGGGACAGGCTTTACCGTCCGGCCCGTTCGAGAGTGAGCATCGTTCGTTGCAATCGGGTCTGCGCGCCTGGGTGCAGTCGGAAACCGCGCATCCGGTCGGCTATCTGGAACAGCTCTACACCTTTGCCGACCGTGACCGTCATGCGCAGGGTGAACGCATCATCTCGATCAGCTATCTCGGCCTCGTGCGCGAAAGCGATGCGGCGGCGGGGCAGGCCGGCTGGCGCGGCTGGTATGATTATCTGCCGTGGGAAGATCACCGTCAGGGCGAACCGGCCATCATGGAACATCTCAACAATGCGCTCCTTGTCTGGGCCTATCGGGCCGGAACGCCGGAGCTGACCGCGCAGCGCATGCGGCGCATCGCCTTCACCTTTGGCTTCGAAAACGGCGAGTGGGGCGGGCGCTGGAACGAAGACCTCGTGTTGCAGCGCTATGAGCTTCTTTACGAGGCCGGTCTGGTGGCGGAAGCGGGAATGAAGGAAGACGAGAACGGCCGGTCCATGTTTGCCGATCATCGCCGCATCCTCGCCACGGCGATTGCGCGGCTGCGCGCCAAGATCAAATATCGCCCTGTGGTGTTCGAATTGATGCCGGACAGTTTTACGCTTTTGCAACTGCAGCGTACCGTCGAAGCGCTGGCGGGGCTGCGCTTGCACAAGCAGAATTTCCGCCGCCTGATCGAGCAGCAGGATCTCGTCGAGGAAACCGGCGAAAGCGACAGCGAAACCGGCGGTCGTCCGGCAAAACTGTTCCGTTTCCGCTACTCGATTGTCGAGGAACGCGCCCTTTCCGAGCGCCATCTGGCCGGAGCCAAGCTGCCAATCTCCCGCGATTGACAATATACTCGAATCGAGTATAAGTTCATAAACATGAAATACTCAAGTTGAGTATAATTGGTAGGCAAGCATTTCCAGCAAAAGTGCGAAGCGGTTTTGCGCGGGACAATGCGTAAGTGACCTTGGAGGCCCAACCATGAACGATCATGTTTCCATTTCGCAACTTTATGACCGCGTGGCCAAGGTGCTGCCCAAGGCAGAGTGGCTGGGCTTCGAAGACGATGTCGCGGCCATTCTCGAGCTGAAGAAAAAGCGCAATGCCGTTATCCTTGCGCATAATTACCAGACGCCGGAAATCTTCCATTGCGTGGCTGATATTGTCGGCGACAGTCAGGCGCTGGCGCGCAAGGCTGCAGAGGTCGATGTCGATGTGATCGTGCTGGCGGGCGTGCATTTCATGGCCGAGACGGCCAAGCTGCTCAATCCCAGCAAGACGGTGCTGATCCCCGATATGGCAGCGGGCTGTTCGCTGGCCGACAGCATCACGCCGGAAGATGTGGCGCTGTTGCGCGAGGCGCATCCCGGCGTGCCGATCATCACCTATGTCAACACATCTGCTGCCGTGAAGGCGGCATCCGATATTTGCTGCACATCCGGCAATGCCAAAAAAGTGGTGGAATCGCTTGGCGTACCGCGCGTGCTGATGATCCCCGACGAGTTTCTGGCGCAGAATGTGGCGCGCGAAACCGATGTCGAAATTCTCGCCTGGCATGGCCATTGCGAGGTGCATGAACGGTTTACGCCCGACGATATCCGCGAATTGCGCGAAAGCCACCCTGGCGTGGTGGTTCTGGCCCATCCCGAATGCCCGCCGGAAGTGGTGGCGGTCGCCGATTTCGCCGGTTCCACGGCGGTCATGTCGGACTATGTTGGTGAGAAGAAGCCGCAGCGCGTCGTGCTTTTGACCGAATGCTCCATGAGCGACAATGTTGCCGTCGATCACCCGGATGTCGAGTTCATCCGCCCATGCAATCTCTGCCCGCATATGAAGCGGATCACGCTCGCCAATATCCGCGATGCGCTGGAAAACAACCGCCATGAAGTAACAGTCGATGCCGCACTTATGGAGCCTGCCCGGCGCGCCGTCGAGCGGATGTTGATGGTATGAACACGGCTCCGGTTCTCGTCATCGGCAGCGGCCTTGCCGGGCTGATGGCGGCGCTGACGCTCTCTCCGCAGCCGGTTCTGCTGGTGACAGCGGGAAGCCTCGGCCTGTCCGGCTCCAGCACGCTGGCGCAAGGCGGCATTGCTGCAAGCGTCGGCGCGGATGACAGTGCAGCGCTGCATCTGGCCGATACGATTGCCGCGGGCGACGGCCTGTGTGACGCAGGCGTGGCGGCGGAAATCATAGCAGCGGGCGCGGACGTCGTTGCCGCGCTGGAAGCGCATGGCGTGCGCTTCGACCGTAAAGCGGACGGTCCGTTTTCGCTCGGTCTGGAAGCCGCCCATAGCCGCCATCGCATCGTGCATGTGGATGGCGATGCGACCGGCGCGGGCGTCATGCGCGCCTTGATCGCGAAAGTGCTGGCGACGCCTTCGATCACCGTCATGGAAAACACCCGCGCCCTGCGGCTCATCCGGCAGGATGGCCGTGTGGTCGGCGCCTGTCTTGAAAATGTTGGTCCGGTCGCAGCGCGTGCCGTGGTGCTGGCGACGGGCGGCGTCGGCGGACTTTATCACGCAACGACCACGCCGCTCGGCAATCTAGGGCAGGGAGCCGCATTGGCAGGCCGCGCAGGCGCTGTGCTTGCCGATATGGAATTCGTGCAATTCCACCCAACCGCGCTTGCCGTGGATGCGCCGCGCCTGCCACTGGTCAGCGAGGCCGTGCGCGGGGAGGGCGCTCAACTTGTCAATGATCGCGGCGAGCGCTTCATGGCGGATGTTCCGGGCCGCGAACTTGCACCCCGCGATGTGGTGGCGCGTGCCATCGGCAGCCAGATCGCGCAAGGACGCAAGGTCTATCTCGATGCGCGCACAGCTCTGGGTGCGCGTTTTGCAACCCGGTTTCCCGGTATCGATGCGCTTTGCAAACAGCATGGCATCGATCCGGCCTATGATCTGATCCCGGTCAGACCGGCCACGCATTACCATATGGGCGGGATCAAAACCGACGCCGACGGGCGCAGCAGTCTGCTGGGCCTCTGGGCTGTGGGCGAAGCGGCCTGCACCGGCCTGCATGGCGCCAACCGGCTTGCCAGCAATTCACTGCTTGAAGCAGCCGTCATGGGCCTGCGCGCCGCCCGCGCGCTTGATGATGAAAAGGCGGTTGCCGCGCGGCATCCCGTGCCGGTGAGCCTGCCACAAAGTGCGGACGCTGAACCCGTGCGGCACATTGTTTCCCGCCATCTTGGCCTGCTGCGTGATGAAGAAGGTTTGCGCTCTGCAATCGCCACCCTTCTCCCCCTTGCGGAGACCGACGAGGCCGCAGCCGTGGCGCTGGTCGCTGCGGTTGGGGCATTTGACCGGTGCGAGTCGCGCGGCAGCCATGCCCGCACCGACTATCCCGCCAAAAATGCGGCTTCGGCCCGCAGCTTTTTCACCTTTTCGGCAGCTTTCGCACTGGCACGCGAAATCGCCGTGCCTCACCCTGTTACAAGGACTGCATGATGAACCTGCCGCGCCTGTCTCCGCTTGTCGTCGAACCGCTGGTGCGTGCCGCACTTCTGGAAGATCTGGGGCTTGCTGGCGATATCACCAGCAATGCGGTGGTGCCGGAGGATCACCGCTCGGCCATGCTGTTCAGCCTGCGCCAACCGGGCGTCATTGCCGGGCTGGATGTGGCCGAAATGGCGTTTCGTCTGGTCGATCCCGATGTCACATTCGAACGTCTGGCGCGGGACGGTCAGTCTCTTGAGAAAGGGGCCGATGTCGCCCGCGTTTCCGGCTCCTCCCGTTCCATTCTGGCGGGGGAGCGCACCGCGCTCAATTTTCTCGGCCACCTGTCCGGTATCGCGACCGCCACGGCCAATCTGGTCAAGGCGGTTCAGGGCACCAAGGCTTCCATCGTCTGCACCCGCAAGACGATGCCGGGACTGCGCGCCTTGCAGAAATATGCGGTCAGGGCAGGCGGAGGCATGAACCACCGTTTCGCGCTTTATGATGCGGTGCTGATCAAGGACAATCACATCGCGGTCGCTGGCGGCGTGCGCGAGGCCATTGAGCGCGCCAAGGCCGGGGCAGGTCACATGGTCAAGATCGAGGTGGAAGTCGACACACTTGAACAACTCGATGAGGCGATGGCTGTCGGCGTCGACGCGGTGCTGCTCGACAATATGTCGCCTGCGCAATTGCGCGACGCGGTGTCGGTGATCGATGGGCGCGCCATTTCGGAAGCTTCCGGCGGTATCACGCCGGAAACGGTGACTGCGGTCGCGGCCAGCGGAGTCGATCTGATTTCAGTCGGCTGGACCACGCATAGTGCGCCGAACCTCGATATCGGGCTCGATTTCGAGCTGAATGGTTGAGGCTACAAGCTTTAAGCGGACGGCAGCTTTCCGTATAGCCAACATTCAACTGCTTTTTGTTGCAAAACCTGGTCCCGCAAAGGGGTCCGGGTTTTACGCATTCGTGGCGAAAACCTTCTCCAAACTGCGGCGATAAACATGCCACATAAACATGATTGAATTATTCATGTTTATGTGGCAGAAATCGACTGACTGATAGTCAGTCATGAGTCGGACGGCGGTTCGGAAACCTGTTTGTGTGCGTGCCGGTTGACGCACCGTCGTTCGGCTCTAAGCGGCATTCGTGCTGCGATTTCTCACGAATATCGATGAGGAGGGGAGCGTAATGCTTCACCATGTAGAAAACTGGCCATATATCGTGACCCTGTCGAAGGGTGCGTCGACAATGGAAGAAACGCGTGAATTCCTTGAAGTCTGGAGCCGCTGGCTCGATCACGGAAAACCCTTTGTCACGATCCGCCGCTTTTTGGATGAGGATGCTCTGGCTCATCCCGAAGGTTCGGCGCGTGAAGTGAAGCAATGGTTCCAGCAAAATGCGCCGCGCATTCGCGAACAGGTGCTGGGCATGGTGAACATCGTGCCGGAATCAGTTTATGAACAGGCGAGCCGCATGGATGCAGAAAAACTGTTTCGCGTTCCGGCTGGTACTTTCTCCCATATAGATGCGGCGCTGCACTGGCTGGAGGATCGCGTGGTTCGACCAAACAGGCTTGTTTTTGACAGGGTGGCGATCCGGGGTAAATTGGCGGCATCGTGAAATTCCGGAGATTGATTTGCCGCCGACTGCCAAGCCCAAGCCCCGCACCAAACCAGCTGAAATACGTCGCGATGAACTGATGGCTGCAGCCGAGGCCCTCTTCCTCGAAAAGGGCTTCGCGGCGACAAGCGTGGATGAAATCGTGCGTCTTGCCGATGTCGCCAAAGGTACATTTTATCTGCACTTCCGCAGCAAGGACGACATTCTGCTTGCCTTGCGGGAGCGATTTATCGACGCGTTTTGCGAAGGATTGGAGCGCCAGCTGGATCTGCTTCCAGCCGATGACTGGCAGGGCAGGCTGGTAGCCTGGGCGGAGACAGGCATCGCCGGCTATCTGGACAATTACAAGCTCCACGACATGGTGTTTTATGATTTTCATCCGCCCATGCGCCGCATGAAACAGGAAAATCCGGCAATCGTCCGGCTCGATGCATTATTGACCAGGGGCCACGCCGCGGGCGCTTGGAAAATCGCCAATACGCGTTTGACGGCTGTGCTCCTTTTCAATGCGTTGCACGGTGCGGTCGATGAAATCATCTCCGACCCGGACATGATGGATCGCACCGAAATGGTCGCGGGCGTAAAGGCATTTTTCCTGCAGGCAGTGCGCTCTCAATAACCTAGTCAAAGAAAAAGGGAGGCCGGTGCCTCCCTTTATTCGCTTTTCAACTGGAGCCAGACCTGGAGCATTTCCTGTTTGATTGAATCCCGGGAAGCTCGCTGTCTGTTTGTTTTTACGCATGTCTTATCCCGAAACCGGTTCCCACTCTCGGGAGACATGCTCTATTTCTCCACGAAAGCCTTCTCGATGACGTAATGTCCGGCTTCGCTCTGGCTGCCTTCCTTGAAACCGCGTTCTTCCAGAATCTGCTTGGTCTCGGCCAGCATTTCCGGGCTGCCGCAGAGCATCATGCGGTCGTCGTCGTGATTGAATTCCGGTAGGCCGACATCGCTGAACAGCTGTCCTGAACGAATAAGGTCGGTCAGGCGGCCACGATTCCTGTAGGGCTCACGCGTGACGGTCGGATAGTAGATGAGCTGCTTCTTGACCATTTCGCCGAGGAATTCATCCTGCGGCAGCTCGTTGGAAATGAAATCCGTATAGGCGAGTTCCGCCACCTGACGCACGCCATGAACAAGAATGATCTTCTCGAAACGTCCATAGGCTTCCAGATCGCGAATGATCGACAGGAACGGCGCGAGGCCGGTGCCGGTCGAAAGCAGCCAGAGATTCTTGCCGGGCTTCAGATTGTCGTAGAGCAGCGTGCCGACCGGCTTCTTGGAAAGGATGATCTGGTCGCCAACCTTCAGATGCTGGAGCTTTGATGTCAAAGGACCGTTCGGCACCTTGATCGAGAAAAATTCCAGACCGTCTTCATAAAGGCTAGAGGCAATGGAATAGGCGCGGGTGAGCGGCTTGCCGTTCACTTCGAGGCCCATCATGATGAACTGGCCGCTCTGAAAACGAAAACCGGGGTCGCGCGTCGTGCGGAAGGAAAACAGCGTGTCGGTCCAGTGATGGATGTCGGTGACGGTTTCCTGATTGAAGTTGCTGCTCATTTTCGGAACTGTCTCTGTCTTGCTCCTGCACCGCTTGGGAGGACGGCGCCTA
>Ga0182748_1002010_pt1 | contig 18869 bp, 19 predicted proteins | sample eDN3rd37CKraftOP_FD_128877 | JGI IMG/M metagenome (GOLD analysis project Ga0182748, IMG submission 128877) | Enriched Organic Plus compost microbial communities from Emeryville, California, USA - eDNA 3rd pass 37_C Kraft OP (version 2) (version 2) ...
CAGCGGCCGCACAGCGCCCATGGCTACAACCCCCCGGCGACCGTTCGCCGGAACTGGTCGGAACCCGATACCATTCACCCCGGACTCACTGCCTGATTGGCTACAAGTTCCATACTCAGGTCAAAGTTGCGCATGGCGTCAAGACACAGGCAATTGCTTGGAAGGCTGGAGATCGCGGGATCGCAGATGTCGTTTCCAGGAATGTGAAAAATCCCATGCGCCGACCGAGCGTTCCGAAGGACGATAGGAAGGATGATTAGTGACCGTTATCGTGGGTCGAGCGCTAAACACTCCGCCGATTGCGTTAATTTGGTGGGAGACAATCGCCTGCTCATTCTTTGGCCTCGGACTGTTTGGCGACATGTGTGCCGAAACGCTTGCGCAGGGTGTCGGCCAGGCTGGCGCGGGTCAGTTCGCCCATGTGGGTGTGGACGAGACGGCCATTGGCATCGAAGAACAGCGTGGTCGGCAGGCCGCGGGTGCCGGTGGCAAGCATCGCTTGCGATGGCGGATCGAGCAGCACCTGTTCGTGCAACGCCAGCCCCTGCCGTTCGAGGAAATTGCGCACGGTGGCCGCGTCCTCACCCTGGTTGAGCAGCACGATGTCGAGACCGGGATAACGTTGCGCCGCATCGGCGAACACCGGCATCTCGCGGCGGCAGGGCGGGCACCACGTCGCCCAGAGGTTGAGCACGACGGGTTTGCCCGCGTGGTCGGCGAGGCGCACCGGCGCGCCATCCAGCGTGCTTGCGGCGACATCGGGCAGGGGCGGCGCCGAGCGTTGCAGCAGCGACAGCATGCCGCCCAGCGCGAACCACGCCAGCAGCCCGGCGACGAGGCCGGCCAGCAACGGCTTGCGCAACCGCGTTTGCCTGCGCGTGCGCCACCACGCGAACGCGAGCGCCGCCGGCAGGCCGGTCCACCACAGGAAGCCGCCGTCGCCGATGGCGATGACCGACCACGGCGACGCGGCGTATTCGGGCCACCAGCGCAGCACGTAGCCCAGCCGCGCCGCCAGTAGGCCGACGAAGAACGCGTCGGTGAACAACGCGCCGGCCAGCTTGGGCACGGAGGCATCCACTGCGCCGCCCATGCGCCGGGCCAGCATGCGCACCAGCCACCACGCCAGCAGTGCGGCGGCGGCCACCAGCACCGCGCGCATCGGGAACGGACCCAGCGAAGTCAACGATAGACCTTGAGGTAGCGATCCTCGAACCGGCGCTTGAGCCAGTGCAGCAGGCGCGAGTTCGGCGAGGTGAAGGTGCGCGACTCGCTGCGATAGACCAGCAGGCCGCCGTCCAGCGAATCGACGATGCAGGCCAGCTCGGTCTTGAAGCCGTGGTCGGCCGGCTCACCGCGCAGTCCGGCGGCGATGTTCTTCGCCACCGCCTCGGCCTGCAGGTCGGCCTGGTGCGCCTGCTTGGCCATCCAGTCCGGGCCGGGATAGCTGCCGATGTCGCCGGCCACGTAGACGTGGTCCATGCCGCGCGCGCGGCACTGCGCGTCGGCGGCGATGAAGCCGCCCTCCGAGCGCGGCAATTCGCTGTCGTCCAGCCACGCCGGGCCGGTGAGGCCGGGCATGAACAGGATCAGGTCGGCGGGGATCTCGCCGCCTTCGGTCACCACCTTGCCGGCCTCGAAGCGCACCGGCTTGTGGCCCAGGTGGGTCTCGATGCCGAGCGCCCGCATCCGCGCCAGCATCTTCTGCACGGCGGATGGGCCAAGTCGCTGGCCGGGTTCCTTCGACGGATTGAAGAACACCAGCCTGAACTTGTCGCGTCGCCCCTGCCGGCGCAGCAGGGTGTCGATGCCGAACAGGAACTCGAACATCGGCCCGCCGCGCACGGCGCCCGGTTCCTTCGGGTTGCTGGCAAAGCCGATCGCGATGGTGCCGCCTTCCATCGTGGCGAGGCGGTCGCGGATGGCCTCGGCGCTGGCGATGCCTTCGCAGGGGATGAGTGCGTGCTCGATGCCCGGCAGCTTGCGCAGGTAGCGCCCGCCGGTGGCGATGACCAGCACGTCGTTGGCCAGCTCGCCGGTGTCGGTGACCACGCGGCGGCCACCGTCGAGCACCTGCTGCACGCTGCCCGGGTGCCAGCGCACGCGCATGCGCTCGAAGAAGCCGGCCAGCGGAATGCGCAGGTCGGCGCCGGTCTTCTCGCCCGACGGCAGCCAGATCAGGCTGGGCAGGTAGACCAGTTCGTTGCGCGGCGAAACCACGGTGATCTCCGCATCGACGCGCCGTTCGCGCAGCTTGCGGATGGCGGTGAGCGCGGCGAAGCCACTGCCGAGGATGACGATCCGGGTCATGGCGTGGCCCTGTGCTGCGGAAACCGTCGCCGGGCGGGCCGACGCGGAGGGTGTCGCGTGCGCCCGGTCGCGCCAGCGCACGCCGGCAAAGCCGAGCGCGCCGAGGCCGGCGGCCAGCCACAGCAAGGCGCGGCGCCGGGAGACGGCCATCGCCTCACTGCGCCTGCGCGAGCTGCGCGCGCGCCCAGCGCACGATCTCGGCCGACGGCATCGCGCCGGACAGGCGCGCCACTTCGCGCCCGTGCCTGAACAGCGCCAGCGTGGGGATGCTGCGGATGTCGAAGCGATGCGCCAGTTCCGGTTGCGACTGGGTGTCGACCTTGGCCAGCCGCATCGCCGGTTCCAGCTGCGCCGCCGCGGCCTCGAAATGCGGCGCCATCATCCGGCACGGGCCGCACCACGGCGCCCAGAAATCGACCAGCAACGGCAGGTCGCTTTTCGAGGCATGGGCTTCGAAGGCATCGACGCCTTCGAGCGTGGCCGGATGGCCGTCGAACAGCGGCTTGCTGCAGCGGCCGCATTGCGGCGCATCGCCCAGCCGCGCCTGCGGCACGCGGTTGATCGCGTTGCACTGCGGGCAGGCGACCTGCAGGGCGTCGGTGGCGTTCATGCCCCGGCCTCGAAGCTCTTGTCGCCCAGCAGCACGCGGCCTTCGCCATCGACCACGCGGACTTCCACGTCGATGCCCTGGCGCACGCTCTGGGTGACCACGCAGAAGTCCTCGAACTGCGCCAGCACGCGGTCGAGGTTGTGGTAATCGGCGTTGTGGCCGGGCAGGTGCAGCGTGGCCTTCGCCGAAGCGATGCGCCAGCGGCCCTGTTCGTTGCGCGCCGGCAACGCGCAGATCTCCGCGTGCAGCGGGCCGGGCGTGTTGCGGTGCTTGCGCAACGCGAACAGCAGGCTGGCGGCCAGGCAGTTGGCCACCGCGGCCAGCAGCAGGCGCGAGGGGTTGGGCCCGCGGTCGTGGCCCAGTGGCGCCGGTTCGTCGGTCAGCAGCGGATCGAGCGTGGTGTCGTCGAAGACGATGCGGAAGGCGTAGTCGCTGTCCTGCTCCAGGCGGATGCGGATCGGGGTGTCGGTGCTCATGGCGTGCCTCCCGTGGTGCCGGCGTCGGCGGGGACTTCCACCCACAGCGCGCCGCGCAGGTCGCCGACGGCGAAGCCGGTGGCGTGGTCGTCCGGATAGCGTTCGGCAATCGCGGCGCGGACCGGTTCGGCCACCTCGCTGCCGTGGCAGGCCAGGCAGCCGGGTTCGGTGGCGATGCCGCGCATCATCCGCAGCGCGATGCCGTCGGGCAGGTGCTCGCGGATCACTGCCACCTGGTCGGCGGCGGCTTCACCGCCGGACACGCGCTGCTGGAACAGGTCCAGCGTCAGCAGTTGCCAATCCTGCGCGGCCTGCGCCGGATGGCGGTTGCGGCCGGGCAGCGCCACGCGCCCCAGCCGCACGCCGTGTTCGGCCATCACCGCGTCGGCGATGGCCGGTGCTTCGGCGTGGCAGACCTCGACCGCCGCGGTCGGGCCGCCGGCCTGCATCGCCGCCTGCAGCTTGCCGCGCAGTTGTCCGCTGAACGCCATCGCCGCGGCCTTCGCGCGGTCGAGCGCCGGATCGGTGGCGGGATCGGTGGTGGAAGTGGCCGATGCAGGCGCGGGCGGGGGAAGGGGATCGCCCTGCGCCTGCATCGGTCGTTCGGGGGCGGCGTCCTGATCGGTTCCAGGTGCGCAGGCCGTCGTGGCGAACACGAGACATGCGGCCAGCGCGGCGGGGGGAAATGCCCTCTTGTTCATGTGGAAGCCTCCTTGCGGGCACGCTGCCGCAGCAGCGCGTAGTAGAGCAACGGAATCACCACCAACGTCAGCACCGTCGAGACGAGGATGCCGAAGATCAGCGAGATGGCCAGGCCGTTGAAGATCGGGTCGTCGAGGATGAAGAACGCGCCGGCCATCGCCGCCAGCGCGGTCAGCGCGATCGGTTGCGCGCGCACCGCGCAGGCATCCACCACGGCTTCCTCCAGCGTGTCGCCGTGCGCGATCAGGTGGTTGATGAAATCCACCAGCAGGATGGAATTGCGCACGATGATGCCGGCCAGCGCGATCATGCCGATCATCGATGTCGCGGTGAACTGCGCGCCGAGCAGCGCATGGCCGGGCATCACCCCGATCACGGTCAGCGGGATCGGCGCCATGATCACCAGCGGCACGATGTAGTTGCGGAAGTACGCCACCACCAGCAGGTAGATCAGCACCATGCCGGCGGCGTAGGCGATGCCCATGTCGCGGAAGGTCTCCCAGGTGATCTGCCACTCGCCGTCCCACTTGATCGAGAAGCCGCTGGTGTCGGCCGGCTGCGCGATGTAGTGCTGCGACAGGTGCTGGCCGTCGATGGCGTTGTCGGCCACCTGCCCGACCAGGTCGAACATGCCGTACAGCGGGCTGTCGACGGTGCCGCTTTCGTCGCCCATCACGTACACCACCGGCAGCAGGTCCTTGTGCATGATCGCGCCGTCCCACGGCGTGCGCTGCACCGTGACCAGCTCCGACAGCGGCACCAGCTGGCCGTCGCCGCCGCGCACGCGCAGCGCCAGCAGGCCGTCGAGCGAGGCCTGCCCGGCCACCGGCAGGCGCAGCCGGATCGGCCGCGGATACTTGCTGCTGCCGTCGATCACCCAGGTGGCATCGCTGCCCGAGAGGCCGGCGGCAATGGCCTCGGCGATGGCCGCCTGCGACACGCCCAGGCGCGCGGCGCGCACCCGGTCGATGACGATCACGTCGCGTGCGGCGTCGGCCTCGATGCTGGTGTCGACATCGACGATGCCCTCGGTGTCGAGGAATCGCTGTTCCAGCGCGCGGCCCACGGCACGCTGGTGCGCGTAATCCGGGCCGTAGACCTCGGCCACGATCGGCGACAGCACCGGCGGGCCGGGCGGTACTTCCACCACCTTGACCGAGGCGCCATGGCGGCGGCCGATCTCAGCCAGTCGTGGCCGCAGCGCCAGCGCGATCTCGTGGCTCTTGCGCTCGCGTTCCCGCCGGTCCACGAGGTTGACCTGCAGGTCGCCGACGTTGGCGCCCTGGCGCAGGTCGTACTGGCGCACCAGGCCGTTGAAGTTGATCGGCGCGGACGTGCCCACGTAGCCCTGGTAGTGGAGCACCTCCGGCGTGTCGTCGAGTACCGCGGCCAGTTCCGCGAGCAATGCGCTGGTGTCTTCCAGCGTGCGCCCTTCGGGCAGGTCGACCATGATCTGCAATTCCGACTTGTTGTCGAACGGCAGCATCTTCAGCACCACCAGCTTGAACACCGCCAGGCTCGCGGCCAGCAGCACCAGCGCGGCCATGGCCGCGAACAGCGCGTGGCGGCGGCGGGCACCGCGGTCGGCATCGAGGAACGGGCCCATCGTGCGCTCGAACAGGCGGTGCAGCTTCGCCGCCATCGTGCCTTCGGCATGGCCGTGGCCGCCGTGACCGACGGCATCGTTGGCTGCGTGGTCGGCGGCGTGGCGGCGCAGCAGCTTCAGCGACAGCCACGGCGTGACCACCAGCGCGATCATCAGCGACAGCAGCATGCCGACCGAGGCGTTGATCGGGATCGGGCGCATGTACGGGCCCATCAGCCCGGTCACGAACGCCATCGGCATCAGCGCCGCGATCACGGTGAAGGTGGCGAGGATGGTCGGGCCGCCGACTTCGTCCACCGCCGGCGGGATCGCCTCGCGCAGGGTCTTGCCACCCTGGCTCATGTGCCGGTGGATGTTCTCGACCACCACGATGGCGTCGTCGACCAGGATGCCGATCGAGAAGATCAGCGCGAACAGCGACACGCGGTTGAGGGTGAAGCCCATCGCCCACGACGCGAACAGCGTCACCGACAGGGTCAGGATCACCGCGCTGCCGATCACGATGGCCTCGCGGCGGCCCAGCGCGAACAGCACCAGCAGCACCACCGAGAGCGTGGCGAAGATCAATTTCTTGATCAACGTCTGCGCCTTGTCGCTGGCGGTCAGGCCGTAGTCGCGGGTGACCTCGACATGCACGCCGTCGGGAATCAGTTGTCCGCGCAGCACGTCCACGCGGCGCAGCGCGGCCTGGGTGATGTCGGCGGCGTTGCTGCCGGGTTTCTTGGCGATGGCGAGGGTGACAGCGGGGGCGACGCCGGCTTCGGGGCCGTCGCGGCCGGCCGGGGCGCCGTGCCAGACGTAGCTCGACGGCGCGTCGGCGGCATCGGTCACCGTGGCCACGTCGGTGATGCGCACCGGCTGCCCGCCCGACACGCCCAGCACCAGTTCGGCCACATCCTCGCGATCGGCGAGGAATCGGCCGGACGTCACCTGCACGACGCCCTCCGCGCCGGTGCGGTTTCCGGCATGGCGCACGACGTTGGCCGCGCGGAGCGCGTCGGCGAGGTCGGTCAGGGTCAGCCCGTGCGCTGCGAGCCGTGCCGGATCCGGCGTGACCAGCATCGCCCGGTCCGGCGCGCCGATGGTATATATGTCGCGCGTGCCTGGGACGCGCTTGAGTTCCGTCTCCAGCGTGTGCGCGACTTCTGCCAGCTCGCGCGGACCATAGTGGGGATCGTCGCTCCACAGCGTCAGCGCCATCACCGGCACATCGTCGATGCCCTTGGGTTTGACGACCGCGGGCCCGGCGCCGAGGTCGCGCGGCAGCCAGTCCTGGTTGGAAAGGATCTTGTCGTAGAGCCGCACCAGCGCAGCCTGGCGTTTCACTCCGACCTCGAACTCCACCGTGACCAGAGCCATGCCCGGGCGGCTGGTGGAATAGGTGTGCCGGATCTCCTCGATCTCGGACAGCTTCTGCTCCAGCGGGAACGTCACCAGCTGCTCGACCTGGCGCGCATCGGCGCCGGGGAAGGGCACGATGACGTTGGCCATGGTCACGTCGATCTGTGGTTCTTCCTCGCGCGGCGTGATCATCACCGCCACGAACCCGAGCAGCAGGCCCAGCAGCGCCAGGATCGGCGTTAGCGGACTGTCCTGGAACTGACGCGCGATGCGTCCGGACAGGCCCAGCGGAATATCGCCTGCCGTCGCCATGTCAGTCTTTCCCGCGTGCGGCGACCAGGGCCCGCCGTGCCGCGGTTGCGTCGACGGCGATAATCTCGCCCGGTTCGAGCCCGGAGATCACCTCCACCGCGTCGCCCTCCTGCCCGCCGGGGCGCACGTGGCGCAGCGACAGGCGGTCGTCCTTGAGCACGTACACGGCGTTGACTTCGCCGCGGCGGACCAGCGCGGAAGCGGGGATCCGCGGGAACGCCTCGCCGGCCGTGGAGCGGAACGATACCTTCGCGGTTGTGCCCGGCCACGGCGGCGGGTCGAGCGGCGGCAGCCTCACCCGGATCCGGACCGAATGGCTCGCGGCATCGGCGGCCGGGAACACGGTCACGTCGGCGCTTTCGACGGTGCGGCCGTCGTCGAGGCGCACGGATGCCACCGGGTCGCGGCGGATCGCTTCCGCATCCGACTGCGGCACGCTGACCTCAATGCGCATCGCACCGGGTTCGAACATCGCCATCAGCGGCTGGCCGATGCCCACGCTCTCGCCTGGATGCACGTGGCGCGCATTGACGAAGCCCGTGTAGGGTGCGTGGACGACCGTGTACGCGCGTTGCTGTTCCAGTTCGGCGAGTTGCGCGCGGGCGGCGTCGAGTTCGGCGCGGGCCTGGTCGAGTTGCATCCCGGAGACGTAGCGATCCCTGGCCAGCTCGGCCATGCGCCGGTACGTGGCCTCGGCCAGGCGGACGCGCGCGCGCGCGGCGTCCGCCCCGGCCTGCTGCTCGACCGCGCTCAGCCGCACCAGCAGTGCTCCCGCGGGCACGTGGTCACCGACGTCGTGCGCGACCTCGGCGACGCGGCCCGCCGTCTGCGCCGACAGCACGGCCTGGCGCTCGGCCTCGATCACGCCATCCCATGCGTGGGCCGACGGCCGGCCGGCCTCCACCCGTAGCGTGGCCAGCCCGACGGGCGCCCCGGGGGCGGGCGCCGGCGGGGCCACGTCGCCGGCACAGGCGCCGAGCGCGATGACCAGTGCCGCCGGGAGTAGGAGTCGGGCGTGAAGCATCGGCATGCCGGCCTCACTTGAACGCGCAGCCGCTGGGGACGCCGAGCTTGCGGAACACAATGGCGGCGGGACAGAAGCCGGTGACGCTGGCCTGCAGCATGTTCAGGCCGATGAAGGCGGTGAACCACAGCCACAGCGGCGAATGGAAATGGGCCAGGGTCAGGCTCAGCAGGACCATGGCGCCGGCGAAGGCGAGGACGGCTCGGTCGAGGTTCATGGTGTTGTTTCCTCAAGGTGTGGTGGAGGATCAGCGCGTGCGCGTGATCCCGAGCAGTTTCAGCACGTATTTCTCGTAGATCGGCTCGGTGTTGCCGGACTTCATCTTTATCATGAAGTACTTCTCGAACGCGACCTTGGCCAGATGCACCCAGTAGCCGACCTTGGCCCAGGTCACGTTGCGCGGCGGGAACTGCGGCAGCGCCACGAAGGCCGCGCCGGTGTCGCCCATGTCGGCCAGGCAGATCGCGTTCCACGTCGCCTCGGCGGTCGCAGGCTCTCCCTTCAGGTCGGCCCGGATGTTCTGCGCCACTGCGATGACCATCGACTCGATCATGAAGCCGGTCTTGGGCGCGCCGGTCGGTACCGGCGTGGCTTCCACCGGCGGAATGGCCACGCACACGCCCAGCGAATAGATGTTGGGATAGGCCGGGTTGCGCTGGTGCTTGTCGATCAGGATGAAGCCGCGCGGATTGCACAGGCCTTCGCCCTGGCGCACCGCCGGCACGCCGGTGAACGCCGGCAGCACCATCGAATACTTGAACGGCAGCACGTGCGTCTTCTTCGGCTGGCCGTCCTCGTCCACTTCGGCCACCTCCATCTCGCCATCGCGCACGGCGGTGATCTTGGCGTTGGTGATCCAGTGGACGTGGCGCTGGCGGAATTCGGTTTCCATCAGGCCCTTGGAGTCGCCCACGCCGCCCAGGCCCATGTGGCCGATGTACGGCTCGGGAGTGACGTAGGTCATCGGCACCTTGTCGCGCAGCTTGCGCTTGCGCAGGTCGCGGTCGAGGATCATCGCGAACTCGTAGGCCGGGCCGAAGCAGCTGGCGCCGGGCGCGGCCCCGACCACGATCGGGCCGGGGTCCTGCAGGAAGGCCTGGTAGGCCTCCCACGCGGTGCTGGCATGCGGGGTGGTGCAGATCGACTGGGTGAAGCCGCCGTCCGGGCCGAGGCCAGGGATTTCGTCGAACGCCAGCCGCGGGCCGGTGGCGATGACGAGGTAGTCGTAGTCCAGCGTGCGCCCGTCGCGCAGCACGATGCGGTTGGCATCGGGTTCCACCTTCTCGGCGCCGGCGCCTTCGAAGGCGATCTTCTTCTTCGCCAGATAGGCCGCGACCGGCATCTCCACGTCGGCTGGCTTCCGCCAGCCCACTGCCACCCACGGATTGGACGGGGTGAACGAAAAGCGGTCGCCCTCACCGACCACGGTGATGTCCGGGCCGGAGCCCAGCGTGCCGCGCAGTTCGTAGGCAGCGCTCATGCCACCGATGCCCGCGCCCAGTACCACGATGTGCGTCATTGGATGCCCTCCCAGGCGCCGGATCCGACCCGGGAAATGGGTCTCGTCTAGCCAGTTGTATCTAAATTAGCAATACCGTATATTATAGTCAACTAATGTTGGTGGAACACAGCAATGTCCCGTACTGTCGAAGACTTGGTGGCTGAGGCACGTTCGAGAATCCGCGAGATTTCCTTGGAAGAGTTGGTGGACACGCTTGCGGGCGACCTCGTGCTGGTCGACGTCCGCGAACCGGACGAGTACGCGCAGGGCCACCTGCCGGGCGCGGTCAACCTGCCGCGGGGCGTGCTCGAGTTCCAGATCCATGCGCATCCGGCGATGGGCTGCGTCGCGGACGAAGCCTTGGCGGTGCCGTCCCGCCGTGTGGTGCTGTACTGCCGGACGGGCGGGAGATCGGCGCTGGCCGCCGACAGTCTGCGGCAGTTGGGCTTCACCGACGTGTGTTCGCTTGCCGGCGGCTTCGAGGCGTGGCGCAATGCAGACCTGTCCGTGAGCATGGAATGACGATGGCACCGAAGAAGACCAAGACGGCGAAGGCAGCGAACATCGCCTTCGACATGGAGGCGATGCGGGCGCATGCCGGCGACGCGGCGCGGCTGTTGAAGGCGCTGGCCAACGAGAAGCGCCTGCAGGTGCTGTGCCTGTTGGCGGAAGGGGAGCGGTCGGTCGGCGAGATCAACTCTATGCTTGATCTCAGCCAGTCAGCGCTGTCGCAGCACCTGGCGGTGCTGCGCGAGGAAGGACTGGTGCAGACCCGCCGCGAGGCGCAGGTCATCTACTACTCGCTCATGCCCGGGCCGGCGGCGCAGGTGATGCAGACGCTGCACGGCATCTACTGCAGCCCCGCTCCGGCGCGGGCGAAGAAGAAGGGGGCGGCATGATCGGACTGCTCAAGGCGCTGCTGGGGATGGGCGGCGAGCAGGTCGGCCCGCGCGAGGCGGTGCAGCGCATCAACCTCGGCGCGGTGCTGGTCGATGTCCGCGAGCCCGGCGAATTCGCCGCCGGCCACGCCGCCGATGCCGTCCACCTGCCGCTCGGCCGCATCCGCGCGCAGGGCGCGGGCGCACTCGACGCGTGCTCGGTGCCGGAAGGCGCTGAAGTCCTGCTGGTCTGCCAGAGCGGGATGCGCTCGCGCATCGCGCAGTCGTCGCTGGCCAAGGATGCGCGCCGCCGTTACGTCAATGTCGACGGCGGCATGGCCGCGTGGGCGGCCAGTGGCCTGCCGGTCGTTCGCGGCGGAAGCGCGAAATGAACATGGAAACCGGCAGGGCCGACATCGCCCGCTGGGACGCGCGCTACGGCACCGACGACTACGTGTTCGGGACAGAGCCCAATGCCTTCCTCGCCTCGCAGGCCCACCGGCTGATGCCCGGCATGTCCGTGCTGGCGGTGGCCGACGGCGAGGGTCGCAACGGCGTCTGGCTGGCAGCGCAGGGCATGAACGTGTTGTCCGTGGACGCTTCCGAAACGGGTCTGGAGAAAGCCAGGAAGCTGGCCGCCGCACGCGGCGTGCGCATCGCCACCGAACGGGTCGACCTGGGCGAGTGGAACTGGGGCGCGGAACGTTTCGACGCGGTCGTGGCGATCTTCGTCCAGTTCGCCGATCCGGCGCTGCGCGAGGCCATGTTCGCCGGCATGCAGCGCACGCTCAAGCCCGGCGGTCTGCTGCTGTTGCAGGGCTATCGCCCCGAGCAACTCGAATACGGCACCGGCGGCCCGTCGGACGTGGACAAGCTCTACACCGCCGACCTGCTGCGCGACGCATTCGCCGGCATGGAATTGTTGTACCTGCATGAACACGACAGCGCGCTGGCCGAGGGTTCCGGCCACGCGGGCATGTCCGCGCTGATCGACCTGGTCGCACGCAAGCGCCGGTTGCCTCCCGCACGCCACCCCACTGAAGGATGACAGCCATGTCCGCCATCGATTCCTACACCGATCTCACCCGCGCCGTCTCGAAGAACCTCGCGCCGCTGCGTACCCACAACGCCGAAGTGATGCAGGGTTTCGGCGCGCTCAGCAAGGCGGCGCTGGCGCCGGGCGTACTCGACGAGAAGACCAAGGAACTGATCGCGATGGCGATCGGCGTCGCCAGCCGCTGCGATGCCTGCCTCGGCTTCCACGCCAGGGCGCTGGTGAGGCTGGGCGCGACGCCGGAGGAGTTCCGCGAAATGCTCGGCGTGGCCGTCTACATGGGCGGCGGGCCTTCGCTGATGTACGCGGCCAATGCGCTGGCGGCGTTCGAGGAGTTTTCCGCGCAGCCGGCGTGATCCGGTCGCGGGTGCGTCATTTTGTCATCTTATGGTTTCGGGAATAAACCGGGATGATGGAACGCGGCAAGGATTGATCTGGACAGCCATGACGCATGGCTGTCTCACCACGTGATCGGAGAGTGTCATGTTCCCTGAGCTCGACCTTGTGATCCTGTCGCGGCTGCAGTTCGCGCTGACGGCGATGTACCACTTCATCTTCGTGCCGCTGACGCTGGGCCTGTCGTTCCTGCTGGCGATCATGGAGAGCGTCTATGTGATGACCGGCCGCGAGATCTGGCGGCGGATGACGATGTTCTGGGGCGTGTTGTTCGGCATCAACTTCGCGCTCGGCGTGGGCACCGGCATCGTCATGGAGTTCCAGTTCGGCATGAACTGGTCGTACTACAGCCATTACGTCGGCGACATCTTCGGCGCGCCGCTGGCGATCGAGGGCCTGATGGCGTTCTTCCTCGAAGCGACTTTCATCGGTCTGTTCTTCTTCGGCTGGAACCGGATGAGCAAGGTCAAGCACCTGATGGTCACCTGGCTGGTGGCGCTGGGCACCAACCTGTCGGCGGTGTGGATCCTGGTGGCCAACGGCTGGATGCAGAACCCGGTCGGCGCGGTGTTCAATCCCGACACTATGCGCATGGAGATGACCGACTTCGTCGCGGTGGTGCTCAATCCGGTGGCGCAGGCCAAGTTCGTGCACACGGTGGCGGCCGGCTACGTCAGCGCGGCGATGTTCGTGGCCGCGATCAGTGCCTGGTACCTGCTGCGTGGGCGCCACCTCGACATCGCCAAGCGCTCGATGGCGGTGGCCGCCAGCTTCGGCCTGGCGGCTTCGTTGAGCGTGGTGGTGCTGGGCGACGAGAGCGGCTACCTGAGCACCGAGCACCAGAAGATGAAGCTGGCGGCGATGGAGTCGATGTGGGAGACCGAGGCGGCGCCGGCCAGCTTCAACATCGTGGCCTGGCCCAACCAGGCCGAGCGGCGCAACGAATTCGCGGTGCACGTGCCGTGGGCGATGGGCCTGATCGGCACGCGCTCGATCTCGAAGCAGATGCCCGGCATCAACGAACTGGTGGACTCGGCCGAGCGCAGGATCGCCAACGGCATGCGCGCCTATGCCGCGCTGGAGCGGGTGCGCGCGGACGCGGACGACCGGCAGGCGCGCGAACTGTTCGCCGAGACCTGGCCCGACCTCGGCTACGGGCTGCTGCTTAAGCGCTACCGCGACGACGTGCAGAACGCGACGCCGGACGAGATCGAGGCCGCGGCATTCGACACCGTGCCGCAGGTGATGCCGCTGTTCTGGACGTTCCGGGTGATGGTGGCGCTGGGCTTCTATTTCATCGGCTTCTTCGCGTTCGCGTTCTGGCTGGTGTCGACCGGCAGGATCGAAAACAGCCGGCGCTTCCTGAAAATCGCGCTTTGGAGCATTGCGTTGCCCTGGGTCGCCATCCAGTGCGGCTGGTTCGTGGCCGAGTTCGGGCGGCAGCCGTGGGTGATCGAGGGCGTGCTGCCGACCTTCTATGCGGTGTCCGGATTGTCGGTGCTCGACCTGGTGATCAGCCTGCTGGTGTTCTTCGTGCTGTACACCACGCTGGCGATCGTCGGTTTCCGGTTGCTGCTCAAGGCGATCCGCAAGGGACCGGAAGAGCCGTCCGGGGCATCCGCCGATGCGCCGGGCGTGCAAGCCGATCCCGCCATGCTCACGGCGCACTGACAGGAGGCGACGATGGACGTTTCGATGATTCCGCTGGACTACGCCACGTTGCGCGTGATCTGGTGGCTGCTGCTGGGCGTGCTGCTGATCGGATTCGCGGTCATGGATGGTTTCGACCTCGGCGTCGCCGCGCTATTGCCGGTGGTGGCCAAGACCGACGAAGAGCGGAGGGTGATGCTCAACCTCGTCGGCCCGGTGTGGGAGGGCAACCAGGTCTGGCTGATCACCGGCGGTGGTGCGATCTTCGCCGCGTGGCCGCTGCTGTATGCGGCCTCGTTCTCCGGCCTGTACCTGGCGATGCTGCTCCTGCTGGTCGCGCTGATCGTGCGCCCGGTGGGCTTCAAGTACCGCAGCAAGCTGCCCGACGCGCGCTGGCGCGCCACCTGGGATGGGCTGCTGTGCTTCTCCGGCGTCGTCGCCAGCCTGGTGTTCGGCGTGGCGATGGGCAATCTGCTGCTGGGCCTGCCGTTCGGTTCGGACCCGGAAACGCTGCGCCCGCTGTACGCGGGCAGCCTGTGGCAGCTGTTCACGCCGTTCCCGCTGCTGGCGGGCGTCGTGAGCGTGGCGATGCTGCTGGCGCACGGCGCCGCGCTGCTGGCCTGGCGCACGGATGGCCTGATCGCCGCGCGCGCACGCAGGATCGGCGCCGTGCTGGCACTGGCCTGCGGCGTGCTGTTCGCGCTCGCTGGCGTGTGGGTGGCGTCGATGGACGGCCACGTGATCGCCGGCACGGTTGACGTCTCGGCGGCGAGCAACCCGGCGCTGAAGGCGGTGGAGGTGGTCGGGGGCGGCTGGATGCGCAACTTCGGCCGCTGGCCGCTGATGTGGCTGGCGCCGCTGGTGGGCGTCGGCGGCTCGCTGCTGGCGGCGGTGCTGCTGTGGCGCGGTGGCAGGGCCTCGGCGTTCCTGGCCACGTCCGCGGCGATCGCGGGCATCATCCTGACCACCGGCTTTGCCCTGTTCCCGTTCCTGATGCCGTCCTCGCTGCAGCCGGGCATGGGGCTGACGGTGTGGGACGCCTCGTCGAGCCATTTCACGCTGTGGGTGATGCTGCTGGCGACGGCGGTGTTCCTGCCGATCGTGCTGTTCTACACCGGCTACGTGTATCGGGTGATGCGCGGCACGGTGACGCCGGAATCAGTCTCGGACAATCCCAATGCGTACTGATGGCGGCGCGCATCGCCTACTGATCGGGAGATAGCGGCATGTGGTACTTCTCGTGGATCCTGGGACTCGGCCTGGCCTGCGCCTTCGCCATCCTCAACGCGATGTGGTTCGAACTGCGCGAGCACGACCGCAACGACAGCACATGACCCTGGCGGCCAGCGGGGAGGCCGTCGCCGACGCGCGGCTGCCTCCCGAGCAAGCGGCATGGATGCGGGCGCTCGCCGGACAGGCCCGGGGCCCGCTCGCGTTCGCGGTGGCGCTGCCGCTGCTGTCGGGCGTGCTGCTGCTGCCGCAGGCGTGGGCGCTGGCCCGGGTCCTGCAGATGATCGTGGTGGATCGGCAACCCCTGTCCGCCGCCCTGCCGCTGATCTGGTTCGCCGGTGCGTTGGTACTGCTGCGTGCGGCGCTGGTCTGGATGGCCGAACACGCCGGCCAGCACGCGGCCGAATCGGTGAAGCGGTCGGTGCGTCTGGCGCTGTTCCGGCGCCTGCTGTCGGCCGGTGTGCTGTGGAGCCGGGCGCGCGCCTCGGGCGAGCTGGCCGACGCGCTGACAGCACGGGTGGAGACGCTGGACGGCTACTTCGCGCGCTACCTGCCGGCGATGGCCTCGGCGGCGATCCTGCCGCTGGTGTTCTGCGTGGTGCTGTTCGGATTCGACTGGATCGCCGCGCTGGTACTGGTGCTGACGGTCCCCGCGATCCCGCTGTTCATGGCGCTGGTGGGGTGGGGCGCGGAGGCCGCCGGCCGCCGGCACGCAGCGGCGCTCGCGCGTCTGTCGGGCCTGTTCGCCGACCGCGTGCGCGGACTCACCACGCTCAAGCTGCACGGGCGCGCACAGGCGGAAGCTGACCGCGTGGCGCGTGCCAGCGACGAAGTGCGCGAGCGCACGATGTCGGTGCTGAAGATCGCGTTCCTGTCCTCGGCGGTGCTGGAGTTCTTCGCCGCGCTGGGCGTGGCCGGGCTGGCAGTGTACTTCGGGCTAACCCTCCTCGGCATGCTGGAACTGCGCGCCAGTGTGCTGACCCTGGAGGCCGCGCTGTTCTGCCTGCTGATGGCGCCGGAGGTGTATCTGCCGATGCGCCAGCTGGCCGCGCACTACCACGACCGCGCGAACGCGCGCGCGGCGGTGGCGGAGATCGCCAGTCTGTTCGATGGCCTGCCGAAGGTCGCGGAGACATCGGATGGCATGGCGCCATCCGCTTCCGCGCCCACTTCCACGGAGTTTTCCATCCACGCCCTGCGGATGCCGGTGCCGGGACGCGGCGCGATCCGCCTGCAGTCTCCCGCGCTGATCGCCCGGGGCGAGTGGATCGCGCTGACCGGCGCCAGCGGCAGCGGCAAGTCCACGTTGCTGGAGACGCTGGCCGGCCTACGGCCGTACGAGGGCGACGCGCGCTTCGCCGGCCGGTCGCTGTGCGAGTGGCCCGCGGCCACACTGCGCCGGCACGTGCTGCTGATCCCGCAGCGACCGTGGCTGGCGCCGGGCAGCATCGCCGACAACCTGCGGCTGGCGTGCGCCGACGCGGACGATGCGGCGCTGCAACGGGCGATCGCCGCCGCCGGGCTTGCGGACATGATCGCCCGCCTGCCGCGCGGGCTGGACACGCCGCTGGCCCAGCGCGGGCAGGGCGTCTCCGGCGGGCAGGCGCAGCGCATCGCGCTGGCGCGGATGTTCCTGTCCGATGCGCCGGTGCTGCTGCTCGACGAGCCGACCGCGCACCTCGACGATGCCAGCCGCGACCGCGTGCTCGCGGAAATCGCCGCCTTCGCCCGTGGACGCACCCTGGTCGTGGCGACGCACGATCCCGTCGTGGCCGCGATCGCCGGCCGACAGTGGACGATCGATGCTGACGGCGAGGTGCGTCCATGAGGCAGCTGCTGGCATGGATGTGGCCGATGTTCTGGCGGCGCAGGCGTGCGCTGCTGCCCGCCTGCGTGCTGGCGCTGGTGACCGCCGCCGCCGCGGTGGGGTTGCTGGGCGTCTCGGGCTGGTTCCTGACCGCGACCGCACTTGTGTCCGGCGCCCTCGCGACGTTCAACCTGTTCGTGCCCTCGGCGATGGTGCGCGGGCTGGCGTTCGTCCGCATCCTCTCGCGCTACGGCGAGCGCGTCGCCGGGCACGCCGCGACGCTGCAGCTGTTGACCGACCTGCGCACGCGCGTGTTCGCGAACCTGCTCCGGCTCGATGCCGGACAACTGGCGCGCTGGCGTGACGGCGACCTGGTCGCGCGCCTGACCGGGGACGTTGACGCGCTGGATTCGACGTTCCTGCTCTCGCTGCTGCCGTTGTTGGTCGGCGGGATCGCCGGCGTCGTGGTGATCGCCGTGCTGGCCGCCTACGTGCCGGCGGCGGCGGTGGCCGTCGGAGGCCTGTGGCTGTGCGTCCTGCTGCTCGCGCCGGCCTGGCTGGCGCGGCATGTGCGCCGCAGCGGGGCCGAACGCCAGGCGCACTCGGCCGCATTGCGACAGCATGTCCTGCAGGCCGTGGACGGCCACGCCGACCTGCTCGCGCTCGATGCGGCGGGACGCGCCGAAGCCGCGCTGGCGGACAGCAGTGATCGCCTGCGCGCGGCAGCGCTGTCCGAATCGCGGGCGTTCGCCTCGGGACAGGCGCTGGCGCTGGCCTGTACAGGACTGGCGATGCTGGCCGTGGCAACGGCGGGCGCGATCGCCCTGGCGGAGGGGCGGGTGGGGGGCGCGCTGCTGGTCGGCTGTGTGCTCGCGGTGGCCGGATTGTTCGAGGTGGTGGCGCCAGTGCTGCGCGGCGCGGTGCGGTACGGCACTGCGGCCGCGGCCGCGGAACGCGTGCGAGAGATCGAGCGGGCTGGCCCGGAGATCGTCGACCCGTTGCAGCCGCAGGCGCTGTCGCCGCACGGCACGCTGGAATTCAGGCAGGTGCGCTTCCGCCATCACCCCTCGCTGCCGTTGCTCGAAGGCGTGGATCTGCGGATCGCGCCCGGTGAGCGCGTGGTGGTGACCGGGGCCAGCGGCAGCGGCAAGTCGACCCTGCTGGCGCTGCTGCTGCGCCTGCGCGACCCGCAGTCGGGTGGCATCGCTTGGGACGGCGTGGATCTGCGCGAGGCGTCGCTGTCGGAACTGCATCGTCGCATCGCCCTGCTGCCGCAGGACGCACCGGTCTTCCTTGGAACCGTGCGAGACAACTTGCGCATCGGCGACCCCGATGCCGACGATGCCAGGCTATGGCAGGTACTGCGACATGCCGGACTGGATGCGGAGGTCCGTGCGTTGCCCGGAGGACTCGACCAGTGGCTGGGAGAGGGCGGGCGCACGCTGTCGGCCGGGCAGGCGCGCCGTCTGTGCCTGGCGCGGGTATTGCTGACCGGTGCGTCGTTGATCGCACTCGATGAGCCGACCGAAGGACTTGATCCCGATGCCGAACAGGCTTTCTTCCGCGATTTGCCGCGCATCCTGCACGGTCGCAGCCTGCTGCTGATCACCCACGCGGCGGTGCCGCTGGAGGTGTCCGACGCGGCTTGGGAACTGGTGGATGGGAAGCTGGAGAAAAAGGCAGTGCGTGACGCCCCGTAGGCATAGAAGCCGGCGGGATGCCCGTTGCACGCGGGCAAGGCGAGATGATGATGCGCGCGTCCGCTGCACGGACAGTCACTGCTAAAAACTCGCGTACGCACTGACCTGAGACGGATCGTGTAGCCATTTGGCTGGTGAGTTCTCTACCCTAACAGGCAAGGAGAGCTCCATGAAGAAGCGATTCACCGACGAGCAGATCATCGGCATCCTGCGCGAGGCCGAGGTCGGCGCCATGTCGATCAAGGCCCTGTGCAAGAAGCACAACCTGACCG
>Ga0182748_1002011_pt1 | contig 18869 bp, 15 predicted proteins | sample eDN3rd37CKraftOP_FD_128877 | JGI IMG/M metagenome (GOLD analysis project Ga0182748, IMG submission 128877) | Enriched Organic Plus compost microbial communities from Emeryville, California, USA - eDNA 3rd pass 37_C Kraft OP (version 2) (version 2) ...
AACAAGGGCGGCCACGTCGTGGTCGGCACCGTCGGCCGGGTCCTCGACCTGATCTCCCGCAACTCGCTCGTCCTGCACGACGCCCGCTACGTCGTCCTCGACGAGGCCGACGAGATGCTCGACCTCGGCTTCCTCGAGGACGTCGAGAAGATCCTGCGCCTCACGCCGAACGGCCGCCAGACGGCGCTGTTCAGCGCGACGATGCCGCCGCCGATCCGCAAGCTCGCCGATCGCTACCTGTACGACCCCGAGCTCATCAAGGTCGAGGCCGAGACACTCACGATCGACACCGTCGAGCAGTTCCAGCTCGACGTGAAGCCCGCCGACAAGGCGGCCAAGCTCGTCGAGGTGCTGAAGGCCGAGCGGCCCGAGCAGGCGATCGTGTTCGTGCGCACGAAGGTCCGCTGCGACCAGCTCAACCGCACGCTCAACGACAAGGGCCTCAACGTGAAGGCGCTGCACGGCGACATGAGCCAGGGCGCCCGCGACGGCGTGATGCTCGCGTTCAAGGGCGGGCGCCTGCCGATCCTCGTGGCCACCGACGTCGCCGCCCGCGGCCTCGACATCTCGACGGTGACGCACGTCGTGAACTTCGACATCCCGACGTCGCCCGACGTGTACGCGCACCGCATCGGCCGCACCGGCCGGATGGGCAAGCGCGGCCGTGCGATCACGTTCGTCGAGCCGCGCCAGAAGCGCGACCTCGAGGCGATCGAGAAGCACATCGGCACGACGATCGCGCCCTGGTCGGCCGGCGCGCACAGCGAGCCGGCCCAGGTCCGCGAGCGCCCGCGGCGCCACACCAAGCCGCGCGTGTCGCGCAACGGCGACGAGCGCTACGTGACGCTCTTCGCCCGCGGCGGCGCGGCCGAGGGGCTCGAGGTCGCCGACGTCGTGCACGCCGTGACCGAGCGGGCCAAGATCGACGGCGAGGCCGTCCGCGACGTCCGGCTGCTGCAGCACTTCGCGATCCTGTCGGTGCCCGCCGACGACGCCGAGCGCGTCGCGCGCGAGGTCAGCGGCACGAAGGTCAAGGGCCACCGCCTCCTGCTGGAGCCGGCCCGCGCATAGCGCGACTACCGTCAGGCGGGATGCGCCGCCTGACGGTCCTGCCGCTCCTGCTCGCCGCGCTCGCGGCCGGCTGCGGCTCCTCGGACGAGGAGCCCGAGCCGCTGCCGGCCCTGGTCAGCGTCACGTTCCCGCAGCGGCCGTTCATCGCCGAGGTCGACGCCCCGCCGGTGCCCGAGCCGGAGGGATCGCCGCCGCGCGCCGAGCGCAGGCGGTCGGAGGGGCGCGAGATCGCCCCGGGCGCGCCGTCGGACGCCGAGGTGCGCGAGGCGCTGGCCGAGCTGTACGGCGACGACGCGGCGTCCGAGGACGGCCTCGCCAACGCGGTCGTGCTCTCGTCGGGCCAGGCGATCGCGCCGCCCGACGCCCCGCCCGCGGTGCAGCGGATCGTCGCCGCCGCCAACAAGGTCGCGCGCCTGCCCTACGTCTACGGCGGCGGTCACGGTCGCGGCGAGGGCCTGTTCGTCGACTCGGCCTACGACTGCTCGGGGTCGATCTCGTTCGCGCTCGCCAACGCCGGCCTGATCGACCGCCCGATGACCTCCGGCGAGTACATGCGCTGGGGCGAGCCGGGCCAGGGCGAGTGGGTCACGATCTACGCCAACGAGGAGCACGCGTTCATGGTCGTCGGCGGCGCGCGGTTCGACACCGTCGGCCTGCGCGAGACCGGCTCGCGCTGGCAGCGGCCGTTCCGCTCGATCCGCGGCTTCACCGCCGTGCACCCGCCCGGGCTCTGAGCGCGCCGACCTGCCACTGTGTGCGCATGTCCACCGCGACCATGCACACCAACCACGGCGACATCGAGCTCGAGCTGTTCGACGAGGACGCGCCGAAGACCGTCGACAACTTCAAGAAGCTCGCCCAGCAGGGCTTCTACGACGGCCTCACCTTCCACCGGGTCATCAAGGACTTCATGATCCAGGGCGGCTGCCCGCTGGGCACCGGCACCGGCGGCCCCGGCTACACGTTCGAGGACGAGATCAACGACCACAAGGTCGTGCGCGGCGCGCTCGCGATGGCCAACGCCGGCCCGAACACGAACGGCTCGCAGTTCTTCCTCGTCACCGTCGACCAGGCGCCGTGGCTCGACGGCAAGCACACCGTCTTCGGCCGCGTGACCGGCGGGATGGACGCCGTCGACGCGATCGAGGGCACGCCGACCGACGCCCGCGACCGCCCGCAGGAGCCGGCGGTCATCGAGAAGATCGAGATCACCGGCTGACGCCGGCGCCCGGACCGCTGCCGGTCGTTGCCGGCCGGGTCTCGTATCCGAGACGGAACGACCGGGCCGCGCTTGTCGCGGGGCACCGGCGCACCCACAATCGCCGCCATGACGGAGGCTCCGCGGCACGCCGACGCGTTCGCCGGAGCCGCGACGCGCGGCTACCTCAACACCGCGAGCGTCGGGCTGCCGCCGGACGCTGCGGTGGCCGCCGCCCGCGCCGCGCTCGAGCGGTGGCAGACCGCGCCCGACTGGCTGGCGTGGGAGGCGGTCGGCGAGGCGTGCCGGGAGGCCTTCGCCCGGCTCGTCGGCGCGCAGGCCGCGGACGTCGCGCTGGTCGGCGCCGCCCACGTCGCCGCTGGGACGGTCGCCTCCGCGCTGTCCCCGCCGCCGGCTGCCGGGGCGAACGTCGTCGCCCTGCGCGACGAGCACCAGTCGGCCCTGTGGCCGTTCCTCGCGCTCGAGGCGCGCGGGTACGACGTGCGCCTCGTCGACCGCGCCGACCTGGCGGCGGCGGTCGACGACCGCACCGCCCTCGTCGCGGTCTCGCTCGTGCAGTCCGCCGACGGGGCGCTGATCGACCTGGCCGCGCTCGCCGGGCACGACGCGCTCGTCTACGTCGACGGAACGCAGGCCGTCGGGGTCGTCGACGTGCCGCTCCAGCACATTGATGTCCTGGCGGTCTCCGCCTACAAGTGGCTGCACTGCCCGCGCGGGATCGCCTTCATGGTGGTGGGCGAGCGGCTGCGGTCCGCGCTCGATCCGGTCCTCGCCGCGTGGAAGGCGGCGCCGGAGCCGTGGGGCGACCCCTACGGGCCTCCGCGCGACCTCACCGGCGACGCGCGCCGCTTCGACCTCTCGCTGCCGTGGCTGCTGGCGCCGCCCGCGCTGGCATCGTTGACGCTGCTCGGCGAGATCGGGATCGGTCGCGTGGGCGCCCACTGCCGGGGGCTGGCGACCGCCTTCGCGGAGCGCCTCGGGCTGCCGCCCACCGGCTCGAGCATCGTCTCCGTCCCCGGGGGCGATGCCGAGCGGGTGCGGCGCTCGGGACTGCGCTGCTCGGTGCGCGCGGGGAACGTCCGCTTCTCGTTCGCCATCCACAACGACCTGGACGACGTCGAGGCGGCCGTCGCCAGCGTCCGCTGAGCGCCGGCGTCCCGAGCCCAGACCAACGAAAGGAGCACCTCCGATGGACGACAAGCGCGCCGTCGCGTCCGGCGCTGCGCCCGACCCCTACGGCGGCGGCCACTACTCGCCGGGAATCGTGGCCGGCGGCCTGGTGTTCACGTCCGGCCAGGGCCCGATCCGGCCGGGGACCAACGAGGTCGTGCGCGGCACGTTCGCCGAGCAGACGCACCTGACGATCGACAACCTCGAGAACGTGCTGCGCGCGGCCGGGTCGGGGCTGGAGCGCGTCGTCAAGGCGACCGTCTACCTGGCGGACCTCGCCGACTGGCCGGCGTTCGACGCGATCTGGCGCGAGCGCGTCGGCGGAGTCCCGCCCGCGCGGACGACCGTGCGAGCGGACCTCCTGGCAGGCATGCGGGTGGAGATCGACGCGGTCGCGCTCGCCGAGCGATCGTCGCCCGCGCACATCCCGGTGGAATCACCGGTGCCGTCCCGGTGACGGCCTCGTAACGTCCCGGCAACGTATCCGGGCCGCGGTCCGCGGCCCTTCTCAGGAGGGAAGAACATGCGGGGATGGAGGTGCGCCGGTGCGCTGGCGCTCTGTGCGCTGACGATGGTCCTGACCGCCTGCGGCTCCAGCGACTCGTCGTCCGGCGGATCCAGCATCTCGATCGCGACGACCACGCCGGCCGACGCTCCGGCCGAGGCCGTGAAGATGAGCATCGCGATCAACCCCTGGATCGGCTACGGCCCCTGGTACGTGGCCAAGGCCAAGGGCTTCGACCGGGAGAACGGGGTCGACCTCGACTTCGTCAACTTCGTCGAGAACAAGGATCTGTACGCCGCGGTGGGCTCCGGGCGCATCGACTCCACGCACGCGCTCGTGAGCACCGCGCTGCGCTTCCAGGCGTCCGAGATCCCGCTCAAGGTCGCGCTCTTCCAGGACATCTCGACGAAGGCCGACGCGATCATCGGCGCGCCCGGGGTCGCCTCGATCGCCGACCTGAAGGGCAAGCGCGTGGGCTTCGAGGAGGGCGGCGGCCACGAGATGCTGCTGCGCCTGGCGCTCGAGGACGCCGGCCTCACCATGGACGACATCAAGAAGGTGCCGCTCGGCGCCGACAAGGCCGGGGCCGCGCTGCTGGCCGGCAAGGTCGACGCCGCCGTCACCTACGAGCCCTACGTCTCGCAGACGCTGAAGGAGGAGCCGGGAGCCGAGGTGATCGCGACCGCGGGCGACTTCCCCGGGATCATCTCCGACGTGTGGGAGGTCTCCGAGGCGTTCGCCGAGGAGCACCCCGAGGCCGTCGAGGGCGCGCTCAGGGCGTGGAACGCCGGGGTGGAGTACTTCCGCTCCGATCCCGACGACGCGCTGTCGATCGTCGCGAAGGTTGCCGACACCACTCCCGAGGACCTCGCCGTCACGTTCGAGGGTGTCGAGCTGTACGACGCGCAGCAGTCGCTGGAGTTCCTGCAGAACGAGTTCCAGCCCCTCGCCACGCAGATCCTGGACATCATGAAGGAGCAGGACAGCCTCGACGGCACGGCCGATCCGGCCACGCTCGTGGACCTCAGCTACCTCGAGAAGGTCGGGTAGCCGCGGATGGTGACATCGCAACCCTCCTCTCCGACGGACACCGCCGGCGCCCCCAAGGCGCCGGCGAACGTCCGCTTCGGCCGGCCTCCCCGTCGGCAGCGCCGCCGGCGCCTGTTCGGCGAGATCAGCCGCCGGGCGTTCATCGCGACCGGCGTGGCGGGGTTCGCCGCGCTCATCGGCGCCTGGTGGCTGTACGCGGCCTTCGGGGGTCTCAGCGACCTGTTCCTGCCCTCGCCGGACCAGGTCGCCTCGCGTCTGATCGACTACGCGGGCGGCGACCTGTGGTCCGACGCCGCGGCCAGCTTCCGCCGCGTCACGATCGGCTTCCTCATCTCGACCGCGATGGCGCTGCCGGTGGGGATCCTGATCGGGACCTACCGCCACGCCGAGGCGGCGATCGAGCCGACGATGGGCTTCATCCGCTACATGCCCGCGATCGCGTTCGTGCCGCTGACGATCATCTGGATCGGCGTCGGAGAGGAGCAGAAGTGGCTGGTCATCTGGATCGGGACGTTCTTCACCCAGGTCCTGATGGTCATGGACAACGTCAAGCGGGTCCGGCGCGAGCTCGTCGACATCGGCTACACGCTCGGGATGACCGACCTCGCGATCCTGTGGCGCATCGTCGTCCCGTCGGCGAGCCCCGCCATCTGGGACACGCTGCGCATCACGCTCGGCTGGGCGTGGACGTGGCTCGTGCTGGCCGAGCTCGTCGCGGCCGATGACGGTCTGGGCCATCGCGTGGTGCTCGCGCAGCGCTACCTGCAGACCGACACGATCTTCGTCGCGCTCATCGTGATCGGGGCGATCGGGCTGCTGATGGACCAGCTCATGAAGTTCGTTGGTCGCCGACTGTTCCGCTGGGCCGAGAAGGGCGCGTGATGTCGACAGAGAAGCTGACGGTCCGCAACGTCTCCAAGGCGTTCGTGGCCGACCATGGCGGGATCGTCAACGCGATCGACGACGTGTCGTTCGCCTTGGCGGAGAACGAGTTCGTGTCCCTCGTCGGGCCGAGCGGCTGCGGGAAGAGCACGCTGCTGTCGATCGCGGCCGGGCTCACCGAGCCGTCCTCGGGCGCCGTCCTCGTCGACGGCGACCTCGTGCGCGGCCCCGGCCGGGACCGGGGCGTCGTCTTCCAGACGTACACGCTGTTCCCGTGGATGAGCGTCCGCGGCAACATCGAGTTCGCGCTGCGCGGTGAGCCGCTCTCGCGCGCCGAGCGGCGACGGGTCGCCGACGAGCACCTCGAGCTGGTGGGCCTGTCGGCGTTCGCCGACGCCATGCCGAGCCAGCTGTCCGGCGGCATGCGCCAGCGCGTAGCGATCGCCCGCGCCCTGTCGTACAAGCCGCGGGTCCTGCTGATGGACGAGCCGTTCGGCGCCCTCGACGCCATGACCCGCCAGCTCATGCAGGAGCTGCTGACGCAGGTGTGGGACGAGCACCGCCTGACGGTGCTGTTCGTCACCCACGACATCGACGAGGCCGTGTTCCTGTCGGACCGCGTGCTGCTGATGTCCGCGCGGCCCGGGCGGTTGCTCGAGGATGTCCGGATCGACCTCGCGCGCCCGCGGCGCTTCGAGGTGCAGTCTTCGCCGGAGTTCGTCGGGTACCGCATCCGCCTCCTGGAGGCGGTCCGGGCTGCGCAGCAGCCGATGCCGGGTGGTGTCGCGTGAGCCGCGACGTCGTGGTCATCGGAGGCGGCGTGATCGGTGTCGCCGTCGCCTACGAGCTGGCCTGCGCGGGCGCGCAGGTGACGCTGCTGGAGCGCGGCGGCGAGCTGGCCTGGGAGTGCTCGGCCGGCAACGCCGGGATGGTGAGCTCCACCCATGCGCTGCCGCTGGCGTCGCCGACCGCCCTGATGCAGGGGCTGCGGTGGATGTGGCGCCGCGACAGCCCGTTCAAGCTGCGGCCCCGGACCCGGCTGCTGCCTTGGCTTGCGCGGTTCACCGCGGCCTCCACCCCCGTCCGCGCCGAACGGGCGGGCGCCCTGCTCGTCGAGCTCACGCAGCGCGGGGTGGAGCTGCACGGAGCGCTCGCCGACGCCGGCCTCGACACCAGCCTCGTGCGGCGCGGCATGGTCGACGCGTACGAGACGCCCGCCGGCGTCGAGTTCGGGCGCGCCGAGGTGGCCGCCCGCCACGCGCTCGGGCTCACCGGCGAGCTGCTGACGACCGAGCAGCTGCTGGAGGCGGAGCCGGCGCTGTCGCGGGAGCTCGCCGGCGGTGCGTTCTATCCGGACGAGGCGCACTGCGATCCGCTGCGCTTCACGCACGCCCTGGGCGAGGCGGCGATCGAGCTCGGCGTGGACGTCCGCTGCCGCGTCGAGGTCCTGGGACTGGAGCGGCGCGGCGAGCGGGTCAGCGCGCTGCAGACCACCTCCGGTCGCATCGAGGTCGACGAGGTCGTCCTCGCGGCGGGGGTCTGGAGCCCCGGACTGGCGAGCGAGCTGGGCCTCTATCTGCCCATCGAGGGCGGCAAGGGCTACCACGTCGACTTCGACGCGGGGCCGGGAACCCCCCGGCTCCCCGTGTACATGACCGAGTCGCGGGTGGTCGCGACACCGCTGGACGGGCGCCTCCGGCTGTCGGGGACGCTCGAGCTCGACGGGCTGGACAAGCGCGTCGACCCGGTGCGCGTCCAGGCGATCGTCCGGTCCGGCGAACGGCACTTCCCGGCCATCCGCGGTGCCGCGATCCGCGAGGTGTGGCGGGGCCTGCGCCCGTGCGCGCCCGACGGCCTGCCGCTGATCGGCCGGGTCGACGGCGTCGAGAACCTCGTCGTCGCGACCGGGCACGGCATGGCCGGCACCACGCTCGCGCCGATCACCGCCAAGCTCGTCGCCGAGGTGCTGCAGGGCCTGCCCCCGACCGTCGACCTCGAGCCGATGCGCCCGGATCGCTTCCGGCGCGTGCTCGCCAGGCGACCCCGTGTGCCGACCTCCGCCCCCGAGGCGCTGCCGGCGTGAGGCTCACCGATGTGGACGGGCGATCCGCTCGAGGGCGTCGGCGAACACCGCCGGGCAGGCCAGTGCCGGAGAGTGCCCGCACTCCAGCGCGAGCGGCTCGACCCCGAGCCGCTCGCGCGCCGCGCGCATCTGCCATCGCGGGTTGATGATGCGGTCGTGTGCGCACGCGATCGCGGCTCGCGGGGTGTCCGGCCACGCGGGCAACGGGGTCACCTCGACCAGGGTCCGCTCGGTCTGGGGACGCAGCCGCGCCACCGCCGCCCGAGCCTCGCCGGGCGGGCAGTCGTGGAAGAAGTACTCAAGCGCGACGTCGCCGGACATGTCGAGGAGGCCGTCGCCCCGCTCGGTCCAGCGGAAGCCGTCGAGGGCGATGTCCGGCTCGGCCGCGAACTGGTCGGCGACGCTCAGGCCGGGCACGGGCAGCAGCGACGCCACGAAGACCAGGCGCGCGACCGGGCGCTCGCGTGCCACGAGGGGGATCGTCAGGCCGCCGGCCGAGTGCCCGACGAGCACGGCGTCATCGTCCACGTCGATCATCGCCTCGAGGACGGCACGCGCGTTGTCGGCGGCGCCGGCCTCGGGACGGTCACTCGGGAGGTCGGGTGCGAGCGTCCGGTGGCCGCGGGCCTCGAGCGCCCGCCGGACCGGGTCGAAGGCCCAGCCGCCGTGCCAGTGGCCGTGGACGAGGACGAACGTGGTCATCGCCACACCGTGACCCACGCGCCGCCTGATCGCACCGGTGATCGCACCGGGTCGGGCCGGACGTAGGATGGCCTCGTGGATGCGGCCGAGTGCACGCGCCTAGCCGACACCCTCGCGTCGGCGGTGGCGCGCGGACGCGTGGGCGCCGTCCTGGTCGAAGGCCCCCGGGGGAGCGGGCGCACCCAGGCGATCGTCGGCCTGGCGGCCGCCCTGCAGGGCCACGGGCTGGCGGCCCGCGAGCTCCGTGGGGCGCGGGCCGAATCACGGCTCCCGCTGGCTGCCGTGAGCGAGGCGCTGCCCGGATTCCGGGCGTCGGGCGACCCGCTGGAGACGCGCGAGCGGCTCACGGAGGCGCTGCAGGCCGCCGATCCGCCGGTCGCGCTGTGCATCGACGACGCGGATCTCGTCGACGACACATCCCTCGAGATGCTCGCCTTCGCGGCGCGGCGGGCGCCGGCCGTGTTCGTGGCGACCGCCGCACCTGGGTCGAGGCTCGCGGACGCGCTCCCCGAGGCGACCGCGATCACGCTCCGGCCCTTCCCGGATGCAGCGGTCCGCGGGCTCGTGGATGCCGCCGCCCACGTGCAGCCGGCCGCGGAGGTCCGCGAGCGCATCGTCCGGCTGGCCCAGGGGAACCCCGGCGCGGCCTGCGATCTCGCCGCCTCGCTCAGCGCCGAGCAGCTCGCCGGCATCGCGCCGCTGGTGCCGTTGCGCCCGAGCACAAGTCTGCATGCGCGCTTCCTCGACCCGCTGCTGGCCGATCCGGACCGGCGGGCGGTCGCCCTCCTCCTGGCGTGCGAGCCGGGCGCGCCGATGGCGCTCGTCGAACGCGCCGCGCAGATCCTCGGCGTCGCGCCCGGCGTGCTCGACGCGCTCGAGGCCGCCGGTTGCGTGCAGGTGAGCGGGGGGCGCCTCCACCTGGCTCCGGCGGTCGTCGAGGTGGCGCTCTACTCGATTGCTCCGGCCCGCGAGCGGGTCGCCGCGCACCGGGCGCTGGAGCGCGCTTCGCACGCCGGCTCGCACCGGCGCATCTGGCACGCCGCGCAGGCGGCGAGCGAACCCGACGAGGCGCTGGCGCAGGCGCTCGAGCAGTCGAAGCAGCCGGCCTTCCGCCGCGGCGGCGTCATCGCCGTCGGCGAGATCCTCGAGCGCGCGGCGGCGCTGTCGCCGGATCCGTCCGAGCGCGGGCGTCGTCTCGCCGGGGCGGCCGAGGCCTCCTGGCTGGCGGGGCAGCCCGAGCGCTCCCGGGCGCTGCTGTTCGCCGCCCAGGAGCAGTCGTCGTCGCTGCCGCTGCGCACCGAGGTCGCCTACCTGCGCGGCAGCATCGAGCTGGCGTCGGGGTCGGTCGACTACGCCATGACGGTCCTGCGCGACGCGGCGGCCGAGCGGCTGGGCTCGAAGATGCCCAGGGCCGCGGCGACGCCGCTGCTGATCCGGGCGATGGACGCCGCCATGTCCGCCGGCGATGTGGCCCAGGCGGTCGCGATCGGCCGCATGGCCGAGCCGCTCGTCGACGATCCCGACCCCGTCTGCGCCAGCCGAGCCGCCTGCGTCGCCGGGACCGCGCGCATCATGGCCGAGGATCTCGGTGGGCTCGAGCTCACCGAGCCGGTCACGCTCGGGACCCCGACGGATGCCGACCAGTCGCTCGCCCTGGTCGCGATGCGGACGGCGCTCATCGGGGGCGACGTGCGTCGCCTCGCCGCGTTCGCCGCCGCCGCGGCGGACAGGCTTCGCGAAGGCCGCTCACCGGGACAACTGCCGTTCGTGACGGCGCGCCAGGCGCTCGCTGAGGTGCTGCTGGGGCGCCTCGACAACGGCGCCGCGATCGCCGCCGACGGCGTGGAGCGGTCGCGCGCCCTGGGCCAGCGCAACGGCGAGGCCGAGCATCTCGCGGTTCTCTCACTGGCGACGGCCCGGCGGGGAGACTGGGACGACGCCGTCGCGACGGCCGAGCGGGCGCTGCGCCTGGCCACGACCCACGGACTCGCCTGGCCGGCGGCGATGAGCACCTGGGCCCTGGGCGAGCTCGAGCTGTCCCGCGGCGCCGCGCGCGAGGCGCTCGCGCGCCTGGAGACGCTCTGGCACGGCGGCGCGCGGGAGCATCACTCCCTCATCGCCGTGCTGGCGGCGCCCGAGCTGGTGGAGGCGGCGATCCGGGCCGGCGAGCCCGAGCGCGGCGACCTCGCGTTCGCGCGTCTGGCCCGGTGGACCGAGGCGGTCGGGCATGCCTGGGCCGGCGCGCTCGTCGAACGCTGCAGCTGCCTGCGGGCGGGCGACCCAGACGCCGCCGCGGAGGCGTTCGCGCGCGCGATCGGTCTGCACGCCGAAGCCGATCGGCCGTACGACCTCGCCCGCACCCATCTCGCCTATGGGGAGCGCCTCCGGCGGGAGCGGCGGCGAACGGAGTGCCGGCAGCATCTGCGCTTCGCGATCGAAGGCTTCGAGAACGTCGGGGCCGCGGCGTGGGAGGAGCGCGCCCGCGCCGAGCTGCGCGCCAGCGGCGAGACGCTGCGCCGTCGTGACGGCGGCGTGGGCGTCGACGCGCTGACCCCGCAGGAGCGCACGATCGCCCGGCTCGTCGCCGAGGGCCGCACCAACCGCGACGTGGCGGCGCAGTTGTTCCTCAGCGTCCGCACCGTCGAGTTCCACCTGCGCAACATCTTCCTCAAGCTCGACGTCGCCTCCCGGATCGAGCTCGCGGGCTTCGGCGAGGAGCTGGAGCAGGAGCCCGTCTGAGAACTGCCGCTAGGCGAGCGGGCCCGTGACCGCCTCGACGGCGGCGACCAGGCGGCCGCTCCGCACGAGCTCGGTCGCGGCTTCGATGTCGGGAGCGAGGAAGCGGTCGGGACCGGGGGCGTACGCGGTCTCCCCGAGCGTCGCCAGCGCCGTGGCGGTCGCCGGACCCGGGGCCAGCGGGGCCCGCAGCGCGAGGCCGCGCGCGGCGGTGAGCAGCTCGATCGCCAGCACGCGGCTCAGGGCGTCGATCCCCCGGCGCAGCTTGCGGCCGGCCGACCAGCCCATCGAGACGTGGTCCTCCTGCATCGCCGAGCTCGGTATCGAGTCCACGGATGCCGGAACCGCCAGCCGCTTCAGCTCGGCCACCAGCGCGGCCTGGGTGTACTGGGCGATCATGTGGCCCGAGTCGACGCCGGGGTCGTCGGCCAGGAACGGCGGGAGTCCGTGGCTGCGCGCCGGGTCCAGAAGCCGATCGGTGCGTCGCTCGGCGATGCTCGCGACATCGGCGGCGACGATGGCCAGGAAGTCGAGCACGTAGGCCAGCGGCGCGCCGTGGAAGTTGCCGTTGGACTCGACGCGCCCGTCGGCGGTGACGACCGGGTTGTCGACCGCGGCCGTGAGCTCGCGCCGCGCGACCGCCTCCGCGTGTGCGACCGTGTCGCGCGCGCCGCCGGCGACGGCCGGCGCACAGCGCAGCGAGTAGGCGTCCTGGACGCGGGTGTCCTCGGGTCCGCGATGGCTGGCGACGATGGGGCTGTTCGCCAGCAGCGCGCGGAGGTTCGCGGCCGAGGCGGCCTGGCCCGGCTGGGGACGCAGCGCGTGCAGGTCGGCGGCGAAGACGGCGTCGGTGCCGAGGAGGGCCTCGACGCTCATCGCCGCGGTGATGTCGGCGGTCGTCAACAGCAGTCGCAGGTCGGCGAGCGCCAGGACGAGCATCCCGAGCATGCCGTCGGTGCCGTTGATCAGCGCGAGGCCCTCCTTCTCGGCGAGGACGATCGGGGCGATCCCGGCGTCGGCGAGGGCGCTCGCCGCGTCGCGCAGCTCGCCGTCGCTCGTGCGCACGGGACCCTCGCCCATCAACGCCAGCGCGCAGTGCGCGAGCGGGGCGAGGTCACCCGAGCAGCCCAGGGAGCCGTGCTCGTGGACGACCGGTGTGATGCCGGCCGACAGCATCGCGGCGTACGCGACCGCGGTCTCGGGGCGAACGCCGGTGTGTCCGGTGGCCAGCGTCGAGAGACGCAGGAGCATGAGCGCGCGCACCACTTCGCGCTCGACCTCGGGGCCGGTGCCGGCGGCGTGGCTGCGGATCAGGCTGCGCTGGAGGTCGGTGCGCCGCGCGGGCGGGATGTGGCGCTGCGCGAGCGCGCCGAAGCCCGTCGACACGCCGTAGCGCGGGCGGCGGTCGTCCGCGAGGGCCTCGACCACGCGACGGGTGCGCGCGATCTCGGCGAGCGCCTCCTCGGCGATCGTGACGGGCGCCCCATGGCGTGCGACGGCGACCACGTCGTCGCACGTGAGCGCCTCGGTCCCCACCGTCACCGTGGTCGTCGTGATCATCGGCGCCCATTGAAGGCCGCCCGCCGCCTCGTGTCATGTCGCTCCGGGCGCTTGTGTCTCGGATCTGAGATCCTGCGCGGATGGCGAATGCTCCCGCCGCCGGCCACGCACTCGACGTCCTGACGCTGCTCGGGCGCCATGTCGCGCCGCTGCCGGCATCGGCGATCGCGCGCGACCTGGGGCTGCCGCGTTCCACCGTCTACCACCTCCTCGCGGTCCTGGTGGATCGCGGCTTCGTCGTGCACCTGCGCGAGGAGCGCCGCTACGGCCTCGGCTCGGCCGCCTACGAGCTCGGCTCGGCGTATGCCCGTCAGGAGCCACTGCGGTGGGTGGCGCAGACCGTGCTGACCCGCCTCGTGGCGCAGACGACCCACAGCGGTCACTTCGCGGTGCTCGACGGGCGCGACGTGCTCTATCTGTTGGAGGAACGGGCCCCGGGGCGCGCCAGCCTCGTCACCGAGATCGGGGTGCGGCTCCCCGCCACGCTCACGGCGAGCGGCCTGGCGATGCTGGCTCGGCTGCCGGCGCAGCAGGTCCGCGCGCTCTGGCCGTCGCGGCGGGACCTGGTGCGCCGCCACGACCGGGGGCCGGCGTCGCTGACCGAGCTGCGGCGCGAGCTGGCGGAGACGCGACGTCGCGGCTGGGCGCGGGAGGACGGGTCGGTGACGATCGGGTTCGCCTCGGTCGCCGGCGCGGTGCTCGATCACAACGGCCACCCGCAGGGGGCCGTGGCGCTCACGTTTCCCGCCGACGAGGTGGACGAGGACGGGCGCGAGCGCCTCGCGGCGCAGGTCCTCGACGCGACCGCGCGGATCGCCCGACACATCCGCGGCCGCATCGCCCGCTGAGCGGGCTGTCTCGGATACGAGACGCAGATGCGCGGCGCGCCCTTGTGCGGCCGGTGGGCGGTCGCGCAGACTCGCCGCATGACGACGACGGGCGTGAGCGCGGAGCTGCGCTGCCGCGGATGGCAGCAGGAGGCGGCGCTGCGGATGCTGGAGAACAACCTCCATCCCGACGTGGCCGAGAGGCCGTCGGAGCTGATCGTGTACGGCGGGATCGGCAAGGCGGCCCGCGACCGGGCCAGCTACGAGGCGATCCGGCGCGAGCTGATGCGGCTGGCCGACGACGAGACGCTTCTCGTCCAGTCCGGCAAGCCGGTCGCGGTGTTCCGCACGCATCCCGACGCGCCGCGCGTGCTGATCGCCAACTCGAACCTGGTGGGCGACTGGGCCACATGGGACCACTTCCGCGAGCTCGACGCGGCCGGGCTGATGATGTACGGCCAGATGACGGCGGGCTCCTGGATCTACATCGGCACCCAGGGGATCCTGCAGGGGACCTACGAGACGTTCGCCGCCGTGGCGGCGAAGCGCTTCGCCGGCACGCTCGCCGGGCGCGTGGTCGTGACCGCCGGCCTGGGCGGCATGGGCGGCGCCCAGCCGCTGGCGATCACGATGTGCGAGGGCGTGGCGCTGTGCGTGGAGGTCGACCTCCAGCGCATCGAGCGCCGCATCGCCACCGGCTACCTCGACGAGCGCGCCGCCGATCTGGACGACGCGCTGGCGCGCGCGCAAGCGGCCGCCGCCGAGCGGCGGCCGCTGTCGATCGGCCTGCTCGGCAACGCCGCGGAGGTCCTGCCCGAACTGGTGCGACGCGGGGTCCGCGTCGACGTCGTCACCGACCAGACGTCCGCCCACGATCCGCTCAACGGCTACGTCCCCGCGGGCCTGACGCTCGAGCAGGCCGACGCCCTCCGCGCCGCCGATCCCGACGAGTACCTGCGCCGGGTGGGCGAAAGCGCGCTCGCCCACGTCGCCGCCATCCGCGACCTGCAGGCCGCCGGCGCGGAGGCGTTCGACTACGGAAACGCGCTGCGTGGTCTCGCCGCGGAGCACGGCGACGCCGACGCGTTCGCCTACCCCGGCTTCGTCCCCGCCTACATCCGCCCGCTGTTCTGCGAGGGCAAGGGCCCGTTCCGCTGGGCCGCGCTGTCGGGCGATCCGGCCGACATCGCCGCCACCGACGACGCGATCCTCGACCTGTTCGGCGACCAGGAGCACGTGGCGCGCTGGATCCGCCTCGCGCGCGAGCGCGTCCGCTTCCAGGGGCTGCCGGCGCGCATCTGCTGGCTCGGGTACGGCGAGCGCCACCGGGCCGGGCTGCGCTTCAACGAGATGGTCGCCTCCGGAGAGCTGCGCGCGCCGATCGTCATCGGGCGCGACCACCTGGATGCCGGATCGGTCGCCTCGCCGCAGCGCGAGACCGAGGGGATGCGCGACGGCTCGGACGCCGTCGCCGACTGGCCGCTGCTGAACGCGCTCCTCAACACGGCGGCCGGCGCCACCTGGGTCTCGATCCACCACGGCGGCGGCGTCGGCATCGGCAAGTCGATCCACGCCGGCCAGGTCATCGTCGCGGACGGGACGCCAGAGGCGGCGGCGCGGATCGAGCGCGTCCTGCTGGCGGACCCGGGCATGGGCGTCGTCCGCCACGTCGACGCCGGCTATCCGGAGGCGATCGCGGCCGCCGAGCGCCTCGGCGTGCGGATCCCGATGCGGGCGTAGCCGTGGCGACCCGCCTCTCGATCGACGGCGCGGACGCGGTGCTGCGTCCGCCCGAGGACGGGCTGCCCCATCTGCGTCACGACCGCGCCGCGCACCTGACGCTCGAACCCGGGTCGGTCGCCTGCGCCGACGGCACGATCGTCGCGCTCGACGTGGACGACGGCGCCGCCCTGCGCTTCGACGCGTCCGGCTGCACGGTCGTCCCGGGCCTCGTCGACTGCCACACCCATCTGCCGTTCGCCGGCTGGCGCGCGCGGGAGTACGAGATGAAGGTGACGGGCGTGCCCTACGAGGAGATCGCGCGCTCCGGCGGCGGCATCGCGGCCTCGGCGCGGGCCCTGGCCGAGGCGACCGACGAGGCGGTCCTGACGCAGTCGCGGGATCTCGCCGGCGAGATGCTGCGCTGGGGCACCACGACGTTCGAGACCAAGAGCGGCTACGGCCTCTCGCGGGACGGCGAGCTGCGGGCGCTGCGGCTGGCCGACGCGCTGCGCGAGCGGGTCCCCCAGCCGCAGGTCGCGAGCACCGCGCTGCTGGCGCACGCGGTGCCCGCAGGGGAGACGGCGGCCTCGTGGATGGACGCGGTCGCCGACCTCGTCCCGGAGGTGGCCGCGCACACCCCGGCCGAAGCGCTCGACCTGTACGTCGAGTCGATCGCGTTCGACAACGACGCGCTCGCGCGCATGGGCGAGCTCGCCCGTGCGCACGGGCTCGCGCTGCGCGCGCATGTCGAGCAGTTCGCCTGCCACCGCTCGGTGCCGGTCGCGCTCGAGGCGGGCGCGCGCTCCGTCGACCACCTCGCGTGCCTGCACCCCGATGACGTCGCCCCGCTGGCCGCGGCCGAGTGCGCCGCCGTCCTGCTTCCGGGCGCCGAGCATCTGGGCGCGGAGGCGGTCGCGCCGGGACGCGCCCTGGCCGACGCCGGCGCGATCTGCGTCCTGGCATCCGACGCGAACCCCGGAACGTCGCCGATCGTCTCGCTGCCGCTGATCGTCGGGCTGGCGGTCCGCCGCTACGGCTGGACGGCACGGGAGGCCTTTCTGGCCGTCACGCTCAACGCGGCCTGGGTCCTCGGCCGCTCGGCGGTGGTCGGCTCGATCGAGGTCGGCAAGCGCGCCGACCTCGTCGTCCTCGACGTGCCGCTGGACCACGTCGCGTACCGCTTCGGCCACCACCCCGTGCTCGCCGTGGTCGCGGGCGGCGAGCTGGCGTGGGTGCGCGAGGACGCGCGCGCGAGGGTCCGCGGCGCATGATCACGGCGGACGACATCGCCGCGCGCCTGGCCACGCTGGAGCCCATCGGCCTGCGCGACGGCGCGACCACCCGCCTGGCCTGGACGCCGGAGGACGCGGCCGCCGGCGCGTGGTTCGACGCGCAGGCGCGGGCCGGCGGGCTGCGCTGCGAGCGCGATCGAGCGGGCAACCGGTGGGCGCTGCCGCCCGGCGGCGGTCCGTGGTGGGCGGTCGGATCGCACCTCGACTCGGTGCGCGACGGCGGGCGCTTCGACGGCGCGCTCGGGGTCGCCTGCGCCTTCGCCGTCGCGGCCTCGTCCTCGCGTCCGGTGGCCGTGGTCGCGTTCGCCGACGAGGAGGGTGCGCGGTTCAACACGCCGACCTTCGGCAGCCGTGCGCTCACCGGCGCGCTCGACGTCGACGATGCGCTCGCCCGCACGGACGGCGACGGCGTGACGCTCGCCGAGGCGATGCGCGACGCCGGGGTCGACCCGGACCGCCTCCGCGATGCGCCGGCCGACCTCGACCGCGTCCGCGGCCTCCTGGAGCTGCACATCGACCAGTCGCGCGACGTGGACGCCACGGGCGCGCCGTTCGGCGTCGTCACGGGGCTGGCGGCGCGGATGCGGCTGGTCCTCGAGGTCCGCGGCCGGGCCGACCACGCCGGCACGACGGCGATGGAGGAGCGCAGCGACGCGACGGCCGTCGCCGCGCGCATCGTGGTCGCCGCGCTCGACCTCGCCATCGTCGGCCTGCGCGTCACGCCGGGACGTGTCCTCACCGAGCCGAACGCGCCGACCACGATCGCCCGGCGGACGCGGGTGTGGCTTGACGCGCGCGGGCCCGATCCGGCCGCGCTGCGGGCGTTCGAGGCGGGGCTGCGCGAACGCGCGGCGGCGCTGGCCGAGGCGGGTCGCGTCGAGCACGACCTGCGCGTCGAGGCGCGCTCCGACGGCACGACCTTCGACCCCGACCTGCGGGCGCGTCTGCGGCGCGGTGGCGCCCCGGAGGTCCTGTGCTTCGCCGGCCACGACGCCGGGCTCATCGCGGTGCGCCGGCCCGCCGCGATGGTGCTCGTGCGAAACCGGACCGGCGTGAGCCACGCGCCTGACGAGCACGTCGACCTGGCCGACGCCGCCGCCGCGGCGACGGCGATGCGCGAGACGCTGGAGGCGGTCGCGTGACCCCCGCGACGGCGACGATCCCGGCGATGGTCAACGCCCACTCGCACGCGTTCCAGCGCGGGTTGCGCGGCGTGGCCGAGCGGCCCGCCCCCGAGGCGCACGCCCGCGACGACTTCTGGAGCTGGCGGGAGGCGATGTTCGCCCTGGCGGGCGCGCTCGACCCGGCCTCGATGCGCGACCAGGCGGAGCTCGTATACCGCGAGATGCGCGCCGCCGGCTACGGCGCGGTGGGGGAGTTCCACTACGTCCATCACCAGCCCGACGGGACGCCGTACGACGACCCGAACGCGATGGCCATCGCGGTTGCCGAGGCCGCACGCGCCGCCGGGCTCGCGATCGTGCTCCTGCCCGCGGCCTACCACCGCAACGGATGGGACGGCGCGGACCGGCCGCCGGCCGGCGGGCAGGTGCGGTTCTGCGACCCGACGGTCGACGCGTTCCTCGCCCGGGTCGACGCGCTGCGGGCCTGGGCCCGCGGTCGGCCGGGCGTCTCGGTCGGCGTCGCCGCCCACTCGGTCCGGGCGGTGCCGGCCGCCTGGCTGGAGGCGATCGCCGCGTACGCCGATCGCCACGGTCTCGTCCGCCACGTCCACGTCAGCGAGCAGCGTCGCGAGCTGGCGGAGTGCGAGGCCGAGCACGGTTGCTCGCCGATCGAGCTGCTGCACCGCACCGGGTTCCTCGGCGAGCGGGCCAGCGTCGTGCACGCGATCCACGTCAGTGACCGCGACGTGTCGCTGCTGGCCGACACCGGGACGGTCGTCGTGGCGTGCCCGACGACCGAGGGCAACCTGGGCGACGGCTTCCCGCCGGCGCTGCGCTACCGCGACGCGGGCGTGCGCCTGGCCATCGGGTCCGACTCCCAGGCGCGCGTGGACCCGTTCGAGGAGGCCCGCGAGCTCGAGACGCTG
>Ga0182748_1002012_pt1 | contig 18851 bp, 17 predicted proteins | sample eDN3rd37CKraftOP_FD_128877 | JGI IMG/M metagenome (GOLD analysis project Ga0182748, IMG submission 128877) | Enriched Organic Plus compost microbial communities from Emeryville, California, USA - eDNA 3rd pass 37_C Kraft OP (version 2) (version 2) ...
CATCACGACCTTGAATCCGTTTGCTGTGCCTCGGACGCGCGGGCCTCGTGTGCCGATCGCGATAGGATCGGCGTGCGGCAAATCCCAGGCTTGGCGGCGGCTGCTTGTCCGCGGCCGCCACCGTGCCGCGTCCACATTCCGCATTCCTGTCAGCTTCCTGTCAGCCGCTCGTGCCTATGCTGCGGGCTGCGCCTTGCGTCCCGTGTCCCGGCGTCCTGCGTCTTTGGCATGCCGCAAGGACATAAAGACGTTCGGTTGCAACCGGCGGCATAGCCGGCCAATGGGGGCCTTGTCATGGTGGCATCCGTACTCCGAGGCGTCAGCATCGTCGTTCTGGCGACGATGGTATCTGCGGCGGAGGCGGGCGATCCGCGCGAGGCAATCCCGTCGGCCGCGGCCAAGGCGGTGTCGATCAACTCGACCAGCCAGGGCCGGCTCGGCGGCTCGATCGCCGCCACGCCGATACCGCCGCTCACGCAGAATTCCTCCTACCGCCTGATCGTCGCCAACGATCTCGGCATGCATTGCGGCGACCTCGACGATCGCATCGCGACGATATTGCCGCCCTTCAACGTCGTGCATGCGCAGGTGCTGCGGCGCGCGGTCAAGCCGCTCATTCTCGACAATCGCAGCGTGAGCGTCGTTTATTCGGCGAGCGCGCAACCGAACGACCCGGCGCTTTCGAGGCCGCCGGTGGTGGCGGCGGACAAGAGCATCTTCAAGACCAATTTCTGGGATACCGCGCTATCCACCTATTCGGCTTTTTACCCGCCGGGCGTGCTCTCGACCTTTCTGTCGCCGACGCTGCCCAAGCGCGGCGCGGATGTCGGCCTGCCGGTGCCCGATCTCGAGCGCCTCTACCTCGGCGACGGCAAGGTCGTGTTGAATCAGCAGACCATGCCGAGCGTCACCCGCTTTACGACGGATCCGTCGACCGGGGCGCCGAAGTCGGTGGTGACGGCGCCCTACAAGGCCAACCGCGCCCAAGAGTTCAAAGTGTTCGAAACCGACTGGCCGCTGTTCAAGAACTTTCCCTTTGGCTATGTCGCCGGCAACGTGAAATGGTTTTCCGCCGAGGGCATCCCGCTCGCGCCGTTCGACGATTTCGGCCGTGAAAATCCGTATCCGCTGCTGCGCTTCCAGGCAAAATTGAAGTCGACCGGAAACATCGTCGCCAGCGTCGATGCGGTCACGCCGGTCGCCGGCGAGGCCGACTGCAAGAATTGCCATCTGCCGCCGCCGACCGGCAACGGCCTGGCGACCGGCCGGCTCGCAACGCCCGCAGTGCCGGGACGCGATCCGCGCAAGGGCCATGTCCTGCAATGGGCGAGCGAGGAATGGGCGGCCGACATCAACATGCTGCGCGTGCATGACCTCAAGCACGGCACCAAGCTTTACAATGGGTTCAACGCCGTGACCGGCATCGCCAATACGCCGGTCGCATGCCAGAGTTGCCACTATACGCCTGCGCTCGATCTCTTGCATCTCGGCCCGCAGGACGATCACGGGCTGACGCAGGGATCGCACGAGACCATGTCGCGCGTCATGCACAACGGCCACGGCCGGCTCAAGGACAACGGCGCGCTGATCTTCCCGCTGATGCCGCCGCCCAACGATCCGCGGCGCATGAAGGATCAGGACACGATGCCGATCAATGCCTTCGAGCAGGATCGGCTCGAGGCGAGCTGCTATCAATGCCATCCGGGCAAGCGCACGCAATGCCTGCGCGGCACCATGGCCGTCAAGGCCGGCACGGTCTGCCAGGATTGCCATGGCCAGATGACGCAGGTCGGCAACGACTTTTCCCGCAACAAGCCGGGCGGCAATTTCATTGTCGCCGCCGATTTCTACACCAATCCGAAAACTCCGCGCGTGCCCTGGGCCAACGAGCCGACCTGCGGCTCCTGTCACACCGGCGACGCCAACAGCAACCTCGCCGGCAAGGCGGGCGTCATCGCCGCGCCCGACGCGATCCGCCTGTTGCAGGCCTATTTGAAGAACGATCCAAAGGCGACGCCGATCGTGCCCACCAATCTGCGCTTCGCCGAAGAGCTGGTGCGGGATGGTCCGGCGAAGGGCAATCCGCAGCTTTACCGGCTCAGCGTCGACCGCCACGGCGGCGTCTTCTGCGAAGGCTGCCACGGCAGCACGCACGCCGAATGGCCGACGGCGAACCCGCTCGGCAACGATAACGTCACCGCGACGCAAACGCAGGGCCACAGCGGTCGCATCATGGAATGCGACACCTGCCACAGCGGGACAATGACGGCGACGCTCTCCGGCCCGCACGGCATGCACCCGGTCGGCAATGGCGGCAATTCCGCCGCCTGGGTATCGCGGCACGGCGATTACGTCGAGACGCACGGGCTCACCGATTGCGCCGCCTGTCACGGACGCAAGGGCGAGGGAACCGTGCTCGGCGTCACCGCAATCGCGCGGCCGGGTCTGAACTGTGAGCGGGGATCGTTGTGCAAAGGCGGCGAGGCGAAGATCACGCTTGCGGCGGACACGAAGGTGGGTTGCGGCCTTTGCCATGCCAACCCGTTTACGTCGGGCGCTGCCGCTAGATCAGCCGTAACCCCTTGAAGCTCGCGTGGCCTTCCTTGCCGACGATGATGTGATCGTGCACGGCAATGCCGAGGGGCCTGGCGACGTCGATGATCGACCGCGTCATCTGGATGTCGGCGCGCGAGGGGGTCGGGTCGCCGGACGGGTGATTGTGCACCAGGATGATCGCCGTGGCGGAAAGCTCGAGCGCCCGCTTGACCACCTCGCGCGGATAGACCGGGGTGTGATCGACCGTGCCGGTCTGCTGCAATTCGTCGGCGATGAGCTGGTTGCGCTTGTCGAGGAACAGCAGGCGGAACTGTTCCTTTTCGGCGAAGGCCATGGTGGTGCGGCAATAGTCGAGCACGCTTCCCCAGGACGACAGGACCGGCCGCTTTTTCACCTGCCCGCGCGCGATGCGGCTCGCCGCCGCCTGCACGATCTTGAGCTCGGTGACGACGGTCTCGCCCACGCCCTTGATCTCGGCGAGCCGTCCCGGCGGTGCGGCGATCACTTCGGCGAAGGAGCCGAATTTAGCGATCAATTCCTTGGCGAGCGGCTTGATGTCGCGCTGCGGAATGGCGCGGAACAGCACCAGTTCGAGCAGTTCGTAATCGCTGACGGCGTCGGAACCGGCCTCGCGGAAACGCGCGCGCAGCCGCTCGCGATGGCCGTGATAATGCGGCGCGGGTTCGGAAAGGCCCGCCGGCGCCTCGGTCTTGTCCTGCTCGTCCGCCATCCCGCGCAATCCGCCCCATGCACGCGACGATTGTAGTGCAGTTGTGGGCGGACGACGAGACCCGTGTCCCGGGCGCGTCGCAGCGTGGAGCCATATGCGCGGCTTCGACGCGCTATGGCGGAACGGTGCGACGCAGAACCGGGACCGTTACGAATTCGGAATTTGCGGTGGCCCCGGATCAGGGGTGCATCACCTCGCTGACGATCGTGCTGCACCGCATTCGGGGCAGGTCGAACAATCACTTCCTGATATACGGCGGCTTGTCGAGCCCAGCCGGCGAGAAGGTGAACACCTCGACGCCGGTGGCGGTGACGCCCACGGTGTGCTCGAACTGGGCCGAGAGCGAGCGGTCGCGCGTGACCGCGGTCCAGCCGTCGGAGAGCACCTTCACGTGCGGGCGGCCGAGATTGATCATCGGCTCGACCGTGAAGAACATGCCCGGCTTGAGCACGATGCCTTCGCCGGAGCGGCCCACGTGCACGATATTGGGCTCGTCGTGGAACAGGCGGCCGAGGCCGTGGCCGCAGAAATCGCGCACCACGCTCATGTGCTGGGCTTCGACATAGCTCTGGATGGCGGCGCCGATGTCGCCGGTGGTGGAGCCGGGGCGGATGGTGGCGATGCCACGCATCATGGCCTCGTGCGTCACCTCGATCAGCCGCTCGGCCCGGCGCGGAATATTGCCGACCGGGTACATGCGGCTGGAATCGCCGTGCCAGCCGTCCAGGATCAGGGTCACGTCGATATTGACGATATCGCCGTCGCGGAGCGGCTTGTCGCTCGGGATGCCGTGGCAGACCACGTGGTTGAGCGAGGTGCAGGTCGATTTCTTGTAGCCCCGGTACATCAGCGTCGCCGGCAGGGCGCCGTGATCCATGGCGTATTCGAACACCAGCCGGTCGATCGTGTCGGTCGGCACGCCGGGGGCGACGTGGTCGGTCAGCATGTCGAGGCAGCGGGCCACTAGCTGGCCGGCCTTGCGCATGCCTTCGAAGGCTTCGGGGCCGTGAACCTTGATCTGGCCGGTCTTGCGGAGGGGGGCGACAGTGGCGTCGATGTAGGTCATGGGGCGGAATGTAAGGATTGCGGCCGGGGGCGGCAAGCCGGCCCAAGCCTGTGGCCGCCCGCGCCGGCGGGCGACCCAGTATGCCGCAGCTTCTATCCGCCTCATCCTGAGGAGCATCGCGTCAGCGATGCGTCTCGAAGGATGGGGCGGCCCCATGCTTCGAGACGCGCTCCTGCGGAGCGCTCCTCAGCATGAGGCCGGGAGGGGCTGCGGTGTACCGGTCAAGTCGCGACCCTCCCGCCCAGCTCGTCCTCGATATGCGCGTGGATGATGTCGTCGAAGCTGGCCTCCACCGTGAAGCCGAGCGCCAGCGCGCGCTTGGGATCGAAGCGGCTCGGCCAGCCGGCGACGATGCGGGCAACCAGTTCGTCGGGCGCGCGGCGGATACGCGCGACCACTTTATCGCCGGCGACGCGCCGCAGCGCCTCGATCTGCTCGCCCACCGTGCAGCATACGCCGGGCATGGTGAGGTTGATGCGCGGCCCGAGCGCTTCGCGCGACAGGCCGGCGGCATGGATCAGGAAGCCGACCGCCGAGCGCGGGCTCGCATGCCAGTGCAGCACGCTGTCGGGAACGGGGAGGATCGCCTCCTGCCCGTTGAGCGGCTCGCGGATGATGCCGGAGAAGAAGCCGGAGGCCGCCTTGTTCGGCTTGCCCGGCCGCACCACGATCGAGGGCAGGCGGATGCCGACGCCATCGAGGAAGCCGCGCCTTGTGTAGTCGGCCAGCAGCAGTTCCGAGATCGTCTTCTGGGTGCCGTAGGAGGTGAGCGGGGTCTGATGGAAGTCGTCGGGGATGCTGTCGGGAAACGGGGCGCCGAACACCGCGATCGACGAGGAGAAGATGAATTTCGGCCTGTAGCCGTCGCCGGCAAGGCGGATCGCCTCGATCAGCGCGTGCGTACCGTCGAGATTGACGCGATAGCCCTTCTCGAAATCGGTCTCCGCCTCGCCCGAAACCACGCCGGCGAGATGGAAGATCACGTCCGGCCGCCGGGTCACCGCCACTGCGGCCACGCCCGGCGCGGAGAGATCGCTGACCGACGGCTCGACCGCGCCGGCAAAGCCGTCCGGCCGCTCCGGCGCCACCACGTCGATCAGGGTGAGCCGGTCGATCGGCTGTCCGTTCAGGCCGCCGTCCTTGGTGAGCCGTGCCGCGAGCTTGCGGCCGATCATGCCGGCCGCGCCGGTGATCAGGATGTGCATTCATTCCCTCCCGTCGTTGTTATGAGCCGGCTGGAAGCGGTCGACGCGGCGCAGATCGGGGAACAACAGCATCCAGGTCGCCGCCACCATGAGCGATCCCAGGCCGCCGATCACCACCGACGGCACCGCACCGAGCCAGGCGGCGACGAGGCCCGATTCGAATTCGCCCAGCGTATTGGACGAGCCGACAAACAGATAGTTGATCGCGCTCACGCGCCCGCGCTTGTCGTCGGGTGTTTCGATCTGCACCAGCGAGAAGCGTACCACGACGCTGACCGCGTCGGACGCGCCGAGCACCGCCAGCGCCAGCAGCGAAAGCGGGAAGAAGGTCGACAGGCCGAACACGACCGTCGCCATCCCGAAAACAGCCACCGCGGCGAACATCCAGGTTCCGATGTGCCGTTCGATCGGATGGTGCGACAGCACGATGGTGGTGATCAGCGCGCCCACCGCCGGCGCCGAGCGCAGCAGCCCGAGCCCGATCGGTCCGCTCGCGAGAATGTCGCGCGCGAAGATGGGCAGCAGCGCGGTGGCGCCCCCGAGCAGCACCACGAACAGGTCGAGCGTGATGACGCCGAGCAGGCGGCGGCGCGAGCGGATGAAGTCGAAGCCGGCCAGCACCGATTTGAAGGTCGGCGGCTCGCGCGTCGCCGTCGAACCCTTCGGCGTCCCCTTGGCCTCGATCAGGCTCACCAGCGCGATCGACACGGCGAAAAACACCAGGCAGACGATGCCGACCGTGAGCGGGCTCAGCGTATAGAGCAGCCCGCCCAGCGCCGGCCCGCAAATCACCGCCACCTGGTTGGCGGATGCCCAGGCCGCGACCGCGCGCGGCAACAGCCGCGACGGCACCAGCGACGGCACCAGCGAATGCCCGGTCGGCAGTTCGAACGCGCGCGCCGAGCCGATCAGGAACACGGCCACGAACAGCAACTCGCTGGTGAGCCGGCCCATGAGCATCGCGCCGGTGACGGCGAGTGCCGTCAGCGCATAGACGGCCTGCGCGGCGCGCACGATCGTGCGGCGGTCGTAGCGGTCGGCCGCGTGCCCGATCGCGAGCGTCAGCACCACCGCCGGCAGGAACTGGATCAGGCCGATCATTCCGAGATCGAAAGCGCTGTTGGTGAGCTCGTAGACCTGCCAGCCGATCATGAGCGCCAGCATCTGGGTGCCCATGGTGGCGGCCAGCCGCGCCAGCCAGAACAGCACGAACGGGCGCTCATTGATCAATGCGGACGATGACGGCACGGCGATGCTCATGGTCGTGACATTCCGGAGCGCCGGTCGGCGCCCGCCGCGATGACGAAAAGGGGGACGTGGATCATGTTGCGTTATTCGGCCGCGCCGTTCACCGCAGACAGGCTTGCGCGCTGGCGGCCTTCGGCGTCGAAATTGTCCGGTGCGAGCCAGCGCTCGAAATTGGCTTTGCGCGCCGGCCATTCGCGGTCGAGCATCGAGAGCCAGGCGGTGTCGCGGTTGCGGCCTTTCACGATCATGTGCTGGCGGAAAATCCCTTCGAAGGTGAAGCCGTAGCGCAGCGCCGCCCGGCGCGACGCCGCGTTGAGCGCGTTGCATTTCCATTCGTAGCGGCGGAAGCCGAGCGTTTCGAAGACGTAGCGCGCGAGCAAATATTGCGCCTCGCTGCCGAGCCGGGTGCGCTGCAAGGCGGGCGAATAGACGACGAAGCCGATCTCGATCGTCCGCATGGCCGTTTGGATGTTCAAGAGCGACGCGGTCCCGAGGCAGCGACCGCCGTTGTCGACGATCGCATAGCCGAATGGGTCGTCGAGCCCGGCGCGCTCATCGACCCAGGCCACGAACGCCTCCGCGGCCGCGAACGGGCCATGGCTCATATAGGTCCAGAGCGCGTCATGACCCTTGATCGCGTCCCAAAGGCTTGCGGCATGGACGGTTGTGAGCTTCTCGACGCGCCCATAGCCGCCGGTCAGCGTGACCGGGCCGGGGCGCTTGGCCGGCCGGTCGTCCACCGGCCCGCCGATCGGTCGCCCGTGCCCGGGATGAACCGGTGCGCTCACGGCTCGGTCCGCTCGCGCGGAGCCTGCGGCGGGCAGTTTTGGGCGGCGGGGGAAAGGCGGCGCATGGCGCGAACGTGCCACGACTGCGCGCGCGAGGACAATGCTATTCGGTGATGCAGCCATGACGGGCGGTCATGGCGGCCGGCGTGATCCTGAGAGTGCCCGCGCACGGGCCGCGCGCGGGGCAAGGTTGACGTCCCGATCCTGCGGGCCTCGGCCGGCCCGTCTCAGGCGCCCGAAGCGGAGCGCTGCTGGTCTGCCCGGCCGTTGTCCGAATTGGACCGCGACAGCACCAGCCGACCCTGTGCATCGAGCGCGGCGACGATCGATTGCGGGCGTGCCGAGAGCATGAAATTGCCGACGGTCAAACGCGCGCGTTCGTTCATTTCCAGATAGGCGCGCACCAGTTCCACAATGCCCGGCTCCTGGCTCCAGTAGTACAGTTCCAGCAATCGGCTGGAGTCGGTTCCCCCGTTGACCAATGTCTTTATCGCCTCCCACACGTTGTCGTTGCGATAGATTTCGGTCAGGTTCACGACGACGTCGTTTCGCTTAAGGTTACGTGGCATGAGCGACCTCCCGAATGAGCGAAATTTGCGGACCGCGGCGGACGAGGACCGAGCCGGTGATGCCGCCGAGCGCGCGGGCCCGGTCGCGGCTCGATTCACGCACCTCGACTTCGGCGGCGATGGCCCATTGATCCTCGATCAGGGTCGGTAGGCCGAGCGGTCGCACCACGAAGCCCGCTTCGTGCAACCGCGGCAGCCACCAGGTTTCGATCACCGCCGAATAGTGGGTGATGCCTTCGTCCAGGCCGAACTCCTGGACGCCGGCGAGCATGGTGCAGTCGGTGCGCCCCGACCGCCGCTCGCGCACGACGAAGTAGCGCGAGGCTTCCCAGATGGTTGGGCCGACCGGGACGCCTCTCACCGAGGCGAGATCGGGGAAGATCTCGCTCAGCATGTGGGGAGAGGTGGTCGGCACCAGACGCTGGCCGCCGACGACACGATCGCCGTCGATCGCGACCAGATGGATCGTATCGGGACGATCGAATGCGTCGATGTCACGTTGATCGCTTCGTTCGACCGCCTTCCAGCCACGTTCCTTGGCGAATACTTCGTGTCTGATGCGGAAGTAACTGTCGAGCATCGGCTCATAAAGGTGACGATTGGCCGACGAAATCACATGGATGGCCGTCATGACGCGAACTCCACTCTACGAAAGCTGTGTGAGTTCGCGCCAAGTAGCGGCTATTGGCTATTGTAAACGTTGACAATGACCGTGCCGGGCGGGCCCAAATTGCACGCAATAATTGCAAGCGCCGCTGCGGCATTCGCAATCGAATGCCGTCATGAAGGTGAATTCTATCGGATGACGGCGACGGTGTTTAGCATCGCCGGTAAATGACACGCGATTGGCGAGCGCGCGTTACGGACTGATCAGCCGCTGCTGCAGTGCTTTGACGACCGCATGCGTCTTGTTTTGCGCGCGCAACTTGCGCGCCGCCCGGATCGAATATTCGTCCACGGTGCGCTTGCTCAGATCCAGGATCTCGGCGATTTCCGACGAGGTCTTGCCGAGCGCGGTCCAGGTGAGAACCTCGCGTTCGCGCGAGGTCAGTCCCGCGAGGCGGCTTTGGTCGGCCGGCGCCATCAACTGACGGATGCGCTCGAATGCATACATGCCCATCAGGTGAATCGCCGGCTTGGTGCGCGAGGACAGATCGAGATTGACGCCGCCGAGCGACACGCACGCCTCGTAGCCGGTCAAGCCGTGGATCGGTATGCAGAATCCGTTCGCCATGCGAAAGTCGGCCGCCCGGTTCATGACTTCAAGGGCGCGCGGTTCGGTGTCGCGGTTGTAGGGCGCTTCGCCCCACTCGAACGGATTGATGCTGTTGCGGCACTGCCGGACCACTGGATCGGACGCGACGTAGTTTTCCTTGATGTAGATCTCGAACCAGCCGCGCGGCCACTTGCGCGCCAGCACCATTTGCTCGGCGCGCTGGTGCGGATTGGGCAGGCCGGTGAGAATAAAATTCTCGAAGCCGAACAGCCCGAGCGTCTTTTCCATGTGGTTCAGGATTTCGTCGGGGCTGTCGAGTGCCTCCAGGCGCTCGATGAACGCAAATGCCACGTGCGCGTGATCGAACTCTTGCCGAATCATGGCGCCGCTTCCGTCCGCCTGGATCGCCATTGCCCGACAGGTTCGTCGCAATGCGATCGCGTAGTAGCCAAATTCTTCGCAGGAAATTGCTGGACTTTGTCCCGTCCTCCCAGCAAATCTCCATGATAGCTTTCGAAATTTGCACGCGAAATGCAAGATATTCCGTCATGCGAAACAGTCGGCGATGCAACCGAAGCGCGTAATGCTATGAATATTCAGCCGACCATCGAATTGACTGCGGCCCGGCATGCGCGATTCTACAACCGCCTCGCGCATTGCGTGCGAAATTGGCAGCCTCGCGCGTCGGCTGCGATGAGATCGAAGGGCTGATACGGACAATTCCGGGAGACATGCCATGCTGAAGACGATCGCGGCCTTCGACCGCATCGGGGAAGAGAACGCCTTCGCGGTGCTCGCCCGCGCCAATGCGCTGGCGGCCCAAGGCCGCGACATCATCAATCTCGGGATCGGCCAGCCCGATTTCCGTACGCCCGACTTCATCGTCGAGGCCGCGATCAAGGCGCTGCGCGACGGCCATCACGGCTACACGCCGGCGACCGGCATCCCGGCCTTGCGCGAAGCGGTCGCGGCCGACCTGCACAAGCGCTTTTCGGTCGAGGTCTCGCCCGACAGCGTGATGATCATGCCCGGCGGCAAGCCGACCATGTTCATGTCGATCCTGATGTTCGGCGAACCGGGCACCGAGATCATGTATCCCGACCCGGGTTTTCCGATCTACCGGTCGATGATCGAGTTCACCGGCGCGACGCCGGTGCCGATCCCGATCCGCGAGGAGAACGGCTTCGCTTTTTCGGCCGAGGAGACGCTGACGCTCATCACGCCGAAAACACGGTTGATGATCCTCAACTCGCCGGCCAATCCCACCGGCGGCGTCACGCCCAAGTCGGAGGTCGACAAGCTGGTCGCGGGCCTCGCGCGATGGCCGGACGTCGCGATCATGTCGGACGAGATCTACGACCACATGGTCTATGACGGCGAGACCCATGTCTGCCTGCTGTCCTATCCGGAAATCCGCGACCGGCTGATCCTGCTCAATGGCTGGTCGAAAACCTATGCCATGACCGGCTGGCGGCTCGGCTACGCGGTCTGGCCCGGCAAGCTCTACGACTATGCGCGCAAGCTCGCGGTCAACCTGCACTCCTGCGTCAATGCTTCGGCGCAGTTTGCCGGACTTGCCGCGCTCACCGGCCCGCAGGACGAGGTGCACAAGATGATCGCCGAGTTCGACCGGCGCCGGAAGGTCGTGGTCGAGGGCCTGAACAAATTGCCCGGCGTGAGTTGTGCGACGCCGAAGGGCGCCTTCTACGCCTTCCCCAATATCAAGCGCACCGGCTGGCAGGCCAAGCCGCTCGCTTCGGCCCTTCTGGAAGAGGCCGGCGTCGCCATCATCGGCGGGCCGGATTTCGGCATTCTCGGCGAGGGCTATGTGCGGCTGTCCTATGCCAATTCGACCGAGAATATCCTGAAGGCGCTGGCGCGCATGGGCGAGTTCCTGGCCAGCCGAAAAGCGGCGTAAGCCGGATCGTCCGGCTTGGTCGCGCGGCCTCAGCCTGCTCTGGCCGCCTTGAAGCGCACGAGGCTTTCGGCCGGCCAATGGTCGGCCGGCTTGTAGAACTCCGCGACCGCCGGAACGCCGTCGGGCAGGACGACCCACGGCTGTTTGGTCGACGTGTAGATGTGAATATCCGGCGGCGCTTGCGCGGGATCGTCGAGCGTGCCCACGCGTACGAAATGGATGTTCGGTCCGGCGCCGGCATAATTGCTCCAGACGGTTACGCCGCAATTCGCGCAGCGCCAGAACACCTGGCCCTTGCCGCTCGCGCTGGGAAGCGTCGTTCGCATCGGCCATCCCTGCAATAATTCCACCTGCGAGGCCTCGATAACGGCATTGACGGCGAAGGCCGAGCCGGTCTCGCGCTGGCACCACGTGCAATGGCAGCAATGCACGAAGATCGGACGGGCCTTGAGGCGATAGCGCACCGCACCGCAGGTGCAGCCACCGTCCATCACCGCGCGTTGGTCGTCGGCCATGTCAAGCTCCCCGTTCATGCCGGGAAGGAAAAAGCCCGGGCACCCCCGATGGAAATTGCCTGCAAAGCGGCTCAATATCAATTTGGGGAAACGCCGGGACATCACCCAGGCAGTCAGGGAGGGGCTACGCAGATGTACGACCGCGGTCTATCCGAAGAACAGCGCATGATGCGGCAAAGCTGCCGCGATTTCGTCGACGGCGTTGTGCTGCCGTTCATCAAGCAGAACTGGCAAAAAGAATGGTCGATGGTGCCGGAAGGCCGGCTGCCGGCCTACATCCTCGAGGAGGCGGAAAAGATCGGGATCCGCACGCTCGGCGTGCCGGAGGAATACGGCGGCGTCGAATTGGAGAAGGGCACCGAGGTCAAGACCTTCGCGCTCATCGCTGAGGAGATCGCGCGCGGCGATTCCGGGCTCGCCGACAAGATGGTGCAGAACTGGAAAGTATCGGTGCTGCTGCGGCAGTTCGCGCCCAAGCACTTGCAGGCCAAGTGGTTCCCCGAACTGGTCAAGAACCCGCAATTCCTGATGGCGCATTGCCTGACCGAGCCGCGCGGCGCCTCCGACCGCTGGCTGCCCTACAATGTGCCGGAAGCCGCCATGCAGACCAAGGCGGTCAAGGTCGACGGCGGCTGGGTGATCAACGGCCGCAAGCAGTTCATCTCGAACGGCTACGACGCCTCGCTTTACGTGGTCTATGCCAACACCAATCCGAAAGTCGGCATGTTGCAGGGCACGTCGTCCTTCCTGGTGCCGCGCGAGACCAAGGGCTTCTCGGTCGCGCGCTGCAACGAAACGCTCGGCTGTCGCTTCATGAACAATGGCGAGATGGTGTTCGAGGACATGTTCGTGCCCGACGACCATCTTCTGGTGAAGGACGACGCCATGGGCTCGGCCGGCGTCTATTTCCGTCCGGGGAAAATCATCCAGGCGGCCAAGAATCTCGGCGTCGGGGTGCGCGCTTTCGAGGCGACGGCCGAGTACGTGCAGAACTACGTGCAGGGCGGCAAGATCCTGATCAAGCATCAGGCGGTGGCGCTGCGCCTGGCCGACATGGCGACCAAGATCGAGGCGGTGCGCGCGCTGCTCGATCGCGCCGCGCAGGCGGTGGACGACAATGCGCCGGAGGCCGAGACGCTGGTCAACATGGCGAAGATGTTCGCGTCCGAAGAGATCATGAAGGTCGCGCAGCATGCGGTCGAACTGCACGGCGGCAACGGCATCATGCTCGATTTCGGCATCGAGAAAGTGCTGCGTGACGCGGTGATCTTCCTGCACATGGATGCCACCGTCGACATCTCGAAATTCAAGATCGTGAAAAACATGTTCCCGCAGACGGCGGGGAAATATGCCGGGCCGGAGTGAGTTTTCTTATCACTTCCCCGCTTACGGGGGAGGGTGGCGAGCGCGAAGCGCGAGCCGGGTGGGGGCCTTCGCAATTGAGAGGAAACCCCACCCCGGGCGCTGACGCGCCGGACCCTCCCCTTTCAGGGGAGGGATAAACTCACCTCACCACAAACCTGAATCCGATCACCACGAGCACCAGGCCGATCAGCTGCGGAATGGTCGGCACCGCGCCGAGCGCGAGATAGCCGACGATCAGCGAGAAGCCCGGCACCAGCGCGGGAAAGGTGGCCGCGCGTCCGGCGCCGAGCAGGACGACCGCGCGGGCAAACAGGTAGATCGGCAGCGCGCCGGCAAACAGGCCCTGCACCACGATCTGCAGCAGGTTCTCGGCCAGGCTCATATGCGCGATGCCGCCATAGCCGAACAGGAGCAGATAGAGCGGGGCGAACACGACGACCGACAGCGTGCCGACCACGGCGGCCGCGCGCGTGCCGGGCACCCGCCACAACCGCAGCAAGGTGCCGAACGTCGCCCAGAACAGGCCGGCGGCCGCAAACAGGAGATCGCCGCCCAGGCCGTGCGAGCCGATGGTGGTCAGCGATTCGGCGCCGAACGCCAGCAACCCCACGATGATGATGACCCCGCCGCCGATGCGCGCGCGCGTCGGCCGCTCGCCCAGCACCAGCGTGGCCAGGATCAGCCCGAACAGCGCCGCGCAGGCCGGCTGGATCGTGGTTCCGTGCCCGAGCGGCACCAGCGTGAACCCGGTATAGGCCAGCATCGCCTGCACCGGGCCGGACAGCACCGCGAGCACCAGGCCGCGCCCCCAGCCGATGCCGCCGAGCCTGACCGTGCCGTCCCGCAATGCGAGCGGCATCAGCAAGAGGCCGGTCCAGAAGAAGCGGTGGAAGGCGAGATCGGCCGGCGCGAAGCCGATGGCGACGCCGTGCTTGGCCGCCACGAAGCCGGCCGCCCAGCCGAGCGCCGCCCCAATGCCGCAGAGCGTACCGATCAGAATGCCGGAGGAGGATGCCGCCGCAGGTTGAATGGTCTCGTGCACGGCGTCTGTCCTAGCCCATGCGGGCGAAAAAGCGAGGGTCGCTCCCGCAAAAGCGCATGCGTCGCGCGAATGCCGGGCAGGTGACTCGCGCGGGGCTGATACTCTAGGATTGGGCATCAAGTCCAATCGCTAAATCAAAACCCTCACTTCACTGGGATGGAAAGCTCATGGCGAAGTCGCGCAAAGTCATCATCACCTGCGCCGTAACCGGCTCGATTCACACGCCCTCGATGTCGCCGCATCTGCCGGTCACCGCGCAGGAGATCGCGGACGCCGCCATCGGCGCGGCCGAGGCCGGCGCGGCGATCGTGCATCTGCATGCGCGCAATCCGCAGAACGGCGCGCCCGACCAGTCGCCGGAGGCCTTCGCGCCCTTCCTCAAGGTGATCAAGCAGCGCTCGAATGTGGTGGTGAACCTCACCACCGGCGGCGCGCCCACCATGACCGCCGAGGAGCGCGTGCGTCCGGCCGCGACCTTCAAGCCGGAGGTCGCCTCGCTCAACATGGGCACGATGAATTTCGGGCTCTACCCGATGATCGACCGCTACAAGGGCAAGTTCAAATACGATTGGGAGGAGCCCTATCTCGAGCGCTCGCGCGGCGGCATGTTCAAGAACACCTTCGCCGACATCGAATACATCCTCACCACCTGCGCCGGTAACGGCACCCGTTTCGAGATCGAGTGCTACGACATCGGCCACCTCTACACGCTCAGGCACTTCCTCGACCGCGGCCTGGTCAAGCCGCCGCTGTTCGTGCAGTCGGTGTTCGGCATTCTGGGCGGCATCGGCGCGCATCCGGAAGACATCATCATGATGAAGCGGACCGCCGACCGGCTGCTGGGCGACAATTATCATTGGTCGGTGCTGGGAGCCGGCGCCAATCAGATGCGTGTCGCGGCGATGGCGGCCTCGATGGGCGGCAATGTGCGCGTCGGCATGGAGGACTCGCTGTGGATCGGCCCCGGCAAGCTCGCCGAATCGAACGCCCAGCAGGTCACCCAGGCGCGCAAGATCCTCGAAGGCCTCGGCCTCGAGATCGCCACGCCGGACGAGGCGCGCGACATCCTCTCGCTCAAGGGCGGCGACAAGGTGGAGTTCTGAACCGTCATTCCGGCGCGTTTGCCGCTGGCGAAGGCCGGCCGCAGACGCGCCCGGAATTAGGGAGTGCCTCAATTGTCATCACTGGGCCGGCGCGCGGCGCCGTGACCCGGTGATTGCGCTGAGGGAGGCACGGTGCCCTCCGAAGCAAGGTCACCGGGGCAAGCCCGGTGACGGCAAAGGAAATGCCGACGGCAACGTTTCCCGTTGCCCTCACGCGTTTGAATCCCTCCTATAGGGGTGGAGATTCGAACGATGGCCGCTCTCGATACCGTCAGCATCGCGATTCTGCTCGGCAGCCTGCTGGTGCTCGCGGGCATCCTGTCGAGTCTGATCGCCTTGCGCTTCGGCGCGCCCTTGCTGCTGGTATTCCTCGTGGTCGGCATGCTGGCGGGCGAGGGCGGGCCGGGCGGCATCAAGTTCAACGACGTGGGCGCGACCTATCTGGTCGGTTCCATCGCGCTGGCGCTGATCCTGTTCGACGGCGGCTTGCGCACGCGCTTCGCCGCCTTCCGCAACGTGCTGGCGCCCTCGCTGATGCTGGCGACCGTCGGCGTGTTCGTCACCACGCTCGTCACCGCGCCGGTCGCCAAATTCGTGCTCGATATCGGCTGGAACCAGGCGCTGCTGATGGGCGCGGTCGTGGCCTCGACCGATGCGGCCGCGGTGTTCTTCCTGATCAATGCGCGCGGCCTGCGTCTGCGCCCGCGCGTGCGCTCGGTGCTGGAAGTCGAGTCCGGCACCAACGATCCTTTTGCCGTGTTCCTGGCGCTGCTGCTGGTGGAGATCCTGCTCAAGGGCGGTCAGGGCTGGTCGCACGCGCTTCTTACCTTCGCGCGCGACGCGGCGCTCGGCTGCGTGATCGGCTTCGCGGGCGGGCAGGTCATCGCCTGGGTGCTCAACCGGCTCGGCCTGCCGCAGGGCCTGCATGCCCCCTTCGTGGCGGTCAGCGCGCTGGTCGTGTTCGCCTTCGCCAATGCGCTGCATTCGTCCGGCTTTCTCGCGGTCTATCTCGCCGGCCTGGTGGTCGGCAACAAGCAGACCCGTGCGCATAATTCGGTGGTCGTATTTCTCGACGCGGTGACCTGGCTCGCCCAGATCGTGATGTTCGTGCTGCTCGGGCTGCTGGCTTGGCCGCACCGGCTGGGGGACAGCCTCGTCGGCGCCATCGCGGTGGCCTTCACGCTGATGCTGGTGGCGCGGCCGGCGGCGGTGTTCCTGTGTCTGGCGCCGTTCAATTTCCAATGGCGCGAGAAGCTGTTCATTTCATGGGTCGGCCTGCGCGGCGCGGTCGGCATTTTCCTCGCCTCGATCCCGCTGCTGGTCGGCCTGCCGGCGGCCTATCTGTTCTTCGACGTGGCCTTCGTGGTGGTGCTGTCGTCGCTCTTGATCCAGGGCTGGTCGGTTGCCTTCGCCGCGCGCAAGCTCGATGTCTCGTTCGCGCGCGCCGATCCGCTGCCGCGACGGGTCGAGCTCGATCTGCCGGGTCAATTGGCGCGCGAGATCGTCGGCTATCCGGTGCCCGCCAACAGCCCGTTCCTGCGCCGCGGGCTGATCCCGAACTGGGCGCGGCCCACGCTGGTGATCCGCAACGAGGACATCCTTACGCCGGCCGAGGCCGAGCCGGTGCGCGAAGGCGACTATGTCTATCTGCTGGCGCCGCCGGAAAAGGCGCAGGCGCTCGACCGCTTCTTCGTCGACATGCCGCCGCCCGCCAAGCCCGATCCGGCTTTGCTCGGCGACTTCTTCGTGCCGGGCACGGCGACGCTCGGCGCGCTGGCGGATATTTACGGGCTTCAGGTCGCCGCCGACCATACCGAGGTGCCGCTCGCCGATTATTTCTTCGAGCAGCTCGGGCGGCGCGCGAAAAACGGCGACGTCGTCGCACTCGGGCCGATCGACTTGCTGGCGCACCAGGTCGAGAACGGCCGCGTCGTTACCGTCGGCCTGCGGCTGGCCGAGCCGGAAGCGCCGGCGACGTGGCGCGAATGGGCGCAGGCGCTGCCCAACCGCTTGCGCCGGCTGTTCGGCTAGACGCGCTCCCGTCTGCGGCGAAAGAGCCCCTGCCTGCCGGCCCGAACTGACCGGGCTCCCCGCCATTGCGGCGTGGCTCTTGACGGAAAAGCCGCAAGCGCGTTGGAATATCGCCGCTCTCTGCAAGGCTAAGCTTGATGCCCGGCGTCGATCGACGCGGTCACGTGCCGTGGCGGCGCGAATGCTTGCCACGCTGATGGTTTGCATTTCGGGTGGGCAGCGCGGTTGTGGCTCCCGCCAAACAAATTGGGGGCACTGCAATGGCACCGCATTCCGTCGGTTTTTCCGCAGGACTGACAACGACACCGCCTACCACCCGGCATCGCGTTGCCGCCCGAACCGCCTTCCGGCTCGGCACTTTGGCGTTTTGCGTCACGATCGCCGGTCTCGCAGGTTCCGCGCGGGCCGAGACGCTGTCGATTTCGGCGACCGGCCTCGTGCTGCGTTGCCCGTGCACAGGCGACAACACCGATCTCGCGGAGGAGAACCACGGTGTTTTCGTCGGCCAGAAGCCGAATGGCCGCTACTTCGCTCCCGTCGTCTTCCCGGTGACGACCGGACAGCGCGTCTGCAGCTTCTCGATGGCGTACGAAGATACCAACGCGTCCGATGCGATCACCGCCCGCCTGTACCGCAAGACCTATTCGCTCGGCGGCGATCCGTTTCTGGCTCCGGCCGTCATCGCGACCGTCAAGAGTGCCGCCGGCACCAGCAGCACCGTGCGGGTGGCGACCACGACCAATATCAGGGCGCCGGTGATCACCGCCGTGCGATCCTTCTATTACATCGAGGCGGATGTCCCGACGACCAATCTGAACATCCTCGGCTTCCAGATCGTCTACAAGCCGAGTTGTCCGTGAGGCCGAAAAAACGAACGGCGCGTCGATGACGCGCCGCTCTCAAGCTCGATTTCCGTATTCAGGAATGAGCGCCGTTACAGCGGCCTCTTCGCCAGCGCGGGCCCGTGCTGCACCAGCCAGGCGCCGCCGAACAACACCGCGGCCCAGAACAGGTCGCCGAGAACGGTCTTGTCGAGGAACGGCAGTGCCGCGACGTAGCACTGGGTCAGACCCTGCATGGTCGCCGGATAAAGGCCGCCGAAAGCCCAGACCGCAAAATTCGATATCGCGAAAAAGGCGAGCGAGCCGCCGATCATGGTGGCGGTGGTCGCCAGCGCGCCGCGGGGTACGATCATGCCGGCGAGCGCGGGCAGCGCCAGCGCCCCATAGACCAGCAGCGACACGCGCCAGTCGTCTGGCCCGAGCGCGGCCCCGGAAATGATCATGGCGGCGAGCGGCACGATCACTGCGAGCGCCGGCCGGCCCAGATAGCGTGCCGCGAACAGCCCGCTCGCGGCGACCGGCAGGAAGCCGGGCGCATGCGGCAGCAGGCGGGCGGCGACGTCGAAACCGATCAGGAATGTCACCAGCAGTGCATCCATCTTCAGGTCGGTGCGGGCTTGGTTCGGCTGCATCGCGGCGGGTCCCCATGTCGTTCGC
>Ga0182748_1002013_pt1 | contig 18845 bp, 15 predicted proteins | sample eDN3rd37CKraftOP_FD_128877 | JGI IMG/M metagenome (GOLD analysis project Ga0182748, IMG submission 128877) | Enriched Organic Plus compost microbial communities from Emeryville, California, USA - eDNA 3rd pass 37_C Kraft OP (version 2) (version 2) ...
ATGGCGGCGCGCTGCCGGTGGCCAATGATACGAACGATGCCGGTCCGCGGATCGCGGCGCTGCAGCAGCAGATCGATGCCTTGCGCAACCGGCCGGTGCCGCAGGCCGACACCCGCGCGATCGATGCCGTCACGCAGCGCGTGAGCCGGATCGAAGAGGCGCTCAAGACGATGCCGAACGGCGACGGCAATGTCGGCGAGCGTTTGACCGCGGCCGAGAACGCGATGAAGTCGCTCGGCGTCGCGCTCACCGCACTCAATCAACGCAACGACGATGCATCGGCCAATGCGGCCCGCGCGCGCGAGCAAGCGGATGCGGCGGAGAAGGCCGTGATGCAACTGCGCGGCAGCGTGCAGGACGTCGCGCGCGATGCCTCGTCGGCCGTGACGCCGGCCCAGATCGAAGCGCTGACGCAGCGGCTCGCCGCGCTCGAAGCGACAGCGAAGACCGCGCATGCCGACGTCGACAAGGCCGTCGCCAGCGAGAAGGCGACGCGACTCGCGCTCGCGGCCTCCGCGCTGCGCACGGCCGTGCTCGCGGGCGCGCCTTTCGCATCGGAGCTGGCGCAAGCAAAGTCGCTTGGCGCGCCGGAGCGATACCTCGCGCCGCTGTCGCCCTTCGCGGCGTCGGGCGTGCCGAGCCCGGCCGCGCTGGCGCAGGAGCTGCGCGGACAGCTGCCGCAGATGACCAAACTCTCCGGCGCGCAGGCGCCCGCGGGTGGCTTTCTCGAGCGGCTGCAGGCCAATGCGAGCAAGCTCGTGAAGATCACGCCGGTCGACGCACCGGCCGGCGATGACGTGGCCGATGTTCTCGCTCGTATCGAGATCGCGGCCGCGCATGCCGATATCGGCGCGGCGCTGACGGAGATCGGCAAGCTGCCGGAGCCGGCGCGCGCGCCGGCGCAAGGCTTTGTCGAGAAGGCGAAGGCGCGCGAGGCCGCGCTCACGGCGGCGCGCGGTCTCACGGCCGATACGATGCGCGCGCTCGGGTCACGGTGAGGGCGTCATGATTCGAGTCGTTCTCTTTCTCATTGCTGTCGCTCTCATCGCCACCGGGGTCGTCTGGTTCGCCGATCGCCCCGGCGATGTCGTGCTCACTTGGATGGGCTACCGGATCGAAGCGTCGCTGCTTGTCGCCGGACTCGCGCTCGTCGCTCTGGTGATCGTGCTCATGGTCGCGTGGTCGCTGCTGCGCGCGATCCTGCGTTCGCCCGAGCAGATGTCGCTGTTCTTCCGCCATCGCCGCGCGATGAAGGGCCACAGCGCTATCACGCGCGGTCTCGTCGCCATTGGCGCCGGCGATCAGAAGCTGGCGCGGCGCGCGGCCGACGACGCGGCGCGTCTGTCGCCGAACGAGCCGCTGACATTGCTGCTCAACGCACAGGCGGCGCAGTTGTCCGGCGATGCGCCCGCCGCCGAGCGCGCCTTCCGCGAAATGGCGCGGCGCGACGACACCAAGCTGCTGGGCTTGCGCGGGCTTTATATCGAAGCGCAGCGCCGCCACGACGCCGTCACGGCCCGCCGCGTCGCCGAGGAGGCCGCGCGCGCGGCGCCCGCGCTCGCCTGGGCGAGCCAGGCCGTGCTCGAAGATCGCTGCGCGGTGTCGGACTGGAGCGGCGCGCTCGATGCGCTCGACGCGATGAAGCCTGCGATGGAGAAGGCCGATTATCGCCGCAAGCGCGCGGTGCTGCTGACCGCGCGCGCCATCGCGCTCGGCGATACGCAACGCGACACGGCGCGCGATGCCGTGTTGGAGGCCGTGAAGCTTGCACCCGATCTGGTGCCGGCGGCGGCGCTCGCCGGCCGGCGCTTGAGCGAGGCGGGCGAGCAGCGCAAGGCGCGCCGCATTCTCGAACATGCCTGGGAGATCAGCCCGCATCCCGATCTCGCCGACGCTTATGCGGATCTGCGCTTCGGCGATTCCGCGCGCGAGCGGCTCGCGCGGATGCAGAAGCTGGCCGACAAGGTGCCCGGCCAGCGCGAGGGCGCGCTGGCGGTGGCGCGCGCGGCGCTGGAGGCCAAGGAGTTCGCGGTAGCCCGCCAGGCGCTGGCGCCGTATCTGTCCGCGCCGACGCGGCGGGTCGCGACCTTGATGGCCGAGATCGAGGAGGCCGAGCATGGCGACACCGGCCGCGTACGCGAATGGATGGGCCGCGCCATGCGCGCCGCCGGCGATCCTGAGTGGACCGCGGACGGCGTGGTGTCCGACCGCTGGCTGCCGGTGACGCCCAGCGGACGGCTCGACGGCTTCGAGTGGCGGGTGCCGCTGGCCGAGCTCGGCGTCAGCCGCGAGGTGATCGAGGTGGTGCCGCCGGAGCCGCGGCAGGCGCCGCTGCCGGCCGCGGAAATCGCGCCTCCGCCCGCCGAGAAGGCCAAGGAAGCGCCGGCGGTGCCCGAACCGGCCGCCAAGGCGGCAAAACCCAAGATTCCGCCCGCGGAGGCGGTGATTCCGCTGGTGCATGCCCCGGACGATCCGGGCCCGGACGGCCCGCTGGACGACGATCTGACGGAACCGGGGCTGTCCGACGAGGCCTGGCGCCTGCGCCAGCGGCTTTAGCCGGGGCGGGTGGCGGTCGCTTAACGATTTTATGCGATTGAACGCCTGCCTGACCCTTCCTCGCGGGGACGGAAATCAGGGCGTTCGTGGCCTGGCGTATTGCTTGCCAAGGCGCGCCCGCGCCGATAGTAGTGGCCTCGATTTCAGCCGACGTAGCTCAGCGGTAGAGCATCCGCTTCGTAAGCGGGTGGTCGGGGGTTCAAATCCCTCCGTCGGCACCAGCCTTCGCTCGCAGCGCGAGCCATGGCCCGGCAAGCCAAGAAGCCTTCTCACCGTGTGATCGAGGCGCCTTACGCCGCGCCTTTGCGCGCCGAATATCGTGCGTGGCCAGATAACAGCTGGTGACAGTCTTCATCTTGTCATTTTCTCGAATCTCGCCGGTCGGTATGATTCCGAATCACGGGTGCGTTTTTGTTGCCCGCTGTTTCCTCTTTCGAGAGAGCCGAACATGGCCAGACCCGCAGTGATTCTCGTCGGTGCCGACAAGGGCGGCGTCGGCAAGACCACGGTTGCCCGTACCCTGCTCGACTATTTCGGCGCGCATCAGACGCCGACCCGGGCCTTCGACACCGAATCGCCGCGCGGCACGCTCAAGCGCTTCCACCCCGACATCACCGAAGTGGTGGACGTGACGGCGGTGCCCGACCAGATGAAGATCTTCGACACGCTCGGCACGGCGCCGGCCAAGGTGACCGTCATCGACGTGCGCGCCGGCCTGTTGTCGGCGACGCTGCAGTCGCTGTCGGACATCGGCTTTTTGGAGTCGGCCAAGAAGGGGCAGATCACCTTCGCGGTGTTTCACATCCTCGGGCCGTCGATCGCCTCGCTGGACGAAATCTCCGAGACCGCCCGCGTCGTCGGCGACGCCAACTATTTCCTGGTGAAGAACTTCATCAACAACACCTCGTTCTTCGACTGGGATCCGGCGACCTACGACAACTACTTCAAGGCGATCAAAGGCGCCGAGGAGATCGTCATTCCCAAGCTGAACGAAATGGCGTGCGAGCAGGTGGAAGTGGCGAGCGTGCCGTACGTCTCCTTCGTCGCGAACAAGAGCGCGAAGGCCGAACAGGCCAACTACTCCTTCGTGCTGCGCGGCTATGTGCGCCACTGGCTCGGCAACGTCTGGGGCGAATACGACCGCGTGAAGCTGATCGACCTCGTTGCGCCGAAGATGGACAACACCGTCCGTCAGGCGGCCGTGGGCTGATGATGCTGTCGTCACCGGGCGAGCGCGTAGCGCCGAGCCCGGTGATCCCGCTTAGGTATGCACGGTGCCCGACTAAGCGGGATGGCCGGGACATAGGCGTCTCATAGAGATGCCGTTCTTCGAACGGCTATGCCGGCCATGACTGACTGAAGGAGCGGCCCAATCCGATGTCGTTCCGCGCCTCCGTAACCATCGTCGCTTCGCCGCGTCCGCGTGTCGGCAAGACGCTGCTGGCGCGCGCGAGCGCCGATTTCCATCGTCATGAAGGCCGTGCCGTCGAGGCGTTCGACCTCAACAAAGGCGAGGGGTTGCTGCGCGAATTCCTGCCCAAGCAGGCGCGCGCCGCGGGTGTTGCCGACATCAAAGGCCAGATCGCGCTGTTCGACACGCTGGTGAAGCCGGATGATGTGACGCGCGTGGTCGATCTCGGCCACGATGCCTTCGACACCTTCTTCGAAGTGGCCGAGCACATCGGCTTCAGCGAGGAGGCGCTCGCGCGCGGCATCGCGCCGGCGGTGCTGTTTATCATCACGCCGGACCGCACCTCCGTCGAAGCGTTTCACAGCCTGCGCCGCCGTATGCCGCGCATGGCCTTGGTGCCGGTGCACAACGAGATCTTCGGGCCGACGCAGCATGGCGACCGCTACGGCTTCGGCGCGCGCGATAAGGTGGTGCGCATGCCGGTGCTGCCGCCGCACGTGCGCAAGTTCACCGACGTGCCGCCGTTCTCCTTCGCCGATGTTGCGCGTGCGAAGGGGATGCCGCCGGAGTCGCTCGAGCAGCTGGAGCTGTGGCTGCGCAAAACCTACCGCGAGTTCCGCGAGCTCGATCTGCAGTTACTGCTCGCCGACCTGCGGTCCTCGATTACCTTGCGCGTCTGAGACCGAACGAATTCTACCGGTTCTGGCAATACCTTCGTAACCGCGCAATGCATCGCATTTGATCGAGCGGGGAACGCTCCCATGCCCCTCCGCGTTCTTCCCGCCAGACTCCCCGCCCCGGTTGGGCCAACGAGGAGACTGGATCATGTGGATTGCGCTGTTCAGCATCGTTGTCGGCCTCTCGCTCGGCCTCGGCCTGGGCGCCCTCGTCCTCGAATCGCAGGACGAGACGGGTCTCTAGTTTCTCTCTTCGGTAGCGACCACCTGGGCGGCCCTATGGGCCGCCCTTTTTTCTGCCGCGCACGGCCTTCCTGCCGGTCAGGTCAAATTTTTACCCTCGCGCATGCGGGAACTTTGACTTAATCAGGCGGTATGCCGCCGCTGTTGTTATCGAGGCGCTTCGCGCCGTTGTTCTGGTGCCAGTTCTTTGCGGCATTCAACGACAATTTCCTGAAGACCGCTCTGGTCTTCCTGATCCTTTTCCACGATCACCCCGACGCCGAGGCGCTGATCACGATCGCCAGCGCGATCTTCATCGCGCCCTACTTCTTCCTGTCGGGATTGGGCGGCGAGCTCGCCGACCGTTTCGACAAGGCGCGGGTGGCGCAGGTCATCAAGTTCGCGGAGATGTTCGTCGCCGGCCTCGCCGTGTGGGGCTACGCGCTGCAATCGCTGCCGGTGCTGTTCACGGCTCTGTTCGGCTTCGGCGTTCTCGCGTCGCTGTTCGGGCCGATGAAATACGGCATCCTGCCGGATCATCTGCCGCGCGAGAAACTGCCGGCGGCGAATGCCTTGGTGGAAGGCGCGACCTTCGTCGCCATCCTGCTCGGCACCATCGTCGGCGGCATGGCCGCGCATAATGGCGGCGGGCCGTTCGCCTTTGCGCCGCTCGTCATCGGCTTCTCGCTCGCGTGCTGGATATCGGCGCTGTTCATTCCGGCGAGCGGGCAGGGCGCGCCGCAGTTGAAGGTGCATGCCAATATCGCGGCGTCGACCGCCTTGATGATCCGCCATCTGCGGCGCGACGCGCGGCTGTGGTGGGGCGCGATGGTGACGAGTTGGTTCTGGCTCGCCGGCATCGTCGTGCTGTCGCTCCTGCCGCCCTTGATCAAAACGCTGATCGGCGGCGACGAGGCGACGGTCACTACTTATCTTGCGATGTTCTCCATCGCGGTGGGCTGTGGCTCGGGCCTTGCCGCGACGCTGGCGCGCGGACGTATCGTCCTGACCATCACGGTGGTTGGCGGCGTGCTGCTCGGCGTGTTCGCCATTGATATCGGTCTGGCGACCTGGGGCGCGGCGCCCGCTGCGGCGTTGCGTCCGCCCGGCGTGGTGTTCACGTCGCTCCTCGGCATCCGCACTGCGATCGATCTCATCGGCCTTGCGGTGGCGGGCGGTCTGTTCATCGTGCCGGCCTTCGCCGCGGTGCAGGCCTGGTCCGATCCCGACTATCGCGCGCGCAATGTCGCCGCGGTGAACGTGATCAATGCTGCGTTCATGACGGGCGCCACGGTTGTGGTCGCGATCCTGCAGAAGCTCGGCGCGACCGTGCCGATGCTGTTCTGCGGCCTTGGCGCCGCGACGCTTCTGGTGGCGCTGGCGATCTGGAAGACGAAGCCGAAGGCGTGACGTGTCGTCTCCGCGAAGGCCGGGACGACGGCGCTATCTCTTCGCCTTCGCCACCACCCGGTCCACCATCTCGCCTGCGGTGCCGAGATAGTTCGCCGGATCCATCAGCGCTTCCAGCTTCTGGCGGTCGGCGTATTTGGCGATCTCCTTGTCGGCCGCCAGCAGCTCGATCAGCGGCTTGCCGGTCTTGGCGGCTTCCTTGGCGAGATCCGACACGCGGTGGTGCGCGGTGTCGCGCCCCATCTCCTTGCCGAGGCCCATCATCACTGCTTCCGACATGATGAGGCCGTTGGTGATGTCGAGGTTCTCGCGCATCTTCTTCTCGTTCACCTCGATGCCCTCGAGGATCGTGCGCGTCTGCTGCAAGGCGCCGGCCGTGAGCATGAAGATCTCCGGCAGCACGATCCACTCGATCTCCCACGGCCCGGTGCCGCGCTCGTGGTCCTCGACCTGCGCTTCGAGCAGCGCGGCGACGAGCTGCTTCACGATCGCGGTCTGCGCGGTGATGTAGACCGAGGAGATCGGGTTGCGCTTCTGCGGCATGGTGGACGACGAGCCGCGGCCTTCGCCCGCCGGCTCCGACACTTCGCCGACTTCGGTCTGCATCAGGAGCTTCACGTCGAGCGCGATCTTGCCGCACGTGCCTGTGACGAGGCCGAGGAAGCAGCCGACTTCGCCGAAGGTGTCGCGCACGGTGTGCCAGGTGATGGCCGGCACGCCGAGGCCGAGCTCACGCATCAGCGCGTCCTGCACCTTCAGGCCGTCTTTGCCGAGCGAGGACAGCGTCCCCGCCGCGCCGCCGAACTCGCCGACGAGCACGCGCGGCTTCATCTGTTCGAGGCGTTCCTTGTGGCGCTCGAAGGCGGCGAGCACGGTCGCCATCTTGTAGCCGAAGGTGACCGGCACGGCCTGCTGCAGCTTGCTGCGGCCGGCCATCGGCGTGTCGCGATATTTCTCGGCGAGCGTCGCGAGCGCACCGCGGATCGCGTCGATCTCGGCCCCGACGATCGCCAGCGCTTCCTTGATCTGCAGCACGGTGGCCGTGTCGGTGACGTCCTGCGTGGTCGCGCCCCAATGCACCCACTCGCCATGCTTATCGGCGCAGAGCGCGGTGAGCTGCTTGGTGACCGGGAGCACGGGCGCGCCGATCTTCTCCGTCGCCGCCTTGAGTTTGGTCATGTCGATCTTGTCAACCGAGCAGTGCTTGACGATCTCCGCCGCCGCGTCCTTCGGGATCAGCCCAAGCCCCGCCTCCGCGCGCGCCAGCGCCGCTTCAAAGTCGAGATATTTCTGCACCCGGCTTTCGTCGGAGAACACGGCGCGCATGGCTTCCGTGGTGAAGATGTCGCGGAAAATATGCGAATCGAAAATCGTTGCGGCCATCCGGCTCTCCTGACGCGCGTCCTTTCGCCATTCCGGTTCAAATCGCGCCCGAATGACGTCGCTATAAGTCGCGGCGCACGTTAGCGGTTCTCGCGCGGCGATCAACTCACGGGCGATTCAAAGCGTGTACGCCCCGGGGCAGGACGAGGGTCCAACCGACCGTTTCGCGCAGGCCGGTCTGCAACTGCGCGCGGCCGGCGCCGCCGTCGAAGCGGTCGTATGAACCGCTAACCTTTCCGATTTTTCATGATGGAAGGGCGCCCCCGCGACCTTGCGCGGGCTTCCGGCCGCTCGCCTTTGCCCATACATAAAGGCGACCCCCGTTGCGGGGCCTGCGTGGCAAATCGAAGGTCCGTTGAATGTTTGAGGCTGTCCGTAAGCTGATTGCCGACCTGACCGAGGAGAGCAAGCACCCGAGCCGTTTCGCCGAGAACGACTATCGCGTCGCCGCGGCCGCGCTCCTGGTGCACACCGCCGCGATCGACGGCAGCATCTCGGAGCCGGAGCGTGCGCGGCTGCACGAGGTCATCAAGCAGCGCTTCGAGCTCGACGACGAGGCGACCGACGAACTCGTGGCCGAGGCGATGGAAGCCGACGAGCAGGCGATCGACCTCTACCAGTTCACCGCGCGCATCAACCGCTCGCTCGACGAGAAGGGCCGCGCCCGCCTGGTCGAGATGATGTGGCAGATCGTCTTCGCCGATGGCGCCGCGACCGAGTTCGAGGATAATCTGATCTGGCGCGCCGCCGATCTCCTGCATGTGCCGCGCGAGGAACGCATCGCGCTGCGCGAGCGCGTATCGGGCCTGGCGCCGCGGGAGGAAGATGCCGACGGTGCGCAGGTCGTGCAGTAATACGTCGCGCGGCAAGCCGGCGCGCCGCGCCGGCATTGACGACTTGCTTTTGCGTTAAGTCTAAGGGGCTAGCCCGGCCATGACCACAAACCTGCGCCCCGTTACGGTGATCACCGGCGCTTCGGCCGGCATCGGCGTCGCTCTGGCGCATGTGTTCGCGCGCGCCGGCCATGAGCTGGCGCTGGTCGCGCGCCGGGCGGACCGGCTCGACGCGCTGGCCGACGCGATCGCCGCCACGGGCGCCCGCCGCCCGCTGGTGATCGCCGACGATCTTGCCGTCGCCGGCGCGGGCGCGCGCATCGGCGCCGCGCTGGCGGCCCAAGGCGCCGAGCCGCAGTTCATGGTCAACAATGCCGGCTTCGGCCTCGTCGGCCTCGCCATCGATCGCGACCGCGAGGAACAGCTCGCCATGATCGATCTCAACGTGCGGACGCTGACCGAGCTGTCGCTCGCCTTCGTCGACAGCCTGGCGCGCCATCGCGGCGGCCTGCTCAATGTCGGTTCGGTCGCCGGTTTCCTGCCGGGGCCCGGCTCGGCGGTCTATTACGCGACCAAGGCCTATGTGCTCTCGTTCACCGAGGCCCTGCACGCGGAGTTCAAGCAGCGCGGCGTGCGCGCCACCGTGCTGTGCCCGGGTCCGGTGCCGACCGAGTTCGCCGCCCGCGCCGGCGTCACCAAGGCCATGGCGCCCGGTCTTCTGGTGCAGACGCCGGAGGCGGTCGCCGAGGCCGGCTATCGCGGCCTGATGGCCGGCAAGCGGACGGTGATCCCGGGCTTCGCCAACAAGCTGGTCACGCTGGCGGTCCGCTTCGTGCCGCGCCGGTACCTGCTCGGCGCCGTCGGCGCGCGCCAGAGCCGCCGCCAGGCCGCGCAAGGCACATAGCCGTCCGCCGCGGCGGGCGGTTGCAAAGCGGCACGAACAGCTTACTACTTGCGGTGTGCGGTTTTTCGCGCACCGGACGCCATGCACAAGCCTGTCATTCTCGTCCTGCACCAGGAACACTCGTCCCCCGGCCGCGTCGGCCAAGTGCTGACAAAGCTCGGCTATCCTCTCGACATCCGCCGTCCGCGCTTCGGCGATCCGCTGCCGGAGACGATGGAACATCATGCCGGCGCGGTGATCTTCGGCGGGCCGCAGAGCGCCAATGACGACGACGAATTCGTCAAGCGCGAGATCGACTGGATCGGGGTGCCGCTGCGCGACAACAAGCCTTACCTCGGTATCTGCCTCGGCGCGCAGATGATGGCGCGTCAGCTCGGCGCGCGCGTGTCGCCGCATCCGCAAGGCCATGCCGAAGTCGGCTATTACCCGATCCGCCCGACCGCGGCCGGCCGCGCGCTTTGCGCCGAGTGGCCCGATCGCGTCTATCAGTGGCACCGCGAAGGCTTCGAGCTGCCGAACGGCGGCGAGCTGCTCGCCGAAGGCGACGCCTTCTCGGTGCAGGCCTTCCGTTACGGCAGCGGTTACGCGCTGCAGTTCCATCCCGAAGTCACGCACGCGATGATGTATCGCTGGCTGGTGCGCGGCGCGCATCGCATGGAGTTGCCGGGTACCAAGCAGCGCCACGAACACATCGCCGACCGTTTCGTCTATGATCCTGCGTCCATGAACTGGCTGGCCGCGTTCATCGATTGCTGGATCGGCCGCAAGCCAGCGATGGCGGTAAAGACCGCGATCGCATCGTGAGGCGGCGCGCGCCGCTTGACAAACCACCGGGCGGCTGGCTCGGGTTGTCGTAAGGGGGCGGCGGGCGCACGCGAGGAGGCGCGCGGATGCTTGATGCGAGCGAAACCGGACGCCTGCCGTCGCGTCCGATTACCGCCGCCCTGACCGCGATCCTGCGCGGAGCGGACGGCGTGCTCGACCTGTTGCCGGTCGCCACCTTCATCACCGACGCGCGCGGCACCATCCTGCAATACAATCAGAGCGCCGTCGCGATCTGGGGGCGGGCGCCAAAGCCCGGCCAGACGCACGAACAATTCAATGAGAATACGCAGTTCCGCGAGGCGGACGGCACGCCGACGGCGCGCTCGCTGCTCGCCGAAGTGCTCGCAACCGGCCGCCCGGTGCGCGATGCCGAGCGCATCGTCGAGCGGCCCGACGGCACGACGCTCATCGTATCGGTGAACATCGATCCGTTGCGCAACGCCAAGGGCGAGATCGTCGGCGCGGTGAATTGCTTTCTCGATATCACCGAGCGCAAGCGCATGGACGCCGCGCTCGCGCAATCGCGCCTGCAGATGCTCGAGCAGGAGCAGCGACTTGCCGCGACCTATGAGCATGTGTCGATCGGCATCACCGAGGTCGGGCCGAACGGGCGGATCGTGCGCGTCAACGAAGCGATATGCGCCATCACCGGGTTCAGCCGCGAAGAGATGCTGGGCGGCTTTCTGTTTCGACACACCTATGCGGACGACAGCGATATCGATCGCGCCGCGTTCGAAGAACAGGTGGCTGGCAAGCTCGAGTTCTATTCGGTCGAGAAGCGGATGATCCGCAAGGACGGCCGTATCATCTGGATCGCGGTGCGTTCGTCGCCGGTGCGCTCCGCCGACGGCAAGATGCTCTATGTCGTGCGGGTGGTGCAGGACATCACGGAACGTAAAGCCGCCGAGCAGCGGCAGAAACTCCTGATCGACGAATTGAATCACCGGGTGAAGAACACGCTCGCCACGGTGCAGTCGCTGGCGGCGCAGACGGCGCGCGCGGCGGCGACGCCGGCGCTGTTCCGCGAGCGCTTCGAAGGGCGACTCATCGCGCTGTCGAAGGCGCACGACCAGCTTACGCAACATCACTGGGAGAGCGCCGATCTGCGGGCGCTGCTGTCGGCGAGCTTCGCGCCCTATCTCGGCACGGTGCCGGAGCGGGTGGTGTTGCGCGGCGAGAGCGTAGTGCTGCGGCCACGCATCGTGCTGACGCTGGCGATGGCGATGCACGAACTGGCGACCAACGCCGCCAAGTACGGCGCGCTGTCGGCGCCGGGCGGGAGCATCGTGATCGCCTGGCGAAGCGTCGAGGAGGACGGCCGGCCGATGCTGCGGATCGACTGGGTGGAGCACGGCGGCCCGCCGGTGACGCCGCCGGCGCAACGCGGCTTCGGCTCCAAGCTGATCGAGGGCAGCATCGCCTCCGAACTGGGCGGCGGGGCCAAGATGATCTTCGCGCCGGAAGGCCTGCGCTGCGAGATGGCCATTCCGATGGACCGGGCGCCGGCCTAGCCGCGACCAAGCGCCGGGCGGCAGCCTGGGCGGTCAAAATTCAACGCCGGTGGGCCCGGCCAGCGGGCGCCAAGCGGCAGGGGCCGCGCGCCGGCGTGAAGGGCCGGGCGGCGACGATTTTCAGGTGTGGTCGCGCTCGGGCGCGGGCCGCCGTTGGTCTGTTCGGGGAAGGGGAAGGGCCGGCGTGCGGGCCGACCGGCCGTGACTTGCGAAGCGAGCGAAGGATGGTGGAGCCAGGCGGGATCGAACCGCCGACCTCCTCATTGCGAACGAGGCGCTCTCCCAGCTGAGCTATGGCCCCAACCGACGCTCGGGCGATGCCAAACCGTGGCCCCGCCCGTCATTTTCCGCAAGTGGGCGCCATTTAGGGCCCGCTGTTTGACCTGTCAAGGACGCTGCGGCCCTTGGCGTACCGTCACCGGCTTCGGGCACCCGCCTGCCCCCTTTCCCTGGGGCAGCCGAGCGGTTATTCGTGACCCCTGCCACCGACGGAGCACGCGATGAACCCCTTTTTATGGCTCATTGATACGATCATCGATATTTACATCTGGCTCTTGATCGCATCCGCCGTGCTGTCCTGGTTGATCGCGTTCAACGTGGTCAACACGCGCAATCCGATCGTCAACAATATCGGCGAATTCCTCTACCGGGTGACCGAGCCGCTGCTTCGGCCGATCCGCAACCTGCTGCCGAATCTCGGCGGCATCGACGTCTCGCCCGTCCTTCTCATCATCCTGCTTCTGTTCCTGAAGCAGTTCATCTTCTGGGTCTATCTCAAGCTGTTCGTCTAGGTGACCTCGTAGGTGACGGTGCCTTGGCAAGCCGTGCCCGGCGGCATCGCGCTGTCGGTTCGGCTCACACCCAAAGGCGGCCGGGATGCCATAGACGGCATCGATCAACTCGCCGACGGCCGCAGCGTTCTCAAAGTGCGCGTACGCGCCGCGCCGACCGAAGGCGAAGCCAACGATGCGCTTTGCCGATTGATCGCAAAGACCGTTGGTGTACCGCCGCGCGATGTGACGCTCACGGCAGGAGCAACCGCCCGCGTAAAGCGGTTGACGGTTGCGGGAGATGCGACAAAGCTTGCCATGCGATTGGAAGAGCTCGTGAGGGCGGAATAGTGTTTTTGCCCTTGCCGGGCGCGGCCGTTGAAAAAGCCGCTATCGTCCGGCGTTCCCGACGTCCCTCTGCTAGGCCGTGGCCTCCCCAGCGACATCGTGCGGCAGTGCCCGCGATAACAATTCAGGTTTGGAGCACATGACCGCGACTATCATCGACGGCAAAACCATCGCTGCGCAACTGCGCGGCAAGATCGCCACCGCGGTCGCGCATCTGCACGCCGCGCATGGTGTCGTTCCAGGTATCGCGGTGGTGCTGGTCGGCGCCGATCCCGCGAGCGAAGTCTATGTCCGCACCAAGTCGAAGGCCGTGGCGGAAGCGGGCATGCGCGCGGTCGACAAGAAGCTGCCGGCGACGGCGAGCGAGGAAGATCTGCTGGCGCTCATCGCCGCGCTCAATGCCGATCCGTCGGTGCACGGCATCCTCGTGCAGTTGCCGTTGCCGAAGCAGATCGATTCGCACCGCATCATCTCGGCCATCGATCCGCGCAAGGATGTCGATGGGTTCCACCCGCTCAATGTCGGGCGGCTGGCGAGCGGCCTCGAGGCGCTGACGCCCTGCACGCCGCTCGGCTGCGTGATGCTGGCCAAGACCGTGCGGCCCTCGCTGGCCGGTCTCGAAGCGGTGGTGATCGGCCGCTCCAACATCGTCGGTAAGCCGGTGGCGCAGCTGCTGCTCATGGAGAACGCGACGGTCACCGTCGCCCACTCCAAGACGCGCGACCTGCCGGCCGTCTGCCGCCGGGCCGATATCCTGGTGGCGGCGATCGGCAAGCCCGAAATGGTGCGCGGCGATTGGATCAAGCCCGGCGCGATCGTGATCGACGTCGGCATCAACCGCGTGGCGGGCGAGGGCGGTAAAGCGAGGATCGTCGGCGACGTGGCTTTTGCCGAGGCTGTCGCGGTCGCTGGTGCGGTGACGCCGGTGCCCGGCGGGGTCGGCCCGATGACGATCGCCTGCCTGCTGCTGAACACGCTACGGGCCGCCTGCGCGCTCAACGGGCTGTCTGCGCCAAACCTTTGACCCGTCACCCTGAGGTGGCCGCGCAGCGGCCCTCGAAGGGCGAACGGCCGAGGCCGTTCATCCTTCGAGGCTCGCACGCCTTCGGCGTGCTCGCACTTCAGGATGACGGAGCTGATTCAGTCGACGACGGAAGCGAGGAAGCCCTCAGCCCTGCCAGGCGTAGGCGACCTTATCGAGCGCCTTCTCGCCGAAGCGCTCCGACGAGCGGGCGACGGCGCGGCCGCCGAGCGCGCGATAGAATTCCAGCGCCGGCTCGTTGTCCGAGAGCGCCCAGACCACGAGGCTCTTGAGGCCGCTCTGCGACAGGTCCTTGCGCGCGGCGTTGAACAGGCGGCGGCCGAAGCCGAGGCCCTGGAACTCCGGACGCAGGTACAGCTCGTAGACCTCGCCGTCATAGAACAGGCTGCGCGCGCGGTTGCGGCCGTAATTGGCGTAGCCGGCAACGCGGTCGCCGAACTGCAGCAAGGTGATGCGGCTGCCTTTACGGATCGCCGAATCCCACCAGTCCGGCCCACGACGGTTGATCAGCTTGTCGAGCTCGTTGCCGGGGATGATGCCCTGATAGGCCGTACGCCATGCTTCGTCATGCGTTGCCGCGACTTCTGCCGCATCCGAAGTCTTGGCGCGGCGGATCTCTATCAGGGTTGTGCTCATGGCCCGATAGAAGCAACGAACCAGGGGCCCTTCAAGCCCCATCGTAAACGATCAGTTAACGGTGTGGATTAATGGCCACAGATGCCGCTGAGCCCTTGTCACTGCTCAATAAAGTGCGCCGTATCAAAACGGGACGCATTGATAAGCCCTTGTCTTGCAAGGTCTCGATGCCGCTTGACGCGTCATCACGGCACCGACTGATTCGCTTGTTTTGAATCAAATCGCGTGCTTGCCGGCCTCACGTTTTCTTCTTCAAGTTCAAAAGTGAAGCCTCGTTCTCGCCGCGCTTGCCGCAGCGGCGGACGCTTCCGATGCGCGTCATGATGTACTCCGGAGGCGAAGAGGCCTCGCGGACCGAAGCCGCGACGTACTGCGAACGATGTTCCTCGAAGGTCGTGTTGCGGCGCGCGGGGGTGGGAGTTCGTTTGCGCGCTTATGAAAACAAAAACCCGGCGCGAAGAATCTCTTCGCGCCGGGTTCTCTATTTTGCCGGCCGCCCCCGAGGGAAGCCGTATGCTTTGCGTCAGGCCCGGACGGCGATTACGCCGCGTCGGCATCCTTGGCGCGCTCGGCGCGCTTGCGGTCGTTTTCGTCGAGCAGCTTCTTGCGCAGACGGATCGAGGTCGGCGTCACTTCCACGAGCTCGTCGTCCTGGATGTAGGCGAGCGCCTTTTCCAGCGTCATCTTGATCGGCGGCGTCAGGCGCACCGCTTCGTCCTTCGACGTGGTGCGGATGTTGGTGAGCTGCTTGCCCTTGAGCACGTTGACGATGAGATCGTTGTCGCGCGTGTGCTCGCCGACGATCATGCCGGTGTACACCTTCCAGCCCGGCTCGATCATCATCGGGCCGCGATCTTCCAGGTTCCACAGCGCGTAAGCGACCGCTTCACCCTTGTCGTTCGAGATCAGCACGCCGTTGCGACGGCCCTGAATCGCGCCCTTGTACGGCGCATAGCCGTAGAAGATGCGGTTCATGATGGCGGTGCCGCGCGTGTCGGTGAGCAGTTCGCCCTGATAGCCGATGAGGCCGCGCGTCGGCGCGTGGAACACCAGGCGCGCGCGCCCGCCGCCCGACGGCTTGAGCTCGGTCATCTCGGCCTTGCGCTCGGACATCTTCTGCACGACGACGCCGGAGTGCTCCTCGTCGACGTCGATGGTGACCTCTTCGATCGGCTCTTCGGTCTCGCCCGCTTCGTTCTTGCGCAGCAGCACCTTCGGCCGCGACACCGACAGCTCGAAGCCTTCGCGGCGCATGGTCTCGATCAGGATGCCGAGCTGCAATTCGCCGCGGCCGGCGACTTCCATGGCGTCCTTGTCGTCCGACTCCTGCACGCGCAGGGCCACGTTGCCTTCGGCTTCGCGCAGCAGACGGTCGCGGATCATGCGGCCGGTGACCTTGGTGCCTTCGGTGCCGGCGAGCGGCGAGTCGTTGACGCGGAAGGTCATGGCCAAAGTCGGCGGATCGATCGGCTGCGCCGGCAACGGCTGCTCGACCGACGGATCGCACACGGTCATGGCGACGGTGACGTTCGGCATGCCGGCGAGCGCGACGATGTCGCCCGCAACGCCTTCCTCGATCGGCACGCGCTCGAGGCCGCGGAACGCGAGCACCTTGCTGACGCGGGCGTTCTCGATCAGCTTGCCGTCACGCCCGAGAACCTTGACCGGCTGGTTCGGCTTCACGCTGCCGGAGGTGATACGGCCGGTGATGATGCGGCCGAGGAAGTTGTTGGCTTCGATGATGGTGCCGAGCAGCTTGAACGGACCCTCTTCGACCTTCGGCGCCGGCACGTGGCGCAGCACGAGATCGAACAGCGGCTTCATGCCTTCCTCGTGCGAGCCTTCGAGGCTCGTCGACATCCAGCCTTGCTTGGCCGACCCGTAAAGGATCGGGAAGTCGAGCTGCTCGTCGGTGGCGTCGAGTGCCGCGAACAGGTCGAACACCTCGTTGACGACTTCGTTCGCGCGCGCGTCCGGGCGGTCGACCTTGTTGATCACGACGATGGGCTTGAGGCCCATCTTGAGGGCCTTGGAGACCACGAACTTGGTCTGCGGCAGCGGGCCCTCGGCGGCGTCGACCAGCACGAGCGCGCCGTCGACCATGTTGAGGATGCGCTCGACCTCGCCGCCGAAGTCGGCGTGGCCCGGCGTATCGACGATGTTGATGCGGGTGCCCTGCCATTCGACCGACGCGGCCTTGGCCAGAATGGTGATGCCGCGCTCGCGCTCCAGATCGTTGGAGTCCATGGCGCGTTCCACCTGCCGCTCATTCTCGCGGTAGACGCCGGATTGCTGCAGCAGGCGGTCGACGAGCGTGGTTTTGCCGTGGTCGACGTGCGCGATGATGGCGACGTTACGAAGATCCATAAAAATGCCTGTTCAGGAGCGGTGTCTGGCCCGCCCCGCGTTTGCTTAGCGCCCGACCGGATTTCGGTCATGCGCAGGGTTCCAAAAACCAAAGCGCGGGCCGCCGTTTTGGGGCCCGCGACGCATGCGCTTTCGCGGCGCAATATAGTGATGAAATGGCCGGAGGCAACCGCGCCGATAGGTTTTAGCGGCGTTTTCGAGCCGCAAGCTTAAAGATAGATAGGCCGCCCGCAGGCCATATAACCGTCATTTCGGCGCGTCGGCGGGTGGTTTGGACGGCTCGAGGGCGCGCTCCGGCCGGGCCGGCTGGACGGGCGACGGGCCGATGCGGCGATCCGGGGAAATCGGCGGCTGTTGCGCGGCCGGGAGGGCCGGGTCCTGCCGGGTAATGGGTGCCGCCGGCGCGACACGTCCCTGCGCCGCCTCGGGCAGCGGTTCCGGGTCCTCGACCCGGATCACGTCCGTGGGGGCCGCGCGTGGCGCGGCGATCACCAGCAGGCTGGCGATCAGGAGCGCCCGGCCGGGCCGCCGGCGACGAAGCTGCAAACCGCGCTCCACCTTGCCCTTTTTCATTTCGGCGTCTCGATGTTTTTCTGCAGGCCCGGCCGCTGCAATTGCGGCCGCAGGGCCGGCGCGCGCTGCACGCCGCCCGCTGCGGGCGCCTGCTGTGCCGCTGGCGCCTGTGTGCTTGGTGCCTGCGTGGCCGCCGCCGGCAGCGGCCTGCCAGCCGCCAGCGCGTTGAATAGCGGCTTCAGCGCCGGATTTTCCAGGACGGGCTTCATGTTCGACGCCTTGAGCATGCCCTCCTCGAGCTTGATGCCGCAGACGGCGCATTTGTCCATGTCGAGCAAATCGCCGATGCGGTCGAGCCAGCCCTCGGGCTCGTAGTGCGGCGCCTTCACCGTGCCGGGGCCGCATTTGCCTTCGCCGCCGATGACGACCGGCGGGCCGGCCTTCTTCCAGTCCGCGTCGAGCGCCGCGGAGACGCCGGCGGCCGATACTTCGACATAGCGATGCGGCTCCTGCTGGAAGCCGGGCATCCGCTCCGCCGCCTTGCCCTTGAAGGTCAATTCGATGATGTCGGCGTTCGGCAGGCCGGAAATCTCGAAGCCGCATTCGTAATAGCCGGTCGCCGCATGCCGGGTGGGAGAGCCGAGTGTCCGGCGCGCCTGCACTGTGGCGCCGTGCTTGTATTCCGTGAGATTGCCGGTGAGCTTGAAGCTGCCGACGGGCTTCCAGTTCGGCAACGGGTTGGCGCCGATCTTGAGAATTTTCGGATCGGCGCCGAGATAGCCGGCGAGTTTGATGTCGGAGGACGGCATCAGGTTGGCGCACGAGGTGCCGACCTTGCCGGAAAGATCGCGATTGTTTTCGACGGTGGTCAGGCCGAGGGGAATGGTGCCCATGGTCCACTCGCCATAGACGCAGGCTTCCTTCGGCATGCGCAATTTGCCGACCAGCTTGGCGCCGGCCGGATCGGCGGCAAAGCGCGGCGTGACGATGACATAAACGTCGTCGCTCGATGTTCTGGTCTCAACGTCGAGCGACAGCCCGAACGCGCTCGACAGCTCCTGTAGCGACTTGTTGACGCCCGGCAGCTTGGTGTCGAGCAACTTGCTCTTGACGGCATCGGCCTGCGTGACCTTGGCATCGACATAGGTGCTGGCGAGCCAGGTGGCGCGGATGGCCGCGACCTGCAGGACATTGTTGAGAACCTTGTTCGCTTCTTCCTGCACTCTGCGCTCGGCGATCTTGACGACCTCTTCGGAGATGAGCTTGCCGACCAGCAGGCCGCTCAGCGGATCGCCGATGCCGGCCGCCAGCGGGGATGCGCCGATCAGCCCGCCGAGCGCCATGCCGACGCCGACCGCGATGCCCTTGGGATCGGACAGGTCGATGTTCTTGTCGTCCAGGGTCAGCGTGACGCAGACGGTCTCCTGCAGCTTGGTC